>ENA-OQHD01000106-OQHD01000106.1-human-gut-metagenome-genome-assembly--contig:-NODE-106-length-36352-cov-3.569634_pt1 | contig 36352 bp, 51 predicted proteins | sample MGYA00242560_ERZ504711 | MGnify/ENA primary metagenome ERZ504711 (study PRJEB26092, sample SAMD00036198) | human gut metagenome | host: Homo sapiens | study: EMG produced TPA metagenomics assembly of...
TTTCTATCATCGGCGGCGGCGGGAAAAACGACGCTGCTGTACGAGATGGCAGGCCTTTTGCGTGAAAAAACGATCAGAAGGTACTGGTGACAACTTCGACGCACATTTACCGTCCGCCGAAGGAATGGCATGACCAGAGTCTGGAAGCGGTCGAAAGAAAATTTCGCACAGGCCGCGCAGCGATTATCGGGAGTGCCTGCCGGGATCCGGAAAAGCTTTCCATGCCGGCAAACGGAACTATTTGAAGCGGCACGCAAAAAGGCCGATCTGACGCTGATCGAGGCGGACGGCGCGAGGCACCTGCCGTGCAAGGCACCGGCGGAAGCATGACCGCGCTGCTTCCTCTCAGATCTTGTGATTGGTGTGACAGGTCTTTCGGCACTGGGACAGCCGCTTGGCAAGGGCTGCTTTTCGGGCAGAACGGGCGGCGGAACTGCTTGGCTGTACGATGGAACACCATATCACGGAAGAAGATCTGGCACGGCTGATCGCATCGGAACAGGGACAGCAGAAGGATTTGAAAGGCAGAACGTTTTATGCGGTACTGCACCAGTATGAGGAAAAAGAACACCGGGCGGCCGCAGAGAAACTTGTGGAGCTGCTGCGCAGGCAGGGGATCGAGCATGTTCTGGTTACGTGCGCGACAGGAAACAGAAGACAAAGCGGTGAGAACACGAATCCCTGGTATGGGAGAGCAGAGCTTCCCGTGCGTGAAGCGGAAGAAGAGTGGGAACCCGGAGAATAAAACGGAAATAGAACGGAGGAGACAGATGGCGGAATTTACCCATTTTAAGAAAGACGGCAGCGCCGTCATGGTCGATGTCCATGAGAAGCCGGACACGTACCGGGCAGCATCGGCGACGGGAACCATACAGGTAAGCCCGGAGGTATTTGCAGCCGTGCGGGACCATACGGCGAAAAAAAGGGCGATGTGCTCGGCGTTGCACGGCTGGCAGGTATCATGGGGGCGAAAAAGAATGCGGAGTTGATTCCGCTGTGCCACATTGTGCCGCTGACGAACTGCGAAGTGACATTTACCACGGACGAGAATACAAATTCTATTACGGCCGTGTGCACCACATCATGTGTCGGAAAGACCGGCGTGGAGATGGAGGCGCTGACTGGCGTTTCCACAGCGCTGCTCACGATCTACGATATGTGCAAGGCGATGGACCGCGGCATGGTGATTCGTGATATCCACATTCTGGAAAAGGACGGCGGAAAGAGCGGTCATTATATCTATCAGAAAGAGGAAAAATAAAGCATGGCAGAAAAGAAAGATTTCCCGGTTTTCCGGGTGGGAATTGTAACGTTAAGTGACAAAGGATATCAGGGCGAGCGCGAGGATAAGAGCGGCCCAAGGATCAAAGAGCTGCTTCCGGCGGAGCAGTATGAGGTCGTTTCGATGCGTCTTCTGCCGGATGAGCGGGCGATGATCGAGGAGGAACTGATCCGGCTTGCCGATCTGGAGCAGTGCGATCTTGTCCTCACGACAGGCGGCACGGGATTTTCCATGCGGGATGTGACACCGGAGGCAACTCTGGCGGTATCCGGCCGTGTGGCACCTGGCATCGCGGAGGCGATCCGCGCGGGCAGCATGGCGATCACAAAACGGGCGATGCTGAGCCGGGCAGTGAGTGCAATCCGTCATCGGACGCTGATTATCAATCTGCCGGGAAGCCCGAAGGCGGTGGAAGAGAGTCTTGGATTTGTACTTGATACCCTGCCGCATGCGTTGGGACTTCTGCGCGGAACGGACGGAGAGTGCGGAAGAAGCTGAAAAAAGAGGGAACAGGTAACGATGGAAGAAGAAAAAATTATTTTCTGTAAGAGCGGCGGCTGTACGGCAAAGCTCGGGGCAGGCGTGCTCGAACATATTCTGGAGAAGCTGCCGAAAGGGGAAAAGGATCCGAATCTGCTGGTGGGCTATGACAGCAAAGACGATGCATCCGTCTACCGGCTGACGGACGACCTTGCGATGGTCCAGACGCTGGATTTCTTTCCGCCGGTGGTGGAGGATCCGTACACGTTTGGAAAAATTGCGGCGGCGAATGCCTTAAGCGACATCTATGCGATGGGCGGAGAGGTGCGGACAGCCCTGAATATCGTCTGCTTTCCGGAACAGATGGATCTGAATGTCCTCGGAGAAATCATGCGCGGCGGCGCGGAAAAGGTGCAGGAGGCGGGCGGATCGCTCTCCGGCGGTCATTCGATTGCGGATGACAGTGTAAAATACGGCCTTTCTGTCACGGGAACCGTGCATCCGGACCGGATCTGGCAGAACAATACGGGCCGCATGGGTGATCTGCTCATTCTGACGAAACCGCTCGGAACCGGCATTCTCTGTGCGGCGCACCGCGTCGGGAGGAAAACCCGGGGGGATTTCAAAAGGCAGTGGAATCGATGATGACGCTGAATAAGTACGCCTCGGAGACGGCACGGAAGTATCACATTCATGCCTGTACCGATGTAACGGGCTTTAGTTTCCTAGGACATCTGCATGAGATGATGGAGTCGGGCGTGTCCTGCCATATCTGGGCGGATCAGATTCCGGTGTTCCAGGGGGCTGTGGAAGCGGCGGAGGAGTTTCTGATCACTGCGGCAGGCCAGCGGAACCGGAATCATCTGGAGCAGCATGTGACCTTTAAGGATATACCGTTCGGCATGCAGGAGGTGCTGTTTGACCCGCAGACATCGGGAGGGCTTCTGATGGCCGTGGATGCCGTGGATGCAGAAAAAATGCAGAGAAAACTGCTGGAGCAGGGGATTCCGGCAGCAATCGTTGGAAAAATCACAGAGCCGGCAGGAACCGAAATTTATGTGACACAGAGCAGGAAATGGTAAGGCAGGGAGGATGAAAAATGGCAGAGATGGAGAAAAAGACAGTAAACGCAATGGGTGATGTGTGCCCGGTACCGCTGGTAAAGGCGAAAAAATGCGATTGCAGAACTTGCGGGAAGCGGAAAAGTGGAGGTTCTGGTGGATAATGAAATCGCCGTGCAGAACCTGGAAAAAATGGCGCAGCAGAAAGGATATGGCTTTCTGGTAAAAGAGAAGAAAGAAAAAGAGTATCATGTGGAGTTCACCGTATCAGAAACAGAGCCGGCTGAAACAGAAGAGAAAACCGTATGCCTCGTACCGGCGGCAAAGAAAACAAAACTCGTCGTTCTTTCTGCAGACCATATGGGCGAAGGAGCCGAGGAGCTGGGTAAAATTCTGATGAAGAGCTTCCTTTATGCACTGACCCAGCAGGATGAGCTGCCGGATACGATTCTGTGCTACAACGGCGGTGCAAAGTTGACCTGCGAGGGTTCCGAGTCCCTGGAGGATCTGAAAGATCTGGCAGCGCGCGGCGTTGAAATTCTGACCTGTGGAACATGCCTGAACTTCTACGGCATCACTGAAAAGCTGCAGGTCGGCAGTGTGACCAACATGTATGACATCGTGGAGCGCATGAGCAGCGCAGACCGCGTGATTAAGCCATGATTTACCTCGATTCGGCGGCAACGTCGCTGTGGCATCCAAAAGAAGCAGAGGAGCGTATGATCCAGGCACTGCGCGGCTGTGGAAATGCAGGCCGCGGTGCACACGATGCGACACTGGATGCGGGCCGCATCGTCTTTGAGACGAGAATGCGGCTGGCAGAGTTGTTTCACGCGGAGAGTCCAGAGCGGATTGCATTTACGTGCAACGATACGGAGGCACTGAACACGGCAATTTTCGGACTCTTCGGGCCGGGGGATCATGTGATCACGACAGTCTGCGAGCATAATTCCGTTCTGCGCCCGCTGTATGCACTGGAAAAACAGGGACTGGAGCTTTCCGTGATTCCGGCGGATGTATCTGGAAGGATCGATTACGATCAGATGGAAGCGGCAGTGCGGAAAAACACGAAAGCGTTTGTCGTTACGCATGCCTCCAACCTGACCGGAAATATCACGGATCTTGCGCGGGTGTGCGAAATTGCGGAACACCATTCCCTGCTTCTGATCGTCGATGCGGCGCAGACAGCGGGGATTCTGCCGATCAATGTACAGAAAAGCGGGATCGACGTGCTCTGCTTTTCCGGCCACAAGGGACTATTAGGGCCGCAGGGAACCGGCGGAATCTACGTCCGTCCCGAACTTTCGATCCGGCCGCTCAAAATGGGCGGAAGTGGAATCCGAAGCTATGAAAAAGAACAGCCTGCGGCGATGCCGGAGCACCTGGAAGCGGGAACTTTAAATGTCCACGGAATTGCGGGACTTCTGGGAGCGCTGGAATATCTGGAGAAGACGGGGATTGAAATGATTTACAAAAGAGAGAGGGAGCTGATGCATCTCTTTCTGGAGGAAATTCAGGGAATCCCGGGACTTACTTTATATGGAACAGACGATCTGCAGCAGCGGGTACCAACGGCGGCATTAAACATCGGCTCCTGTGATTCGGGATATGTCAGCGACTGGCTGTATGAGAACTATGGTATTGCAGTCCGAAGCGGGGCACACTGCGCGCCGCTGATGCACGAAGCACTCGGGACACGGGAGCAGGGAGCCGTGAGGTTCAGCTTTTCCCATGTACTGACGGAAGAAGAAGTCCGGATTGCCGCGCAGGCTCTGCGGGAGTTTGCCGAAGAAGAAATGCAGCAGTGAGAGAGGCGGCAGCCGGCATCCGGGATACAAAAGAAGCTGGAAAAAGGAAGAAACGATATGAGACAGCGAAAAGAAACCTGGATTCTGACGTTTGCGGGGACAACGCAGGCGATGCAGATGGAGCAGTATGCGAGAGCGCACGGCCTGCCGGGAAGGATGATCCCCGTTCCGCGGGAAATTACGGCGGGCTGCGGCCTTTCCTGGAAAGCAGCGCCGGAAGAGGGAAAAGAAATCCTTGCGGCACTTCAGACGGCGGGACTTGCCTATGAGGCGGAGTACCGTGTGCTGTTGTAGAGGTGTGAGGTGGAAATGGAAGAAAAAGAAGAAACATTACGACAGAAGCTGCGGTACGACATGCGGCTGCGCGTCAGCCGGACGGATCATGCCTTCGGTCCCGGTGTGGCGGAGCTGATGGAGCATGTGGAAGCAACCGGCTCCCTTTTGAAGGGCTGCAAATGCATGCAGATGGCGTACTCGAAGGGATGGAAAATCTTAAAGCGCGCCGAGGAGGATCTCGGCATCCCGCTGGTACAGGGCAACCGGGGCGGCAGCAACGGCGGCCAGACGGTACTGACCCCGGAGGGAAAAGAATTCCTGAAGCGGTACCGGAAGTTTGAACAAGAAGTCCGCGCAGGCGCCGATGCGTCGTTTCAGAAGTGGTTTGGAACAGAAGAAAAATAACAATTTTTTACGGGGACACGTTGACAAAACGGGGTCCTTTGCCTGTAGTTTTTATTAATGGGAAAAAAGCGTTATTCTCGCACGAGAATAACGAGGCAGACCGCGGAAGACGGAAGAAAACGGCGGCTGCTGAAACGAAAGAAGGAAGACAGCGAAGATGAAAAAGAAAGATCTGATCGTGGTACGGGGAGCAGGAGATCTTGCAACCGGTACGATCCATCGTCTGAAAAAACGCGGGCTTTCGTCTGCTGGTTCTGGAAGCAGAGCACCCGGCGGCGATCCGGCGGCAGGTGGCTTTGAGCGAAGCGGTATATGCCGGCAGCGCCAGGGTAGAGGACGTGGAAGCCGTGCGCATGGACGTGGATCTCGCAGAGAAAAAGAACCGGAAAGAACTTCTGGAACAGGAAATGGAGCGGATCTGGAAGAAAGATGGTGTTCCGGTGCTCGTGGATCCGGCGGGACTAAGCATTGCAGCACTTCGCCCGGCCGTCGTGGTCGATGCGATTCTGGCGAAGAAAAATCTCGGGACGACAAAAGAGATGGCGCCGCTTGTGATTGCCCTCGGACCGGGCTTTACGGCAGGAGAAGATGTGGATGTTGTAATTGAGACGAAGCGCGGTCATAATCTTGGACGCGTGATCCGAAGCGGAAGCGCGGTTCCGAACACTGGCATTCCGGGCATCATCGGCGGGTACGGAAAAGAGCGTGTGATGCATGCACAGGCGGAAGGTATTCTGCGGAATGTGGCTTCGATCGGAGACATTGTGGAAGCCAGGGCTGTGATTGCAGAGATTGAGACAGAAAACGGGACGGTACCTGTGGAAGCATCTCTCTCCGGTCTGCTGCGCGGGCTGATCCGCGACGGCTATCCGGTGACGAAGGGATTTAAGATTGCGGACATCGATCCGCGGAAAGAAGAACTGCAGAACTGCTTCACGATTTCCGATAAGGCGCGGTGCATCGCCGGAAGCGTGCTGGAAGTGATCTGCGGGGAACTGGAATAGATTCAAATAGAAAAAGTGAGGCGTTTCAGATGAAACTGATGAAAACAGAAGACGCGGTAGGCCAGGTGCTCTGCCACGATATTACACAGATTATCAAAGGTGTGACAAAAGATGCGGTATTCCGCAAAGGCCACATCATTACAGAAGAAGATATTCCGGTGCTGTTAAGTGTCGGAAAGGACAACATTTACATCTGGGAAAAGGACGATACAATGCTGCATGAAAATGAGGCGGCACAGATTCTTTACGATATGTGTAAAAACGATCACATGCATCCGTCCGATGTCAAAGAAGGAAAATTGAACTGATCGCGGACTGCGACGGTCTTTTGAAAGTGGACCGCGAGAAGCTGAAAAATGTAAACAGCCTCGGCGAGATGATGATTGCGACGCGCCACGGTGATACATACGTGAAAAAATGGCGACAAACTGGCGGGGACGAGAATTATTCCGCTCGTCATCAAAAAAGGAGAAGATGGAGACGGCACAGGCAGTCTGTTCCGACGGGCCGATCCTGACCTTAAAGCGTTCCACAAGAAAAAATTTTGGCGGTTCTGACAACGGGGAAATGAAGTGTATTACCATCGGATCGAGGACACCTTCACACCGGTTATCCAGGAAAAGCTGGCAGAATTCGGCGCGGAGATGATCTTTCATGAGGTTTACGATGATGATGCATCGAAGATCACAGACGGATGCCGACGCGCGATGGAAGCGGGTGCCGATCTTGTCTTCTGCACCGGAGGAATGAGTGTGGATCCGGACGACAAGACGCCGCTGGCGATCAAAAATACCGGAGCACGCATCGTTTCTTACGGCGCGCCGGTGCTGCCGGGAGCCATGTTCCTTCTGGCGTATGCCGAAACGGAACACCGATCGTCGGCCTGCCGGGATGCGTCATGTATTCGAAACGGACGATTTTCGATCTTGTCCTGCCGCGCCTCATTGCAGATGATGAGGTGACAGCGGAGGAACTGGCCGGTCTTGGCGAGGGCGGTCTCTGCCTGAACTGCAAGGTCTGCACCTTCCCGAACTGCGGTTTTGGAAAAGGCAGATAAACGATGAAGGATCAGTATGGCAGAACGATAGATTACCTGCGGATTTCCATCACGGACGCGTGCAATTTGAGATGCCGGTACTGTATGCCGGAGAGTGCGGCGGGCTGTGCACTGGAGCAGGCGGAACAGAATCCGCCGCTTACCGTCGAAGAGATGCTGAAGATTGTGCACGCCGCGGCTGGGCTTGGCATCACGCATTACCGGATTACCGGAGGGGAACCGCTGGTAAGAAAAGAGTGCGTGGAGCTGGTGCAGAAAATAAAAAGGCAGTGCCGGGCACCGCATCCGTTGGGATCACGACGAATGGCGTACGCCTGGCATCGTGTGCGAGGGATCTGAGGGCGGCCGGCTGTGACAGTGTGAATGTGAGCCTGGATACAGTGGATGCGGCAGAGTTTGCGGCGCTTACCGGACGCGATGCGCTGGAGCAGGTAAAGCAGGGCATCTGCGCGGCCAAAGAGGCGGGTCTTTTAGTGAAGGCTGAATGCGGTGCATCGAAAAGAACTGCATGCGCAGGAACTGATTGAATTTGCAGAGCAGGAAAAAGTCCCGGTGCGGTTCATCGAGGTGATGCCGGTGGGCGCCGGAAAATCGTACGTGGGTCCGTCGAATGAGGCGCTGAAAACAGAGCTGGAACAGTGGTATGGGGCATGTACGCCGGACCTGGAAAAAGAAGGAAACGGTCCTGCGGCTTATGTGCGGTACGAAAAGCTGTCGATGCCCGTCGGCTTTATCAGCGCGATCCACGGAAAGTTCTGCGGAAGCTGCAACCGCGTACGGCTGACAAGCCGCGGCGTTTTTAAAGCTCTGTCTCTGCTATGAGAACGGCGTGGATCTGCGGGAGGTTCTGCAGAACGGAACGGCGGCGGATCTGCGGGATGTGATGGCACAGGCAATCTTAAAAAAGCCGATGGAACACTGCTTTGAGCGGCCGAAGGATATGACAGAGCACCACCTGATGTCCGGTATCGGCGGATGAAATGACGGCGGTTCGAAAAGAAGAGGAAACAAAAGAAATGGGAAAAATCATAGGAATCTGTATCAGTGAAAAACGGGGAACGGCAAAGCACGAGGTGGAAACGGCGAAGCTGGTGGAAGACTGGGGCATCGAGGGCGATGCACACGCCGGGCACTGGCACCGCCAGGTGAGCCTTTTGTCGTATGGAAAAAATAGAAGCCTTCCGTGCAAAGGGGGCGGATATTCCGCTCGGCGCCTTCGGGGAAAACCTGATCGTGGAAGGATATGATTTCCGGAATCTGCCGGTCGGCACGCGGTTTTCCTGCGGGGATGCGCTGCTTGAGATGACGCAGATCGGAAAGGAGTGCCACAGCCACTGCGAGATTTTCAAACGCATGGGTGAATGCATCATGCCGCGGGAGGGCGTTTTCGCGGTGGTGCTGCGCGGCGGCACGATTCAAAAGGGTGACACCATCGAACTGGTGACGGAAAAGTAGACCAGAGATCAGACACAAGGAGAGGAAACATGGACGAACTTTACCGGAAACTGCTTGCACAGCTGGAAGAGGGACAGGACACGGTTCTTGCCTTTATCACCGAAGGGGACGGCTCCATTCCGCGCACGACGGGCGCCTATATGCTGGTCGGCCGGGAAGGACGGATTTTCGGAACTATCGGCGGCGGAAACCTGGAATATCAGGCGGTTCTGCATGCGCAGGAGCTGGTGCAGGAGAAGAAAAGTGAATACAGAGAATACGATCTCGGAACCGGAGAGGGGAAGGGGCTTGGCATGGTCTGCGGCGGCAGAGTGAAGGTGTGCTTCTATTTTATGAATGGAGCGCACGGCGAAGCAGAAAGTCTGGCGCAGGCGCTTGCGGCGCAGGAGCAGTACCGCAGTTACTGGATTTTTTTTGCGCTGGACGGAACCGGCATCCGCGTGCTGGAAAAAGAAGCGTGGGAAATGCTTCCGGCGGCACAGGAAAAAGCGGGCCACTGCCGGATTCTGGAACTGGACGGGAAAACGTATTACGCCGAGGAATTCTGCTACGATGGAAAGGTTTATCTGTTCGGCGGCGGCCATCTGGCCCAGGAACTCGTTCCGGTGCTGCATCATCTGGATTTCTGCTGTATCGTACTCGATGACCGGGAGGAATATGTGGACAAAGCATTGTTCCCGGACGCCGGGCAGACCATGCTGGTGGATTTTACGAAACTGGACGAGATTCTTTCGATCCGGAAAAATGATTATCTCGTGATTGTGACACGCGGCCACCGGTGCGATGCGGATGCCGAGGCGTTTGCGCTTCGCACCGGCGCATCGTACATCGGTGTGGTGGGAAGCCGCAGAAAGACAAAGTATGTGCGCGAAAAACTGGAAGCGCAGGGTTTTACCGGAGAACAGCTCGACAGTGTCTATGCCCCGATCGGAATCGAGATCGGAAGCGAGACGCCGGCGGAGATTGCAATCAGCATTGCCGCACAGCTCATTCAGATCCGGTCAGCAAAAACCGGAAAACGAAAAGGTGCACATCCGGCGCTTCATACGTAAATATACAAAATGAGGAGTCAATTATCATGAAAAAGAAAACCGTATCCATTCTTCTGATGGCAGCTATGGCACCTTCTCTTGCCGCATGCGGATTTTCCAATTCCACAGATTCTTCCAGTAAGAGCAGCTCCAAGGCAGAGAGCACATCTGCATCCAGCGCTTCTTCGGAAGCAGAGAGCGCATCCAGTGCCAAGAGCACAGCAGACGGCGAAGTATTTGACGATACCACTGTCACCGTATTTGCCGCAAAGAGCCTGAACTCCGTAATGGAGACGCTGATCAGCGAGTACAATAAGACCCAGCCGAATGTCAAACTGGTTGGAAGCTATGACAGTTCAGGAACCCTGATGACACAAATCGAAGAGGGTGCATCCTGCGACGTATTCTTCTCCGCAGCAGCAAAACAGATGGATCAGCTTGAGGAAGAGAATCTTCTGGTTGAGGGAACCCGCCACAATATCGTAAACAATCAGGTCTGCGTTGTAACCTATGAGGGAAGCAATACAGAAGTTACGGGCCTGGAGGATCTGAACAAGGCATCCAGCATCGCACTGGCAGACGGTTCCGTTCCGGTTGGAAAATACACAAGAGAAGCACTGGTCAATGCAGGCATTCTGGAGAAAGCAGACGACGTATCGGCCATCACAACCCAGCAGGTTTCCGAAGCGCTCAGCGGCGTGGAAATCAATGAGTGTGCAAACGTAGGAGCCGTTACTTCCGCAGTTGCAGAGGGATCCAACGAGGTTGGTACGGTTTATTATTCCGATACCTACGGTCTGGAGGACCGTCTGAAGGTTCTGCAGGTCGTTCCGTACGATCTGACCGGAAATGTCATCTACCCGGCAGCACAGGTTGTCAACAAAGAGGCAGATGAGACCGAGCAGGCAGCAGCGAAAGACTTTGTAGAGTTTCTGACTTCCGATGAGGCAGCCGCAATCTTCCGGAATTATTACTTTGATACAGAGGTAGAATAAAAAGAAGATCCCACAAAAAACAGCAGGGATTTGAAATCACCGTCCGAAAAAGAAAGATTTCGTTTCTGCGGACGGTGGTTTTGCATCAGAGCAAATCCGGGCAGGATGCGTGATGCAGGTATGCAGGGCTGCCGTGGATAGAAAGGAAATGTTATGCAGGAAATACTGGATTTTTTACAGTCACTGGACTGGAGCCCGCTTGTCATTTCGATCAAGACCGGTATTGTGGCGACGATTCTGTCCTTTTTCTTGGTATTTTTGCCGCGCGTGCGGTGATGAAGCTGCGTCCCGGCGCGCGTGCGGTGATTGACGGCTTTCTGACACTTCCGATGATTTTGCCGCCGACCGTTGCAGGCTTTTCCTGCTTCTGATTTTCAGCCTCCGCCGTCCGTTTGGTGCTGCACTGTATGAGAATTTCAGTATCAAGGCAGTACAGACATGGCTTGGCTGTATTCTGGCGGCAACAATCATCGCGTTTCCGCTGATGTACCGCAATACGAGAGCGGCATTTGAGCAGGTGGATACGAACCTGATCTATGCGGCGCGGACGCTTGGTATGTCGGAGTGGAAGATTTTCTGGAAAGTGGTCATCCCATCGGCAGGTCCCGGCGTGCTCTCCGGTACGGTACTGGCATTTGCAAGGGCGCTCGGTGAGTACGGTGCGACGTCGATGCTGGCCGGAAATATTCCGGGAAAGACGGGTACCGTTTCCCAGAAAATCGCAATGGTGATTCAGGACGGGGATTATAAAACGGCGGGTTTTTGGTCTGCTGTCGTACTGCTTGTCGGATTCCTTGCGATGACGGCAATGAACCTTCTGGGTAACAGGAGAAAGAAAAATCAGAAACAGTGGTAGAGGATAAAGAATGGCGCTTGAAGTAGATATTACGAAAAAGCTGGACGGACTTTTTTATGCATATGCAGTTCCGGGCGGAGCAGGAGATTTTTGCGATTCTCGGCGCGTCGGGCTGTGGAAAAAGCATGACCTTAAAGTGCATCGCCGGAATCGAAAAGCCGGATGAGGGGCGGATTGTCCTTGACGGCAAGGTGCTGTTTGATTCGGAGTAAAAAAATCAATCTGCCGCCGCAGAAGCGGAAAGTCGGCTATATGTTCCAGGATTACGCCCTGTTTCCGCATATGAATGTTGTGCAGAATATTGAGGCAGGCATGGGAAAACGGCCGGACCGGAGCCGGACGGAATCGTTGATCCGCCAGTTTCAGCTGGAAGGGCTGGAGAAAAAGATCCCGGGACAGCTTTCCGGCGGACAGAAACAGCGCGTCGCGATGGCACGGATGCTCGCAGCAGAGCCGGAGCTGATTCTGCTCGACGAGCCGTTTTCAGCGCTTGATACCTATCTGAAATGGCAGTTGGAGCAGGAGATGTACAAACATCTGAAGGAGGCCGGAAAACCGGTCATCTTCGTATCACACAACCGCGATGAGGTGTACCGCCTCTGCGATACGGTCAGCTGTATGAACCGGGGAAAGATGGAAGTCATGGAACCGCTGAAGGAATTTTTCCCAGAATCCGAAGACGCGCACAGCGGCAATTTTGTCGGGCTGCAAGAACATTTCGGCGGCCGAGCGGGTGGATGCGCACACGCTGCGGGCCGTGGACTGGGGCGTAACGCTGCACGTAAAGGAGCGGGAAATTGCAGACGATATCCGCGCAGTCGGCATCCGGGCACATTTTGCTGGCCACAGTAGAAAGGCCGGGTGAGGAAAATGTATTTCCGGTCAACGAATCCGAAATCTGGGAAGATCCGTTTGAATGGAACATTTCGTTCCGGAAGAATGCCGAATGCAGCTGGCTGCAGTGGAATATCGCAAAAACAGACTGGAGCCCGGAAATGGGGATTCCAAAGGAGCTGTATCTGAAGGAGGAAGATATTCTGCTGCTGACGGATTCCTGATGCTGGTGTGACAGATTTGGATAAAAAAAGATTGTTTTCGAAATCGTGATCGTGTTTCGAAAACAATCGTTTTTTCATCGTTTACAGATTCATTACATGGTGATCCAGCCGAATGCATTTGCCACGGAACTGAACAGAATGATCAGTGCAAACACCGGGCAGAGATACTGGATCATGACAAGAAAGATTTTCTTTCTGCGGAAGCGGCTCTCACCGTGGATGATTTCTTCCTCGATTTTTGCCACACCGATGACTCTCGAAACGAGAAGACAGGTGGCAATGGCAGCAATTGGCATCATCACGGAGTTCGTCAGGAAGTCGAAGAAATCCAGGAACTGCATGCCAAGAATGGTGACGGAGGAAAGCGGTCCGTAGCCAAGGCAGGAGAGCGTTCCGAGCGCAATCATGATAACGCCGATCAGAACGGTCGATTTTTTACGGCCCCAGCCGAGCTCATCCTCAAAGGTGGAAACGGCGCTTTCTGTCAGTGCGATGGAGCTGGTCAGTGCGGCAAACAGCACCAGAAGGAAAAAACAGAATACCGATCACAGTGCCAAAGCCCATATTGGCGAATACCTTCGGGATGGTGATAAACATCAGGGAAGGTCCTGCCTGCAGGGTATCCGGATTTCCGCCGGAGAAGGCAAAGACGGCAGGAATGATCATCAGGCCTGCCATGATCGCAATGGCAGTGTCAAAGATTTCGACGTTGCGTGTGGAATCCTCAATCGAGGTGTCTTTTTTGCATGTAGGAGCCAAAGGTGATCAGAATACCCATCGCAATCGAGAGGGAGTAGAACATCTGTCCCATGGCGGCAACAACGGACATCCATGAAAAGTTTTTGAGGTTCGGAACAAGGAAATACTTCACGCCTGCCAGTGCGCCCGGTCTTGTTACGGAATAAACGGCAATGATAACGGAAAGGACGATCAGAATCGGCATCATCACCTTGGAAACGCGTTCAATGCCGTTTCGCACACCGGCGTAGATGATGGCGACCGTAATAAGGCAGAAAACGGCAAAACAGAGCTCTGTGGAAACTCCGTTTGAGATGAAGCCGGAAAAATAGCCGTCCTCTGCGAGCAGGGTACTGTTGCCCTTCACGTATTCAATCAGATATTTGATGACCCATCCTCCGATGACAGAGTAGTATGGAACGATCAGAATCGGGATAATGGCGTTGATCCAGCCCCCGGCGGAAAGCCATTTCGATTTGCCGAACGACTGGAAAGCGCCGACCGGGCTTTTTCGTGTCATGCGTCCGATGGCGGACTCGGCAACGATCATGGAGTAGCCGAAGGTGAGCGCCAGCAGGATATAAATGAGGAGGAAAATTTCCTCCGCCGTATTTTGCTGCGAGGTAGGGAAAACGCCAGATATTTCCAAGTCCGACGGAAGCGCCTGCTGCAGCCAGCACGTAACCGATTTTGCCGGAAAACGAGCTGCGGGATTTGTTGTGTTTGTTCATAGAGTTCCTTCCTTTTGTGTGTTACAAAAATTTTTGGGGCTTTATGGTCAGTTCTTGAAGACTTTTTATGCTGACACCATAAAGAAGATTGTAACATTATTGGGAAGGAAAGTCACTACTAAATTTTTTTGATTTTTTAGCTGTCCGGCAGGGATTCCCCGGCCAGTTCCGCCATCAGCTCCGGCACAGTGGTCATGTGATCGAGACGCCATGCGTTTTCCCCCGCAGAAAAAGAAGAGCGTTGTCGGTATCGCCATCGGCAGCGCGGGCCAGGGCTGTGGTAATACAGTAGGGAATGGAGGCTTTGTCGCAATTTTTTGAGGCACTGGTAGCAGTGTGAGAGTTTTTTCCCGTTCCTGTTCGCGTTCCGTCAGAAACGGATTGCGGATTGCGCGGCCCGGCATGCCGACCGGACTGTGCATGATCGTGATATCTTCATTTTTTTGCATTCAGGTATGCCTGTTTGTAGCGGGGAGCGGCATCGCATTCTTCCGTGACAACGAAACGGGTAGCCATCTGGACGCCTGCGCAGCCAAGCGACAGATAGTGAAGGATATCCTCATGGGTGTAGACGCCTCCGGCAAAGACGACGGGGATGGTACAGGCATATTTTTCTTCGTAGCCATGTACAATCTGCAGAATTTCCCGGATTTCGTCATCGTAGCCGCGCCGTGCTGTTTCTTCCACGGTTTCGGCGGAGTAGCCGAGATGGCCTCCGGCTGCAGGACCTTCGATGACAACGAGATCAGGAACGCGGTGATAGTGATTGTCCCAAAGCTTCAGAAGAACCTTGGCAGTCCGGGGAGGGGAAACGATAGGGGCGAGCTTGATGGAGCTTCCCTTTGTGTATTTTGGCAGATCGGTCGGGAGACCGGCCCCGGAGATGATGAGATCGGCTCCGTTTTCGATGCAGCAGCGGACGTATTCCTCGTAGTGGGTCAGAGCGCACATGATATTGACGCCGATGATGCCGCCGTTTGAGATTTCTTTGGCACGGCGGATGTGGAAGGCGAGGGCGCGGAGATTGGCACTTAAGGGATCACGCGCGAATTCCGGATCGCGCCAGCCGGGCTGGGCGGCGGAGATGACGCCGATTCCGCCGGCTTTGGCAACGGCACCGGCGAGGGATGAGAGGCTGATGCCGACGCCCATTCCGCCTTGGATGATGGGGTATCTGGCAACTAAATTTCCTATTTTTAATTCTGGAAGCATATAAATTCTCCTTTGTGGTAGGAAGGACGACCTCAAGCCAGTCGCCGCGCCGTGGAGCGTCTTCCGGGCAGGCGCGGTTTCGGAGGCCGGGAAACTCTAAGTCCATGAAATTTTGCTAAAAGCGCTTTCGAAAACGGCAAACTCGCTGCGCTCAGACAGTGCCGTTTTGAAAGCAACGCAAAATTCCATAGACTAAGAGTTTGCGGGCCTCCTGCAAATGCGCCTGCCCAGAAGATGCTCCATGGCGCGGCGACTGGCTTGAGGTCTGGTTATTGGTGACGAATAAATAGAATAAATATGTGATGTAAAATACTTTAGCATGTGGTTTTTAAAACTAGATATATAATACTTTGAACATCAAAGTATGTCAAGAGGGAAAATGAAAAAGGTGATTGCGGGGGGTGGGGAGGTGTGGTAGAGTGGGTGGTAGAAAGTAAATTTGAGACAGGAGGATATGGGACATGTTAAGGGATCTGGTGTTGAAGAACAGGAGTTATCGTGGTTTTGATGAGTCGGTGAGGATTTCGCGGGAGACGTTGGAAGGGTTTGTGGATTGTGCGCGGCTTTGTCCTTCGAGTGTGAATAAGCAGCCGTTGAAGTATTTTCTGGCGTGGGAGCCGGACGAAGTGGAGAAGGTGCAGGGTCTGACGAAGTGGGCGCGGGCGCTGCCGGATATGGTACTGCCGCATCCGGGAAAACGGCCGACGGGTTTTGTTGTGATCTGCCAGGATAAGAGGATTGATGAGAATCTGAACCGGTATCAGAAGGATGTCGGGATTGTGGCGCAGACGATGCTGCTTGCGGCTGTGGAGCAGGGGCTTGGCGGCTGCATGATCGGGAATTTTCAGGCGGGCGAGGTGATGGAAGTGCTTGGACTGCCAGAGGAGATCCGGCCGCTTTTGATTGTGGCGTTTGGAAAACCGGCGGAGGAGATTCATCTGGTAGATGTGCCGGAGGATGGGAATACGAATTATTACCGGGATGAAAATGATGTGCACTATGTGCCGAAGAGAACGCTGGCGGATGAATTGCTGAACTGAAGATAGAAACTGAAGATAGAGCCGGAAAATTCCGGAAAAATGTCGGATGAACCGTCCTAAAAAGTTAGATCTAAAAAGTCTGATTTCTTGGGGCGGTTCAAAGAATCCGGCATTTTTTTACTTTACAGGAAATTTCGTTGAATTTTCCTGTAAAGTAAAAAGCCCTCCGGGCAGGATCGCACTGCGGCGGAGGGGAAAGGAAAGCACAGGCTCTTATTAGTTTCGGTGTAGCCCGAAAAAGGGAAAATGTCCCATACTTTCTGGCAATCCGGGGAGATGTCTGGTGGGCAGGAAATGGTGCAAATAAAGATGTTTTTTCCTGCAAAACAGAACCTTTTTTGCTCGAAAGGGATCATGATAAAATGAGAAAAAACTGGGGGAATTTTCCAAAAATAAGATGGAGGATATTGAAATGGAAAATTTATCACGCACAGGTGAATCATCTGGAAAAGTCCAATGGGGTTCCGAATGGAGAGAACGGTCTTTTCCTGGAAAGTGAAAGACGCGGAAGGAAAAAAATCAGAGCTATGCGAGAATCCGTGTAGCATCGGATGCAGCGATGGAGCATCTGCTGTTTGATTCCGGAGAGGATGATAAGGCGAGCAGTCTTTTCTATCCGGTGAAGCTGGATCTGGAGCCGAGAACGCGGTATTACTGGAACGTGGAAGCGGGCAGTGATGCCGGGGAGACGGCGGTGAGTGAAGTACAGTTTTTTTGAGACCGGAAAACGGAATGAAGCATGGACAGGAAAATGGATTTCCTGTGACAGTAAGGAGAACCGTCATCCATATTTTGAAAAAGAAATTGTTCCGGCAAAAGAGGTAGCGAAGGCCAGGCTGTATGTCTGCGGACTTGGACTGTATGAGGTGTATGTGGATGAGAAGCGTGTCGGGGATGAGTACCTGACGCCGTACAGCAATGATTACAATGAATGGGTACAGTATCAGACGTATGATGTGACAGAGGAGGTTTCAAAACAGGGAATGCTCCGTGTGCTGCTTGGAAACGGCTGGTACAAGGCGCGGTTTGGATTCAGTGCGTTTGAGGACAAGGGATTTTACGGCAATGAGTGGAAGCTGATTGCGGAGCTGCATCTGACGTATGCGGACGGTTCGGAAGAGGTGATTGGCACGGATGAATCGTGGCAGGTGCGGCGCAGTAAAATTGCATTCTCGAATCTTTACGACGGTGAGCACCGGGACGACACGCTGTCGGAACTGCCATTGGAGAAGGCGGTTTTTTCGTGAGGCACCAAAAGGGAGAACTGACGGAACGCATGAGCCTTCCGGTGACGATTCATGAGACGTTTGAACCTAAAGAACTGCTTCATACTCCGGCCGGCGAGCTGGTCTTCGATATGGGGCAGGAGTTTACGGGGAATTTTCAAGCTGCATGTCAACGTGCCGGCAGGAACCAAAATTCATGTTCAGACAGGTGAGACTTTTGCAACGCGGCAATTTCTACAATGACAATCTGCGGAGTGCAAAATCCGAATACATCTATATTTCCGATGGAACCGAAATGGATCTTGTGCCGCATTTTACGTTCTACGGCTACCGTTACGTGAAGATCGAAGGCATTCCGGATCTGAAAAAAGGAGGATTTCACGGGTCTTTCTTATTACAGCAACATCACAGCGACAGGCTGGATGAAAACAGGAAGTGATTTGGTCAATCAGCTCATCAGCAATGTGCGCTGGGGCTTAAAGTGCAATTTTGTGGATGTTCCGACCGACTGCCCGCAGCGTGATGAGCGCATGGGATGGACGGGTGATGCGCAGGTGTTCTCGCCGACGGCGATGTATCTCGAAGATACGTATGCATTCTATGCAAAATACCTGTACGACATGGCAAAAGAGCAGAGCGTGCTCGGCGGAAAGGTGCCGCATGTGGTGCCATCGTGCGGCATCGAGGATGCAGCGTGTGTCTGGGGCGATGCGGCGTGTATCATTCCGTGGAATCTATATCTGTTTTACGGGGACAAGAGCATTCTGGAAGATCAGTTTGTGAGCATGAAATCGTGGGTGGACTACATCACGAAAGTGGATGGGGACAACCATGGCTGGAGATATGTATTCCACTTTGGCGACTGGCTGGCGCTTGACAATCCGGTGCAGGGCGCTGAGCAGGTCATGGGTGCAACGGACGAGGAGTTTATTGCAAACCTGTATTATGCGATCAGCGCAGGAATCGTGGCAAAAGCGGCCGGTGTGCTGGGATACCGCGAGGAGCAGGAGAAGTATCAGAAGCTGTCCGAGGAGCAGTTTGATGTGGTACAGGAAGAATATTACAGCGCAACAGGCCGCTGCTGCATCAAAACACAGACGGCGCTGCTGCTGACGCTGAAATACCATCTGTCAAAGAACGAAGAGCTGACAAAACGGCAGCTTCTGAAGCTGTTTGAGCAGAGTAACCACAAACTGAAGACGGGATTTGTCGGAACACCATTGCTGAACAATGTGCTCACCGACAACGGCATGAATGATCTTGCCTACGAACTGTTGCTGAACGAGGAATTTCCGGGTTGGCTTTATGAGGTTAAGCTTGGTGCAACTACCGTCTGGGAACGCTGGAATTCTCTTCTTGCGGACGGTACGATTTCCGGCATCAGCATGAACAGTATGAACCATTATGCTTACGGCTCCATCCAGGAATGGATGTTCCGTCACGTTGCCGGCATCAACACGATGGAGTCCCATCCGGGTGTCAGAACCGTACAGTTTGCACCGACGCTGAACTGGGATTTGAGGTATGCAGAGGCAAAATATGATTCTGCATCGGGAATGTACAGCATTCGCTGGGAGCTTTCCGACAAAGAGCACGTGACCATCACCATGGATGTTCCGTTCGACTGTACCGCAGAGGCCATACTTCCAATGGTTGCCAAATGTGAAAAATGAAGCGGTTGCAGAAGTGCTCGGATCAGAAGAAAACGGCAGATACCTGCTGGAGCCGGGACACTATGAGGTAAGCTATCAGCTTTCCGGTTGGAAAGAAAAAAACCGGCAGTATGTGTGGAATAAAACCGCAGTTTTTTTACAAAAAAGTAAGAAGCGAGGTGAACGCTGCAATTTTGCAATGGGACAAAATGAGAAAATTGTTCCAATTATTATGAAAAGAATATAAATAAAAACAAATAATTTGGAAAATATACAAATTCATTTGTCTTATGAAAACGTTTATGGTACAATCTGACTAAGCGGTTACAAAAATGAAAGTGTGTTTTGGAAAAATGAAACAAGACACAGATCCGAGGGTCTGACAAAAAGAGGCGGCAGAAAGGGACAGGATATGAAGAAGTGGACGGGGATGATTACCAATCTCACAATGTTGACACAATTCGGACTGTCCCTTGTGACGCCTCTTTTTCTTTGTCTGGCACTTTGCTGGTGGCTTTGCGACCGCTTTTCGGTTGGAATATGGATTTATCTGATCGGCTTTTTCTTTGGGATCGGAGGCGGTGCCGTGACAGCCTGGAAATTCGGGCAGAGCGTTCTGCGGCATCAGAAACGCATCGAGACGGAGCCGGACGGAAAAAAGAAGAAAAAGCGGGTGTCTTTCAACCGACATATTTAGAACGTGTCTGAAAAAGTTTTCACAGTTGACGAAGATCAAGTGGCAGAGAAAAGATTTCAGACTGATTTTAAGGGGAAAATCCCTTAGAAAGGAAACAAGGCGATATGAGCAATTTCGGAGACAAGGTCCAGCCGGCCGTAAAAAAGGAGACGAAAAATGTTGCCATCTATACTGTTGTCGGCGTGGTTGTGATGTGGGTCGGGTTTCTGATCCTGCACCTGATCTGGCCGGAAAAATCCCATTTGACTATCGGGTGATCCTCGGGGGAATCGGAGGCGGTGCCGTTGCGGTGCTGAACTTTTTCCTGATGGGCATGGCAGTACAAAAAGCAGTGTCCGAGACAGACGAGGCGGGAGCAAAACGGCGGATGCAGGCAAGCTATTCGCAGAGAAACCTGATGCAGATGCTCTGGGCAGTTCTGGCGATTGTGCTTCCATGCTTCCAGTTTGCCGCAGGAATCCTGCCGCTTTTAATTCCGGGAACGGCCATCAAGCTGAAGGGCATAAAAAACAGCATAAAGCGCTGAACCTGATCTTTGGCGAAAGCCGCAAAGACGGGACGGCGTTTTTAAACCGAAACAGCGAAGCAGCGATTCGGTTATGAGCAAGCAGCGAAGCGGATTGTGAAGATCCGCTTTGACAAAAGGTTCAAACTTTTTTATTTTATCTCATACAGAGGAGGTGAAAAAAGAGAATGGAGGTTGATATCTCCGGTGCAAAAGTCGTTTTTTACGATCCCGATCGATTTTCCGCTGTTCGGGAAAATTCAGATCAGCGAAACGCTGGTGGTAAGCTGGATTGTAATGGCACTCATTACCGGACTTTGCATCTGGCTCACAAGAGATTTGAAGATACGGAACATCTCCAAACGCCAGGCGGTGGCAGAAATGATTGTGGAAACCGCAAACAAATTTGTTATCGGCAACATGGGAGAAAAATTCCGCTATCTGATTCCTTTTGTGTCGGCGCTTTTCGCGACCAGCGTTGTCTCGAACCTGATCAGCCTGATCGGACTTCGAAGTCCGACAGCAGATCTTTCCACCGAGGCGGCCTGGGCTGTTGTGGTTTTCATCATGATCACCACACAGAAGATCAAAACCAACGGTTTTGGCGGATATCTGAAGGGCTTCACGACTCCGATTGCGGTTATGACACCGTTTAACGTTTTGTCGGAGCTCGCAACGCCGATCAGTATGGCGTGCCGTCACTTTGGAAACATTCTTTCCGGCGTTGTCATCAATGCCCTGATCTACGGATCGCTGGCACTGGCAAGCGGAAAGCTGCTGGGACTGCTTCCCGGCGTGCTCGGAAGAACCCTTTCACAGATCCCGATTCTGGACGTCGGTGTCCCGGCTGTTCTGTCGGTCTATTTTGACTGGTTCTCCGGCGTGATGCAGGCCTTTATTTTCTGTATGCTGACTGTCATGTACATTGCGAATGCAGCAGAGGAAGGCTAAAGAGATTAAAAAATGAGGTTTACAAAAAGAAAATACAGGAGGAAAACAAGATGGATTTTCAGATTTTAGCAAAAGGTATCGCTCTCGCAGGATGCGCAATCGGCGCAGGATGCTCCCTGATCGCAGGTATCGGACCTGGTATCGGTGAAGGTAACGCCGTAGCAAAGGCACTTGAGGCAATCGGACGTCAGCCGGAATGCAAAGGTGATGTAACAAGTACGATGCTTCTTGGCTGTGCGATCGCAGAGACCACAGGTATTTACGGTTTCGTAACCGGCCTGCTTCTGATCTTCGTAGCACCGGGAATGTTCATGAACTTCCTGAAATAGTTGCAAGGAGTAAATGATTGCTAGGAGGAAAGAAACTATGCAGGTTCAGGAACTGGTAGGAATTGTCCCCTGGACTTTTATCGCACAGATCTGCAACCTCTTCATCCAGATGTATCTGATCAAACGGTTCCTTTTCAAACCGATCAATGAGATGCTGGAAAAACGGCGTGCGGCAGCCGATGCGGAGATTACAGACGCAGAGGCGGCAAAAAAAGAAGCCAACGCCATCAAAGAGGAATATGAGCAGAATATGCAGGAGGCCAAGGCAAAGGCCAACGAGATTCTCGAAAGCGCCAGAAAGACAGCGACGCTGCAGAGCGAGAAAATCGTAAAAGAGGCTTCCGAACAGGCAGCTGCCCTGAAAAACAAGGCAGAAAAAGAGATTGCCCAGGAGAAAAAGAAAGCGGTCAATGAAGTCAAAGGCGAGATCGGCGGCATTGCCATGGATATTGCCGGAAAGGTCATTGAACGTGAGATTAATGAAAAAGACCATGAGAAGCTGATAGATGAATTTATATCGAATGTAGGTGAAGCATCATGACAGAAACTGCCAGAGTATACGGTGGGAGCCTGTATGAGCTGGCCGCAGAGGAGCATCTCGAAGAGGAAATCCTTTCTGAGATGAAGGAGATCCGAGCTCTGTTCCGGGAAAACCCGGAGTATCCGCGCCTTTTATCGGAGCCTTCGATTCCGCGAAAAGAGCGGATCGGGCTGATCGACGCGGCATTTGGCAGCCAGGCGGAACCGTATTTGGTCAATTTTATCAAACTGCTGTGTGAAAAAAACTCTTCTCCGTGAATTCGGCGGATGCCAGGAAGCATTTCAGCGCAGATACTACGCAGCCCACAACATTGCCGAGGCAGTTGTGACGAGCGCAGCATCCCTGTCGAAGGAACAGGAAGAGCTTCTGAAGAAAAAAACTAGGAAACGATGAGTGGGAAAAACGGTCGTGATGGAACTGAAAACCGATCCGTCCGTTCTGGCGGGTGTCCGCGTAGAACTCGACGGAAAGCTGTTTGACGGAACCGTAAAGGGACGTTTGGCCGAGCTTTCCAGAAGAATCAGCAATACAGTGGTGTAGGAGGAAAACATGCAACTGAAACCAGAAGAAATATCCAAGGTCATCCGCAGCCAGATCAAATATTATGAAAATGCGATCCGGCAGGATGAGACAGGCACCGTTCTGATGGTCGGAGACGGAATCGCAAGAGCCAGCGGTCTTTCGAACTGCATGGCAGGCGAGCTGCTGGAATTTGAGGATGGAAGCTATGGAATGGCACAGAACCTCGAGGAAAACAGCGTATCTGTCGTTTTATTCGGTTCCGGCGAGAACATCAGCGAGGGACAGCTTGTAAAAAGAACGGGAAAAGTTGTTTCGGTTCCGGTCGGAGAAGGCATGATCGGACGCGTTGTCAACGCGCTCGGCCAGCCAATCGACGGCGCAGGCCCGATTACGGCAGCAGAGTACCGTCCGATTGAAAGCCCGGCACCGGGCATCTGTGAGAGAAAAGGTGTTAATCAGCCGCTGCAGACCGGTATTAAAGCGATCGATTCCATGGTTCCGATCGGAAGAGGTCAGCGAGAGCTGATCATCGGAGACCGTCAGACCGGAAAGACAACGATTGCAACCGATACCATTCTGAACCAGAAAGGCAAGGATGTGATCTGTATCTACGTTGCCATCGGACAGAAACGTTCGACAGTAGCGTCCTTAGTAGAAAATCTTGAGAAGAACGGCGCAATGGCGTACACCATCGTCGTGGCAGCGACGGCATCCGAAGCGAGCCCGCTGCAGTATATCGTACCGTATTCCGGCTGTGCCATGGGCGAGTACTTTATGTATCAGGGAAAAGATGTGCTGATCATTTATGATGACTTAAGTAAGCACGCGGTTGCATACCGTGCACTCTCCCTGCTGATCCGCCGTCCACCGGGACGTGAGGCTTATCCGGGAGATGTTTTCTATCTCCATTCCAGACTTCTGGAGCGTGCCGCAAAGCTGGACGATGAACACGGCGGCGGATCCATGACGGCCCTGCCGATCATTGAGACCCAGGCGGGCGATATTTCCGCCTATATTCCGACGAACGTTATCTCCATCACAGACGGACAGATTTTCCTTGAGACAGAGCTGTTCCACTCGGGCGTTATGCCGGCGGTAAACCCTGGCGTATCCGTATCCCGTGTCGGTGGAAATGCGCAGATTAAGGCGATGAAGAAGGTAGCCGGAACTCTGAAACTGATCTATTCCCAGTACCGCGAGCTGGCAAGCTTTGCACAGTTCGGATCCGATCTGGATGCCGATACAAAGGCGCGTCTGGAGCAGGGTGTGCGTATCGTGGAAGTATTAAAACAGAACCAGAATGCACCGGTTCCGGTAGAAAAACAAGTGGCCATTCTTTATGCGGTAACGAAAGGAATTCTGTCAAAGGTTGCAGCTGAGGATGTCCGCGCCTATGAGGACGGACTGTATACCTGGCTTGATACCGACGCAGAGGGTGCTGCCGTGATGCAGGAGATTTCCGCAACCGGAAAACTCGAGGCAGATACCGAAGAGAAGCTGAAAAGTGCGCTCGAATCGTACACCGAAAACTTTATCAATACAAGACCTGCAAAATAAGGAAAGAAGGAGGAGCCTATGGCTGCAAACATGAAAGCCGTAAAGCTGCGGATCAAAAGTGTCGAAAGCACGATGCAGATTACCAAGGCGATGGAACTTGTAGCGTCCTCCAAGCTGCGAAAAGCGAAGGAGCGGGCTGATACCTGCCGTCCGTATTTTCAGGAGCTGTACCGCACTTTGCAGGATATTGCAAAAGGAAACACGGAATTTTATTCCATTTATGCAAAAGAGGCAAAAAACGAGAAATGCTGCTACGTGCTGGTTGCCGGAGACCGCGGCCTTGCGGGCGGATACAACGCGAATCTGTTCCGATGCTTTGAGGCAGATGCCAAAGGAAAAGAGATCTGTGTGGTTCCGGTCGGCAAAAAGGCAGTGGAGTATGCAAAATCCCGGAAGCTGGACATTCTGACGGACAGCTTTGCCGAGATCGCAAATCTTTCCGTGGCAGACAGCTTTGAGATCGCGCGCGCGCTGTGCCGTGAGTTCCGGAAAGGGACCTTCGGACATGTGGAGCTTTGTTACACAAAATTCGTGTCGATGCTGTCGCAGATGCCGGTTTCCGTGCCGATCCTGCCTCTGATTGACATTGCAAAAGAGGATGGAGAGGATCCGGAAGCGAAAAAAATCCGAAATCTGATCCTGTATGAGCCAAACGGTGTCGAGGTATTCGAAGCGATTGTGCCGGAATACTTAGGCGGCCTGATCTACGGCGGTATCTGTGAGAGTGTGGCAAGTGAGCTTGCGGCACGCCGTACCGCAATGGAGGCGGCAACGGGAAATGCAGAGGAGATGATTGAACAGCTCAATCTGTATTACAACCGTGCCCGTCAGGCAAGCATTACGCAGGAGATCACGGAGATCGTCGGCGGTGCGGAAGGCGTGTAAGAGTGGAAACAAGAAAAGTGAGGAGAAGTCGTTAAATGAGTGAAAAACACATTGGCGAGGTTGTGCAGGTAACGGGTCCTGTTCTGGACATCCGTTTTCCGGAAGGAGAGCTGCCGGCACTTCTGAATGCCATCGAGATAGACAACCACGGCGAGAAGCTGGTTGTGGAAGTGGCGCAGCAGACGGGCGACAACATGGTCCGCTGCATTGCCATGAAGTCCACAGACGGACTTGTCCGCGGAACAAAAGCAGTTGACACGGGCGGCCCGATCGCCGTTCCGGTCGGAGAGGAGTGCTTAGGCCGCGTGTTCAACCTGCTCGGTGAGACCGTAGACAATAAGCCGGCACCGGAAACAGCAGAAAAATGGCCGATCCACCGCGATCCGCCGTCCTATGAGGAACAGGTTCCGGCAACGGAGATCCTCGAAACCGGAATCAAGGTCGTTGACCTGATCTGCCCGTATGCCAAGGGCGGAAAAATCGGTCTGTTCGGTGGTGCCGGCGTTGGGAAAAACAGTCCTTATCATGGAGCTGATCCACAACGTGGCAACGGCACACGGCGGACTTTCCGTTTTCACCGGTGTCGGAGAGCGTACCCGTGAAGGAAATGACCTTTACAACGAGATGAAAGAGAGCGGTGTTATCGACAAGACAGCACTGGTCTATGGACAGATGAACGAGCCGCCGGGAGCGCGTATGCGTGTCGGACTTTCCGGCCTTACCATGGCAGAATATTTCCGTGATGTGAAAAATCAGGATGTGCTGCTGTTCATCGATAATATTTTCCGATTTACGCAGGCAGGTTCCGAGGTTTCGGCTCTGCTTGGCCGTATGCCGTCCGCAGTAGGATACCAGCCGACGCTGGCAACCGAGATGGGCGCACTGCAGGAGCGTATTACTTCCACAAGAAAGGGATCCATCACATCGGTACAGGCTGTTTACGTGCCGGCCGATGACCTGACCGACCCGGCTCCGGCAACAACGTTTACCCATCTGGATGCCACGACGGTACTTTCCCGTGAAATCTCCAGCCAGGGTATTTACCCGGCTGTTGATCCGCTCGATTCTACCAGCCGTATCCTGACACCGGAAATCGTAGGCCATGAGCACTATGAGGTAGCACGTGCCGTACAGCAGGTGCTGCAGAGATACAAAGAGCTGCAGGATATCATCGCCATCATGGGTATGGACGAGCTGTCCGAGGAGGATAAGCTGACGGTCAGCCGTGCCCGTAAGGTACAGCGTTTCCTGTCTCAGAGCTTCTCAGTAGCGGAACAGTTTACCGGTATGGAAGGAAAATACGTGCCGTTAAAAGAAACTCTGCGCGGATTCCGCATGATCCTTGACGGCGAGTGCGATGATCTTCCGGAGAGCTGCTTCCTGTTTGCAGGTACCATCGACGAGGTATTTGAAAAAGCAAAAGCACTGAATCAGTAAAGGAGGAATGACGTATGAGTACATTTCCTTTACGTGTCGGCACGCCGGACGGACTTCTCTATGAGGGTGACGTAGCGCGCGTTGTCTGCAGAACCATCAGCGGCGACCTGGCAATTCTGCCTGGGCACTGCAATTACTGCACTGCACTCGGTATGGGCGAGGCGCATATTGTGCTGGAGGACGGAACGAGAAGAAATGCCGCCTGCATCGGCGGAATGCTTTCCATGATGAACGGGGCTCTGCCGTGTCCTGGCAACAACCTGGGAGTGGGAAGAGGATATTGATGCAGAGCGCGCCGAGGCTGCCAAACACAGGGCCGAGCAGGCGCTGGCAAACGGCGGTCTGACAGACAAAGAATACCGTATTGCCGAAGCCAAGCTGCAGCGTGCGCTGGTGCGGTTGAGTGTAAAAGAATTAAAAAAACGAAAAAAAGCCTTCGATGAATCTGGAAAAATCCGATCGTCGAAGACTTTTTTATTTTAAGGGTGCTTTTTAAAGAGCAAAAATTCCGCAGATTAAGAATCCTGCTACGGCGAGAGCAGCACTGATCAGGACGTAAGGAAACTGCGACACGGCATGTGACATATTGTCAATCTCGCAGGTCGCGGAGGAAAGAACCGTTGCGTCGGAATAGAAGCATGCATGGCTTCCGAAAACACCGCCGGATACGACAGCACCAAGGGCCAGGAGTACATTGGCATCAAGGGCGATGGCAAGCGGAACAACGATGGAAACGGCTACGGCCTCAATTCCCCAGAAAGAGCTGGTGACAAAGGTCAGAACTGCAATGACAACAAAAATAATAGCTGCCAGTGTTTTGGCATTCATATACGGAACACACAGGTTGATGACGTATTCCGAGAGTCCCATTTCGCCGCAGGCAGTCTTGATCATAAAGGATGCAAGAAGAATGGCGAGAACCGGAAGAATATCTGCAAAGCCGGCAAAGAACAGTTCCACGTACCGCGTAAAGGTCATTTTTTTGCCGCGGAAGATAAAGAATCATACAGGAAGCAAGAGCAAGAATAATCGCCTGCATCATATCCTGTGTGGCTACTGTCACACCGATCAGAATTCCGATGGGGATCAGAAAATCCAGTATATTTCCGGCATTGGTATTTTCGGGCGGGTAATCAACGCTCATTCCGGCCATGGCAATGTCAACGGAAGGGGCATTGTGCATTTTGGGATGCTCCGGTGTCTGCTCTTTCTTTTCCAGATCGGTATAGGCATCTTTCATTTTTCCGAGCTTTGGCATCAGTTTGCAGGCAAACAGAACCACAACCAGAAGTGCAGCCATGGGATAAAACATATAAGGAAGCACTTTTAAGTAAACACTCATACCGGTGGAAAAGCCCATATTGAGAATGTCCGGTTCCTGAATAAAACACCGGAATAAAAACTACCCAGGTGGAAAAGGGAATCAGTGCACAGACAGGTGCACCGGTTGAGTCAATGATATAGGCAAGGGCCTGGCGTGGGACTTTTCGTTTATCACAGACATCCTTCATACAGGTTCCAACGGTCATGATGTTGAGATAATCATCGACAAAAATAATGATTCCGAGAAATACCGACATCATCATGGTGATCCGCTCATTTTTACAGAAACGGCTTAACAGGTTGGAAAAACCAAGTGTTCCTTTTGCCTCGCGGAGCAGGAAAATGAAGCCTCCGAACAGTCCGCAGAGAAGAAGAATATACTGGTTATCTGCGTTGCTGATTTCCGAAAGCAGCAGATCACACCAGGGACCGATAAAAGCCGCTTTATACATGATGAGATAGGCAACCAGGGTTCCGAAAATCAGAGCTTCGAAAGACTTTTTTCGTTTTAATGCAAAAATCAGCATCGCTGCAGGCGGCAGCAGACATAAAACTCCATATTGCATAGCGGTTCTCCTTTGTAGTTAGAATATGTGATGCAGCGCACCGCTGTAGGAAGAGTTACAACAGGAAGAGACAGGGCTTTACTGTTTCGTCATGATACGGTAGGTTTCCGGCCGCCGGTCACGGAAAAGCCCCCAGGAAAAACGTTCTTCGCGCAGGGCATCCAGATCGAAGGAGGCATACAGGATTTCCTCGGTATCTCTTCCGGCCGATGCCACAAGTTCACCGGTTGCATCGGCAATAAAGGAAGAGCCGTAGAAAGTAAGAGAAGAGGACTGGCCGCCATTTTCTTCACAGGGCGTTACGGTTTCGGTACCAATCCGGTTTGCAGCAGCAACCGGAACAAGATTTGCGGCCGCATGTCCCTGCATAACGCGTCGCCAGTGCCCGCTGCTGTCTACATTCAGGATCGGCTCACTTCCGATAGCGGTAGGATAGAGCAGGATTTCAGCACCCTGAACGGCCATGCATCGTGCTGTTTCCGGAAACCACTGATCCCAGCAGATGCCGACGCCGACGGCTCCGAAACGTGTTTCAAAGACCTTGAATCCCGTATCTCCCGGAGTGAAATAGAATTTTTCCTGATAAAAATGATCGTCCGGGATATGGGTCTTGCGGTAAACACCAAGAATGGATCCGTCTGCATCGATCATGGCAATGGAATTAAACAGGCGCTGAACATCCCTTTCATAAAAGCTGACCGGAATCACGACCCCAAGTTCTCCGGCAACGGCCTGAAAACGCCGGATGGCGGGATTTTCTGTCAAAGGCAGGGCATAATCATAATAATCGTATCGCTTTTCCTGACAAAAATACGGTCTTTCAAATAATTCAGGAAGAAGGATGAGATTGGCGCCGTTGGAAGCGGCTTCACGGACCATGGTCTCTGCTTTGTCTATATTTTCCTGTACCTGGCTGCAGCATGAAAACTGCAGTGCGGCAATTTTTATATTTCTCATAATCTGTTTCCTCGTTTTCTTTGCCGGAATCTGCTGGGTAATACAGTGAATATTTCCACCGCCGACAATGATGGCTCTGGCATCAATGGGATAAATCCTTCTTCAGGAAACACTTCTGCAGAATCTCCACTGCCCTTTTGTCATTTTGCATCCCCAAATTTCGTGGAAGGATGATCCCTCCATTGGAAATATAGAAATTCACATAACTGGCAGCCATCCGTTCTCCTGCTTCCCGTTCGTCTTCTCCCTCTTCAAACACAAAGCCATCCACATCTTCCCGGGTAAGGCAGACCGGTTTCTGAGGAATCGGAAGCTTATGAATCTTAAATTTTCTGCCTTTTGCATCTGTTTCCTGTTCCAGCACCTTCAGATCAGCCAGAGACATGGCATACTGCGGATCTGTCTCATCCTCTGTCCATGCAAGCACAACCTCTCCGGGCCTTACAAAAGCGCACACGTTATCCACATGCTCATTGGTTTCATCCTGATAGATTCCACATGGAAGCCAGATAATCTTGTGGACACCGAGCCAGTACTTCAACTGTTCCTCTATCTGTTCCCTACTCATCTGAGGATTGCGTCCCTGACTCAGAAGACAGGCCTCTGTAACGATCAGAGTCCCCTCTCCGTCAGAATGGATGGAACCGCCCTCCAGCACAAAAGGTCTGGCATCCAGACATGGACAACCAAGAGTCCTGCAGATAAAGGCAGCTACCCTGTCATCCTTTTCCCAGTTCCGGTAAAGTCCGTCAAAGTCTCCTCCCCAGGCATTAAACTGCCAGTCAACTCCACAGACCGCCTCTTTCTCATCCAGAACCATGGTTGCTCCCACATCTCTCGCCCAGGCATCATCTGTCTCGCATTCCAGCAAAGTCACACCCGAAACATTCCCAAGCTGATTCTTTGCATTCTCCATCTGAGCTTTGGAAACCAGCATATATACATTTTCGCTCTCTCCAATAGCCTCTGCAACTTTCACAAATGCTTTCTGCGCTTCCCTTGCCCCATAATTCCAGGAACCGGGACGTTCCGGCCAGATCATCACACATCCCTCATGAGGCTCAAATTCTCCGGGCATACGATATTTTGTTCTGTTCTTCTCTGTAACTTCCATGTCTGTCTCCTTTTCTTTGATAGCCCGGCAGATATCAGGAAAGCCGGCTCTTAAAGTCTTCGTATCCGAAATGTCTGATAACCTCACACTCTCCGTCCTCATGCATAACCGCAATATCCGGCAGCGGCATACCATTAAATGTATTATTCTTCACCATAGAATAAATCGCCATATCCATAAAATACAGCTTGTCCCCGATCCGGATCTCTCTGTCAAAGGAATAATCTCCGATCACATCTCCTGCCAGGCAGGTGCAGGAAGATAAGCGGTAGGTATATGCCTTCTCCCCTGCTTCCCCGCTGTCCTTAAGAGGCGGACGATAGGGCATCTCCAGCACATCCGGCATATGGCAGGCTGCAGAAGCATCCAGAATCAGCGTTCTGATCTCATTTTCCACAATGTCCATAACCTCTGTCACCAGATATCCGGCATTCAGGGCAACAGCCTCCCCGGGCTCCAGATAAATATCCAGATCATAGGTTTCCTTCATATGCTGAATACATTTTTCCAGGAGCTTTACATCATAATCCTCTCTGGTAATATGATGTCCGCCGCCCATATTCAGCCAGGAAACCTCAGACAGAAATTCTCCAAACTTCTCCTCTACCGCCTGCAATGTTTTCTCCAGATCATCCGCATTCTGTTCGCAGAGCGTATGAAAATGCAGTCCGTCGATCCATTTCAGACATTCCCCGTCAAAGTTCTCTCTGGTAACCCCCAGCCTGGAACCCGGCGCACAGGGATCATAGATCGCATGATCCCCCTGAGTGGAGCATTCCGGATTAATACGGAGTCCCAGACTGGATCTGGTACACACTTCTTTAAATTTCTTCAGCTGTGCTGTGGAATTAAAAATAATATGGTCACAGATCCGATCCAGTTCCTCTATATCTTCTGTACGGTAAGCAGGGGAAAAAACATGATTCTCTTTCCCCATCTCTTCATATCCAAGCCTTGCCTCAAACAGACCGCTGGCAGTGGTACCTGCCAGATATTTTCCGATCATGGGATACAGGGCAAAGCCGGAAAACGCTTTCTGCGCCAGAAGGATCTTACACCCGGTATCCTCCTGGACTTTTTTCAAAATCTCCAGATTCTCCCGCATCTTCTTCTCATCGATCACATAGCAGGGAGTTTGCAGTTGATCAATCTTCATTGGCTTTCCAGACCTTTACCAGTTCAGGATCTTCGCAGACTTTCCATGGAAGTCCCCATTTGTTCAGTGCTTCCATATATGGATCCGGATCAAATTCTTCCACATTAAATACACCCGGCTTCTTCCACTGTCCGGTCACTACCATCATGGAACCGATCATAGCCGGAACACCTGTTGTATAGGAGATTGCCTGGGATTCCACCTCTTTATAGCATTCCTGATGATCACATACATTATAAATATAAATACTTTTCTCTTTTCCGTCCTTAACACCTGTGAAAATACAGCCGATATTTGTTTTACCCACTGTTCTCGGACCCAGAGATGCAGGATCCGGCAGAAGAGCTTTCAAAAAACTGGATCGGCACGATCTCCTGTCCATTAAATTCCACAGGTGCGGTAGAAAGCATTCCCACATTTTCCAGACATTTCATATGTGTCAGATAGCTCTGTCCGAATGTCATAAAGAAACGGATCCTCTGTACTCCCGGAATATTTTTTGCCAGTGATTCAATCTCTTCATGATGAAGAAGATACATATCCTTCTTTCCTACCTCAGGAAAAATCGTAGACAGATTTAAATTCCATAGGCTCTGTTTCTACCCAATGTCCGTCTTCCCAGTAGGAACCATTTGCGGAAACCTCTCGAAGATTGATCTCCGGGTTAAAGTTTGTGGCAAAAAGGATATCCATGATCACCGCCGTTACAGTCCAGAATATCAATGGTATGGATTTCATCAAAATAATGCTTCAGGGCATAAGCACTGAATACACTGGTAACACCCGGATCAAAACCGGTTCCCAGAAGAGCAGTCAGTCCTGCTTTCTTAAATTTCTCATCATAAGCCCACTGCCAGGAATAATCGAAATATGCAGTAAAGCCTTTTTCTTTACATCTCTTTTCATAGATTGCACGCCATGTGGGATCTTCTGTATCCTCTGCTTCATAATTGGCAGTATCAATATAATCCGCACCGGCTTCCAGACATGCATCCATGATGGTAAGATCCTGATATGGAAGTGCCACATTCAGGACAGCATCCGGCTTATAGGCTCTGATCAGTTCTGCGACCTCTGCTGCATTATCCGCATCTATCTTTGCTGTCTCAATTTTTGTCTTCGTTGTACTTTCAATCTTCTCTTTGAGTGCATCGCATTTTTCCTTTGTCCTGCTTGCGATCATAAATCTCTGTCAAAAACATCGCTGTTCTGACAGCATTTGCGAATTGCCACTGAAGCTACCCCACCACATCCGATTACCAATAATCTGCTCATAAACTGTTTTCCTCCTCTTCCAGTAAATCTTCTACATATTTTGGAAGCATAAATGCTCCTCTGTGAAGGTTTGTTGTATAATACCATGTTTCTATATTAAGATTATCAAACCTCTCCGGCCTGAAATCTTCCAGTGGATGATATTTCTTTGATGCAAATCCAAAAAGCCAGTATCCCGAGGGACAGGTAGGGATATGTGCCTGATAAACCCTGCTCACCGGAAATGACCGGAAAACCTTTCTGTGCATCTTTCTGCATTCCACCTCATCCTCATCATAAAAAGGACTTCCATGCTGATAAACCATGATTCCGTCATCTCTGAGAGCCTTATAACAGCTTCCGTAGAATTCCTTTGTAAAAAGTCCCTCTGTATGTCCCAGCGGATCTGTGGAATCATTGATGATCAGGTCATATCTGGCCTTTTTATTCCGCAGGAACCGAAGGCCGTCTTCATAATAAATGTTGACTCTCTCATCCTTCAGTCCCTGGGCAATATCCGGAAACATCTCCGCACATACATCCACAAACATTTTATCGGATTCCACCACATCAATGCTCTCAATCTGTGGATAATGGATCAGTTCTCTGGCAACTCCACCGTCACCGCCACCGATGATCAGAACAATTTTTTACATTGGGATGTACTGTCATTGGCACATGCGTGACCATTTCATCATAAATAAATTCATCTTTATCAGAGAATACGATCTCACCGTCCAGAGCCACAAATCTTCCAAATTCTTCAGACTCAAACACATCGATTCTCTGAAATTCACTTTCCCCTGAAAATAACTGTCGGTTAATCCGGACAGAAAGCTTTACATTTCCTGTATGGAACTCGGAATACCATAATTCCATGATCAGATACCCCCTTTGCAGGACCTGAAGATGTTCTACCTTCGGATCCTCCATTCCCTGCATGGAACAGCCTTTGTCTCTTGCATAAAGAATGTATTCTACAATTTCCTGTGTCACCATTTCTCCAGGAGCAAGAATCGGGATTCCCGGAGGATAACACATAACAAATTCACCGCTGATCCTGCCTGCCGCCTGTTCCATGGGCAGAGATTCTTTCTCCGCATAAAATGCCTGCTGTGGAGACGCCACCACTGCAGGTGCGATATATTCCCCGGAAAGCATACCTGTGCTGTCCTTCTTATACAGACGTTCAATATCAGCCAATGCCCCTACCAGTCTCTCAATATCCTGAAGCCTGTCTCCGATGGAAATGTAAGCCAGAATATTACAGATATCTCCAAACTCGATCTGAATATCATATTCATCTCTGAGAAGATCATAAACTTCAATACCTGCCAACCCATTTCCCAGTGTATAAATGGAGAGTTTTGTAACATCAAAATCAAAAACACTGGTTCCGTTGATCAGATCCATACCATATGCATAATAACCGCCGATCTCATTGATCTCCTCTCTGGCATACTGCGCCATCCCTGCAACCTTTTCAAAGGATTCCTCTCCCCTGAGTGCCAGATTTCTTCTGGAGATATCCAGACTGGACAACAGAAGATAAGAAGCGCTTGTGGTCTGAGTCAGATTGATGATCTGGCGCACTTTCTCTGCATTCATACTCTTATTCAAAAGCAGCAGCGAACTCTGTGTCAGACTTCCGCCGGATTTGTGCATGGAAACTGCCGCCATGTCAGCACCTGCCGCCATTCCGGATACAGGAAGGTTTCTGCCGAAATAAAGATGGGTTCCATGAGCCTCATCTGCCAGCACCTTCATTCCTCTTGCATGAGCCTTCTTTACGATAGTCCGCAGATCCGAACAGATTCCATAATAGGTAGGGTTATTTACAAGAACTGCCACCGCATCCGGATTCTCATCCATAGCCTTCTCCACCTGACTGACTTCCATGCCAAGGGAAATGCCCAGCTGCGCATTCACCTCCGGGTTTACATAAACCGGAATTGCACCGCACAGTACCAGGGCATTGATGGCACTTTTATGTACATTTCGCGGCAGAATGATCTTATCCCCTGCCTTGCAGACAGACAGGATCATGCTCTGCACTGCAGATGTGGTTCCTCCTACCATAAGGAATGCATGCGCTGCGCCAAAAGCATCTGCTGCAAGCTCCTCCGCTTCTCTGATCACCGAAACCGGGTGGCAGAGATTGTCCAGCGGCTTCATAGAATTAACATCCAGCCCCACACATTTCTCTCCCAGCAACTGTGCAAGCTCCGGATTTCCTCTTCCTCTTTTATGTCCCGGCACATCAAAGGGAACGACTCTCTTCTTTCGGAAACGTTCCAGTGCTTCATATATGGGCGCATGCTGTTGTCTTTCATAATCCATTTGACATGTTCCTCTTTTCCTGTCGTCATGTACCGGCAAATACAGTTCTATCATTCAGCAATTGTATACTGCCTCAAACCGGTACAATGATTCAATTATTTCTCTATATATTCAAGTCGAACGCATGTGAGACACATCCCCGCAAAGCGTTTATCTCCAACCATATCCTTTATATTTGCTATATCTGCACAAAAAAAGAAGCAGATAAGTTCATTCACCATCTGCTTCTCTCATGATCTATAGAATTTCTCAGGCTCTGTCTCTTTATATACTGACCGGATTTCCCGTATAAATCCGTCTGTATCCTGTGCCTGTTCCCGTATTCTGAAATATTCATGACTGCTGTCGTCTTCAATCGCTGGCAAATATATGCTATGCTCTTATTGACCGTTTCACAAGATGATGTGTGCTTACGCACTGATTATTATAAAGTAATCAACTTATAAAATTTGAGCTTCTAACTCAATCAATAATGTGGTGTCTCCCACCCGGCAACTGCCCCGCCTGTCCGTATGGCTTAACATTCAGAAACTGTCTCTGAATGTGAGCAAATATTTGCATGAAAACGATAGTGTCTTTTCATACTAAAGATGAGAATAACATATCTTCTGAACTGTTGTCAATTCCATTTTCCATATTTTTGCACTAGAGCGTGTCTGAAAAAAGGCTTTTCTGCAAGATGTGCGTCACAATTTGTGGGATATTTTGCCCGGATGAGGGCGCCGTAGCGGGCTACGGCAACTGAATTCGGGTGAAAATATCCCGCAAAGTGGGGCGTGCAGATTGCGGGAATGATTTTTTCAGACACGCTCTAGCTTTACCCGCTTTTTATATTTCTTCATTTATCAGGG
>ENA-OQHD01000107-OQHD01000107.1-human-gut-metagenome-genome-assembly--contig:-NODE-107-length-36324-cov-4.846728_pt1 | contig 36324 bp, 40 predicted proteins | sample MGYA00242560_ERZ504711 | MGnify/ENA primary metagenome ERZ504711 (study PRJEB26092, sample SAMD00036198) | human gut metagenome | host: Homo sapiens | study: EMG produced TPA metagenomics assembly of...
CTTCCGGATTTGTTAATATAATAACAAGTTCAGTAAAACCATTTATTCATTTTAGAAGGGAGTTTTTCAATCATGGCAAATCGTATTAATTTAAACGCAACCTCTTATCACGGAGCAGGCGCTATTGCCGAGATCGCAAATGAAGCAAAGGCACACGGCTTCAAAAAATGCATTCGTATGCTCTGACCCGGATCTGATTAAATTCAACGTTACTTCCAAAGTAACCGATATTCTGACCGCAAACGGACTCGACTATGAGCTTTACAGCGATATCAAGCCAAACCCGACCATCGAAAACGTAAAACACGGCGTAGAAGCTTTCAAGGCATCCGGCGCTGACTATCTGATCGCCATCGGCGGCGGCTCTTCTATGGATACCTCCAAAGCCATCGGTATCATCATCGCAAACCCAGAGTTTGAGGACGTCAGAAGCCTTGAGGGCACCGCACCGACCAAAAAACCATGTGTACCGATCATCGCTGTTCCGACCACAGCCGGTACTGCTGCAGAGGTTACCATCAACTACGTTATCACAGACGTTGAAAGAAAACGTAAATTCGTATGCGTTGACCCGCACGATATGCCAATCATCGCAGTTGTTGACCCGGATATGATGTCCTCCATGCCAAAAGGACTGACCGCTTCTACCGGTATGGACGCTCTGACCCACGCAATCGAAGGCTACACCACAAAAGCTGCATGGGAAATGACTGACATGTTCCATCTCAAAGCCATCGAACTCATCTCCAAATCTCTGCGCGGTGCTGTCGCAAACACCAAAGAGGGACGCGAAGGAATGGCTCTTGGCCAGTACATCGCAGGTATGGGCTTCTCCAACGTAGGTCTTGGAATCGCTCACTCCATGGCACACACCCTTGGTGCTGTTTATGATACCCCACACGGTGTTGCATGTGCCATGATGCTTCCGATCGTTATGGAATACAACCAGGAGTGCACCGGTGAGAAATACCGCGAAATCGCACGTGCCATGGGCGTTACAGGTGTAGACGAAATGTCTCAGGAAGAGTATAGAAAAGCAGCGATTGATGCTGTTAAGAAGCTGTCCGCAGACGTTGGAATCCCATCTGTTCTCGAGGCAGTCAAAGAAGAAGATCTGCAGTTCCTTGCAGATTCCGCACACGCAGATGCCTGCGCACCGGGCAACCCGAAGGATGCAAGCGTAGAAGATCTGAAGGATCTGTTCCGCAAAATCATGGCGTAACGAACACAATTCGTTTCCCACATGCGAAGCGGATATTCGCAATCCGCTTCGCTACTTGCTCATAACCAAATAACTGCTCCGCAGTTTATCAGAAGGAGCTTGCACTCCTCCTGATACAAGCAAGTCCCCACCCACTGCTTATTGCTTTTCGCAATGGAAGCAGGGGACTTACTTGATTCGGTTAAATCACCCCGGAAAACAGAAATTTTTATCCTGTTTTCCGGGGTGATTTCTCTTTTTATTCTACTGTATTTCCGTCTGCATCCACAGTCACAGTATTGACCGTTGCATTATCGAGAACCATATTGATCATGCGCTCCATCATGATATTGCGCACTACCGTATCTTCCCCGTAATAGTCATTGGCTGCCTTCAGGAAATCTTCCTGCGACATATTGGCATTGGCTGCCTCATCGTTTAAGATCTGCTGGTAATCCTGGTCATCTGTAGTCCAGCCTTCTGCCTCTTTTACGGCATCCAGAAGAAGGGCACTTTTTGCCATCGTTCCTGCATACGTTGCTTTCTCCTGATTGTAGGTTGCTCTGTCCGCATACTGCTCCAGATAGTCGTCCAGGGAAATGCCGTAATTCTGAAGATAAGTGGTATACCGTTTATCGTAATCCTCTTCGCCAAGGGTGATATAGGATTTCGGAATTTTGTGAAACGTACAGCCGTCTGCCATCTGCTGCATCGCGTCATTCTGCAAATTATTTTCCGCTGTCGTCTCATTTGCAGCCTCCAGCTCTGCGCGTTTTCCGGCACGGTATTCCTCCACAGTACTGTAATCTGTATTTTCTGCTACCCATGCATCATCGAGCTCCCATCCGTCAATGTTTTCTGCCGGGCGGGTAAACGCATTTACCGTAACGGTAAACACAACATCTTTTCCTGCCAGATCGGTACTCTGATAGCTGTCAGGGAATTTCAGGTTCAGATCCTTTGTCTCCCCTGTTTTCATTCCAATGACACCATCCTCAAATCCATCGATGAAGGTACCGGATCCGATCACCAGATTGTAGGAATCGCTGCTTCCGCCGTCAAACTCCTTGCCATCAACTTTGCCAACATAGGCAATATCGGCGGTGTCGCCTTTTTGTACGGTGGCATCCGGATCGTCCATGGTGACAGCTGTCTCTGCCATAATGGCCGTCTGTACGTCATCATCCGTTACCTGCTCTACTTTCTTTTCCAGTGTGAGCTTTTTGTAATCTCCAAGCGTTACACACTCTGCCGGATCAACTTCCTCATCGACAACCGGAATCCCGTCTACATCACTCGGGGAAGCGTATTCCTCAGAAGCTGTGCTGTCGGACGATGTGCTGCCTGCGCTCGACGCATCGGATGCTGAGGAAGCGCTTGTGCTACTTGCGCTTGATACGGAACTGCTGCTTGTTGTATTGTTTTTTCCACATCCGCTCACACTGGCTGCTCCCAGTGTCATGAGCAGAAGCATGACTGCTGCTTTTCTTTTCATTCTTGAATTTTCCTCCATACTACGCCGTTCCCGGCGCGTTGTAAATCTTATTTTACCATACTTGTCTGGTAAAAAAAAGGGTCTGGGGCTCCGATTTTAGAAATTCTTATGATTTTCGACCATAAAATCGCCTGGATTGCGCTAAAATGTGTTTGCGTTTTGCCGAAATCAATGTTAGAATGTTCATAGACTGGCATTGTATGTTCCGATGCCCACATTATTTTTTCGCAGAGGAGGAATAGAGGGATGAAACCCTGGATTATCGTATTAATCGTATTAGCTGTCATCGCTGTCATCCTTGGTCTGCTGTATTACTTCGGTAAAAAATGCACAGACAAAACAGGCCGCACAGCAGGAACAAATGGAGGCCATGAAACAGACTGTCTCCATGTTGATCATAGATAAGAAAAAGCTTCGCATGAAAGATTCCGGACTTCCACAGATGGTCATCGACCAGACACCGAAAATGATGCGTCGTGCAAAACTGCCGATCGTCAAAGCAAAAGTCGGTCCGAGAATCATGACCCTGATCTGCGACGCTGCTATCTTCGATCAGATCCCGGTAAAAAAACGAAGTCAAGGCTACCGTAAGCGGTATCTATATCACCGGAGTTCGCGGCATCCGCGGTTCTTTAGAGCAGCCGGCAAAGAAAAACGGCTTCTGGCAGAAAATGCTCCGCAAGGCACGCGGCGAGGAAAAATAAAATTTCATCTGAAGCAAAAAGAAACACGCTTTGCGTGTTTCTTTTTGCTTTCGCGGCAGTCGCCAAGGTCTCGTGCAAGCCCGGACTTTGGCTCGTTGCTCGCGAAAATACCCGAGTTGAATGATTTCATTCTTCCCGGGTATTTTTTATAAATTCAGTTTTCCGCCTTCCCGCGGTCTTACCTCGATATCGATTACGCAGTCCCCCACGTAGCTGTCGTTGATGTCGAGCGCGTATTCTGCCTTCAGTAAAATCTGATCCGGCGTCTCTTTCATTCTGACCTTCGTCGCCGCAACTCCCATGTTGATCATGCCATATGGCGTATGATAAAACGAAATGTTCTTTTTATCCTCCTCAAAAATCATATGGACATCAATGAGGCCGCGCTTGCGCACCTCGAGGGCGTTTTCCGTAAATTTGATCATGTTGTGCGTCATCATATCAAAGCCTTCGGTTGCCTCGTCGTAGATCAGAAAGTGATGGCCGTTTTTCTTGTAGTACGAACCCGTCGTCATAACCTCCACCGGTTCTTGTTCGCCGGATTCCTCATCCATCAGATACTGCAGTCCGCGGATGCTGATGAGTACGTCTTTTTCCATCCTTTTCTGGTGTTCCTCTCTCTTTTCTGTATGTCGTTTTTAATAGTTTTCAATCTGTACCTGTTTCGTATCGCTGATCTGCTCCGGCAGAACGGAATGTGCGAAGGCATTGAACCGCTCCACGCCGTCGCTTGCGAAGAACTGGTATTTCTGACGGCCCAGCTCATCGTTTCCCGGATTCTCCAGATCCAGCTCCCGCAGCAGTCTGCGCAGTGCCTGTGAGGTTTCGTATGCCGGGTTGACGAGTGTTACTTTTTCTCCGACTACTTTCCGCAGCAGAGAACGCAGCAGCGGATAGTGGGTGCATCCCATAATCAGCGTGTCGATGTCTTTATCCAGAATCTCTGCCAGATAGCGGCGCGCCACTTCCTCGGTGATCGGATCTTTTGTCCAGCCCTCTTCCACGAGCGGCACGAACAGCGGACACGGTTTTCCGTAAACGGTGATCGCCGGATCTGCCTCGGTAATAAGCTGCTGGTAGAGGCCGCTCTGAATAGTGCTCTCGGTTGCGATGACGCCGACACGCTTGTTCTGCGTCGTCTCGACGGCCATCTGTGCGCCCGGTTTTACCACGCCGATGATCGGGAGATCAATCTCTTTTTCGATCGTATCGAGTGCCAGCGCACTTGCGGTGTTGCAGGCGATGACGATTGCCTTGACCTGCTGGGTTTCCAGAAAGTGTACGATCTGGCGGGAATAACGGATGACGGTATTTTTCGATTTGGAACCGTACGGCACACGCGCGGTATCTCCAAAATATACGATTCGTTCGTCGGGCAGGTTTCGCATAATCTCACGCACTACGGTCAGTCCGCCGACACCGGAATCAAAGACGCCGATCGGCGCCTGTCTGTCTGCTTTCATACTTTCCTCCATTTTTCATCCGGCATTACTTTTTTGGTCATGCCGAATGGGGTTCATTTCTATATTTAATATATCTGAAATTTTTGCATTTCATTTTTTCATTTCACGACCCTGGTTAAAAATAGGTCGCTGATACATTATTTTAACCCGAATGGAGGAATATTGCAATCATTTCTCTTGAAAGTCTTTCGAAAAATCCGCTTAACGCCAGAAAAACCGGAACGAAATCCGGTCACTTTTCAGGATTTCGCGGTAGGCGACGTCACTCAACAGATTCTGCAGCGGAATCCGGCTTTTTTCGACTTTTTCTGCACTTTCGCCGTCCTCGTTTACGGGGCGCAGGGCATCCGAAAAGCAGATGGACGGATACAGCATGCACCACCAGTTATGCCCTTTGGCTCTGCCGATGTTGATCTGAAGAGCGTCGTACGTTCCGGCAGGGAGAATATAATTGCCCGTTTCTTTTCCTCAAAACTGGCTTTTCCGTACGTTACGGTGATATCGTCAGTACTGCCTCCTGCGCGCAGCGTCTGAAGGGCGGCGGCACGGATGGAGGGCTCGTTTTCACGCAGGATTTCTTCGGTTTCTGCTTTTGTTTCGGCTCCGTGCAGGATCGTCTGCAGTTCTTCGGCAACGGCATCGCGTACCTGAAGCTTGATCTGCTGGTCGGAGGCGCAGTCGCTGTTGGCTCTTACGTGAAAGCGCACGATCTTTGCAGCGACTTCCTGCTGCAGACGGGACTCGCGAAGAAGATTGGCGGTTCCGGAAAGGATCAGCGCCGCAATGCAGACGGGGAGCCAGCGGCGGCAGAAAATTTGAAATGCCGCCTGGAATTGACTTCTATGCTGGTTCCCAAATGTATTTCGGGGCTGCGCCTGCCTGTCCCTGGATTTCTTCTGTGTCTGATTTTGATTCCGTTTCCGGCTCTGTACTTTTTTCTCATTCATATGCTGCCTCCTGTTTTTTCCAGTTTTGCCGGATTTCAAAACTTTTATACACAGACACTCACTGCCCGCTCCGATATTCCATACACTTTAAACCTTTTACGGCGCTTTCGGAATCCACAGAATGCTCCTTTCGTTTTCCCACGCATAGCACAAGTCCGCCAGTGTCACCGCCTCTTTTCTTTTCACCCGGTTGTCATAAATTCCGCACAGGTACTCACCGACAGACTCCACCTGTTTTCCGTTCTGCTCCATGATATCTTCTGGTTTTTCTGCGTGAAACAGATAGGCACTGTGCCCAAGCGCACGGTCCTGTTCCAGGTACTTCAACAGTTCTTCCATCCGTCCCCGGTCACTGAGCAGTGCATCGGAAAATACAATCGCCTGGACGTGTCCGGTGTCGAGATCATATTCCTCTGTGCTGTCATATTGCTGCGCAATCTCCTCAAACGTCTCCGCTTCAAAGAACAGCGATGCGGGGTCCTCGTCGGTTCCCTCCTCCTGCTCATCCTTTCCCTGGCCGGTCACCACCGCAAGATTCGCAGGCGCATACCAGACGCGCCATTTACCGCCAGCCGTCTCCTTTTCTCCGCCGCTCTCACTGACCGCCGTCCCGGTTTCTTCCCCAGTTTCACTGTTTTCCGGCGCAGTCGCCTCTTCCGACATATAATCAAAGGCAACCGCCAGTGGATACAGCCGCTTTTCCGGCTCTACTGCCCCGCAGGATGACAGGAAAATCATACTGCCCAGCGCCAGACACACAAGCCGCAGTTTTTTCATATGCTTCTGGCAGAAGCCGAGCAGCACCGTGATGGCAAGGAAAAACGGAAAGTAACCGTATCGGACCGACCAGCCGCTTTCCGCGCATGACAGCAGCCATATAAAAAGCACTGTACCGATCTGTACATAGAGATTCTGCGGTTTCCACAGTCCCGTCTTCTCTCCGATCAGCGATACGTAAAACAGCAGACTTCCCAGTGTGAACAGCAGTCCCATCAAAAGAAATGCCATCCACAGAATATCAAACCGCTCCAGAAATCCACCTGGCAGGCTCGTTCCTGCCATTAACAGTAAGAGCGGGTCCTGCGCCGCAGCCGTGCCGCGCCGGCCGAAAACGCCGAGCAGCGCCATGCTTCCTGCAATTACAAGAAGCCCCGTTTTCCAGATACTCTGCGTCACCGGAAGAATGACACTCCTGTGCTCTTTCTGCACATGCCCCAGTAAAAAACGGCAGCAGCGCAATCGGTGTTCCATTTTCCAGTGTTCTCCACACATTCCACCCAAAAAAGTATTCCATTATCCACAATTTCAACAGACTTTGCTGTCTTCCAGGCATCCTCAAACGAGGAAAAATGCATCTGCGGAACCGTCAGCAGAAGCAGAATCAAAATCCCGCCCACAATCCACGGATAGAGTGCTTCCGCCAGCCGTCCTCTTTTCTGTACTTCACTGCCGACACCAAACCCGGCCGCCGCGAGCAGAAACAGTCCGCAGAGCTCCTGCGGTACACCCGCTGTCAGATACGCGGCGGCAAGCTCTGCCATTCTGCGAAGCAGTGTTCCGCCGAGGAAAAGCAGATAACACAGATACATCACTGCCAGAAGGAGTTTCCCAGCCTTTCCCATCACGCTTTCCAGGCGGCAGTAAAGCCCGCCAAGGCGCACGAGATAAATGCACCACACCGCCAGCAGCCCATATCCAACGCAAAATCCCTGCCATACCGGGCAGGCCGTCCGATGCGCCGTACGCCGCGAGCTGCCAGAACGCCGGGCAGAGCAGAACGAGCACGATCTGGCGTTCCATCTGGCGCTGTGAAATTCTGTCATTTTCCGAAAACATGCGTCACTCTCCCCTTTCCTGTTTTTCTTCCGGCTCCGCAGCTTTTCTGTTTTTCCGCAGCCGCACTCTCTGATTGCGCTTTGTAAAGACCGGCCGCTCCCGCATCTGATGCAGCGGCGGCCGCCATACGGAATCCTTCGGCGCATGGTAGCCCGCAAGTCCTTTCCCGACGAACGGCATCAGATAGGGAATGCCAAAACTCGTAAGCCCGGCAAGATGACCCGCGAGAAGAAACGTGCCGAGCACCATGCCGAAAATGCCGAGCCATCCGCCGAGCAAAATGAAGCCGAACTTCAGCAGCCGGAACGGCGCACCAAACTCTTCGTTCGGAATCGCCAGCGAACAGAGCGCCGAAACCGCAACCACAACGACGGTCATCGGGCTCACCAGATTGGCGGAAACCGCTGCATCTCCGATGATCAGCCCGCCCACAATTCCGATCGTCCCGCCAAGCGGCCCCGGCATGCGCACACCGGCCTCGCGGATCAGTTCAAAAGCAAATTCCATCAGAAGAATTTCCAGAATGCCGGGGAACGGAACGCCTTTCCGCGCTTCGGCGAACGCCAGCAGGAGTTTGGTCGGAAGCACCTGCGTGTGAAAGCCCGTGACAGCCAGGTATCCGCCCGAAATCCACAGGGCGAGAAAGACCGCCGCATACCGCAGCAGCCGCTCAAATGAGACGATCAGAAAATGATGATACCGGTCCTCACTGACCTTTAAAAAGCTGTCAAATGATGCCGGGAAGAGAATCCCGACCGGGGAATTATCACATAAAAGCAGGATTCTTCCGTCCAGAATCTCCATCGCCGCGCGGTCCGGCCGTTCGGTCGTCTCGAATCGCGGGAACGGCGATTTCCACTGCGGTTCGCAGAGCTGCTCGACCATGCCGCTGTCAAAAATCGCCGTCCACCTCCCAGCCGGCAATCTGCTGTTTTACCTCTTCCAGAAATTTCGGATAAATCAACTCTTTCTCATACACCAGAGCCAGAACCGTATCAGAACGCGCACCAAAATGTATCTCCTCCACTTTCAGATCGGTGGTCCGCAGACGCTTGCGGACGAGTGCCGTGTTGGTTTTGACAGAGTCGGAAAAACCTTCATTAGAGCCGCGCAGCACTTTTTCGGACTCCGCTTTTTGCACTCCTAAATTGGGATAACCCTTCGATCCGATCTTGACTGCACGGTCATAATGATCCACAAAAAGAATTGCATTTCCCGCAAGCATGGAAGCGAACGCAGCTTCCATGGTATCAAATTCCAGTGCATCCGAAATTCCGAGCTGATTTTCCGAGAGAGCCCCCGGGATATCTGCCTCGGGAACCTCCATCAGACGGTTCAACAGCTTCCCGATCACGGAATCCTTCAACATAACGCAGCTCACCGCCACTTCTACGTAGATCAGCAGCGCACCGGTTCCGCCCGTTTTGCCGAGTTTCATCGGGCGGATCTGAATATCATCGCAATTTTCACACCATGTACGGATCACGCTTTCATTTTCCGCCAGTGTGAGTGAAATCTGCGTCTTCTCTTTTTCCATGCCTGCGTCCCTCCTTCTCCTCCTTTTGAAAGCTTCCGAAAAACCATCTGGAGAAATATACTCTGCAAAATTTCATAAAAAAACATTCTGTCACGATTTTTTACTCTGTAACAGAATGTTCCTTTTTCGAAATTTTATACGCTTTTATTTTTCTTCTACACCCGTCATGCTCTGGTGATGTACGGTCTGCATAATACTCTCCTGCTGTCGCTCGATATGCTCGCGGATCATCTTCTGTGCGCCTGCAAGATCCCGATTTTTCATACGTTCATAGAGGGCATCGTGCTCCTCGACCAGGGAACGTCGGGATTTTACATCCTTTAAATATTCAATCCGGTAACGGTACATTTGCTCCCGCAGATTGTTCAGCAGCTGAATCAGGCGCTCGTTGTTCGTCGCCTGATAAATCACATCATGGAATGCCACATCTGCCTGTGCAAGCTTCTGCAGATCATCCGTCTCTGTTGTCTCCAGCATTTGTTCAAAGCTGCGCGATGCCTGATAAAGCTTCTGCAGTTCGCTCTCTGTAATCCGCTGACACGCCAGTTTTACCGCCAGCTCCTCGAGTCCGAGCCGCACCTCCAGCACATCGTTCAGATCTTTTTCCGTGATCTGCGCCACCTGTGCACCCTTTCGCGGCACCATGATTACAAGGCCATCCAATTCCAGCATGCGAATCGCTTCACGGATCGGCGTACGTGAAACGCCGAGCTGATTTGCCAGCCGGATCTCCATCAGCCGTTCACCCGGCTTTAACTCCCCGCGCAGAATCGCCTGGCGCAGCGTGCGGAACACGACATCGCGGAGCGGAAGGTACTGATAATCCTCCATCTGCAGGTCTAACTCATTTTTTTGCCATACTTTGTACCTCCCGGTTTTGATACAGTAGTCAGGAATGTCTGTTTCGACAGTCCGCTTATTTTTAACTGATCGCGGGCAAATTCTGCCTTGTCCGGATCGTCGAAAATGCCGAATACGGTCTGGGCCGCTGCCGCTCATCATCGCATTGACCGCACCGATTTTTCATCATCTGTGCCTTGATCTCATCGATCACCGGATACGCCGGACACGTCACGGATTCCAGCACATTTCCCATGCGGTCCGTGATGCCGTACAGGTCATGATTTCGGATCGCCTCTACCATGCCGTCGATATCCGGATGCTCCGTCACCTCATCAAGATGCAGGTTTCCATAGACAAATTTCGTCGAAACATTGATGCCCGGTTTTCCGATCAGCACGTAGCACATCGGTACGCCGGGAAGGGATGTCAGCTTTTCGCCGATTCCTTCTGCCAGCGCTGTACCGCGCATCACACAGTACGGAACATCCGCTCCGATCTGCACACCCCGCTCCATCAGCTGGCGTTTTGTCAGACCAAGCTGAAACATGCGGTTAATTCCTACCAGTGCTGCTGCCGCATCCGAGCTTCCGCCCGCCATGCCGGCCGCTACCGGGATAAATTTTGTCAAGTTTATATCGACACCCTGACGGATATCGAATTCATCCATCAGAATCTTTGCCGCTTTGTATACGAGATTTCCGTCATTACACGGAAGGAACGGCAGATTGGTTGTCAGCCTTATGCCAGGTTCTTTTCTCTCCTTTATTTCCAGCTGATCGTACATCTGGATCGTCTGCATTACCATGCGGACTTCATGGTAACCATCCTCTCTTTTTCCGGTCACATCAAGACCAAGATTTATTTTTGCAAGCGCACGCAGTTTCATCGTAGGCACCACCTTCGGTAATGTTTTTTGTATACATAGATATTAATGGATTTTTCTTCTATTTTCAAGCGTTATCTTCTGTTTTTGTACATAATTTTATACAATTCAGTTCAACAGACTTAGAAACGCAGGTGTAAGCAGTGGCTGCGTGAAACGAACAAGAACAAAATAAGAGTTTACGAACCTGTCGAAACTTGCTATAATTTTCATCAGATATCAGGGCAAAAGATCAAAAAGCCGGTGCAAGCTCGCTTGCAAGAGGATTTTTGATCTCTTGACCCCAACATTTTTGCCAGATGCCAGAGCATGTCTGAAAAAACCTTTTCGTAAGCTGCGAATCTCAGATTACGGAAATGATTTTTCAGACATGCTCTAGCTTCTGCGAAGGAAAAGGAAGTAGCTTTTTATGAGTTCACAAAGATCTTATTCATTTTCCCGCCAGGTTCTGGTCAACGGAATCCGCGATGGCATTCCGATCGGGCTTGGCTATTTTGCGGTCTCGTTTTCGCTCGGCATTGCAGCGCGTAAGGCAGGTCTTAGTCCTTTTCAGGGCTTTCTCGCCAGTCTTTTCAACAATGCTTCCGCCGGAGAATACGCTGCCTTTACACTGATTGCCGCCAACGCAGGCTATCTGCAGGTCGCTATCATTACGCTCATCGCCAATGCGCGGTATCTTCTGATGAGCTGTGCGCTTGCCCAGCGCTTTTCGCCGGACACGCCGTTTTTCCACCGTTTTCTCATTGGTTACGATGTAACGGATGAACTGTTTGGCATCACAATCGCGCGCCCGGGCTGGCTGAATCCGTATTATACATACGGTGCCATTCTCGTCGCTGCTCCCGCGTGGTCGATCGGCACGGCTCTTGGTATTATTGCCGGAAATCTGCTGCCGCTGCGCGCTGTCAGTGCCTTAAGCGTGGCGCTGTACGGCATGTTCCTTGCAATCATCATTCCCCCGGCGCGAAAGAGCCGTGTGGTAGCGGGTCTTGTTGCCGTCAGCTTTTTCTTAAGCTTTATCTGCAGCTATCTCCCGGGCATCTCCACTCTCTCCGACGGAACCAGAACGATTCTGCTCACCGTTCTGATTTCCTGCGCCGGAGCTATCCTGTTCCCGGTAAAGACAGAGGAGGAAAATGCTGATGTACAATAATTATATCTATATCGCCGTCATGGCTCTGGTTTCCTACACAATCCGGATTCTGCCGCTGACGCTGATTCGGAAGCCGATTAAAAATCAGTTTATTCAGTCGTTTCTGTACTACGTTCCATACGTGACGCTGTCAGTCATGACCTTCCCGGCGATTGTCCATGCAACACAGAGCCCTGTTTCCGGCGCACTCGCGCTTGTCGTCGGCATCGCAGCCGCATGGTTCGGTGCAAGCCTGTTTCAGGTTTCGGTGGCATGCTGTGCCGTGGTGTTTGTGATTGAATTACTTTTTGTAATAGAAATGAGCCGCCCTGTGGGAACAATCCTTTTCCCCGGGGCGGCCCGCTTTTGTATGTATTACTTTTCTGTTTCTGTTTTTCTGAAATGATAAACGCTGACCGAAGCCGCCGGCAGTGCAATCTGGAAGGAGTCTTTTTCCCGTGCAGGTGCTTTTCCTTCTTTGCAGCGGACTCGGTTCGGATGTTTCGCATCGTTGTAGTTCTGCGGATCTTTGGAGTACAGTGTTTTGGCCTCAACAAATTCCGGACACTGTTTGAATTTCAATTCGATTTTCTTTGATTCGCTGTAGCTTGTATTTACGAGGTTGACGTAGATATCATCATTTTTGATCGAAGCAAAGATGCAGACCTCAGGATCTTTGTTCTTTTCCTCAAAGCCAAGCGTATACGCACCCTGATGCACCTGATACATATCGAACACATCGTAGTTTGGTGTCAGAATACAATGCTCACCATCCGTCAGGAACAGGGAATTCAGGACATTGACAGACTGTGCCACACATGCCATGCGCACATCCCCGGTATTGCGGTGGAAGATGTCGAGCGTCAGTGCAGTTGTAACGGCATCACGCATCGTACACTGCTGATACAGCGCCGGGCGCGCATTAAATGCACTGCTGTGCCAGTTGCCCCACTCACCGACAATCAGTTCACATTTTCTCGGTGCCGCCTGGAACGGACCCTCCGGTTTCGGAAGTGCCTCAAGACCAGCGTCTATCAGGCGGCGCTGCTCGTGAATGACATTTTCCAGCTCTTTGCATCCATTGATCACATCATACCACTGTTTTTCATCAAACTTTTTCTCTGTCTGAAGCTGTTTCAGATTCCAGTTGTAAAAATGGAGATCATAGCCGTAAAGCGATGGCATACGGTATTTTCCCATCTCCTTAAAAAAAGTCTTTCGTCCACGCAGCACGTTCTTTCGGCTTATTTCCATCCGGGCCGCTGGCGATGCATTTCATGGAAAATGCCTGATCGCCGCCTCCAAACGACGGACAGGAGGAACTGAATTTCCGGTATTCGTTCGCATACATCTGCGGCGTCATTTTTCCGCCGCCGTCCCATACTTCATTTCCGATACCCCAGTATTCAATCTCGAACGGTTTTTCATGGCCGTTTGTTTTTCGTTCCTGCGAAAGTGCCGTCGGCTCTTTGCGGTTACAGTACTCCATCCACTCTCGCATCTCGGATGGAGAGCCGGTCATCATATTGATATTAAACCATGGCTTCGCGCCGATCATCTCGCAAAATTCCATCATCTCGTGCATACCGAACTGATTGGGATCCGTCTCGAAAGTACCGAAGTTTTCATTGTATGTAACCGGCCGCTGCTCCCGCGGACCTATGCCGTTCCGCCAGTGATATACATCCGCAAAACATCCGCCAGGCCAGCGGATCACCGGCGGGTGCAGCTTCTGAAATGCATCAACAAGGTCTTTTCGGATTCCATGATAATTCGGAATCTCCGAATCCTCTCCAACCCAGATTCCATCATAAATACAGGAGCCAAGAAACTCGATAAAGTGTCCCTGCAGTTCCGGGTAAATATAATTTTTCTCCAGCTAATTTTCGAAACGTAATCTTCTGCATAAAAATCCTCCAAATGAAAGGGTGGTGTGTAATTTTTGCTCCCTTTTCAGTATAGGACACTTTAAAGGAAAATACAATTTATTCTGAAAAGATCTCCGTAAAACTAGGATTTTCTGGTTTTACGGAGATCACAAATTTTATGCTCCTTTTTTTGCCTGCTCCCCTCGGCGGATTTACCCGTCGAAATTTTTAGCGCCCGTTCTGGAGTCGTTTCCGGACAATCTTCATCAAATACATAGGTTTTTCTTTTGCTGCTTTTAGTTCCCTTAATTCTTCTTCTGAAAAAGCGAGTTCTTTTATCAGGCTTTCTGTCATTTCTTTAGTATTTACCATAATAAAGCCCCCTTTCAAAATTGGTTGCATATCTTGCGGAGATTAATCTTGTCACATCTATTTCTGCCCCATTTTCATTTTTCCGTATTCTTTCCGTATACACTACAAACAAAACATCATCACTTTTTATATTTCCGATCATAATCTCTGTATTACGCTCTATTTGCGCTGTCCCTGCAGATAAATCACCTATGATATCATATCGATCTTCAACATTACTATTTTCCTCATCATAATATTCTATTCGATCATAATCAAAAAATACACGGGCAGCACTTTTAAATGAAATTCCATGTTTTTCTATATTAATTTTATTCTTTTTCTCATCATATTCGAAAATCATTCCACCAAGTGAAAATGTTACAGTTTTGCTATTCTCCAATGATTACCTCCGATTTCAGTATTTTACTGTTTTTATCGTATCATCTTTTCTTTTGCTGCGTCAATGCATGATGTTAATTCACAAATTGCAATTCTCTACTTGACATCTGATATTATCAGTGATATATCAATAGTATAATCAGAAAGAAATGCAAGATTTACCAGTTGATAACGCATAAAAAAGCTATACAGGAGAATTTTCATGGATCAGAAATTATATGACAGTTATGTAAAGATTTTAAAAAATCGAGCTTGTTCCGGCGCTTGGCTGTACAGAGCCGATTGCCATTGCATATGCGGCAGCAAAAGCACGCGAAGTACTCGGACAGATGCCGGAATCGATCGAGCTTTGCTGCAGTGGAAACATCATCAAAAACGTAAAGGGTGTTAAAGTTCCAAACTCCAATGGCCTGAAGGGAATTGATGTTGCGGCAACGCTTGGCGTCGTCGGAGGCTGTGCCGAACGTGAACTTGAAGTACTTGAAGATGTGACCGAAGCAGATATTGAAAATACAAAAAAGCTGGTACAGCAGGGATTCTGTACCTGTACTTTAAAAGAAGGCGTAGAAAATCTCTACATTGTTGCAAAAGTCATTGCCGGAGAGCACAGTGCAGAAGTAACAATTGTAAACCGTCATACTCTGATTTCACGCATCGTAAAAGATGGTGAGATACTTTATCAGATTGCGGCTCATGAGGATTCCCCTGAATACGTTGATAAAAGTGTGCTGAACGTCAAGGATATTCTTGAATTTGCCGATACTGTGAAGATCGAAGACATCAAAGAAATTCTTGACCGTCAGATCACCATGAACTCTGCCATTTCCGATGAAGGTCTCCGTCATCCATACGGTGCACAGGTTGGCCGCACGCTGCTGAATGAATACGGCAATGACGTAAAAATCCGCGCCCGCGCCCGTGCAGCGGCAGGCTCCGATGCGCGTATGAGCGGCTGCTCTCTTCCGGTCGTCATCAATTCCGGCAGCGGAAACCAGGGCATGACCGTTTCCCTTCCTGTCATTGAGTTTGCAAAAGAATGGAACGTTTCCCAGGAAAAACTGTACCGCGCACTCGTTGTCAGCAACCTGATTGCGGTTCATCAGAAAAAATTATATTGGAAGTCTTTCCGCTTACTGCGGCGCCGTCAGCGCAGGCTGTGGAGCCGGTGCCGCCATTACCTATCTTTCTGGCGGAACTTATGAAGATGTCAGTCTGACGATCGTCAACACCATTGGAAACGTCGGCGGTATTGTCTGCGACGGCGCAAAATCCTCCTGTGCGGCGAAAATTGCATCCGCTGTTGACGCTGCTATTCTCGCCCACTACATGGGCCAGCATCACAGAAGTTTCCAGCCGGGCGAAGGTATCGTGCGGGAAGATGTCGAGGATACGATCAAGAGTATGGGATACATCGGAAGAGTCGGCATGAAAGATACCGATACGGAGATCCTGAATATTATGATCGACCGTGTGGATATTGACGAAGTGTGTAAATAACGAAAGTATTACGATAGACAGCCATCTGGACAAACTTGCACAGATGGCTGTTTTTATATTGCTCTTTCTGTCCATACAAAAACCCGCTGCGACGCCCTCTGTCGAACAAAATTTCCGATAAATTGTGACACACATCTTGTGGAAAGCTTTTTTCCAAACAGGCTCTGATTTTGATTAGCAGTCCCTGTCACATCCCATAATTCAATTTCAGTTTCGCAAAAAAGGTCTCTCAACGTCAGCTCCGCATTCGGATCATGGTAAACGCGAATTTTGCGGTTCTTTCCGGTGAAGTGATAGCTCATGTCCTCATAGCTGATTTCCGGCGCTTCTACCATTTCATAGAGGTCGGTACGCTGTACCTCTGCCAGCAGCAACCCAACTGTCGGAGAATCGCCGAGACCCCAGATTTCGCCGTGCGGCCATTCCTGGAACTGATAGAAGGTGTTGTTAAAGTCTACCATCTGCTGATACAGATAATTTCCAATTTCTCCACATGGCTGAACATTAAGCTGCAGCTCGGCAAGAGAAACTGTTACTTTCTTGTATACGGTAGACGGAACCTGCCATACCTTCATGCCGGATTTCATCACAACGTTTGCAGCTGCGATATCCTGGCGGAGGTTGAACTCTTCTCCCCCTTCCGGATACGGTGCTCCGCCGATCCAGATGGCGGTCATGCGGTCTGCGATTTCCGGTTTCATCAGAAGTGCGGAGGCAACGTCGGTCAGTGCTCCCTGGCAGGCGATGAACAGCGGATGCGGATCATCTTTCATGGCTTCTTCGGCGATCAGCTTTGCGCCATCCGACACGGCCGGAGTCTGCTCGTCCTTCATCGGAAATTCCGATCCTTTGCAGACCGGGCATACGCCCTGCCGATCCATCAGATCCAGCACTTTATTGACCTCGTCCATGCTCGCCTGTGCTGTGTGGCCATCGCCGTAATCGCGGGAGAACATGTTGAAGTGACACGGAACGATGCCTTTCAGAATAAACATCGGTGTCATCAGGTGATGTGCCAGTGCGAACTGGTCGTCCGCCTCATTTTTGCAGTCTGTGCTGACAATCATACGCACGCGTTTGTTGTCCGGCACGGAAAATGTGTAATTCATTTTTTCATAGTAAATCCTTTCTGCTGTAAAAGCCAAAAACATACAAAGCAATCCGCCCGAAGACCGCACAGCTTTACGGTTTCCGGGCGGATTTGCCTTAGATCTAATTATACCTAATGTTGATCTTTCGTTAGTTTGCTTCTTTTGCTGCTGCAATCGTATCAAGGTTAGACTGCGGAGTTTCTGTAGCTCCTCCGTTTTCATCCAGCCATTTATCCAGCTGCTCCTGTTTTGCATCCATAACAGTCTGCAGTCCGGCTGCATACAGCGCATCATTCAGTTTCTGGAGTGTTTCTTCTACACCAGCAACTCCGACAGAGCCTGTCTCAAGTGCTGGACGATACGTATTCAGTGCATTCTGCAGAGCTGTGATCTGTGTAGAGTATTCAGAAGAATCCCACATAAATCCGTATGCCGGTGAATACTGTGCCCAGTCGTTATGGTGCTGCAGTTTATCCCAGTAATTTGCATCCTTGGAACCATCATTCCATACGTATGTGTTAAACTGATTGCCCATAAACCATCCTGTATTCTGATGATATTTAAAGTTAGAAGCATCTTCACCATCTACATAATAAGCAGTACCATCATCCAAAACTTTATAGTTTACATCCTGAATACCATTCTGCCACAGATTCATAACCTCCGGATCTGTATACAGCGCGGAGATAAACTTAAAGGCCATTTCCGGATCCGCACTGTTGGTTGCGATGCCAGTATCATAAAAACTTACGTTTGTAGTTGAATATCCACCTTCTACATCCTGTCCAAAATACATTGCATAGCAGTCTGTTCCTGTAGATGCCTTTGCCTCAACAAGATAGCCCGGCTTAATTGCTGACATATAAGAGAACGTATTTCCAGCCTTCATCATAACTGCAGCTCCCTGTGTATCCGTCAACGCATCCGGATAAATGTATCCTGCATCAAACCATTCCGCCAGCTGGGTTACTGCTTCTTTGTAAGTATCGGTTTCAAACTCGTTCACTACGGTTGTGGAGTCATGATCAGCCTCCCAATCCAGAACACCGAACTGATCCGCTAACTCGTCGAAAAATGCAAGACGTCTCATCGGGCTTGCACTTCCCTGCAGATACAGAGGTGTCATTTCCGGATGTGCTTCTTTTACTTTCTTGAAAATTTCAGTTGCAACAGACCAGTCATACACTTTTCCGGTGTATTCATCCTGATTCAGCTCCAGTCCGTATTCCTCTGCGATACCAAGTTCATCACAGATATCTGCTCTCATAGTCAGACCACCAAGTTCAACCGATTCCTTCTGTGCCGGAAAACCGAACAGAATACCATTCATGGAACCTACCGTTGCATTTGCTTCACCAAGCACATCTTTAATAGCCTGTCCCTCCGGAGTATCCATATACTGGTTCATATCGACAATACCATTCATTGCAATCCAACTGGAAGCATTGCTGTAATAAATTGGCATAACATCCAGCTCATCACCACCGGAAATCATCAGCTGAATCGTCTGCTGATATTCTGCATACTGCAATGGAAGAAATTCCACTTCAATATGATATTTCGGAATCATGTATTCATTCAATGCATCCTGCACTGCGGTACGTGCTGCGTCATCCTGCTCGTAGAACTCGACGAAGGCAAACACGAGATGATAAGGATTTTCTTCCGTGTACTCACCAAGCTCTGTTTTTGTTACGGAAGCATCTACCTCGCCAGATGCCGATGCTGTTGATGTTGTTCCAGAAGAGCTCTTGGATGAGCCGGAAGTGTCTCCACTGTTTCCGCAGCCGACAAGCAGGCCGCCCACCATTGTCGCTGCCAGAAAAGCAGCAAGCATTTTTCTTTTCATATGAAAATTCCTCCTTAAAATAAGTTTATCACGAAGCAGCCCTTTTCGCTGCTAATGATTCATTCCATCTGTATCAGCCTTTGACTGCGCCAAGAGCGATACCTTTTGCATAATATTTCTGGAAAGACGGGAAAATCAGCATAATCGGCAGAATTGCTACGAATGCAATTGCCATCTGGATTCCCGTTGCCGGAATGGTCGATGCAGCTGCTGTCACATTCGAGTTGGAGCTCTGTGTCAGGAACTGAATATTCTGTACCATCTGGTTCAGAAGGTTCTGTACGTTGTACAGACCTGTATTCTTAACGATATAGTACAGACCATTGGTCCAGTCATTCCAGTAAGCAAGGCCTGCAAAGGTGCCCATTGTTACCAAGATCGGTTTTCCAAGCGGAAGTACGATTTTCCAGAAGATGGTAAACTGGCTTGCACCGTCAATCTCTGCCGCCTCGTATAATCCATCCGGAATGCTTGTGGTAAAATAAGTTCGAATCATCATAACATTCCATGCAGAAAGCAGGAAGTTTGGAAGCAGCTGTGCAAAAATCGTATCTTTGATATGGAAGGTACCTGTCCACATAATGTAAGATGGAACGATACCGCCGTTGAACAGCATGGTAAAGAACACGAAGAACATCATCACATTTCTGCCCGGAAGATTTTTTACTGACAAAGGATAGGCCATCAGAGCAGACAGAAGGACATTCAACAGAGTTCCGACTACCGTGACACCAATACTTACTCCATAGGCCTTCAAAATCTGACCTCCGGATTTGATGATGTAGGAATAGGACGCGAGGGAGAACTTCTTCGGAAAGAAGGAGTATCCATTCGCTACCAGTGTGTTTTCATCTGTAATAGAAGACATAAATAACAGAATAAACGGTAAGATAATGGCAAGCGTCCAGATAATCATGACAGCGTTTGCTAAAATCTGATATTTGGAAAATGGTTTTTCTTTCATACGTGATCTCCTTAGAACATTGCGTTTTCTTTGCTGACTTTACGTACGATTCCGTTTGCGGTAAGGACAATGATAAATCCGATGATGGACTGATAGAAGCCGGCTGCTGCAGACATTCCGACATTTCCGGATTTCATCAGGCCGCGGTATACGTAGGTATCAATAACATTGGTTGCCGAGTACAGAAGTCCTGAATCACGTGGTACCTGATAGAACAGACCGAAATCGGAATAGAAGATACGGCCGACACTCATCAATGTCAGGGTGATTACGGTTGGTTTCAGGAATGGAAGCGTAATGTTTTTGATCTGCTGCCATTTGGTTGCGCCATCCAGAGAAGCTGCCTCATACAGAGACGGATCAATGCCATTGATGGTAGATATGTATATCAGACATCCATATCCTACACCCTTCCAGGTATTTACAAAAATCAGAATGAACGGCCAGTATTTCGGTTCTGCATACCAGTTCACAGCATCTTTTCCAAGTGCACTTAAAATCGAATTGTTTACAATACCTGTACTCTGACTTAAAAATGCATATACAATGTAGCCAAGAATAACAGCCGACATCAGATATGGAAACAAGATTGCACTCTGATAAATTTTCTTTAACTTTTTTATTAAACGTATCGCAGATAAAGATTGCAAAAATAATTCCGACTACCGTGTTCAGAACAATAAACGCCAGATTGTAAAGTAACGTATTTCTTGTAATAGTCCATGCATCCGATGATGCAAACAGAAATTCAAAGTTCGCCAGTCCGCAGAACGGGCTCTTCCAGATTCCCAAACGGGCATTGTACTTCTTAAATGCTACGATAATGCCTGCCATCGGAATATAATTGTTAATGAGCAGATAGATCGCGCCTGGAAGGAACATCAGATACAGCGGAAGGTATCGTTTGAATTTTTGCTGCTTTGCTGTGGCTGCTCCCGGATGATGCATGGGCATTTTTTTAAAGATGCCATGTTTTTCCTCCTCGTTTCCTCTTTGTTTTCTCGATTTTTTTGTCGTTGCAAGTATGTTCGAACAAAATTGCTTTGACTATCAACTGTTGTTATTATATAATTTTAATAAACTTTTTAGCAATTCACATTGCTTAGGTTTTATTGCACTTTTCTTAGAATCTATGTGCAAATTATATATAATTACGGAGGCATCCTTCTTGAATTCATCAAAACATCGTACTTTTTCACTAAACTTCAATTTTTTTCGACCACACTATGCACAAACACAAAATATATTCCCTAAAGAAAAAAGGCATTTTGGTATTGGATGCGTATTTTAATAATGTTCAGTATTTTATTGCTGTTTTTAATTTTTTATATTTCCAAACAGCTTCAGCATGAAACCTACCAGGGAATTCATCAGACAATGGATCTTTATGTCCAGCAGTTAAATAAGAGTATGGAAACTGCTGAAAACTGTCTCTGGGAATTCGCTAATAACAATACTGATGTTGTCGATACGATCACTTCCAAAAACAACCCAAACGCAGTGATTTCCCAGATTAAAGCCTCCAGGCTTTTGGATAATACTTTAAGTTACATGACAGACATTGACGGTATGTTTGTTTATGGAAAAGCAAACGACCATTTTGTCTGCCGCTATAAAAATGGGGGCTCCAATGACTGTAGTTCCTACATGAAAAAGCTTTTACGTCAGTCGGGAGAGGACGCCTCCGCTCTCAACTTCAAGAGTTGGTATTATATAGAGCTGGAACGCCATACCTATCTGATCCGAATTATCAATGATCTCCATGGCTATCTTGGTGCCTGGATCCGTCTGGATGAACTGAATGCTCCATTTGATGATTCAAATACCATTTTTCTGTTTGCTGATGAAAATGGTATTCCATACGACAACGAAAGCTGGTCCGATTTTAAACTGTCTACCGACTTTTCTACCCAGAAACCTCATCGGATCCGCGGAAAGGACGGTATACAATATTTACAGGTCGCTGAAAAGCTTCCTTCTTCTACCTGCTCCTTAAATGCACTCATCCCCTCCGAAGAAGTCAACACTCCTATTTACAATATGCTCAAGCTTCTGCTCGGGGGTGCTCTGCTGATTTTCGTGGTTTCTCTTTTATGGACCGTTTCCTATGAACACCTGATTTCAAAGCCTCTTGATCTGATCCGGAAAATGGCATCACAGGTCAAAGAGGAACAACAGGTGCCGCACCCGGATCTTTCCAATGAGCGGTGTGAGGAGGTTCTGGAAATCGGTGAAACACTGAATAAGCTGATGAATCGAATTGAGAAGTTAAAAATCAATGTTTATGAGGATAAATTAAATCTGAAGGCACTGGAGATTCAGTATCTGAAATCCCAGGTAGCGCCGCACTCTCTGATCAACTGTCTCTCCGCAATCGCATCAATGCCATTCACGGAAGAAGGAAGGCGGCTCACAAATGAATTCGTCCGCACACTTTCGAATCATTTGCGGTACACCCTGCAGGATAAGACAGCCGTTCCTTTGAAAGAAGAACTGAAATACGTAGAAAATTTTCTGGAGATGACAGAACTGCGGTTTCCAGGCTGTCTGAACTGGGAAATCCATGTGGATGAGAAATGCAGGAATGCTTCTGTTTTTCCGATCATTCTGCTGATGTTTACAGAAAATACCATCAAGCACAACATGATCATGGGCGAAGAGCTCCGTGTCCGTATCACCGGCAGCCTTGTGGAGCGCAATGGTGAAAAATATGTGGTTCTCACTCATCTCGACTCCGGCAGTGGTTATTTTGAAGAGGATCTGGAATACCTGAACCGGCCAGTTTCCCAGCAGGTTCATGACTTTGATGGAAAAAAAAGTCGGAACCTACAATCTGCTCAAACGGCTTTATCTTGTTTATGGAGAAAAAGCCCATGCGCATTTTTCCAACGAACCCGGATGGGGTGCAAGATCAGAGGTTACGATTCCATACATTCCATACCGGGAGGATGGCAATCCGCCGGAAAGCAAAATTGAAACATCGGAACCTCTTTTTTCACATGCTTCCGACACACCTCAGGTCCCCGGCAAAAGAAACGAGAGCTAAAGCTTGTTTGAAAAAGGCTTTCGGCTTGCTTTTTGGTAACGATTCAAATCCATGCGAAACGGAAGAAAGGAACAGGGCTTTTACAATGAACATTTTAGTAGTGGATGATGAATATTATATTGTGAAAAACATTATCGAAACGACAGACTGGTCGGCGCTCGGGATTGAGCAGGCGTTTCCTGCCTACAGTGCCAGCCAGGCAAAACGAATTTTTGAGGGTTCCCAGGATATTGATATTCTTTTGACTGACATTGAAATGCCGCGCGAAACCGGTCTGCAGTTAGTGGAATGGCTTCATGAGAACGATTTTCATCCCATCGTACTCGTTCTGACCGGCCATCAGCGATTTGATTATGCGCAGGAAGCGCTGAATTTACATATTTTCTCCTACCTGTTAAAGCCAATCGACCCGGATCAGCTTATGGAAAAGCTGGCGGCGGCTGTGCAGGAGGTGAAGAAAAATGCATGGTATGAGAAGGAGCGGCTGAATATGGAAGAGCACCTCTCCACCGATACCTCGGACCCGATCAGCGTCATCAAGGACTATATCCGTTCGCATCTTTCCGATCCTGAACTGGGCCGCACCTCCATCGCCGAGGAAATCCACATGAACCCGGACTACCTGTCCCACATTTTCAGCACGAAGGCAGGAGCATCGCTCAGCAGCTACATCATGGATGAACGCATGGCAGCCGCAAAACGCCTGCTTGCCACCACAAGCTTCTCCCCCCAAGCAAATCTGTGACCAGATCGGAATCGCAAACGTTTCCTACTTTTACCGGCAGTTCAAGAAAAGCAGCGGGGTGACACCGCAGCAGTATCGGGAGAGGCATTTTCATGGATAATCACGAGCCCTGGAGCGTGCCTGAAAAAGGTCTCCAGCGCGCAAAAAAACAGAGTGTATTGGAAATTTTTCGTTCCTATGCACTCTGTTTCATTTCTTACCCACAAAAATCCGCCAGATCCTCTTTCAGATAATTCTGCGTCTTCTCCAGATCTTTCTCCCGGATGCTCTGCATAATATCGTTATGATGCGCAATGTCCAGTGCCGGGTTTACGTTGGACCAGGTCTGCCAGTAAAACTGGGCGTAAGCGCGTTTTAAGACGTTCATGGTGCGTTCAAGCTCCTGATATGCGTAAGCGTTGCCGGAGAAGGAAATCAGCTTCAGATGGAATGCTGTATTTGCCTCCCAGTGATCCCATACGCTGTCGGTGCTCTGTTTGCATCTCTCATCAATCTCGGCAAGCTCCGCCAGATTTTCTTCGGTGATATGTCCGATCGACTGACGAAGATATCCGCCCTCGAGAACAAGGCGGAAATCCAGAATATTCTGTGCCTCTTCGCGGGACACGCTGACAACCTGGTAGCCGAAGCGCGGGAAGCTGCGGAGGATTCCCTCATTGCAGAGCGTCACAAGGGCTTCACGGATCGGTGTCTTGCTGCAGCCGAATTTCTGTACCAGCTCCTGCTCGTTGATAATTTGATTGGGTTTATATTCATCGGTAAAAATGCCGTTCAAAATGGCCTGATATACCATATTTTTAAGGCTTTCCTGTTGTTTTTTCATAAGGGGAAACTCCTTATCTTTTATTTTCTTCACTTTTGCGCATCCTGATTTTTTTGCTTCTCCAAATGCGCCCTGTTTTTTATCTTAACAAATTTTTTTTCGCTTGTAAATGCCGTGCTCCCAGATTTTTCACCGGTAAAAAAAGGAGGAAAATTGATGTTTTCACCATTTTCCCTCTTCTGTTCCCTCATTGGACGTTATCGCTTATTCTGTCTGCCGTCAGATTACATACTCATTCGACTTCTGCATCTGCCATTCCACCAGATCTGCCAGCGTAATATTGTCCACCACACTGTTGATGGCATCGTTCAGTTTTTTCCAGAGCATCACCGTAACGCACTGATCTTCCCTGCCGCAGTCGGCGCCGTCTTCTACACAGTCCACCGGCGCAAGGCTACCCTCGGTCAGACGCAGGATCATTCCCACGGTATATTCTTCCGGCTTTCGTTTCAGGGAATAACCGCCCGCCGGGCCGCGCACACTTTTTACGAAACCAGCTTTATTCAAAATCGAGATGATCTGTTCTAGATATTTTTCCGAAATCTCCTGCCGCTTTGCCACATCTTTCAAACGCACCGGTTCGCCGGTATTGTTGAGTGCCAGATCCAGCATCAGACGAAGCGCATACCGTCCTCTTGTCGAAACTTTCATTTTATTTCCTCCGAATATATGTCATGATAAAAATACCTTCTTTTATTTTATTCCATATTCTCTACATATTCAATAGGAAATATAACACAAAATCCAAAGCATGTCCGAAAATGCAATGACTTTTTATCCGCTTTCCATGCTTACTTATCATCTCAAATCCTGCGCAATCTCTTCTCCCATCTTCTCTACCGCATCCACAATCTCCCGGATCTGCTCTCCGGTAATTCCATCGATATGCACGCCACCGGTGCAGACGGTCACGGTACGGCAGGCACAACAGAATTTTTTCCGCCAGCATCCGGCACAGTACCTCATCTTTATGTCCGGTGCGGTTCCACACCGAGGAAGTCGCACTCCAGCTCCCGTCTCCGGTCAGCGATTCCCGTGGTACGGCCTGCACCACACAGCCGATATGCGGCTTTTCTCCTCCGGCGAGACAGATCTGAAAATCTTCACCGATCTTCATTACCGTCACTTCCATCGTGCATCCTGTAGCTGTTGTCTTTTTTGTCAGCATCCTTTCCATCTCCGGTACTCCTTTACTTCCACGCCGAACGGCAAAAGCAGTTTGGCCGCAAGATGTGTCACCATATCGTCGATGGACTCCGGTTTCTGATAAAAGGTCATCATCGGCGGAACAATCCATACATTTGACAATCTCGACAGTTCGTACAGATTCCGCAGATGAATTTCACTCATCGGTGTCTCCCGCGCTGCCAGTACAAGCGGGCGTTTCTCCTTGATCGTCACATCCGCCGCACGCAGCAGCAGATTGTCGGTGTATCCGCTTACAATTCCTGCCGCTGTTTTCATGCTGCACGGCACAATCACCATGCCTTCTGTCCGGTACGACCCGCTCGCCGGGCCTGCACCGATGTTGTCCTGCTCGAGCACTTCATCTGCCAGCGCTTCCACCTGCGAAACACTCCAGTCTGTCTCCTGTTCCAGCGTCAGCTTTGCACTGCGGCTCATCACCAGAAGGGAACGGTATTCCTCACTATCCCGCAGAATTTCAAGGCACTTCATCAGCAGCGGCATTCCACTCGCCCCGGAAGCGCCAACTACAATCCGATTTTTCCACAGTCATCCGTCTCGTTCCTTCCTTTTATCCACAGATTCCATCGATCCATGCGAATAACTCGTCGAGGTCGTAGTCGCCTGCATGCGGCGTATTCCATGGGGAATGGTAATCAACCTCACAGCCCGCCTCGCGCAGTTTTGCCGTCAGCATTGCCGAGACACCAAAGAGATGTCGCGGTCGCACTCGCCGTGGCGGATGCGGAAATGCTGTGCTTTTCTGCTTTTTCGTCCATAATGTATTCCATTGGATTCATCATTTTCACAACTTCTGCTTCCGCACACGCGCCCTGTGCTTTCGTGTGTGCTGTGCTGTATTCCGTGAAGTGGCGGCAGTTTGTCGTCTCGTTTCCAAACAGATCATTCTCCGGGCTTTCCAGATCCAGCGCATCAAAAGCAGGTGCCGGTTTTCATCCGGGTGATGTCTTTGACATAAGCGGTAAAATCCATGCCCTGCACTTTGCCGTTCTCGACGATCAGCCATGGTTTATCTGATAAATCCACACCCTGGTCAGATGCTCTCTGCGCAGATTCCATCACAACGCGTTTTACATATTCCTTCAGGGATCCTTCTCCGTCTGCATCAAGTGTCAGTGGATCTCCGTTTTCATCCTTCAATCCAAGGCTGTTTACATATGCCGGAAACATTGCTTTTTCCTCTGCTGAAACAAGGATCTGTTCTTTCGTCATCTCGCCATCCACTGGTGTGAAAACCGGGCGGCCGCCCTCATCCATTTTCATGTTGGCACGGTGAAAATCATTTACTCCGCAAAATTCCCATTCATACGCCATGTCTGCGTGTTCAAGGTTTGTGATCGGGCAGTAGCAGGAAGCCGCAAACACGTTATCTCCGGCATCCGCCGCGCCAAGTGCCTGCAGATACGGCTCATAGTCCGGGTGATTTCCCGTGCTTCCCATCAGGGATGACAGCGCACCTCCGGCACTCGTTCCATTGGTGATAATTTTGCTCGCATCGCCAGGCAACTCATCCGCGAAGAAGTGGAGATATCGCACGGCTGCTTTATAATCAACCACGCAGGATGGTGCTTTTCCGTTGTACCGGCCATCTGCCCCCTTCTGCACTCTGCCGCGGATTGCCGGGGATGCCACAACATAGCCGTGCTGCAGTGCACGAAAAATCGTGTTGGGTCTGCCCTGTAAAAATTGGATTCGTTCCAGGCTCATCCGCCGGACCCGGCATGTAGCCGCCGACCGTATTCGGCATGAAAACCGGCGCGCTTCCTAAATCATAGCCATGCAGGGATGCTCCCTCATAATAGCATTCCGGCACAAAAAGATTCATCTTCTGAAACTCTTCATTAACCGGTTTTTCCACATAAATCAGGTCGCGGAACGCCCGAAAACCGGATCGTCTCGCCACACAGTGTTACTTCTTCTATTGTATAATCGTTTTTCTCAAATTTCAGCATACCAGGCTACTCTCCCTTTTTTTGACAAAATATACTTTTTAGAACACAATATAACACTTTTTTTGCAAAACATGCTTTTATTCCTCGTCCAGCCAGTGTTTCGAATCAACTTCCAGAAACCTCGCCCGCACAAATCTTTTCTTCTGATCATACGGCACGGTACAGTCAAAAATTGTCTTGCATGCAATTCCGTGATCGCGGATCGATGGCGAACACGTCGGATCGTTTGACGGATCGAGCGGATGACACCGGACACCTGGGATCGTGATGATATCCGCATCGCCCTGGAATCGTGTGTTCATTGCCCAAAGGACATCGTTCATATCGAAGCAGTCCACGTCCTCATCCACGAGAAATACATGTTTCAGTTCACTGAATGCAGAAAAAGCCAGCAGCGCCGCCTGACGCTGTCTTCCCTCATCACTTGGACCAAGCTTTTTAAATTGAAGAACAGCCATATATTTTCCGCCGCCCGCAGAACCACAGTACACATTCCGGAGTCGTCCCGGCATTGCTTTTTCTACCATGCCATAGATACTCGCTTCCGTCGGAATGCCCGCCATGGAAACATGTTCCTCGCTTGGTCCGATGCAGGTCTGCATGATCGGATTTCGCCGGTGTGTTACCGCTTTTACTTTAATCAGGCGGCACTGATCGCTCGCCGGACCGGTATAACCCGGAAATTCCGGCATGGCGTAACCGGTGTGGCTGTTCTGATCTTCCTGCACACGCACGCCCGGGATAACCTCGCCCTCGATCACATACTCTGCATTCGCAATTGCCATCTCATTTACCGAAACGCAATGGCACAGTTCCACCGGCTCTTTCCGCAACGCACCTGCAACCGAAAGCTCATCGTAACCAAGCGGTGTTGTCGGCGGCTCAAAGCAGGAACCGATCTCAATCGCAGGATCGACGCCGATGCTGATGGAAATCGGCAGTTTCTGGCCAAGCTCCTCCGCACGGTCTGCCATCGCGCCGATATGGCGTGCACCCGGCGTGAAGAAAATCGAAAGTTCGTCTTTTTCCCTGAATACAGAGACGGTGAATCGTCACATCATGCAGCCCGGTATCCGGGTGAGAAGCGTAACACATGCCAAGCGTGATGTACGGGCCTGCGTCATCCGGCGTGTTGGTCGGTGCCGGGACGAGGCGGTTCAGATCAAAATCGGGATCCGTCGCCAGATGCACAACCTCCTGACACGGCGGCGCACCCTGAAATTCCACCGGTGCAACCGGCTTTTCCACGCTATGATACAGCATTTTCCCAAGATTCTCCGGCTCACAGTCCAGAAGTGCAGCCACACGCTTCCGGCTCGCCAGGACACCGATCGCAACACTTGCGTCCGGGTGGCCTTTGATATTGCGGAAAATCATTGCCGGTCCTTCTTTCGTCGGACGTTTTACCGTTCCGCCCGCGCCGACATAGCGGTAAACTCCGGCAAGCTCCGCCATCGGATCAACTGCAACATCCGTCTCGGCAAGCTGTCCCGGCATATTTTTCAATCGTTCCAGCGCACTGCGCAGATCTCTTACTTTTTCAGCCATAATCATTCTCCTTATTCCCCAAATCAAAACTGTCTCATAGAATGTTCTTTTTTGTACTCCATTCAGCCAGCAAATCCATCGGATCCTCTCCATCCACTTTCCCTGCTGCATGTTTTATCCTTTTTTATTTTAAAAAGAAACCTTTGTGGAATCAATTCGATCTGTGGTACAATTGTTTCCAGAATAGAATGAATGAAATGGAATGATTTTCAAAAGGAGGTTCTCTCTTATGACCATGGAACAGATCGACTTTTTTCTGATGACCGTCCGATGCGACACTTTTTTCAGAAGCTGCAGAAAATCTTCATATCGCACAGTCCACGCTCTCGAAGCAGATCCAGAAGCTGGAATCCGAACTGAATCTCACCCTCTTCGACCGCACCCGCCGCCAGGCGGTTCTGACTCCGGCAGGCGAGCTGTTCTGCCAGGAAGCCTCAGAGCTCTCCCGCCAGTATCATCAGATGCTGCAGAAAATGCGCCACTTTAAAGAGTCGGAACGCCAGCCGCTCCGCGTCGGCTCTCTTCCGTTTCTGACGCAGTATCATCTCACCTCCCGCATCCGCGCTTTCGCACATACGCATCCGGAGGTTGAACTGATGCTGGAAGAGTGTGAAGAAAACGAGCTGATGGACGGTCTGCAGTCCGGTCGTTTTGATCTTGTCATTGCACGGGATTCCATGATTTCACCGCAGAAATATCACTTTGTACCTCTCGCAAAGGATCGTCTCTGTGTGATGCTCCCCATCGATCATCCGCTTGCAGAAAAATTCTTCCCTGACAATCGCTGACATTGCCAGAGAACCTCTGATTCTTATGCATCCCTATACCTCGATTTATCAGCTCTGTATGCAACTATTTGAAAAGGCAGACCAAAAACCGCACATCCTGCGCACTGCCCGCCTGGAATCCATGATAAGCTCCGTGGAAGTCGGCGAAGCCTTAAGCCTGTTTGCCGGGAGTAACTTTGCATTGTTCCACCACCCAAACGTCACCGCCGTTCCTCTGCGCGACGCACCGCCTCTTGTGATCGGTGCCGCGTATCCGCTCAAAATGAAAGCATCAAAAAAGCCGGGAAATATCTCTGCACAGACGCTGAAATCATTTGTCTTTTTTATTCAAAATCCCGTATAAAAACACGCTTCTGGTGCTTTCAAACATGCCAGCGGCGTAACGCTGACGCAGCATGAGACAGACCTATGGTTAATAGCAGGCAAAAACAAAAATAGCTGGTAAAATGTCTGACGATCGCCGGAACCGATATTTACCATCCGACCCAGGATGATCTGACCGGTGCGGAAATCGCGTTTGGCGGTGATATGATTCGTTCTCTGAAAAACGACAACTATCTTGTTATAAAAACCGAGGCACAGGGATTTCCAGGATGGACGCCATACAAGGGCCAGCTCCGCCAGCAGGCTTACAGCCATCTTGCCTCCGGCGCGAACAGCGTCATGTACTGGCACTGGCATTCGATTCATAATACGCTCTGGCATCATAATTTCCCATGCGGTTTATCTAAGCCCAAAAAAGGAAGCATGTTTGTTTTTTGCAAACACGCTTCTTTTTTTTGGTATGCTTTTTTATATTCTCTTTTACTTTGTATCCTTTTTACTGAACTGCCTCAAATGCCTCATCCAGATCCTCGATGATATCGTCGATGTTCTCGGTACCGATGGAAAGACGGATGGTGTTTGGTTTGATTCCCTGATCCAGCAGTTCTTCCTCGGTGCACTGGCTGTGCGTGGTGGTTGCCGGATGGATTACCAGAGATTTTACATCGGCAACGTTAGCCAGCAGGGAGAACAGTTCCAGATTGTCGATGAAATCTTTTGCTTTCTGTGCATCGCCTTTGATTTCGAAGGTGAAGATGGAACCGCCGCCGTTCGGGAAGTATTTTGCGTACAGTGCCTGCTGCTTTGGATCGTCGGATACAGACGGATGATGTACTTTCTCAACCTGCGGCTGGCTCTCCAGATATTTTACAACTTTCAGTGCGTTCTCAACGTGACGCTCTACGCGGAGAGACAGGGTCTCAAGTCCCTGCAGAAGCAGGAAGGAGTTGAACGGAGAAAGCGTAGCTCCGGTATCACGAAGAAGGATCGCACGTACTTTTGTAACGAATGCAGCAGGTCCAACTGCTTTTGTAAAACTGATGCCGTGGTAGCTCGGGTTTGGCTCGGTCAGGGATGCGAATTTGCCAGATCCCTCCCAGTCGAATTTACCGCTGTCTACGATAACACCGCCAAGGGTAGTTCCGTGACCGCCGATAAATTTGGTTGCGGAATGTACAACGATATCTGCGCCGTACTCGATCGGACGAACGAGGTATGGAGTTGCGAAGGTATTATCGACAACCAGCGGAATTTTGTTCTCATGCGCAATTTTTGCAAGTGCTTCGATATCGACAACATCAGAGTTCGGATTTCCGAGGGTCTCGATGTAGATGGCTTTTGTGTTCTCCTGAACGGCTGCGCGAACCTCATCCAGATCAAATACATCAACAAATGTGGTGCTGATGCCGTACTGCGGAAGGGTGTGTGCCAGCAGGTTGTAGGAACCGCCGTAGATGTTCTTTGCGGATACAATATGGTCGCCCTTCTGTGCCAGGTTGATGATGGTGTAGTTGATGGCTGCTGCTCCGGAAGCTACTGCAAGTGCCGCAACGCCGCCCTCCAGTGCTGCCATTCTCTGCTCGAAGACGTCCTCTGTCGGATTAGTCAGACGACCGTAGATGTTTCCTGCATCCTGAAGTCCGAATCTTGCTGCCGCGTGATCGGAGTTATTGAATACGAAAGAAGAGGTCTGATAGATCGGAACTGCTCTTGCTCCGGTTGCCGGATCCGGATTTTCCTGTCCTACGTGAAGCTGTAAGGTTTCAAATTTAAGATTTCTTTCTGCTCTTGTTTTTTTAGCTCATGATTGTATTCTCCTGTTCTGTTTTTCGTTTTTCTATTTCTTTTCATGTTCGATTTTCTATTATCTATCGGAACCGGTTGTCATCCTGTTCTGTCCATGCTGCAATGCGGCTCCGTTTTCTTTCGGTTTTATCTGCTTACGCTGCAACACATGACATCATAGATCACGATTCGATTCTCTGCGAAAACTGCTCTCATTTCCTTCGCTTCCTCTCGTTTTTGTGATATTTCCTATCTGTTTACAAGGATTATTATAGCGACAGTCTTCTGCTTTGTCCAATATAGAAAATTGATGGCCAGTTATAGGTTTTTCCTATAACCATTCTTTATCTCTACTCTTTTTTCTTCTAAAATTCCTATATCCAATCACGCTGCATAAAACAAGGTAACAAACGCAATTCATCTCCCACAGGCTGGGACTCGCAGCTTGCTCATAACCGAATAGCTGCTTCGCAGCTTATCAGGAGTGGCTTGTACCACTCCTGATACAAGCAAGTCCCCACCCACTGCTTATTGCTTTTCGCAATGGAAGCAGGGGACTTACTTGATTCGGTTAAAGTCTTCTTGTTTCTCCCTTTTCTTACAGCACAAGCTCCTTATATTTCCGAATTTCTTCCAAATACTGCTGTCCCAGTGCGCTGATCGACATACCCTTCCTGGAAACATAACCGATCATCATGTTTTCCTCTGCATGAAGCGGCACCGCGCGGTAATCACTGCCGTTTAATTCCTCACAGATAATGCCGGAGCAGAGCGTATAGCCATTCAGTCCGACCATCAGATTCAGCATGGTCGCACGGTCATTTGCCTTAATGATTCTCTTATATTCATACGTCGAAAGCACTTCCTCTGCCAGGAAGAACGAATTGTTGCTTCCCTGATCAAATGACAGGCATGGATATTCCTTCAGCTCCTCCATTGTGATCTCCGCCTGATCCGCAAGCGGATGATCTTTCCATAGATAGACGTACGTTCCGCAGGAAAACAGGTCGTGAAACTCGAGGTTATTATCCTTCAGCAGCTTGTTCAGCACCTTCGCATTAAAGTCATTCCGATACAAAATCCCAAGCTCACTCTTGAAGTTTTTTACATCCATCAGCACATCGTACGTTCTCGTCTCATAAACCGCAAACTCGTACTCATCCATACCAAACTGCTTCACCAGCTCCACAAACGCCTTTACGGCAAAACTGTAATGCTGCATCGACACGCTGAATTTTTTCTTTCCCTTGGTGCGATAAATATAGCGGTTCTCGAGAAGCTGATACTGGTCTGTGACCTGACGTGCGTAACCCAGAAACTCCTCTCCCTCCGGGGTCAGTACTGTTCCGTGGCTGCTGCGCTTGAACAGCTCAATTCCGATCTCTTTTTCCAGCTCCTTGATTGCTCCAGAGAGACTCGGCTGTGAAATATAGAGTGCCTTTGCCGCCTCATTCATGGATCTGGAATCTGCGGCCTGAATTACGTAGCGAAGCTGTTGTAGTGTCATAAGTAAAGTTCCCTTTCTGGTATAAATTAATATGCGAAACTGCCATTCGCGGTGGAGAGAAAGTGCCGCGGATGGCAGTGTTCACTGATATCTATTATTTTAAAATCTGAGGCTGTTCTCTTTTATTTGACAAACAGAGCTGTGGAATAGTATCTGTCTCCGTTATCCGGCAGGAGCACAACGATGGTTTTTCCTTTATTTTCCTCACGTTTTGCCAGCTGGATCGCCGCATACAGAGCTGCTCCGGAGGAAATTCCCGCAAGAATAGCTTCCTCGGCTGCCAGATCTCTGCCGGTCTTGAAAGCGTCTTCATTTTCTACCTTGATAATCTCATCGTAAATGCCGGTATTCAGCGTCTCCGGCACAAAGCCTGCACCGATTCCCTGAATCTTATGAGGTCCGGAAACACCCTCCGACAGCACCGGTGAGGATGCCGGTTCTACCGCTACCACTTTTACTTCCGGTTTTTTCTCTTTTAAGTACTCACCCGTTCCGGTAATGGTTCCACCGGTACCAACGCCCGCAACAAAGATATCAACTGCTCCATCGGTGTCTTCCCAGATCTCCGGTCCGGTTGTCTTTTTGTGTGTCTCCGGGTTTGCCGGGTTCACAAACTGTCCTGCGATAAAGCTGTTCGGAATCTCTTTTGCAAGCTCATCGGCTTTCTCGATAGCGCCCTTCATTCCTTTTGTTCCATCCGTCAGAACAACCTCTGCGCCGTATGCCTTTACGATATTCCGGCGCTCTACACTCATCGTTTCCGGCATAGTAAGGATCATGCGATAGCCTTTTACCGTTGCTGCCGCTGCCAGTCCGATTCCGGTATTTCCGGAGGTCGGCTCAATGATAACGGAGCCTTCCTTTAAGAGACCTTTTGCTTCCGCATCCTCGATCATCGCTTTTGCAATACGGTCTTTGACACTTCCTGCCGGATTAAAGGATTCTACTTTTGCGATCAGTTTCGCCTGCAGTCCTTCTTTTTCTTCGATCCGTTTCAGCTCTACCAGCGGAGTTTTTCCTACAAGATCTAAAATGCTGTCATATACCTTTGCCATCGTTCATTTCCTCCTTATTCTGCACTTTTTATTTCCTTATTTCCTATTGACTTTGTATGTTTTAAGTTGTTTCCATCTTATTCCAATCGTTTTGAAATGTCAACACATTTCACTGGTATGATCAGAAAAAACTGGTCAGATCAACCGTGCAAGCAAAATCACCGACTGTCATTCCAACAAGAGAAGAAAACAAGGCGCCAGCCAGAGTATACCGCGTTTTTTTCGATCCGAACCGCACCAAAGTAAACCGTCATCGTATAGAAAACGGTCTCGGTACACGACATGATAATGGAAGCTGCCCGTCCAGCAAAGGAGTCGCAGCCCGCCTCCTTGTAAAGATCCAGCAAAAGGCTCACCGCCGCGCTGTTGGAAAACAGACGCACAACACTGAGCGGAACCAGCGCAGATGGGATTCCCGTCGGTTCCAGCACAGTTCCGAGCAGGTTTCCAAAATCCTCCAGAAATCCCGATGACCGCAGAACCCCGACCGCCGCCATCAGCCCGATCAGCGTCGGCACAATCCCGATCACAGTCCGCATGCCATCCTTTGCCCCGTTCAAAAAATCTCCAAACACATCCTGCTTCATCAAAAGCCCCAATCCGACCACATAAAAGATCAGCAGGGGAACCATAAGATCTGAAAGTACCGTAAGAATACGCAAAAAAGTCCCCTCCCCGGAAAACATTGCTGAAGATACACTCCATACAATTTATTCCGTGGGTGGGGATTTATGTTTTTATTTCGTAACGATTCAGCGCCATGCGAAATGGGGCTCTCAATCGTTACTTTATTTCACTTTAATCTGAAACAGCCGCGCCATATACGTCTCCGGAAAATTGGACCTTCAGTTTTTTGCTGTAATCATCGTAATGGAATACATCTCCGCACGCTTTCGGATAAATACAGCTTACTTCCAGCTCTTTTCCCGGAAAGCACGATCAAGCGGAACTTCAAAATCCGTCTCTCCGCCGCGTCTCCATACACCAAGATAAATCACATCTCCGGGTACCCGGATTCCGGCTGCAAGATGCTTGTCCTCATTGTCCGCCCATCCCATTGGCCAGAACGGAACACCATCCTTGATTCCACTGCGGATCTCTTTGTAGCAGTCGATTCCCTCTTTTACCAGTGCAAACCGCTCCGGCGAAATTTCTGCCAGATGACCGCTCTGATGAATGCGAAGCAGAAGCGCGTTGACCATGTTGAAAATAACTTCCTCTTCGGTACCATCCCGCAATGGGTACGACCAGATCGCAGCCTGCTCCGGCGTTACACCAATCGCCGCATTCGCCGAAATCGTCGCGTAGTTACGGTAATCCTCCTGATCACTGGTGGACTGAATACTGTTTCTTGCCAGCATCGCATAATCCATCCGAAGACCGCCGCTTGAGCAGTTCTCGATCACGAGATCCGGGGTATTTTTCTGTAAATGCCATCCAGCCATGCCCAGATATGCTCTCTCATGCTCTAAGAGACCATCT
>ENA-OQHD01000108-OQHD01000108.1-human-gut-metagenome-genome-assembly--contig:-NODE-108-length-36246-cov-4.541903_pt1 | contig 36246 bp, 45 predicted proteins | sample MGYA00242560_ERZ504711 | MGnify/ENA primary metagenome ERZ504711 (study PRJEB26092, sample SAMD00036198) | human gut metagenome | host: Homo sapiens | study: EMG produced TPA metagenomics assembly of...
TTTCGGCGTATCGTCTTTCCTGATTCTCGTGTTCCTGGCTGTGGCGGGATTGAAGCTGATGCGGGTGCGTTGTGGTGCGCTTGTGGAAGTGGTTCAATCGGCTGTTCGTTGATGCTGGTGTGGTTCTCGGTATTTTTCGGATTTTGTGTTTGTAGACCAGTACAAGGACTCTTTCCTCTATCTGGGCGGTATGCACGGATACAATGTCAGCAACTGGCTTGTGTCTCAAGTCGGTGTGCCGGAGTATGGCTGCTATTGTTGGTAACTGCCATCTGCTTCCTCATCTATCTGAGTGCACGGACTGTCATCTGGTTGCGCAGATTGTTTAGTCTCAGCTTCTTGAAGCGTAAGGAGAAGGCGGAAAGTGTGCAGGGTGAAACGCCGGAAGAGTTCAAGACCTCTTGGGGTGCAAAGGAAAAGACTACTGCTCCGACACCGGAAGCTGCGGAGCCGGAAAAGGTTCTTGAAAAGGAGGAGGAGGTTGCCACAGAGGAAGAAGAGGACGAACCGCTGAATGAAATCACCCTTGACTTGGGTGGAAGTGATGGAAAGGTAAAGCCTGCCAAGTCTGCGGATGAGGACGTTACCATGACTTTTGAGACTCCTGCACCGGAGCCGGTACCCCCTTTTCGGGAACAGCCGGTAGAGAAGGAGCCGGCATTCCAGGTTGAGAAGGCTGAAGAGGAGGAGTATGTGGGAACGGAGAAGGAGCCGTACAATCCCCGTCTGGATTTGGAAAACTATCATTACCCCACAATAGACTTGATGAAGCATTACGATGACAATGGTCCGACCATTGACATGGTAGAGCAGAACGCGAACAAGGATAAGATTATCAATACTCTGCGTAGTTTCGGTATAGAAATCAGTACCATTAAGGCGACGGTAGGTCCTACGGTGACGCTGTATGAAATCACTCCCGAGCAGGCGTCCGCATTTCGAAGATACGCGGTCTGGAAGATGATATTGCCCTCAGCCTTTCGGCGCTCGGCATCCGTATCATCGCTCCCATTCCGGGAAAGGGTACGATTGGTATCGAAGTGCCCAACTCCAATCCGAAGATTGTATCCGGTCAGAGTATTATCGGCAGCAAGAAGTTTCAGGAGTCTACTTACGACTTGCCCCATCGCACTGGGTAAGACGATTACGAATGAAGTGTTTATGGTGGATTTGTGCAAGATGCCGCACGTGCTCGTTGCCGGTGCTACCGGTCAGGGTAAGTCCGTGGGGTTGAATGCCATCATCACCTCCTTATTATATAAGAAGCATCCGGCAGAGCTGAAGTTTGTGCTGGTAGACCCCAAAAAAGTAGAATTCAGCATCTACTCCGTGATTGAGCATCACTTCCTCGCGAAATTACCCGACGGGGAAGATGCCATCATTACGGACGTCACGAAGGTGGTGCAGACTTTGAACTCCATCTGTGTGGAGATGGATACTCGCTATGACTTGCTGAAAGCTGCCCATGTGCGCAATATCAAGGAGTATAACGAGAAGTTCATCAACCGTCGTCTGAATCCGGAAAAGGGGCATAAGTTCATGCCTTACATCGTAGTCGTTATCGACGAGTTCGGTGACTTGATTATGACAGCCGGTAAGGATGTGGAACTGCCCATCGCACGTATCGCCCAGTTGGCGCGTGCCGTGGGTATACATATGATTATCGCTACACAGCGACCGACAACAAACATCATTACGGGTACGATTAAGGCCAACTTCCCGGCGCGTATCGCCTTCCGTGTATCGGCAATGGTCGATTCGCGTACCATCCTCGACCGTCCGGGAGCCAACCAGCTGATAGGCCGCGGTGATATGTTATTCCTACAGGGAGCTGACCCGGTGCGTGTGCAGTGTGCCTTTATCGATACGCCCGAAGTGGCGGAGATTACGAAGTTTATCGCCCGCCAGCAGAGTTACCCCACTGCTTTCTATCTGCCCGAATATGTGGATGAAAATGCAGGAGGTGATTGGGGGATGTGGATATGGGACGTCTCGATCCTTTGTTCGAGGATGCAGCCCGTCTCGTTGTTATTCACCAGCAGGGTTCCACATCGCTCATTCAGCGTAAGTTTGCCATCGGTTATAATCGTGCCGGCCGCATCATGGACCAGTTGGAGAAAGCGGGGATTGTGGGACCGGCGCAAGGTAGTAAGGCGCGTGAGGTGTTCTGTATAGATGAGAGCGACCTGGAAATGCGGTTAAACAATTTGCAATAAGGAATGGTTATTTATAGAATGATGAAATTTGATAAGCTTTTACTTGGTGTGCTATTGCTGTTGTTTGCTGTGCCGATGTCGGCACAACAACCGGATGCCAAGAATATATTGGAGCGTACAGCCGAAGCCTTTCGGAAAGCGGGAGGGGTGAAGCTGGCGTTTACCGTGAACGAACAACAAGGCTCTTATGCGGGAGTTCTCTATCTGGAAGGTGAGAAGTTTGTGGTTGAGACCGAGGGAATGAAGACTTGGTTTGACGGACATACGCAGTGGAGCTATGTGGCTTCGGCAGATGAGGTGAATGTATCGGAACCTACGCAGGAGGAATTGCAGACTCTTAATCCGTATGCTTGGTTGTCCCTCTACAAGCAGGGATACAGATTGAAGTTGAGCAGTGTCGGTGGTAAGCAAGACAAGTCTGTTTATTACATCACCATGACTGCTGCCGACAAGAGAAAAGACCCTGAAAGTGTCTATCTGTTTGTGACAAAGGATACGTATCGTCTGCATCAAGTGGACTTGGCACCACGGGGGAGTAAGTATATGACTACTATCCTTATTGATAGCTACCAGACAGGACAATCCTATCCGGATAGTTTTTTTGTCTTTGACAAAAAGGCCTATCCCACAGCTGAAGTCATCGACATGCGCTAAATAGTAAATTGTAAATAGTCAAATAGTAAATAATATAATGATGGAAACAGAAAAGTAAAATGTCTGATTATCGGTTCGGGTCCTGCCGGCTATACTGCCGCTATTTATGCAGGCCGTGCCAATCTTTCACCGGTACTTTATGCAGGATTGCAGCCCGGTGGCCAGTTGACAACCACTACTGATGTGGAGAATTTCCCCCGGTTATCCCCAAGGTATCGGAGGTCCGGAATTAATGGAAGACCTGCGGAAGCAAGCCGAACGTTTTGGCGCAGATTTGCGTTATGGAGTTGCTACCGCAGCCAATCTTGCTGAAGCACCTTACAAGATTACGATTGATGACGAAAAGATGATTGAGGCTGAAACGCTGATTATTGCTACAGGTGCCGCTGCGAAGTATCTGGGGCTGGAGGATGAAAAGAAATATGCGGGAATGGGTGTCAGCGCTTGTGCCACTTGTGACGGTTTCTTCTACCGCAAGAAAACGGTAGCTGTTGTAGGGGGTGGAGATACTGCCTGCGAGGAAGCTGTTTACCTTGCCGGACTGGCTGCCAAGGTTTATCTGATTGTCCGCAAACCTTATCTCCGCGCTTCCAAGATTATGCAGGAGCGTGTGATGAAGCATGACAAGATTGAAGTACTGTTCGAACATAATGCCGTAGGCTTGTTTGGAGAGAACGGTGTGGAAGGTGTACATTTGGTACAGCGTATGGGTGAACCTGATGAGAAGCGCTATGATGTGGCTATTGACGGTTTCTTCCTGGCTATCGGCCATAAACCCAACTCAGATATTTTCAAACCTTATGTAGATACGGACGAAGTAGGTTATATCGTCACCGAGCCGGGAACACCGCGTACGAAAGTGCCGGGCGTATTCGCCGCCGGAGACGTTGCTGATCCTCACTATCGTCAAGCCATCACCGCTGCCGGAACTGGTTGCCAGGCAGCCATTGAAGCGGAAAGATATTTGTCTGCGAAAGGACTGATTTAGTGATTAGTGATTAGGGGTTAGGATGACAACAATGTGTTTTTATTATGCTAACCCCTAATCGCTTATCCCTTGTCACTTATTCCTTATCCTATCTTGCTGATTTTCTTCAGCTTTTCTTCGTCTATGATTTTGATTTTACGCCCGTCGATGGTGATTAACCGTTCTGTGGCAAACTGTGACAACGTACGTATGGCGTTGGAAGTGGTCATGTTTGACAAATTGGCCAGATCTTCACGCGAGAGATAGATACTCAAGGTGGAGCCGTCTTCCTCCAAACCATAACTTTCTTTGAGGAATAGTAGGGATTCTGCGAGTCTTCCGCGGATATGTTTCTGCGTCAGGTTTACAGTGCGTTCATCGGCAATGCCCAAGTCAACGGACAATTGCTTGATGAAGAACATGGCAAGGTCGTTGTTTTGTGTGAGCAGAGTCATCAAGGCAGTCATGGGGATTTGGCAAACAAGAGACGGCTCGAATGCAGATGCTGCCGTGACATAGTCTGTTTTTGCAAAGTAAGGGCGGTAACCGAAATATTCGACAGGTTTAATCATACGGATAATCTGGCTTCTACCACCGACTCCGTCTTTATAGATTTTGACCTTTCCACTCAGCAGACACATCAAATGCGTAGGTGTCTCGCCTTCGCAATGGATGACTCGTTTTTTTAGTAGTTCTGGAGTGTGAAGTGGTTGGCGAGGAATTCCCGCTGTTCGTCATTCAAGGGAGACCATATATCTGCAATCAACTCCGGAACATTAATATCAGACAAGTTTACTTTTACCATAACTGCTGCAAAACTGTGTTATACAGCACAAATGTAAAAGAAAAAATTAAATATTGCACAAATATGACAAGAACTCGCAAAAAAACGGCAAAATTTGGATAAATAAAGTAAGTGTTTGGTATTGAGGAGAGTTAAGCCAAATTCTTCTATACCTTTCCAAATCGCTAAAATGCAGGATAATGAAAGGTTAAGAGAAAGATTTGCTACTTATCCGTTGCCTTTTTTGAGCCCCGGATAATCCGGCAAAATAACGCTTGACCACCTGCGGTTTTACCGTTCACCATGCAAAGAACCCTATATTTTGCCCGTAAAGATAACCGTTTTTTCCCGTTTTTCATGGAAATACAGGTTATGTTACCGGCATCCGGGGTTTTATTCTTTGTTCCGCTATAATTTTCATAACTGTAAATAGCTATATATCAAGTAATTTTGCAACATAAAAAAAAAATTAGAGTTATGAAACAGACGGATGTAACGGTTACGTTCTACCTCAAAAAGAGCGAAATGAATGACGAGGGACATTGCCCGGTCATGGCGAAACTTGTTGTCGGCAAATTTTCAGAAGCGGCTTTTAGTGCGAAAATGTCCGTACCCGCTGCACTGTGGGCATCCGGACGTGCCACGGGTAAAAGTAACGCCGCGCGGGAAATCAACCGGCAACTGGACGATTTGCGAGCTTCAGCCATTGCCATTTATGACGAACTGTCAGCCACCCGTGAGAATGTAACGGCTGAAGAAATAAGGAATCTGTTGTTGGGGACGGCTTTCGGGCAGGAAACCCTGTTGGGTTATTTCCGGACGTTCATCGAACATTTCGAAAAACGTGTCGGCGTGAACCGGGAAAAGGGAACAGCACAATCTTACCGCTATGCTTGTAACTGTGTGGCTGCTTTCATCCAGGAGAAATACAAGTTGTCGGATGTTCCTTTCACGGCCCTGAACCGTTCATTCATCGACAACTATGACCTCTACCTACGCACGGAGCGCCGCTTTGCCCTGGGAACTATCGTGTTGCTTGTCACACGGTTGAACACGATTGTCGGGGAAGCCATCGCGGAAGGGATTATCACTGCCGACCCGTTCGCGGGGTATGAAGCCGAACATCCCGAGCGGGAACAGAAATACCTTACCGCCGCAGAGTTACAACGGCTGATGACCACACCCCTGCACGACCCGAAACTCTACCATATCCGCGACCTGTTCCTCTTCTCCTGCTACACGGGTATCCCTTACGGGGACATGTGCCGCCTGACGACGGAGGATCTGGAAGTGGCCGAGGACGGTGAGGTATGGATCAAGACCGCCCGCAAGAAGACGAAAATCGACTATGAAGTGCCGTTGCTCGACATACCGTTGCTCATCCTCGACAAGTACCGGGATATGGCCCCGGAAGGAAAACTGCTGCCGATGTACAGCAACAACGAACTCAACCGGACACTGAAACGTATTGCCGCCATTTGCGGGATTGAACGGAAGCTCGTCTTTCACTGCGGACGCCATACCTACGCCACCGAGATCACGCTTTCGCATGGTGTCCCGCTTGAAACCGTCAGTAAAATGCTGGGGCATAGCCGCATTTCCACGACGCAGATTTACGCCAAAGTGACCGATGACAAGATCGACATGGATACCCGGTCTTTAGAGGAAAAGATTGCCGGCCGCTTCTCCGTAGCTATTTAATCTATCATTGACAATCAAATTCACAACGATTATGGAAACGAATAATAAAGAGATAAAACGCCGCAGCACGTTCTCCCTGCTGTTCTACATCAACCGCACGAAAGTCCGCAAGGACGGAACATGTAAATTGTTATGCAAGGTAAGCATCGACGCCAAGTCGGCCCCGATCAATATCAACGCGTTTGTCGATCCATCGCTTTGGAATCCGGAAACCAAAAGGGCGAACGGACGAAGCGAGAACGCCCGAACGGTAAACCAGGCAATAGAGAAACTGACCGCAAAAAATCACCGGACATTACCGTCATATTCGTAAAAGCCTCGGTTTCGTGACGGCCGAGCTGGTCAAAAACGCCGTGGAAGGAATCGGGCAGAAACCGTTCACCCTCCTTGCCTTGTTCCGCGAGCATAACGAGGAGTTCCGCAAGCGTGTCGGCGTGGATCGCAAGGAAGAAACTTATGAAAGTTACGAGAACTCCTATAATATTTTAGCCTCCTTCGTGAAAAAAAAGGAAGGAAAAGGAGGATGTAGCGTTGCGGAGCCTTGACCGGGAGTTCTACGATGATTTTGAAATATTCCTGCGTACAGATCGTGAAATGAAACCCAAGACAGTACACGAGCATCTTTACCGGTTGAAAAAAAATGACCAAGCGGGCTGTCAGTCAGGGTACACTCCGGCGCGACCCTTACGGGAAGCTGCACCCGGAACTGCCCCGGCGCAAGAGCCGCCATTTGAAACTCGAAGACCTCGAAAAAACTGATGGAAACTCCCGTCGGTAAACCCAACCTCCAGCGGGTGCGGGACTGGTTTCTCTTCGCTACCTTCACGGGGTTGTCCTACGCCGACCTGAAACGCTTGTCCGAAAAAGACATCACGCAGTCGGACGACGGAACGTACTGGATACACATCCGGCGCCAGAAGACCGAAACGCCCTCGGCCATCCGCCTGCTGAACGTGCCGTTGCAGATCATCGAGAAATACCGCCACGAGCGTAAAAGCGACAGGATTTTCAACCTCTATTGCCGGGGGTATCTCATCAAGCTCACCAGAGAACTGGGACGGACATACGGCTTCGACATGACCTTTCACAAGGCGAGGCACAATTTCGGGACACATATCACGCTCTCGCTGGGTGTGCCTATCGAAACTGTCAGCCGCATGATGGGACACAAGAGCATTTCCACCACGCAGATTTACGCCAAAGTGACCGACCGCAAGGTGGACGAGGACATGAAACGTCTGAAAGAACAGACCAAAGGCCGGAAAATAAATCTCTACGAGGAGGACGAACCGGAAACGGCAGATATTATAACGGTAAACGGTTGAACAGTATAACAAAAATTGATAAATTTGTATGACTATGACGACAAGAGAACCTATCAGCATTGAAAACGGGCGGGTGGAAATCCACACGCCGGAGAACCGTGTATGGCTCACGCGCCACCAGATTGCCGACCTGTTCGGAGTCTTCGTTCCTGCCGTGGGGAGCAACATCCGCTCCATACTCAAAAGCGGCATACTCCGTGAGGAGCGGGTTTACCGCCGGGAGCGCAACCGTGACGGCGGTATTGTCGAGCTGTATTCGCTCGAAATGATCGCCGCGCTGGCTTTCCGCTTAAAAGTCCGGGAATGCCGAAGCCTTCCGACGGTGGCTTGTCCGAAGGGCCACGACGACCGCCGTCGTCTGGCAGCTCCCCGGCATGAACACGATATTGAACTGAAAAACGAAGAACGGCCGTGATGGCCGTTCTTCTTTTATACCCATTCCTGTCCCCCGATACATTTCTTCCGGGAATCTTCCAGAAGTTTCTGTATCTCGGATTCCATGTATAGTACCTTGCCCTGAATCAAATAATAGGGAATGATCCGCGCCGTGCGGTATTCCTGCAATGTACGCCTGCTGATTTTCAGCAGCCGGGACAATTCCTCGTCGGTGACGAACCGCTCTCCCTTGAGTGTCCGGCCTCCGGAGGATTCCAGTTTATCCAGTGCCTTGCCGGCCTTTTCCAAACGCCGGAAGAGATCCGCCACACGCGGATCGTGCTTGTCGATGAAATAATGGCTCATAACGCAGCGGTATTAGGATAGTGCGACGATTGCAGCAGTTTCCCGACATCTTCCGGTTTGTAGAAGATTTTGTGACGGATGCGGCTGAAAGGCAGCAACCCTTTCTCCCGGTAGGTTTGCAGGGTACGTTTCGATATCCCCAGCACGTCACAGACATCCTGGTTGTCCAGCCAGTTTTTTCAAACTCACGTCCTCCTGCCTGCGGCATAACGCCTCGGCTTTTCTTTCAATGGCTTCCACGTGCCCTGCCAGCGCGTCGAAAGCCTTCACGTCCATACTTATTATTTCCATGTTCTGTTTCATTTTTTTGTTTCCCGGATGCCCAAAAGTACACAAATGAACAGTATCTTGTTATCAGCCAGTGGTATATGGACGTATCCGTCTTAAAAGTGGCAGCGAGTGGCGCCACGTCCGGCGGAAACGATCCTCCGCCGATACGGGATCGGCACGCTCCGATACGCCAATCGCCCGTGAAAGGAAATGTTCGCGGGCGATTTATCATTCCATGCAGGGTGAGCCGTGAACCGACTTTCGCGAGCGTTCACGGCATATCGTTTTCTCCCCGTTTCTCTCCCATAACCTTTTCCTCTCTTTTTTTCATGCCGCGGAGCGCGGTATGGAAATCTGTTGTCAGTAGCAAAGGTAGTTACGGGGCTCACGCTGCTGCAAGATCGGGCCGCGGGGCGGTTTGCCGCAAAATCTTCCTCTTTCCCTGCGGGCGAGCGTATTTTCCGACAAAATCTTGCAGCAGCTATCCCCGACACCTTTTGATGCTACCGAAACAGATTCCATCCATACCGGCTCCGCTACGGCATAAAAAAAAATGTCAAAGGTTATGAGAAACGAAGAGAAAAATAAATGGAAACAGAAATCCTCCAACCTTCCACTTGGCATAAAGGCAAAGGTCGGGTTGGCGGTAAAGGTCGGGGCGGTGGCTTTGGGCTTCCACGTGTGGGGTATCGACTTTATTTGGGTCGTTTTGGGCTTCACGTTCTGTTATGACATCCTGCGGGGCATTTTCTCCTGCCTTGTTTCTCTCGTGGCTCTAACCGGCTTTTTCTATTTCCTATTCACTCACATCTTCTAAATTATTACAGGTATGACAAAGTACATTTCATTATTCGGAGCGACTACCACGGACACACGGTGCAGGTAGTCAAGAAAACCAGGTAATCATCGGTATCGGTGCGGGTGCGAGCAGAAAGCGTTACGTCGTTTACAAGGTGGAACACACCGCCCGTGGCTACGTGTACCACATGGTCGATACCGAAACAAAGGAAATCAGCCAAACGGACATTCTGCGACCCCTCTCGCAAACATTCGGTATCGGCAGGTACTACGACGACGTGAACCCCGAGTTCATGGACGCTTTCGAGGTGGCTTTGCTCGTGGGGCAGGCGGAAGAGCAAGCCACGGCGCAGGCCATCGCCGCCGCCAAAGAGAAAGCCGAGCATGACCGCATAGCGGAAATAGGAGCGCAGAGGTTACGCCGCATCATGCCCGAAGGGGTGCAGGGCGTAATCATCGCCGAACTCAACGAAACGGAATACACTGACCCCTCTTACGAGTGTTCGACCACCCGAAGCGTGCGTACCGTCATTCTCGGCTTTTCGGCCACCTCCCGCAACGGCTTCGGGGAGTTGAGAAAGGCGGCGGCCAATTTCCCGCAAACGGCGCACCTCTCCGAATACGACCCCAAGAACGAACACCGCTATCCCGTTTTCACGCTCGGCAAAAGTCCGAAATACGGGTGGAGTGTCTGCAAACTGACCCACTACACACGTGAAGGGTACATCGACAGGCTGGCATATATCGCAGGAAACGAGGAGAATATATGTCTGCCCGAGCCGAAAGACGAAAAACGGGCGGAACGCACTGAAACGAGCGTGCAAGGCGGGTTTATCATCGTGGACTATTCCGAGAAGGCGATAGCCGTATTCGGGGACACCAAGCCCGTCAAGGACGCCCTTCACGCACTCGGGGGACGCTTCAACGCACGGCTGACGCATGACGGGCAGAAGAGAGCGGGATGGATTTTCCAAAAGACCAAAGAGGACGAGGTGCGGCGGCTTCTCGGAAAGGACGAATAAATGTTGAACACGGGGCGGCTCGCCGCCCCACAATACCAAAAAAGTCATGGCACAAGGAACAGATTATTTCAAACTGACGATACAGAACTATCTCGACGCACGGGCACGGGAGGACGAACTTTTCGCACCCCGATACGCCAACCCGAAAAAGAACATTGACGATTGCTGCACTTTCATCATCAACCAAGTACGGCAGAGCGGTTGCAACGGGTTTGCCGACGAGGAAATATACTCTATGGCACTCCACTATTACGACGAGGAGGACATCGACATCGGCAAACCCGTCAGTTGCAAGGTAGTGGTCAATCACACCGTTGAACTGACCGAGGAGGAAAAAGCCGAGGCACGGCGGAACGCCATACGGAAGGCCGAGAGCGAAGCCTACGCCAAGTTGGCGAAAGCCAAGTCCAAACCCAAGAAAATCGAAGATAACAAACTAATGCCCAGTCTATTTTAGTTATGAAGCCGAGAACAAAATTCCAACAGAGCGTCGTGGCGGCAAGCAAACACCTGCCGCCGCTTACCCCCGCACAAATCGAATGGGGGTACAAGAACTGCATCGAGCATATCGGACGCCGCACGCCGAAAGGACTTATCACCTGCACCGAGTGCGGCCACACGTGGCAGAGCGAAAACGGAGAACTCACGGACAATCTGTTAGGGTGCGAGTGTCCGCACTGCCACACCACGCTGAAAGTGGAAACCACCCTGCGCCGCAAGTTCAACGATTACGAGTATTTGTGCATCGTAACCCGCTGCAAGGGTTTTCAAGTCCTGCGCTTCGTCTATATCGAGTGTTGGGCGAAAGTGGGACAGACGCCCGTTTACACCCATATCGAAGCCGTACAGCGGTGGATTGCCCCCGACGGACGCTCCGCAACCTTCGCACGGCTGCGCCCGATGGGCTTCTTCGTTCACGGGTGGAGTTGGTCGAGCGCATTGGAACTGCGGGCGGAGAACGACGGGAAATACAACATCACGCCCACACGCATCTATCCCCGGCAACGGCTTATCCCCGAACTGCGCCGAAGCGGCTACGGCAAACAACTCCCCGATGTAACCCCTTTCGACCTTATCCACCTGCTGCTCTCGGAGAACAAGGCCGAAACGCTGCTTAAAGCGGGACAAACGGCACTCGTGCGATTTTTCGCCCGTTCCTCCCGCAATATCGCAGACTATTGGCCGGCCATCCGTATCGCCATCCGTAACGGGTACGCTATCGGGAAACCGACGGAATGGTGCGACTACATCGACCTGCTGCGATTTTTCGGGAAAGACCTGCATAACGCCCATTTCGTGTGTCCCGCAGACCTGCCCGCAGCGCATGACCTCTACATGGCAAAAAAATCGGCGGCACATGCAAATGGAACGGCGGCAGGAGGAACGGCGCAAGGCGTTGGAACAGGAAGCCTCGTTTGTCGAAGCCAAAGGGCGGTTTTTCCGGAGTGGAGTTTTCCGACGGGGAAATCTGCATCAAGGTATTGGACAGCGTTGAAGCCATACGGCAGGAGGGCGAGGCCATGCACCATTGCGTGTTTACCAACGAATACTATCTGAAAGCCGACTCGCTCATACTCTCGGCCACAATCGACGGCAAACGTATCGAAACGATAGAGGTGTCCCTAAAACGCATGGAGGTCGTGCAGAGCCGTGGCGTGTGTAACAAGAATACCCCATACCACGGGCAAATACTGAAACTGATGAAGGGGAACATGTCCCTTATACGGAAACGAATGACAGCATAAAAAGTCGGGGCGGCGAAAGCCGCCCGCAAAAACAAAATAGAATGAACCAAATAGCATATAAATTCGTGTCGTGGGACGTTCCCGCACTCGAAAGCCTTGCAGGCTCAAAAGCGTACATATTACGCAAACGGCTCAATGACGGGGGAAACGCTCACCCGTGAGGAGAAAGACTGGATTACCCGTGAGGTAAACCATAACACCTATTTCAAGGACTCCATTCCGCTTTTAGGGTATCGTTTCAACTTTGTCGATGTACTGAAAACATTCGTGGTAAAGCAGTACGGGCATTACACGGAATATAAGGGCGTGGACAAGACGAGCATACGCTCCATGTTGTACGGCAGAGTGGAAAGGATTGTCGAATTATAAAATCGGGGCGGCGAAAGCCGCCCTACGAAAAAAAATATAACAATGAAAATCATCTATAAAAGCTACATGGCACGCCCGCTCAAACCCTTCGGGGAGTGGGATTGGGAAGTTCGGGAAGCAGTCAAGACGGCCCTTGCGCTCGTCGAGGGGAAAAACGGGTTCAAAACCCATTCCGAGATATGGCGAAGGTGCAACCTCGTCATTACCGTGGGACACAACATCTACACCACGAGTATCGAGATACGACCACCCGAGCAGGACGTGATACGCCGCAGGAGCAACTGGCATAACGGCTACGCCTACTACTGCAACGGCGTGTTCTGGGCGAACATGAGCAGGGTTAGAGTGGAACTTGTCTGATTAAAAAATTTCGGGGCGGCAAAAGCCGCCCGTAAAAAGCGAGAATATGAAAACGAATGAAGTAAACAAGGAAATCTCCTATGAAACGCTGCTCGTAACCTTCGGCGAGGGTATCGGGCGGCTCAACACCATGTTCGACGACCCGCAGGTGTGGGGCGTTGCCACGCTGAAGCAGTGGATCGACGGGTATGAAACTACGCGCTTCACCGAAATCGACGACCGAACGGCGGTTATCACATCCGAATACAACATGGACAGCGTGAAGGAATGGCTGCAAAAGAACACACCGATTATCAACCTGGAAAAACGATAAAATCATGCGCAAGTACAAATTATTCATCGGCTACCGGCTGCTGGGAGAGTTTTCCGGTATATGGGAAGCCAAAAAATTTCGCCGCTGAAAGCGGCATGAGCGGAATTTTCTCGCTCGTGGAGAAAATTACCGGGACAGTTGGTACGAACCGAAAAAAAACAGGACAAGAATGGAAACAAAGATTAAAGACATCACGGGAGCGGAAATAACCGTTACCGACTTAAAAGAGGCGGTACGCCAATGCCGGGAGTGCCTCGCAAGTCCCTACCTGATGCCCTCGGGGCATACCGTGGGGGAAAACCATGCCTACATGTTGCGGCAACTGCTCGCCCTGCAAAGGCGGAAACGGGAACACGGCAGGCAACGGCCGTGAAAATACGACGCGAAAAAAAATCGGACGATAACAACCGTCCGACTTTTTTTGTTTCCCGTCAATCGACCGCCGTATGGTCGCCCAGCTTCCCGTGCAGTTCACGCCCGATATGTCCGGCAATGCCACGGGGAGAAATTTCAGAGATTGAACCCCACCCGCCATGCGTGTATATGCACGTCTTGAGCGGTTCGGTACGGGAAAGGTAGAACAGATAGCCGTTGCGGAGCAGGATGCCCACAAACACCGAGCCGACCTCGATGTCGGCGATCTCGTCAAAACGTATCTTCCCGTCATTGTATAATACTGCCGTGCCATCCGCATCGGGAATGACGAACAGATCGTCTTCCATGACAATCCCGTGCAACTCGATTAGCGACCCCAGGCATTCACTCGCCGATACCCGGTCGTAATCACCCTTTACCTCATTTGTCGATTTCGTTTCCATATCGCTTTTCTTTAGGTTCAGACAAATACCATACGAAAAAGGGCGTGAGAATACGTTAAATACCGGCATTGAGGTACAGCCAAGCACCCATCCACTCGATAGATAATTTCTCCCCACGCCGCTATCGCATACGCTTGACGCATATAGACACGACGATGAAGAAGAGAACTACCCATTATTTTGCGAGCGGATTAAAATTTGGCTGTTTTCAATGCCCCACCATAATGTGTTCCTTCCGTATGTAAATCGCCCGGCGGCACGCCGCCGGAGGATTCGATTGCAAATATAACGATTTCATTCGGGTATCGGCGACAACACGTGCGATTTTTGAACAACCTTCCTGCCAAATGAACTACCCGCCGTCCTACAATTTCGGCCCCCGGGCGGGTTTGCGGGGCGCGACCTTCGGCTGCGCCTTCTTCTCCCTGGGCGGTTCGACGATCCGCAGTTTGAGTTTCTCCGTCTTACGGTCGTAACGCACCTCGCAGCAGTCAATCTCACCCGCAACCGACGTCCACACGTTGTTCACACGCACCGCGCCGCCCGAGTAGAGGGTCTTGTATTGTTCGTATTCGAGCGGCTGCCGCAATTTCGCGTCCACCTGACGGTGGAACGAGTAGATATTACGTCCCTTTGCTATTTCGTCGGGAACGTAAACCCGCAACTCGGGATGGGCGGCCTCGGCATAGAGGCACAGATCCGCCGTGCGAAGCTCCCTCGGAACCCACTGGATCATCCTCGGGTCGCCCCGCACGGCCGTATCGGCCACGAGCGGCGTGATGGCCCTCTGGGGAATGTCGTACAGCACCCCCGCATCCTTGCGAACGGCCTCCAACGCCACCTCCTCCGTTACAAGCCGGCGGTTCAGGTGCAGGACACTCATCAACCGGTGTATCTGCTGCGGGTCGTCCTGCTCGCGGAACACCTGCAAGACCAGGGCGGGGTCGCTCAACGCGCTGATAACCGAGAAATCGGTTTTGTCCTTCCCGTAGGTACGCTCGAAAGCCTCCCGGCTCATCTCCGGCGTCCGGGCTTCGCGGGGGACGCCTTTCAGGTTTTGCGGGTTCTCCCGCACCAGGCTCATGTATAGATCCGGGCTTTTCATGCTCTCGGGCAGGTGGGCGATGGCATAGGGACTGCGCCGTATGGCCTCCATGCACAACTCCGGCGTTTTCCACTTCTCGGGGACATATTGCAGGTAGCTCCCGTCGTGCCAGACGGCCCGGCGGCACATCTCCTCGTTCTTGGCGTGGTCGGGAAGGTTGTAGAACAGCTCCGGCTCCAGGGCGAAAATTTCCCGGGCCACCCTCGGCGTGAGGAACCAGGGGTTCATGTTCTCCAAAAAATCGAAGGTCTTATCGTAATTCGTGCAATAGAACCCCAACACTTTCAGGTGTATCTCCTCGAAGGGGATATAGCGGAGGACACGCAGGTCGTCGGTACGGGCCAACGCCCGGTTGCAGACCTCCGGCGTGAGCTGTTCGGGGTTGAAAAAGCGGATGGCCAGGGGATCGCGCTCCAGCGCCATCCCGCACAGACGGTCGGTTTTCAGATGTTTCGGAACGTACTCCAGTGCCAGGTAGTTCGAGGACACGGCGGCCTCGCAGACCCGTTCCGTGCGTAATTCCTCCGGCACTTCATGGAGCAGGATGCCGTCCCCGCTGACGGCACGCAGGCAGACTGCCTCCGTGCGCAGTTCCACCGGCACGAGCGAAAGGCAGGACGCGTCCATCCCCACGCCGTGAAGGGCCAGTTCCCCGGTCATGACCTCCGGGGCAATGGAGGCGAAAATCTCGAACTTGTCCACGAACGACATCCCGAATTTTTTTCAGCCCTTCCAGGCATATATCGGGATACGGAATGTAAGGGAGTATCTTGTAATCGGCACTGTCCACCGCTTTCAACGCCGCACGGCATATTTGCGGCGTCCTCAATTCCCCGGGGACGGCCTCCAGCACCAGACCGTTGCGCTTCACGGCCGTCATGCACAGTTCGGGGGTCTTCAACCCCTCCGGAACGTAATACAGCGCGTAGCTGTTGCTATCGACGGCGGCACGGCACATTTTCGGTGTCTTCAGACGGTCAGGGACGAATTTCAGTGTTTCGCCCCCGGTGGCCGGCCGCGGCAAGACAAAGTTCCGGCGTTTTCATCGCTTCGGGAACGAACTCGATGTTGAAAGCCGATTTCTTGATGGCGAAACGGCAGACTTCCGCCGTTTTCCGATCCTCGGGCAGCGTCTCGAAAAGGTTCTCGCGCCACGGGTTCTCGTACACCCCCGTATCGAGATAGGCTATATCTATTCTCTCTTGCTCTGTCATGGTTTTCAGTATTTATGGAAAGCGCCCGGGTGACGGGCGCTTCTCTTGGTTAGACATATTCCGTTATCGTTCCGTTTCCTCCGTCCCGTTCTCGCTCTGGAACGTGAAGGAGGTCTTCACGACCTGACCCGTGTTGTCCTCGACATAGACGTCGATGGTCTGCTGGTCATCGCTGCGCGATGTGTAATAGAGGCGGAACACCTCACGGTCGAGCGGATAGCGGTCGTTGGGCAGGAACACCGTACCGTCGTCCATCCTCAACTCACCGCGCCCGTCGGGCTGGAAATAGCGGATCGTGTAACGCGCGCCGTCATATCTCCCCTCCCGCACGAGCGTGCAGCGGATTTCAGCGGTTTCACCAACGGAGATTCGCTTCTGAACGGGCATCGTTTCCAGAGAGAACGTGTACGCCTGCTGTATATCCAGCCCGTTGTCGCAGGATGCGCATAAAAGACCCAGGGCGGCGATCCAGACCGCCAGGGCCAATATCTTTTTCATCTTTTTCATGTCGCTTGCAAGTTTAATGGATTATGAATTTCACGCCCAGGCCGAACTGCGCGTGGAAATGTCCCGTTGTAGTGCCCCATAGGATACGCTCACGCCCCGTCAGCGAGAGGATAATCCTGTCGGTCAGGTACGCATCGACCTCCAGCGTGACGGCCCCGCCATAGAGGAAACGGTCGCGGTGGCGGAGCGTAGAGCCGTCATAGAGCCGCCTCTCGCCCCGGTTCACGCTCTCGTAACCGGCCAGCGCCGAGCCGCCGAGGTAGAAGAAAAAATGTCCTGGACGGGTCAGCGAGGAACTTGTAATAGTAACCTCCCTCGGCCGTGAACTGCGCCACCGGGATACGTTCCGACTTGTAGGGGCTAATAACGGTTCAGGAACTCCGCGCCGAACACCCACTTGTCGGCATTCTTCGCGTAACGGCTCATGGCCAGCCCGAACCAGTAGCCCGTTTCGCTGCGGCTGTCCCGGGTATAGAAGCCGTCGGTCATGCCTCCCCGTATTTCCAGCCCGCGCATGGCGGGCAGGGCACGCTGGGCGTGCGCCCCGTCCGAAAGGAGGAGGCATAACCCCAGCGTGAGAATGAATATCGCCCGTTTCATATCACTTTACCTTTAACTCGTTGATAACACGTGCGCGCACCAGGTCGGCATTCTCCACCGTGAAAGTCTGGTGTCGCCCGCCCTGCTGCTCGTGCAGTTCCACGACCAGCTGCTTGTCGTCGGCCAGCGTGAACTTCGGGAGCGTGAAGACCATGCGCTCGGTACGCTTGCCGCCGATGACCTGCACGTTGTTGTACGCACGCACGGGCCATACGACCTGCTCCTGGATGGCCGTGCGTTTGGCCACCTTCTTGTCCGTAATCTTGAACGTCAGGTAGTCCACGTTGAAAGGCACGTTGGAGGAGTTTTTCAGTTGGAGGTGGAAATAAAGCAGGTCGTTATGCACGTAGATACCTTTGAGGAGGTATTGTACCCCGAAACGCTTGCAACCGATATGCTTGATCTCGCGGCGGTCATTCTTGTAAATGGACTGCATGATCAGTTTGACCAGCAGCGGAGATTCGCATCCCAACTCCTGCAAATAGATGTCCAGCGCATTATTGGGGCGGTTTACCGCCTCCCCGCCATGCAGGAAGTCCGCCATCTCGACCGACAGTTTCACCGGCTCGTCGGCATACTTGACATTGAAGCTGTAATAGGCCCCGTCCTCGGTAATGACCGAAAGGTTGCTCTCGCGCGAGAAATCACGCAGGGCCGCCTTTACACGCAGCACGTTTTCCGTGCCGTCGGCTTTCGCCGCCAGAAGATCCGAAGACCCCAGATCGACGTAACGGATGGCCGAGGGGAAAATCACATGAACGGTCTTGCTGAACGTCACCTCCAGCGCGTAGGGCGGGATAACCCGGTTGAAGGTCAGCGGACGGGTAAGACCGTCGTACAAATCGCCCGTGGAGGGCTTTTCCTGCGCGTGGGCAGCGAACATGCACCCGATAAAAGCGAGTGCCAGAAGAATCTTTTTCATACTCGATAAATTTTTTGATTGTTGATAAAAATGGACTTTTTTCAGTGGTGTACGGAAGTACGTCGTTTGTACCCTTATTGAAGGGGCGGGAGCAGCAGGACGCTGTAACCGGCCTTGAGCGTGACCTTGACCGAGCGCATCTTCTTGCTCACGTATTGCGACACGCCCTGGATGGCGCTGCGCCCCAGGTCGGAGAGCAGTTGCGAACCGGCATCGTCCGTGATCGTGATACTGCTGCCCATGCCCGCACCCATATTGGCGGCGATCTCCTTCACGGCATTGAGTTCTTCCGACCCCGGCACGGGAATACCCTCGTTGCCGTTCGTGTCATAGACCGACAGATCGACCGGAACGACCGCCCCGCCGTGCTGGACAGCGCTGACCTTGACCGTCAGCCGTTCGCCGTTGATCCTCGCCGCCCCCGTTACGGGCGTACCCGAGGGGATGAGCAGCTCTCCCGCCATCATCGGTTCCAGCAGCCGGAAAGTAACCTCCCCGCCATCGGTGAGCGTCACGGTTTGCTGCACGGCGGCACGGATACTGTTGCGCTCGGGCTCGCGAAGGTCGCTCCCCACCGTGTTGAAACCCCAGTTCCGGGGCTTGACGAACTCACGGGCGAAGACCGAATCGGGCAGCGGGGCGGCGAGCAGCGACACGATGTTACGGCGCACCTGGCGCACGGGCTGCACGGAAGCCTTGCCGGAAACGGAGGCTTTCTGACGCGGGGCTTCAGGGGCCTGACCGCCATTCATGTAGCGGGCGGCGATCTCGTAGGACTTCTCCAGCAGCGCCACCTGCTCCTCCTGGGCCGTTTTCTGCGCCTGCTGTTCTTCCAGGCGGCGTTCCAGTTCCTCGATGCGGGCCTGCATCTCGCGCTCTTCCCCCAGTTTCACCGGCGGTGTCCTCGTAGAAACTGCCTAACTGGCGGTTGATGTCGGCATAGGCGGCACGGGAAGTCCGGAAAGCTCCCGACGAACCGCCGGCAGGGCCGGAAGACTTATCCGGCACGGCAGCGGGCATGACGGGCTCTTCCTCCTCGTCCTCCATCCCGAACGCGAAATCCTGCAAGGAGCGCATCTTTTCCCGCTCCCTGCGCCGCATCTCCTCCTGCACGTAGGCATCACGCTTGTCCGAGAGGATACCCTCCGATTCCGGGGTCGGCAGCTCCGTGTTGAAACCCGCCGAAGGCTCCTCCCGTTCTTTTTCGCCAGGGGGAGAAGATCAGCCACATGCACCCGGCAAAGGCCAGGAAAAAGAGCGGGAAGACCACCATCTTCTTCCGCATCTGTATCTGCCGGGGCGTGAGTTCCTTTTTCCCGCTCCGGCTGTTTATTCTGTTTTTCGTTCGTCGTCATAATTGAAATCTTTTAGATGTTTTACACTGTCGGCCTCCTGCCGTTGTCTTAATTCCAGTTCCAGCCGCTCGATATGCCGTATCTGCATCCGTTCCCCGGCTCCCTTGCCGAAGCGGTAGATGGAAGACACGGTAAAGTAGAGCGACAAGACGGAAAAGAACAAGAGCAGCGTGAGGATCACGATAATCCGCTTATCGGGCGAGAGCGCCCCGCAAGCGCGGCGCAGGTGGTCTTCGACCCACTCCCCGAAAGCCTTTATTCTCTTCTTTGCCATAACCTTATCTTTTTAATGTACGTAAATCGCGGTTCTCCAGAATCTCGAATTTCTCCATGATGAAACCCTGCGGGTTATTGTCCGAACGCCCCGAGTTGATCAGCTCGCAGCGCGTGACCAGCGAACGCTCGGTGATGTTGCTCTCGCGGACAATCATTTGCCGGGCATAGGTCATGGCCCGGTAGGGATAGGCGTTGAAGTCGCACACCACGGAGTCCACCTCGATACGCTGGCTGATGTTCCCCGACACCACACGGTTGTAGTAACCTTTCTCCTGCATGTCCTGGTAATAGGCGAAGGCGCTCTTATCGACCAGGAACAGCGCGCGGTTGATGTTGCTCTCGATGGCCGCACGGTCGGGCGAGAGGGTGAAGAACAACTCGTGAAAACGCCGGATATGTTCGCGCGCCTCCACGGGGCGGTTCTGGCTCAAATCCTGCGAGAGCGCCAGCATCAGCGACTTGCCCCCGTCCAGGACGTAGATCTTCTCGCGCTGCTTTTCGGCGAAACGGAAGCTCGCGACCACGCTGAACACGGATACCAGCGCGCACAGGCAGAGGAACACGATACCGAAAAGCCGAATCTGCCTGAAACTTGTTTCGATGTTTTTTAATGACTTGAATTCCATTGTCCAAATTGTTATGAATGATTATTGTTACCTTGTGTTGCCAGGTTGCGCCCGTTGGGGGCACTGCCCGAAGCCGGGCCGCCAACGCCGCCGTTACCGGAGGAGGAACCGCCACCGCCGCGACGCCCGAACGTGCGGCCGATCATGTTGCCGGCGATACCGCCAGCGACACCCGTGGCGAATGCCCCGGCCTTGTTGATACCGCCCATAGCCCCGCCGGCTCCGCCCGACTGGATCACCCACTCGGCAACGGTGGGGATCGTGAAATAGCCTATGATACCTATAATCAAAAAGATAATATAGACACCGCTGCCGCTGTCGGGAATGTAGTTGGGGTCTTGCAGGGCCAGGACGTCCGCCTGGAGCATCAACGTCTGGATCTTGGCCAGCACCGCGGAGAACAGGTCGGCGATGGGAAGCCAAAGGTACACGCTGATATAGCGGGAAATCCAGCTCGCGAGCGTCGAGTGGAAGCCGTCGTAAATGGAGAGGGCGAACGACAAGGGCCCCAGAATCGACAGCACGACTAAAAAGAATGTCCGCAGCGTGTCGATGGTAAGCCCCGCGGCGTTGAACAACAACTCGAAGAAGTCCCGGACAAGCTGCCGGAAACCGGCCTTGATGTCGTACCACGTGCGTTCGGCCCACATGCTGATAATCTCGCCCAAGTCCGTGATACCCATATCCGCAAGCCGTTGTTCATACACCTCGTCGTCCACTAACCAAGCCTTGCCCTCGCGCCTGCGGGCCTCGGCTTCCAAATCGTCCTTCTGTTGCTGGTATGCCTGCAAATCCAATGTCTGCCCCTCCAGTATGGCGTGCGTGCCCTGCACCACGGGCGACATCACGGCGTTGATCGTCCCCAGAACCACGGTGGGAAAGAACATCACGCACAAGCCGATGGCGAAAGGCCGCAGGAGCGGGAACACGTCGATAGGCTCCGCGCTGGCCAGTGCCTTCCATACCCGGTAAGCCACGTAAAAGAGCGCACCCAGGCCGGCGATACCTTTCGCCACCCCGATCATGTCGCCGCATAGCGGCATCATCTCCTGATACAGGTTCCGGAGAACCTGGTGTAAATTGTCGAAATCCATGACTGCCTCCGTTTTCAGGTTACCAATATCTGTCGTTCGGGTTCCCGTAAAGTGCCAGCACCCGGTGCGCGTCGCCCTTTTCGCGGCTGCGGATGAAGGACACGGAGATGGTCTTGCGCGTGTAATAGCGCGTGAGGTTGCGGTACTCCAGCATCTTCGTGTAAACCTGATCCACCACGTCCATCCGCTCCTTGTCCGAGAGCGAGAGGCCGTTGCCGCCGGTTATGACCGTCTTGAGTTCCGTCACCAGCGCGCCGCCCTCCTCCAGCAGCCGGGCGTAACCCGCCGAGATCGCCGCCAGCTCGTCCACCGTGAAGTTCGGGTCTGAAACCATACGGTTGAATCCCGAGGTGTAGATTTCCGTGATCTCGCTGACCATTTCGAGCGTCAGCTTCACCTTCCGGGCATCCTTGATGATGTTATGCACCGATTTGAGGGCGTCGTAGTAAGCCTTGCTCTGGTTATAAATCTTGATACTCTCTTGCAGCGACTTGACCATGTTGGTCGCCGTGGTCGAGCTTTGAACCGCGCTCTTGATGTTCTGAACGAGGTTCGACGGGTCGATGACCGTCCACTGCGCTTTTGCCTGGTACGTGAAGCAAAGAAGCCCCACGAACAGCGTTAAAATCAATCGTTTCATCCTTTTCATTATTTAATTCGTGAATACTTGGGCGGTCATTCCGACGCCCGGTAATAATCCCCGTAGGCGGAGAGCTGGAGCACCTCGCGCCCCGCATCGTAGGCCAGGGCGACATACCCGTAGAGGTCGAAGTAACGGATACCTCCCCAATACTTCCTCACGGGACGGGAGAAGCGTGTCCCGTCCTTGTAGGACACCTCCACGTAAAAACCGCCGCCCCGGCGTCCCGGGTTGCGGTAGATGCGAACCCGGGGAGAACCCGAGCGGCTTTCCCACTCGCCCGCCACCTCGTACAGCGCGAAGTCCAAACGCGCCGCCGTGGGGTCTGATCCGATACACTTGCGATACATGGCCTGCCCTCCCTTTAACGTTTGCCCTCGGCGAGCTGCCTGATCGCCAGTTCCATATCACCGCCCAGCTCGCCGGCAAGCCGCTGTACCTCCACTTTCTCCGTTTCCTCGGTCGTGTAGGCCAGGTACTCCGGGACGCTGACCTCCGTGGCATAGACCGCCGACTGAACGCCGCCCAGACCGATCCAGACCTCCTTGTATTTACGGGAAGGGTCGTTGGACTGGTTGATCGAGAGAATCTGCGCCTTCTCCTTGTCGGTCAGCCCCAACAAGGACTGAATCGCGTCGAAACGGTTCATGAACTTGCGCTGGTCGAGCAGGATCTTGCAGTCCGAGTTGTTGATGATCGCCTCCTTGACCACCGGGCTGGAAATGATGTCCTCGACCTCCTGCGTCACAACGATGGCCTCACCGTAGTATTTGCGGACGGTTTTATACATATAACGCAGATATTCAGCCATATTGGCCGTAGAGAGCGCCTTCCAGGCCTCCTCGACGATGAGCTGTTTGCGTACCCCCTTGAGCCGTCTCATCTTGTTTATGAAAGCCTCCATGATGATAATGGTGACCACGGGAAAAAAGCTCCTTGGTTTTCCTTGATGGAATCCACCTCGAAGACCACGAAGCGCTTCGAGAGCAGGTCGATGTTGGCCCCGGGAGTTCAGAAGGAAGTCGTAGCGTCCGCCCTTATAATACTGCCGCAGGGTGATGAGCATGTTGTCGATGTTGAAATCCTCGCGGCTGACCCGGATCTCCCGCTCCTCCAGCTCGCGGCGGTAGTCGTCCCGCAGGTACTCGTAGAAACTGTCAAAACACGGCACGATATTCCGGTCGGCGCGGATACGCTCGATATAGGCGTTCACGGCACTGCCCAGCTCGCCGCTCTCGGTCTTCGTGATCTTGTCGTCCTCGGTTTTCCAGAGTGTCAGCAGCAGCGTCTTGATGCTGTCCTTCTTCTCCACGTCGAAATAGTAGTCGTCGGTGTAGAACGGGTTGAAACTGATGGGATGTTCCTCGGTATAGGTAAAATACACGCCGTCCTCACCTTTGGTCTTACGCCGGATCAGCTCGCAAAGACCCTGGTAGCTGTTACCGGTATCCACCAGCACGACATGCGTGCCCTGCTCCCAGTATTGGCGAACTAAATGATTCATAAAGAACGACTTGCCTGACCCCGAGCCGCCTAACACGAATTTATTCCTATTCGTAATGATCCCTTTTTTCCATCGGTTCGTCCGAGATGTCCAGGTGCAGGGGCCTGCCGCTTACGCGGTCGCACAGCTTGATGCCGAAAGGGCTGGACGAGGATTTATAGTTGGTTTCCTCCGTGAAGAAACAGACCGCGGGCTCGATGAACGTGTAGAACGATTCCTCGGCGGGGGAAATCCCCCGCGTTGCCCGGCATACCCGCCCAGTAGAGCGTGGCGGCGTCCACGGTGTTGTGGCGCGGGCGGCACTCCATCAGAGCGAGCTGGCTGCCCACATCATTGCGGATATGCCGGAGCTCCTGCACGTCGTCCGACCAGGCCAGCACGTTGAAATGGGCCCGGACGGATTGAAGACCGAACGAGTGCGCCTCGTTGAGATACTGGTCGATCCACTCCTTGTTTATCTGGTTCCCGCGGGAGTAGCGGGAAAGGGACTGCATGTTGCGCGCACGTTTCTCGAACATACGCAGGTTTTCGTCGCTGTCTTCCAGGAACACGTACTGGTTGTAAAGGTGGTCGCAGGAAAGCAGAAGCCCCACGGGGGCCGCGAACGAGAGCAGGCAGTCCGAACGGTCGGTGGAAAGACGCTCGTAACGGGTGTCCGTACCCACGTGCCCCGGCAGGTCTTCCGTGTCCGAGAGCGTGTGCAGGCACACCCGTTTGTTACCCACGCGCAGAACCTCGGCCCCCAGCTCGATGTCCTGAAGAGAAGTCGTCTCCGAGAGCGAGAGGGAAAAGTACCGTTCCAGCAGGCCCGGACAATCCGCCGTACCCGTGATCTCGTCCCCAGTGAGGCGGACAAGGGTCAGGAAACCCGAATCGTTCAGAATACGCTCGAACTGTTCCGCCGCCTCCAGGAATTTTGTCGCCGATTCCCGGTTTACCTCTTTGGGAATGATGTTGCCCCGGCAGAGGGTCGAGAAGTCTGAACGCATGTGCATACGCTCCCTCGTCGTTTTCGTCAGGTAGAGGAAGCAGGCGTGGGTCAGGAACGGACGCTCGTTGAAATGCCGCTCGTAACTGCGGGAGAGGAAACTCATGTCCCCCTCGCCCGTGGCCGGGCGGTAACGCTCGCGGATGAACCAGTCCTGCTTGTGTACCACGCTGTATTCGGGCAAGACCTTCAGGGCCTTGCACCAGGCGGCGTGGATCGCCTCGTACTCGGCGGACGTGACGGTGAATAGCTCCGGGAGTTCGACCCGATAGACGACCGTTATGTCCGCGTCCTTGCTGATGATACAACCGCCTTCCACGGCCAGGAGCGGGAACTTGCTTTCCAGCGTGGTAGCTTTCAAGATGTTTCTCATACGCGGCCCCCCTTTCTTTTCAGCAACCGGCGCAGGGACTTGCGGTTGAGCAGGTAGCGGGGATGCCGGCGCGCGGCGAGCAGCTTCATCAGCCCGTGTTCCCCGTAACGGGCGTTCAGGCGGAAGGTAAGCCAGACCAGCACCGAAGCCGCCGCAACGCCGAAAGCGATACATACCCACTGATCGACCCCTGCCATGTAGAGGATGACGAACACCACGAAGACGGCCAGCAGGCCGCCCGCGAAGATGAAGAGGTACTGCGCCTTCAGGCCCCGGAACTCCACGCTCTTGCCGATTCCCTTGTTGATTCCATATTCCATAATTATTTGCATGACAGGTTGGACTACAAGAAGAAAGAGCGTAGGATCGTCGCGGCGACAATCAGGAAAATACACGCGCCGAACCAGCTCGCGGCGGTCTTCGACGTGTCGGGGTCGCCGCTCGAAAACTTGTTATAGACCTTGATCCCCCCGATAAGGCCGACCACAGCCCCAATCGCGTAGATGAGCTTCGTTCCGGGATCGAAGTAGCTGGTTACCATGTTGGTAGCCTCCGTAATGCCGGCGATGCCGTTGCCCTGCGCGAAGGCGGAGGAGATGGCGGCAAAGAGAAATGCCGCCGGAAGAAGAATCTTGTTCTTTCTCATAACTCGATAATGTTTGAATTGTGGCGCGGGGATGGATAGGCCCCGCACCGGGTTAAACCTTCTTGATTCGGATTTTTTCGTGGTTCGAGGATAGCCTCACGCGCTACCCGTATCTTTTTCTTTCATCGTGATGTCATTATGGGGTTAAACAAACTCACGGACGTCGAAACCCGTGGGAACCGAACCCTGCGGAGATGGGCTTTCCGCAGACCTCTCGGACATACGCCGGTGAAAGGCCGAGAGGTAGGTGTCGATCAGGGATTTTACCCTGTCGTTCCCGTCGGGGCGGCCCGAAACGATGACCTCGAACATGTCGGTCTGTTTCAGGCCCAGGAGGACACGTCCCGTTTCCTCCCTTTGCTCGTCTGTTGAAGGTGGATCATGTACCACGTGGCGGTAGGCTTCGCCCATCTGTTCAAAACTAACCCCCTGGGCAAGCGAGCGGCCCAAAAGGGGCAGCTCTTCGGTGTCGTCTTCATCCTCGTCATAATCCGGCTCCTCCGCGTCCGCATCCGGGAAAGATTCATCGTACAGCGGAAAGTCGATTTCCAGAGGTTCGTTAGGCTCCCCCTCGGGAGCGACACCGAACACTTCATCCAGGTCTTCCGGCGGAATCTGCCCGGGGGTGTTCGGGTACATTCGTGGGCACAAATATATCGGCTTTTTCCGTAACTTTTTCAGTTTCAGATCTACGGCAGCTTGTGGCCGGGAGTGGCGCGGGTCGAGGACAAAGCGGCTCCTGCCGATGATCTCCTGCCGGCAGGGCGTGTCTTCGGCAACGATCCCGTCTGCCGGTTCGTTACGTTCCATCCGCCGCAGGCGGAAAAACGCCCACAAGGCATACCCCACGGCAAAGAGGGGCAGCAGCCACAACGCCCCGTTCATCGCTCCTCCGCTTTGGGTTGCCGGGAGGCCACGGCCTCACGCTCCTCGAAAAGGCCGCTCGATGGTTTCCCGGTTATCGTCCAGGTGCGCCTTGAGAACCTTGTCCACGTAGGCCGTGATCGTCACGTCGCCACGACCGATGACACGGGTGATCTCGCGGATACGCTCGTGATACGACGGACGTATCTTCACGTGCTTGTTACCGGCGAAAGGCAGCCGCAGCAGGCAGATGTAACGGGCCAGGTACTCGGCCTCGGGGGTGGGGACAGTCCCCACGGCGACCTCCCCCGAAGGGCCGTCGGGGACGATAAGGGTTTTCATCCTGCGCCGGTAGCGGCACACGCGGAAGATGAAGGGCACGGCGACGCAAAGGACGGCCGCCAGGATAACAGATAAAATAATTGCTTTGTCTGACATGATGGATTGTTTTTAATAGGTTGTAAATATTGGGTTCATAACTTAAAAAATATCGGAGTTCCGTTTCTTGTAGAGTTCCGAAATTTCCTCCTGATAGGTCGCGAAATGCTGCTCCAGCACATTGTCCAGGTAGCTATACAGCGAGAGTTCGTTCTTACCGATAACCTGCACTATCCGGGTTATACGCTCGTGAAACTCCTTGCGGATATACACCGTTTTGCCGCTTCGGGTATTGGAGGGGGCGTTCCGGATAAAAAGACGCTCGTAATCCTGGCCTTTCCCTCTTCGGCGGCGGCCCTCCTCTTTCGTAGCCGACGAGGAGGCGGCCTCGCCGGACGGTTCCGATAGAGCCGATGCCTCCTCCTCTTTTTCCGGCGTGTAAGGATGTAATGGCCGGTTTCGGCTTTTGGCCTGGCTGATGATGAAGGAAGCGTCCAAACCGTCGTCATGTTCTTTTCCGCTCATAAGATTCTACTTTAACAGTTCGATCAATTCATCCACGAGTTTATCCAGGTTGCTGCCCCGGATCAAAGAACGGTCTGCCGGGAAGAGCGTGGAGCGGAAGACAGAGCGACGGCTGGCGTTCTGCTCACGACGAAAACGCTTGGTGTCAGGCAGGAAGGTCTTCAGAACAGGAAGCTCCAACTCTTTCATTACCGCCTCGTAAACCTGATATAATTCTGTCTTTTCACGTCCGTCCACCATGTTCCATAGCATATACAGCCCTTTCATCCGGGACTTCTCGCGGCCCATTATATGCTCCTTTACCACAACTGCGTAATTCAGGGTGCTTTCCATGACAACCCGGTCGGCACTGATCGGGGCGACGAGATAATCCATTCCGGCCAGGGAATGAATCAGATCCTCGTTATTGATCGTACCGGGAAGGTCGAAGAACACATAATCGAAATCACCTTGCGGCAGGAGGTAGTCGGCATCGGCCAACGCCTCTTTCGTGTTGCTTTCCACGACAGGATAGGCTTTCTTTTGAAGCCGGGTGAATTGTTCGTAAGCTAACCTCTTGTAATGTTCGTCTTCGAGGGCAAGCTTCAGGTCACGTTCCCGCATCTCCACGATGGAGTGTTGGGGATAATCGCAGTCGATGACCGCGACATTGAAACCCTTTACATAGTGCAGGTAAGAGGCTGCCAGCACCGTGAGGGTGGTTTTGCCCGCTCCGCCTTTCTGGGTGGAGAAGGCCACGAATTTCGTTTTCTCTTTCATTGTTCCATGCGTTTTTAGTTATACAATCGGGTAATCGTTCATCTCTTCACGTATCCGGGCAAGTGACGGCATGAGATTTTATGCAGGTATGCCGGCACGCATATATGCTGGTGCGCTGGCAGGCTGTTACGCCGGTATGCCGGTGCATGGGCGCGTGTCCGATTTTATACTCATGCGCAACCGCATTTGCTTATCCGGACAAAGACCCGCTTTTTCCTCTGCACACGGTGTTTTCTGCATCCGTCCGCACGTGTGCGGACAGGGGGATGTGTCATTGCCCGTATCCGTTCTCACGTGCAAAGTAAACCCTTAAAAACACGGGTTGTATGCTCATTTTTCCGCTATGGCCGCGTGTGGCGTCAAAGTGGACGCAAGTGGCGTAATCACTTATGGCACAAGTGATTGAATAGGTCGGTATCTTTGCCTCGTGAACGATCCCGACGCTAATGAAGCCGTCCTTGCCCCGTTTTACGGCGGCTCTTTCAATGTTCTGTCCGCGAGCGGGCAGAAGGTATTTGCAAAGGGCAAATAGCAAGCTGTGTTTTCTGCTGCACGATTCTCGTTTTGCAGCAGAAAACAGCTTGCCCGCAAGGGGGAGAAAGCACCTCCGGAGTCGGTGCTTTTCAGAAGGGCGGCAAGCCGCGAAGGGATCGGAATTTTCAGGAACCGGTGGGGCCCTGGCCTCTCCTTAAAATTTCGATGCGATGGAAAAGAACAGAAAGCCCCGAGGGGGCAAAGGGGGACGACCCGCGAAAAACGACCCGGCCGTTTACCGCTTTTCGGTAAACTTTTCAGCCGTGGAACATGCCCGTTTCCTCGACCTTTACGAGCAGTCCGGGCTATTGTCCAAAGCCGCTTTTATCAAAGCGAGAGTGTTCAACGAGGCGTTCCGGGTGGTAAAGACCGACCGGGGAACGCTCGAATACGTGGCGAAGCTGACCGCTTTCCACGCCCAATTCCGTGCCGTGGGAACGAATTACAACCAGGTGGTGAAGGAGCTGCACGCGCATTTTTCCGAGAAGAAAACACTCGCGCTGCTCTATAAACTGGAGAGAGCGACACGTGAACTGGCGGCCGTCGGGCAGCAGGTCGTGTCGCTCTCCGAAGAGTTCAAACAGCGATGGTAGCCAATATCACCACCGGAAAAGACGTGTACGGCGCGCTGGCGTACAACCAGGAGAAAGTCGATCGGGGCGACGGGAAGGTACTGCTGACCCACATCGTGAGGGAGCCGGCGGATGGGCGCTTCAACGTGGCCGCGACGGCAGAAGACCTCCTGCGCTGGATGCCCTCGCACTACCGGACGGAAAAAACCCGTCGTGCACGTGTCGCTCAACCCGGCTCCCGAAGACCGCCTCGACGACGGGCAGCTCGCGGAGATAGCCGGGGCCTACATGGAGCGCATGGGCTGGGGAGGACAACCTTATATCGTATTCAAGCATACCGACATCGGACGGGAGCATATCCATATCGTGTCGGTGCAGGTGGCCCAGGACGGGCGCAAGATAAACGACAGCAGGCGCAACGAACGCAGCGTGGCCGTTACCGAGGAACTGGAACGGGAGTACGGACTGCATCCCGCCAAAGGGAGAAGGCGGGAGAAAGGGCAAGGGATCGTCCCCGCCGATTACACGCGGGGCGACCTGAAACGCCAGGTGGCAGCGGTAATAAAACCGGCCGTGGCGACATACCGCTTCCAGACCCTCGGCGAGTTCCGGGCATTGTTGTCCTTATATAATATAGGTATAGAGGAAGTCCGGGGAGAGCGGAACGGAACCCCCTACCGGGGATTGCTCTACACGCTGCTGGACGAGAACGGGGACAAGGCAGTGGCCGCGCCGCTCAAATCCTCACTGTTCGGTAAAGAGGTCGGGTATGACGGGCTGGAACGGCACATGGAGCGCAGCGCCGAACGGTTCGGGAAGGACGACACGAGGAGGCAAATCCGTGGCCGGGTCGATAAAGCGCTTCGGGGAGAACCCACGGAGGAAGAACTGCGCGAACGCCTGCGGGGAGCCCGGGTGGATCTCTACATACGACGCAACGAAAACGGCCGCATCGTGGGTGTGACGTTCATTGACCACGAAACACGGACGGTCGTGAACGGATCACGGCTGGGAAAGGCATACTCGGCCAACGCCTTCGAGCTGCGCTTCGGCGGGAAACGGAATCCCGGGGAAAACACGAGGGACTTGTCCCCGAAACAAGCGCCTGCCGGACGGGACGGGCAACGGAAGCGGAATACCTCACGACGGAGGAAAGTATAACATCTCAATTATCATTCATTTATTAAATTTTACGGTTATGCAACAGGAAGACGACCTTCGGGGTCTTGCAAAAACAATGGATTTCATGCGGGCATTGAGTATCTTGTTCGTGGTTATCAACATCTACTGGTTCTGTTACGGGCAGATACGGGAATGGGGAATCAATATCGGCGTGGTCGATAGGATTCTGCTGAACTTCGACCGCACCGCGGGGCTGTTCCGGAATATACTATGGACGAAACTTTTCGCCGTCGTGTTCCTCGCCCTTTCATGCCTCGGGACAAAAGGAGTAAAAGAGGAGAAAATTACCTGGCGGAAAATCACGGCATCGCTGGCCACGGGAGGCGTGCTGTTCTTCTTCAACTGGTGGCTGCTGGACTTGCCGCTGACGGCGATGGCGAACGCGGCTTTCTACATACTGACCCTATCGGCCGGGTATATCTGCCTCTTGATGGGCGGCGTGTGGATGTCCCGCCTGCTGAAGAACAATCTCATGGATGACCCTTTCAACAACGAGAACGAATCATTCCAGCAGGAAACACGCCTGATCGAGAACGAGTACTCCATAAATCTGCCGACGAAATTTTACTATAACAAACAGTGGAACAACGGGTTCGCCAATGTCGTAAACCCGCAAAGGGCTTGCATCTGCATGGGAAGCCCGGGCAGCGGGAAGAGTTATTGTGTTGTAAACCAGTTCATTAAACAGCAAATCGAAAAGGGCTATACCCAATACATCTATGACTACAAGTTTCCCGATCTTTCGGAAATCGCTTACAACCACCTGCTGAATCATCAGAAAGGTTACAAGAAAATCCCGACTTTCTACGTCATAAATTTCGACGACCCGCGCCGCTCGCACCGCTGTAACCCCATTCACCCGGACTTCATGACCGATATTTCGGACGCCTACGAGAGCGCCTATACCATCATGCTCAACCTGAACCGAAGCTGGGTGCAGAAGCAGGGCGATTTTTTTTGTGGAAAGCCCCATTATCCTTTTTGCGCCGTGATTCTGGTTCCTGCGCATCTACGACAACGGGCGGTATTGTACCTTCCCGCACGCCATCGAGTTCCTGAACAAGCGGTACGAGGATATTTTCCCGATTCTGACATCCTACCCGGAACTCGAAAACTACCTCAGCCCCTTTTATGGATGCCTGGCTCGGAGGCGCTCAAGACCAGCTCCAGGGCCAGATAGCATCGGCCAAAAGTTCCGCTTTCCCGCATGATTTCGCCCCAGCTATATTGGGTCATGTCGGGCGATGACTTCACGCTCGACATCAACAACCCGGACGATCCCAAGATACTCTGCGTGGGGAACAATCCCGACAGGCAAAACATTTACGGAGCGGCTTTGGGATTGTATAATTCCCGGATTGTCAAGCTCATAAATAAGAAAGGCCAGCTCAAATCGGGCATCATCATCGACGAGTTGCCGACAATCTACTTCAAGGGACTCGACAACCTGATCGCCACGGCCAGAAGCAACAAGGTCGCCGTGCTGCTGTGCTTCCAGGATTTTTCACAGTTGAAGAGGGACTACGGGGACAAGGAGGCCGCCGTCGTGATGAACACGGTGGGCAACATCTTCTCCGGGCAGGTCGTAGGTGAAACGGCCAAGACACTCTCGGAACGGTTCGGTAAGGTATTGCAGAAGCGGCAGAGCATGACGTTGAGCCGCAGCGACAAATCGACATCCATATCCACGCAGCTGGACAGCCTGATCCCGGCCTCGAAGATCTCGACGCTCACGCAGGGAATGTTCGTCGGGGCCGTGGCGGACAATTTCGACGAACGTATCGAGCAGAAGATTTTCCACTGCGAGATTGTCGTGGACAACGAAAAAGTGAAAGCGGAAACGGCCCGGTACAAGAAGATACCACAAATTACCGATTTCACGGACGAGAACGGGACGGATCACATGAAACAGGTCGTGCAGGAAAACTACGAACGTATCAAGGCAGAGGCCGGCCGCATCGTCGCCGAGGAACTGGAACGTATCAAGAACGACCCGGTGCTTTGCAAGCTCCTGCCGGAACAGAACTAAATGAACACAAACACCCCCGCAAACAACCTCCGTGACCTTAACCGGGGCTGTTTCCTGGTTTTATAACCGTACAGCCGGTGTTTTGGAGCATAAAGTAGTGATTATGTGAACGGAAAACATTATTTTTGTGTTCGGAATCCTTTTAATTATAAGTATGACAGTTACCGATATATACGAAGCAATGAACAGCAAGGCGGAAGCGTTTTTTCGAGTGGTTGCAGGCTCACCCGAAATACGGGTTGCTGTTTGGTGTCGGGTTGCTTGCCCTATGGCTTGCAGGGTTTGCTGTTCCGTTGGAAATGGGCGTGTCATTGGCAGTTTAACAGCAAACTGTGGTTATTTGACGATTGCAAGCCTGAAACACGCCGCAGGGTTCAGATTGTGTTGGTCAGCGTTCTGATTATACTTATATTGGTTGGTTTCTTTGTATGGAGATAACGGTATGGAAAAGGACAATCGCAAATACCGGATCTGCTTCATCGACTATATGTGGTATGTAGCCGAGATATGGCACGAAAGGGAGCGTACCAATCTCAACGGACGTATGCTACTGTTTTGGTGCTGGCTCTTCGTCCTACTCATACCGCTTGGGTTTCCACCGATATTGCGCCTTTTCGGCTGGATGATTGGTTTGGCCATAGTGATTCCTCTCTGCTTTCTTCCCGATTTATTCTGCAAGCTACGCTATACAGCCGGACGGCGTGAAGCGCTCCGTGAACATTACGGGAAGATGAAACATCCCGGCAGGAAGCTCGCCAAAATAGTTCTTATCGCTATCGCCCTGATCGTGGCAAATGTAGCGCTGATGTTCCACCTCGGATTTATACATTGGGCATGATGAAACGGCAGGAGAATAAGCAACGGTTTTATCTCTGGGACTACCTCTGGTGGATGGGGGAGAAATGGAAGCAGGCAAGACGAACAGGCAGGGTCGATGGCGAAATGATGCTCTCGATTTATATCTTCGCTCTTTTGATATTCCCTATGATGACTGTTACTATCCGGCTTTTTCCAGGTGTGTCGGCATTGTTGCCATGTGTCGTTTTTAGCATTGTCACATTTGCCGTTATGTCGCTCGTCAGCAGGATTTACAAATGGCGAGGCAAAGCAGTGATGTCTCACTATGCCAAGTGCAGGTTTAACGAACTCCTTGCGGTTCTGTTATTTTTCCTTGCGATGGCCATTATCTGCTTTATGATGTATCTTCTTGACAAAAAGTGATACATACTTTGATACGGACTCCGGGCCGTTATATCGAATGGTCTAACTCGATGTACCAGTTTCCCTTGATGGGCTTGTAAAGCGTGGTGTCGTTGTACGTCCTGCGGTAGATCTCGTTCAGGTCGCCATGTTCGGTGATACGGATATTCCGACGGCTTCTCAATCCGGGATCGTAAACGAAACTCTTGGACGTTCCGGCATCCACGATGCCGTGGGAGTAGTACGGCATAACGAGGCTCACATATACCGAATCTGCCGTTCCCCATTCCCTGCGATCAACAAGGATAAAACCGCATCCAATCTCTGATAACAGGGAGTCGAGTAGGATTCGCTCCGGCTTCAACAGTCCATATACCGGGATGTCTTGTTCATCATTCGTTTCATGGGATGTATCGCTTTGCTCCATTGAATCAAGTATAATAACCTCTTCCGGAGAAAGCGGCGGGTAGTGAAAACTACCTTCTGAACTCTCTGCCATGATTTCGTACACCTTACGGAACGCCACCTCGTGCGTGGTGAAATGGCGTATCATTTCCTCGTCCGACGGCGGCATGGGAGGCTCTCCGCAGCTTACGGCAAGCAGGATTACAAATAACAGGATTATGACTGGTGTTCTCATTTTCTAATGTTTAATGTTCTGTGGCTAACCAATCTTGTTTAGGGAGTTGAGCCATTTGTTAATAGCATCCAATCTGTTATTCTGTTTAATGGTATCTTCATTTCTACATAATTTGATTTGCCGAATAACAGAGTTCTGCATAATTGAATCGGATTTGAAAAGCAGTTCTAAAACGGCTTCATAACATTTGGAATATCTGGACAATTCATCCAATATATTTGCGTCTTTTAGAATATACAGGTTGAAATTGTACACAAATGACTTGTAACTGAAAATCTCCGACTGTAATGCTGCTGCATCAAGACAAGTATAAAACAATTCCTTATCGTGCTGATATAGCCACATATAATCAGATGGGTTCAGGTTGTAGTGCAATAAAGTTTCCGAACGGACAAATGGAAGCCCCGTATTTGAGCCTACCAGATAACGGTATGTCTCATTGACTATTGACTCAACTATTTCAATGGATTCTGATTGTTTGTCCGATTCCCGTATTTCTGTAAATGTATCGGCAATAAGAACTTCCACATCCTGCGATTTGTAATATATACCGATTTTTTTGCCAGCGGAATCTACGGATATATTCTTCAGAAGTCGGACAACAGAACAGTAAAGTATTTAACAATCGGTTCAGATATATTCGCTTATCTGGAATATGACAACGGTGTAACCCTATTATGGAGCCATAAGCGTATAGCTTTCCAAACTCGTTTTCCTCCGAATTTGAAATTTTTAGGCATGTAATACAACCGCACAATATTGGAAATGAAATAATATATATCAAGATATTTCAATGTATCAGCCGATTCTCCATATTTGTTAAGTAAATGCCGCTCCAGTTTCTCGCCATACCATAAGTAGCCATCGGGATTTATTTGAAACAACCGATGAAACTTAGGTCTTGATAATGAAAAGTTCTTGTTTCTACTTTTCATTCGTTCCAGTAAGGCGACAATAATTCTATTCGTTATATCCATAGCTGTAATGTTTGGTGGCTAACCGACCTTTAAGGGGAGGTTGAGCCGCTTGTTAATCGTCTTTATTGGATTGAATGTATTATTAAAGATACTTCGTCTTTTTGATAAAGATAAGTTTTTATTATACAAGATGTTTTTTGTAATGATAAAAAAACTTTAACCGACGCTTCACAATAGGGAGACAAAGAATCAAATAGGACTAATTCAGTAGAATCCCATTTTACTTCAACTTCTTCTATCGGTTCTGCCCCAGTTACTATATCATTCTCCAGAAGTTTTTCCACCGTTAGATAATCGGGAGCATACTTCCAACGAATTATTAAAATTGCTCCATCTTTATTTACTATGCGTGTAGCCATCGGTTCATCTCCCATTACCAATAAGACATGATTGTCTATATAGATTTTCCCCAAGTAATCTGTTACGCTACATATAGCATTGTAGTTTTCTTGACCCTTCCATTGATGGGCATATTGTTGCTCAACAATGACAAATGGGCTTCCTGATGTTTCAATCCAATTATTCATATTTTTCTCAGCGATTAATGTTTTGGCAGCGTGCCGCTTGTTCAGTCGGTTTGCTGTTTGTTATCGTTGTTAAAGAATCTTCTTACATCATAATTTGCGATAGTTCTTGCCAATGATTTAGGAGAT
>ENA-OQHD01000109-OQHD01000109.1-human-gut-metagenome-genome-assembly--contig:-NODE-109-length-36135-cov-6.681460_pt1 | contig 36135 bp, 41 predicted proteins | sample MGYA00242560_ERZ504711 | MGnify/ENA primary metagenome ERZ504711 (study PRJEB26092, sample SAMD00036198) | human gut metagenome | host: Homo sapiens | study: EMG produced TPA metagenomics assembly of...
CAAAAATACTAAAAAATAGAACTTGAAACTCCAAAAATAGCTAATGACAGAATCATGAGACTAATAAGAACAAGTGCATTTAAAAAATTTGCCTGCTTAAAAACCAATTTTAAAAAGGTTTGATCATGATTAGCATTCCTCTATTTCTTGATTTTGGGGATAAAGTTATTTAAAAGAAGCCATAAGATTACCAGAATTAAACCTGCTATCCCTATAAAAAATACCCTTTTTAGTCATTACATTTTCACAAATTTAATCACTCCTTTTATTATAACAAAAAAATTACCTTCATTGATTTAGAAAGGCATCTTTTACTGTGATTACTTGTTAATCAAATTTTCTTGAGACTTGTTTTCCAAGGTACCATTTTTAAAACGTTAAGAGTAAGGCTACCTGTTTTCCCTTTCTTAGTTACAAGGTTAGATGACCAAAGTGCTTGTGTCATTGTCGCATCAGAAGAAACAGCGATAGAATAAACATCTGGTACCCCAAGTGTTTTGACCGCATTATCATAGCTAGTTCCATTTTTAAGATCTTCATACATTTTCAAAGTGATTTTAGAATCCCGAACGTAAGAAAAATGTTGAAATTGACTTAACAACGGTACTATTGTTAAAAAGTTTTGCTGTAACAACAACATTATCATACTGCCAATTATAGACATCAAGCGTGGCGTCTCCTGCCTGCTCATGACTAGTTGATGTTGGCTCACCAAACCAACCCCTTCAAACTATCAAGATTTAATCCCCCAGAAAACTCCTGAGAAGCATTTGCCATGATAATCTTATCAAAGTTCTGACGAACATTTCCATGCTTAACAGTTAAAACCTTTGATGCTTCATTATCCAAAGAACCTTTCGTCTCAGTCTTAGACGAAGAATTTCCGCAAGCAGCTAAGGAAACAAGTGAGACACCTAAAACGGTCAAAGACAAAAACTTTTTTCATAATAAGTTACTATACACAAATAAAAGGCTGACGCCTCAAGCTTTTTATGGAGCCGGTGGGAGTCGAACCCACGTCCAAGCATCTGCCAACATATTCGTCTACGACCATAGGTTATGTCTTTCATTTAACAGATAGGCGACACATAACTCAAGCCTTCTATATGCGAGCCTATAAATCTCTTTTCGACCAGCTAGGCAATGATCGAACGTAGCTTATAAATCAATAAAACCTCTAAACAAACATAAGCAATCTGCTAGAAGTCACGCGAGCAGGTGTTTAGGCTGCTACAGCGTAAGAATTAGTATTTTTTTGCAGTTATATTTAACTGAGCGTTAACGTCGCCACACGAGTCGCAGAATATGCCTCATAATGCCTGTCGAATCCGTAACGGCCCCAATATGAGATATTGATTATTATAGCAAAATTTTTAATAAATAGCAAAAAATTACCAAGATATACACAAAAGTATAGACTATGTACGATTTATTAGCATCTAGCTTTCTACCCAATTTACAGAAATAGATAATTCGGTTATTATTACAAATTACTATTCATTGACTTTCTCCTTAAACTCTAAAGATACTATATATCAGTTACCTTTTCTAACATTCCCTGAATTTAAAGAGCACTCTTGATAGATTTAACAACTAAAAAATCGCTGAAAGCACTACGCTCTCAACGTTTCCACTTTGCACCCTAAGGGAATCGAACCCCTATCTCAAGAACCGGAATCTTACGTGATATCCATTACACTAAGGGTGCTAACAGTATACTATTATAGCATACTATATAATATAAAAAAAGACATGTTTCCATGTCTCTTTATTATCTTACAATTCGATATCTCCGAAAAGATCCGCCATTGAGAATCCAGATTGAGTTTCTGGAAGTTCGTAGTCACGTTTTTCTTGACGTTTTGGACGGCGTGGACGTGATTGACGCTTTTCGTTGTTTTCCCCTTCAGCGTTAGCTGGACGTTCTTCAAGAGCTTTGATAGAAAGTGATACACGTTCTGCATCAGCGTTTACTTCAAGAACTTTAACAGTAACGTCTTGACCTACTGAAAGAACATCTTTTGGATTTTCAACACGTTTGTGTGAAATTTGTGAGATGTGAACAAGTCCATCGATTCCTGGTAATACTTCAACGAAACCACCAAAGTCAGTCAAACGCTTAACTTTACCTTCGATTACATCACCAGCAGCAAGTTTTTGTTCAACACCATCCCATGGTCCAGGTGTTGTTGCTTTAAGTGAGAGTGATACACGTCCTGCTTCTTCGTCGATAGCAAGAACTTTAACTTCAATTTCATCACCAACAGATACAACTGATTTAGGTGAAACGTTACGTTCGTGAGACAATTCAGTCACGTGAACAAGTCCGTCTACACCACCAAGGTCAATGAAAGCACCGAAGCTTGTCAAACGAGCAACTTTACCAGTTACTACTGAACCAACTTCAAGTTTAGAGAAGACTTCTTTACGAGCTTCTATAGCTTCTGCTTCAACAACTTCACGACGTGAAAGGATGAAACGGTTTTCAGCTGGATCAACTTCTTTAATTTTAGCGTCAAATTCTTGACCTACGAATTGTTCAGTGTTACGAACAAAACGAGTATCAATCATTGAGGCTGGAATAAATCCACGGAGTCCTTCAAATTCAACTGAAAGTCCACCTTTAACAGCACGTGTTCCTTTAACAGTAACAACTTCTTCTTCACGACCAACAAGTTTATCCCAAGCTTTGCGAGCCTCCAAGCGTTTTTTAGATACAAGGTAAGTTACAGTATCAGTATCTTTACCAACAACTTGACGAAGAACAAGCACTTCAAGTGTTTCACCATCTTTAACAAGGTCGGCAACGTTTGCGTCACGGTCATTTGTCAATTCACGACGTGTCAAAACACCTTCGATACCTGTTCCTTCGATAACAACATTTGCTTGATCATTATCTACTGAGATAACTTCAGCTGTTACAACGTCACCTGTGCTAACTTCGCTAACACTATTTAGCAATTCTTCAAATTCGTTCATTCTAAAAAAAATCCTCCAACAAGAGCCAGCCAATTCTGACCCTTGATAACAATATATTTTTCAAGGTACCCGCAAAGACAATTATTAACATAGACGGTGCCAATGCACCCGATACCATTGACTGGGGTAGCTGGATTCGAACCAACGCATGAGGGAGTCAAAGTCCCTTGCCTTACCGCTTGGCTATACCCCAATAACAAAATGCTATGAAAAAACATCTAAGCACTTGATATCGAATATTCCGATTCAGTTTCTTAGACATGGAGAGAGAGGGATTCGAACCCCCGAACCCGAAGGAGCGGATTTACAGTCCGCCGCGTTTAGCCTCTTCGCTATCTCTCCTTAAGAACAAGAAACAGTATAACACAGTTTCTTGATCAAAGCAAGCCTTTACTTTGGATTTTAATGATTAAGATTGTAGGCTTCGATAATGGCAGCTATTGCATCATCCATTTTCTTGTGGAAACCTGATACATTTTCTTTATCAACAACGGCAAACTTTCCATCGATTTCTACAATTTGTCCGATGACTTTCTTTCCAACAAGAAGCTCAAAACCTTCAATGGTTGCTTTGTTTACAATGACTTTGGCATCTTTGATTTGGATTTCAAATTTTTTGTCTTTTTTACTCATAGATCTATACCCGATACCTAAATCGAGCCATCCTTTCTTAGTGTATGTCCTTAATTTTACCGAAAAAGAGAAAAGCTTGCAAGGGCAAGCTTTAAAATAATCATTTATTTACTTGGAATTAGTCAACTTTGACAATCCATCCTTCTGGGGCCTCAACGTCACCAAATTGGATACCTGTTAACTCATCATAAAGTTTACGTGTTACAGGTCCGACTTCTGTTTCTGAATAGAAGACATGGAAGTCATCACCGTGTTGTACACCACCAATTGGTGTGATAACAGCAGCTGTACCACAGGCACCGGCTTCGACAAATTTATCCAACTCGGCAATCTTAACATCACCTTGAATAGCTTTCATACCAAAACGATTTTCAGCCAGGTAAAGCAATGAGAATTTCGTAATTGATGGCAAGATAGATGGGCTAAGCGGAGTAATGAACTCATTATCTGCTGTAATCCCAAAGAAGTTTGCAGAACCGACTTCTTCAATCTTAGTGTGGGTTGCTGGGTCAAGGTAGATAACATCAGAGAAATTAGAATCATGGGCAATTTTCCCTGGCAACATACTTGCCGCGTAGTTACCACCAACCTTAGCAGCACCTGTACCATGTGGTGCTGCACGGTCATATTCGTCCTGGATAAGGAAATTCGTTGGAGCCAATCCGCCTTTGAAGTAGTTCCCTACTGGCATAGCGAAAATTGTAAAGATATACTCATCTGCCGGGTGAACACCAATAATGTCTCCAACCCCAATCAAGAGTGGACGAAGATAAAGTGTTGCGCCAGTACCATATGGTGGGACGTATTCTTCATTAGCACGGACTACTTTTTTACAAGCATCTACAAATTTTTCCACTGGAACTTGTGGCATCAAAAGACGATCAGCAGTACGTTGTAGACGTTTGGCGTTTTCATCTGGACGGAACAATTGAATAGAGCCATCTTTAGTGCGGTAAGCTTTGAGACCTTCAAAAGCTTCTTGACCATAGTGAAGGGCTGGAGATGATTCTGAAATGTGCAAGGTTGCATCCTCAGTCAATTGCCCCTCATCCCATTTACCATCTTTGTAATATGAAATATAACGGAATGGAAGTTTACGGTAATTAAATCCTAAATTTTCCCAGTCTAAATCAACTGTCATGTGTATGTCCTCTTTTCTGTTACTATGTGCTTTCTAGTATAGTCCTTTTCATTGAAAATTTCAATGTTATGTTGCAAAATTCTGACAATTATTTTATAAGAGTTATTTTGTCAGCCAAAGAAAAAATCTCTGCCCTCTAGTAAGAGAACAAAGCTTTCTTAACTCTATTTTTTAAAGGAATTTTGGCTGAGAAGACTTCCTTATCTGCTAGTCCTTCAATGAAACTTCCGTTGCTAGTACGCTCTGACAGATTAAGAAGTGATAAATCAACCTCTGCAGTTTCACCTGTCGTAGCTATTACAAACAAAATCTGAGGAGTCTCTTCTACTGGTGTTGCTAGAAGATCTATCTCAGCTCCAGCATTTTCTGTAAAGACTGGGCCAGCTGTGAAGACACGGTGAGGCTTGGTCTTAAGCTCACGAAGAACCTGGAGACCTCGACCAGCTCGCTTAGCCCGTGGAATATCGGACGTCGCCACACGTTTGAGACTAGCTCGTTGTGTAAGTAAGTAGAAACTTTGCGTATTTGCCACAAAAACGGCTTGAACCTTGTCGTCATCCTTAAGATTGATTGCCTTAACACCTACTGCCTTAGCACCAACCACTGGAACTTCATCCGCATTGAAACGAAGGGCATATCCTTTTTGAGTGATAATCATGATATCATCCAATTGAATTGGAGTTACTGTGACAATCACATCACTTTCATCCTTGAGTTTACCATATTTAACTGACTTAGACTTATAGGTACGCCATGGCGTAAATTCCTTACGTTCGAAACGTTTAATTTGACCAAGCTTAGTGGTTGCCAGGTAAGTACCAGTTTCAAAATCATCCAGGATTTCTGCATAAAGCACTTCTTCATCTTTCGAAAAATTAGTTATAGTTTGTGATAAATGCTCTCCTAGATCCTTCCAACGAATATCTGGTAACTCATGTATTGGACGATAAATCACATTGGCCTGATTGGTAAAAATCAAGAGATGCTGTGTCGTCTTAGCCTGCTGAACCAGAATCAAATCATCATCATCACGTTTTCCAACTTCTTCAATCTTCGAAGCATTGAAAGATCGTGGGCTAGTACGTTTGACATAACCACTACGAGTGATGCTGACATAGGTTTCTTCTTCAACAATTAGACTTGCGGTATCAATTTCAATAGTCTTGGTTTCTGCTTGCAACTCTGAACGACGGTCATTTCCAAATTTCTTCTTAATATCACGAAGTTCACGTTTCATGACATTAAACAGGGTACGCTCATCACCAATGATGGCAGCCAAGGTCGCAATCTGTTCACGTAAATTGGCTTCCTCATTTTGGAGAGCGACGATATCCGTATTTGTTAAACGATAAAGTTGCAAGGTCACGATAGCTTCGGCTTGTTCTTCTGAAAAATCATAGCTGACTTTAAGATTTTCCTTGGCATCTGCCTTATTTTCAGAAGCTCTGATAAGGGAAATAACCTCATCCAAAATTGAGATAACACGAATCAACCCTTCAACAATATGAAGGCGTTTTTCAGCCTTTTCCTTATCAAATTTTGAACGAGCAATGATAATATCGCGACGGTGAGCAATGTAGCTAGACAAAATCTTTTGTAAGCCCACTTGACGTGGGGTGAAATGATCAATAGCCACCATATTGAAATTGTAGTTGACCTGCAGATCCGTATATTTCAAAAGGTAGTTAAGAATGGTTTGGCTGTCAGCATCCTTCTTAAGTTCGATAGCAATACGCAAGCCTGAACGGTCAGACTCATCACGAACTTCTGCAATGCCTGGAACCTTGTTATTGACTCGAATATCATCAATTTTTTTAACAAGAACTGCCTTATTAACATCGTAAGGAATTTCAGTAACAATAATCTGTTTCTTGCCACCTTTGAGTTGTTCAATTTCAGTACGCGAACGCACCACTACTCGGCCCTTACCAGTTTCGTAAGCCTTACGAATCTCATCTTTCCCCTGAATAATAGCACCTGTCGGGAAATCTGGTCCAGGCAAGAATTCCATCAACTTATCCAGTTTAGCAGATGGATGGTCAATCATATAAACAACGGCATCGATGACTTCTGCCAGATTATGTGGCGGAATGTCTGTAGCATAACCCGCAGAAATCCCTGTCGCACCATTGACCAAAAGGTTTGGAAAGGCTGCAGGTAAAACGGTTGGTTCCTTCTCTGTATCATCAAAGTTCCAAGCCCAAGGAACAGTGTTTTTATCGATATCTTGAAGAAGGTACCCAGCAATCTCTGACAAGCGTGCCTCGGTATAACGCATAGCCGCTGGTGGATCACCGTCCATAGAACCATTGTTACCGTGCATCTCAACTAGGATTTCACGATTCTTCCAGTCCTGGGACATACGCACCATGGCATCGTAAATAGAGCTATCACCATGTGGGTGGAAATTACCCATGATGTTACCAACAGACTTAGCCGATTTACGATAGCCTTTGTCATAGGTATTGCCATCCTTATTCATGGAATAAAGAATACGACGTTGAACGGGTTTCAGACCGTCACGAATGTCAGGTAGCGCACGCTCCTGAATGATGTATTTGGAGTAGCGTCCAAAACGCTCTCCCATGATGTCCTCAAGGGACATGTTTTGAATGTTAGACATAAGATACAAAGGGACGATTCGGCTTGCCGAAAATCTCTGTAGAAAAATAGGAAACCGATGCAAGGTTCGATGAAGCCAAGGCGATTTATCTACTTTTCCTAAGAAATTAGTCCCGTGTTCAGTTACATTCAGTAACCAAACGACCCTTTCTGTAAAGTTTAAAATACGTTGTTAAATGGTGGGGAAGGAATTTTCACACAGCATTTAGGCGTGTTCAACTCCTTTCAAAGAATGTTGAGTGGTTTTCTATAGAAAAAGGAATTTAGTTACTGCAAGTAACCGAACAATCCTTTCTGTAGTTTAAAGTGTTTAAAATAGATTATTGAATCAGTGATTAGAGAGTTCCTCCTCAGCATAAGCCGTCATCTCTCATTCTCTTTATGATTGTAGGCAAACCCCATCTTTTTAGCCAATCATACTTCCCTGTAAAATCATCATGAGAAGCCTTACCTCTAAAAAACTTTCAGGATCTCCAAATTTAGATTCAATTACCTTAAGTATGCATAGACGAAATACTATCGGTGTATACAATCCTAAAAGTCTAATTTGTCGACGATTCATGATGATTACAAGAAAAATTTGAGGACAAAAAAAGCTAATAAAAGAAAACCTAAGTATAGATCCATTATTCATACTCCTTAAAACGCTGTCGTTTCTTCCAAGGTAAATTTAACATTATCCTCAATCCATTGACGGCGAGGAGCTGCCTTATCTCCCATTAGCACTGAGACGCGGCGTTCGGCACGCGCTAAATCGTCAATAGTCACTCGGATAAGCGTTCTGGTCTCTGGATTCATGGTTGTTTCCCAAAGCTGGTCAGCATTCATTTCACCAAGTCCTTTGTAACGTTGGAGAAGCGCACCTCTACCAAACTTTTGACGAAGTTCTTCAAGTTCCCCATCGGTCCAAGCATATTCGACAACTTCCTTCTTGCCTTTACCTTTAGACATCTTATAAAGAGGGGGCAAAGCAATATAAACGTGCCCTGTTTCAACCAATGGACGCATATAACGATAGAAGAAAGTAAGCAACAAGGTCTGGATGTGAGCTCCATCGGTATCAGCATCGGTCATGATGATAATCTTGTCATAGTTGATATCGTCAAGGTTAAAATCAGCTCCAACACCTGCACCAATAGTGTAAATCATGGTATTGATTTCTTCATTTTTGAGAATATCTGCCATTTTGGCTTTCTCTGTATTTAGGACCTTACCTCGTAAGGGCAGAATTGCCTGGAATTTACGATCACGGCCTTGTTTGGCTGATCCACCAGCAGAGTCCCCTTCGACAAGATAGAGCTCATTTTTCTTGGCATTTTTAGACTGGGCTGGCGTCAGTTTCCCTGACAAGAGTCCCTTGTCTTTTTTATTTTTCTTTCCATTTCGGCTAGCATCACGAGCTTTTCTGGCAGCTTCACGGGCATCACGGGCCTTGATAGCCTTACGCACCAAGTTAGAAGCCAGATCTCCATTTTCCATAAGGAAATAAGTCAGATACTCTGAAACAATACCATCAACAATAGGACGAGCAAGTGGTGACCCCAACTTATCCTTGGTTTGCCCCTCAAACTGAAGGTGCTCTTCAGGAACTAAGAGCGAGATAACCGCTGACAAGCCCTCACGGTAATCCGACCCTTCAAGGTTCTTATCCTTTTCTTTGAGTAAGCCAGTCTTACGTGCATAATCGTTAAAGGCCTTGGTAATAGCAGATTTGAAGCCCGTCTCGTGAGTACCTCCGTCCTTAGTTCGGACATTATTAACAAAGGAAAGGATATTATCAGAGTAACCATCATTGTACTGAAGGGCTAATTCCAAGTGAAAATCTTGCTGATCTCCATCAATATAGATGACTGGCGTCAGCGTTTCCTTGTCTTCATTCAAGTAAGACACAAAGTCTTGGACTCCATTTTCATAATGGAATTCTTCGCGTACTTCTTCTTCACCACGCAAGTCTGTCAATGTCATTGTAACATTCTTAAGAAGGAAGGCTGATTCTTTGAGACGCTCTGAGATAGTATTAAATTTGAAGTCTGTCGTTGAAAAGATGCTAGCATCAGGCATGAAGGTTACTTTTGTCCCTGTCTTAGACTTAGGTGCCTTGCCAATCTTTTCGAGCCCTGTAACAGGGTGACCACCATTTTCAAAACGCTGGCGATAAACACTACCATCACGGGTAATCTCTACCTCAAGCCAGCTAGAAAGTGCATTTACAACTGATGATCCTACACCGTGAAGACCACCAGAAGTCTTATAACCACCTTGTCCAAATTTACCACCTGCGTGGAGGACTGTGAAAATAACTTCTACCGTTGGTTTACCCATGGCATGCATACCTGTCGGCATCCCACGTCCAGAGTCAGAAACGGAAACAGAACCATCCTTATTTAAGGTGACAGCAATGACATCACCAAAGCCTGAGAGAGCTTCATCGACCGCATTGTCGACAATCTCCCAAACCAAGTGATGAAGACCTGTCCCATCTGTTGAGCCAATGTACATCCCTGGGCGTTTGCGAACAGCATCTAACCCTTCCAGTACCTGAATGGCATCATCATTATAATTATTTACATTTATTTCTTTTTTAGCCAAGAGTGACCTCCAAAATTTTCATCCTTATTATTTTATAAGTTTTCAAAAGAATTTGCAAAGGAAATTGAGAAAGCTCATAGGGTATCTTTATGCTGACTAGCTTTGTCAATTACTAGGATGTATGCTATAATTATCTCATGAAAATCTTATTGTTAATCCTTATCGCCTACTTGCTAGGTTCCATTCAGACTGGTCTCTGGATTGGAAAAGTTTTCTTTCACACTAATCTTCGAGAGCATGGATCTGGAAATACTGGAACAACCAATACCTTCCGTGTTCTTGGTAAGACTGCTGGCACAATCACTTTCTTAGTGGACATGCTTAAAGGAACTTTGGCAGTGCTCTTACCTATTTGGCTGGGTGTCACGGAAGTGTCACCCCTAATCATTGGTTTCTTTGCAATTATCGGGCATGTTTTTCCATTATTTACGGGATTTAAGGGTGGAAAAGCCGTTGCGACAAGTGCTGGGGTGCTTCTTGGTTTTGTTCCCCTCTACTTTGTCTTCCTACTCCTGGTCTTTGCTTTAACGCTCTATTTAACCAGCATGATTTCATTTTCAAGTATCACTGCTGCAGTTGTTGGACTGATCACCTTGGCTACTTTTCCAGCCATCCACTTCTTGCTAGATGGCTATGACCCAATCTTTAGTGCTGTTCTTATCATCATAGCTTTAGTGATTATTTTCCGTCACACTGAAAATATAGCTCGTATCCGTAACCATCGAGAAAACCTGGTACCCTTTGGGCTTAATTTAACTAAACAAAATCCAAATAAATAATTAATTACTATTGACCACTAGCCAAGCTAGTGGTTTTCTTATTCTGCTAACCAACTGACGGCCTCAAAACAAATAATAAAGATCCAAAGTCTCTACCTCGGATCTTTTTAGGCTTAAGCTTTAAAGCTGACACCATTTTCTTTTAATTTTTTAACTGTCGCAGGTCCTACCCCCTTGAGCGCTAGGACTTCTTCTTCAGTCACAGTAGCAAAAGCCGCTACTGACGTCAAACCTTCATTGTAGAGGGTCTCTACAAGGTTCGAACGAAGACCGTCAACTTCTGGAAGTTCTGCAAAGGATTCAAGACTAAGATCTGTAGTTACCACTTCTTCCTTAGCAACTGTCTTAGATTCAGCAAGAGGTTGTGGTGCTACTGGTGGCACCGGTGGAACAGGGGCTTTAAGATTATTGAAAAGTCCTTGTTTTTTCAAACGGTGTTTAAAAGCTTTCTTTTTATTTTTTACTTTAGCCATGTCTAGTTTTCTCCTATTTTGACAAACGACTTTTTCTTATAAAGCACGGTTGTCATTTTTTTTCATTCTCTATTAATAGTGACGTTCTCCGAACAGGCCATCTGGCATATCATGGAAACCTTTACCCGCACGATAATTGGTAAACTTACCAATTAGGAAATTGTAGGCATCTAATTTAGCCTCATAACGGAAACTTGCATCACGTGCACGCTCATCGCCATCTTCTTCCCAGATTTTCTTGCTAGCAGCCAAAGCCGTTTCGTTTACTTTAACTTGGGTAACAACCCATTCCTCAAAGTCTTTTAGAAATTCTTGTTCGTAGGTCATATTTTCCTCTTCATTTTAAAAACCAGCTTAATGCTGGCTTCATTTTCTACTAATAGTGTGTAGAGCTAATAGCCTTACAATTTCTTATTATAACAAATAATTAGAAATTTGACTAGGTTCTAAATTCTTGATATAAGGATTTAATGTCATTTGGACGTGTTCGACAGCAACCACCCAAAATTTTCACGCCAAAATGAGCATGCCAATACTTGCTATGTTCAACTAGGGTTAAAGCGTCTTTATCTTTGGGTTTCCAAATCTGACTGTCGCCATCATAAACTTCACCTGAATTGGGATAAGTAATGAGCGCCTTGCCAGCATTCTTAAGAAAAACTAGAGCCTGGTTATACAGAAGAGGTGAACTACAGTTGATGCCTACAGCCAAGATTTGATTTGACTGAGAAACAAGCTTGGCCATTTCAGCTAGAGAAGTCCCATCACTGATAGCATCTGGAATCTGGACTGTAAAACTCATATAAGCTTCTGCTTCTGGAAACTCTTCAGCTAGAAGTTCAATCAAGGCTTGTGTTTCCAAACGATTTGGAATGGTTTCCAAAGCCAACAAATCCACACCTTGATCTAGGAGAATTTGAATTCTAGGGCGATGAAAATCCTTAAGCTCCTTGATAGTAATTTGACCATAATCACCACTATACTCAGAACCATTAGCCAAATAAGCCGCGTACGGACCAACATCTCCAGAAATCAAAGGATATGGTCGTTTTGCTTTCTCAGTCTCATCTAATGCTCCCCATACCTTATCACGTGCAGCCTTTGCTAACCGGACCGTCAGGGCAATAATCTGCTCCGCTGCTTTCTCGGTAAGTCCTGCCTCTACCAATCCAGGTAAGGTCGCCTGATAAGATGACGTGGTAATCAAGTCAGCCCCAGCAGCCACATAAGTTTCGTGAAGTTCTTGAATAACTTCTGACTTCTCAAGAAGGTACTTAGCTGACCAGAGCTTACCTGAAATATCATACCCCAGGGCTTCCATCTCTGTTCCTAGAGCCCCATGAAGAATGAGGAGAGAATTATTTTCCAAATAATCTTTAAATGTTGCCATAAAACTCCTCCTTACCATTTGTTAAAGCAAAGGTAGTGATAAAGGTAACAGAAAATCATGAAAGGAATACCGAAATAGAGTCCCGCACGTTGTGAACTATCCCAAGCAATCCCAAGCACAGAAATAGCCAACAGAACAATTGTGATATAAGGGAGGATTGGATTAAACGGTGTCTTATAGTCCAGTTCGTCTTCGGAATGTTCTAGCTTCCACTGTTTTCGGAAATTAATCTGTGCCATAGGAATAGAAAGCCAAACAACAACAACTGCAAAACCAGCAATTGATACTAGAGCTAGATAAACCGTATCCGCTGCATAGATACTTGAGAAGAGCGATAAAACTGCCCCAGCCATGGAAATCAAAAGGGCTGTCATTGGAACGCCATGCTTATTGATTGTCACTAGCTTTTTATTGAGCATTCCCTCATTGGCCAAAGACCAAAGCATACGGCTTGAAGCATAGAGCCCCGAATTCCCAGCCGAAAGAATAGCTGTCAGGATAACAAAATTCATAATGTCTGCCGCAAATGGAATCCCCATCTTGTCAAAGACATCAACGAAAGGGGCTGAGGATACCCCTGCTTCTTTCATTGGAAGAAGCGAAGCCAATACCACAATAGTCAAGACGAAGAAGATAACCAAACGTCCAATGGTTGTTTTAATAGCACGTGGAACAGCCTCTTTGGGATTATCTGTTTCACCAGCTGCAATACCGATTAATTCTGTTCCCGAAAAGGCATAATTAACCGCCAACATAACTGACACAATGGCAAGACCTCCATTGGGAAAGAGACCATTGGCCGTCAAATGCTTAAACATAATAGCTTCATGGTGACCTTCAAAACTCACCAAACCAAACATAGCTCCTAGACCTAGTATAATGAAAACCAAGATGGCGATGACTTTGATTGACGAGAAGACGGATTCTGCTTCCGCAAAAGATCTCACACTCAAAGCATTAATCCCCAAAATTACTAAGGCAAAGAAGGCTGCAAAAATCCAAGCCGGAACTGACGGAAACCAGCGTTGCATCAGCATGGCCGCACCTAGGAATTCTGTCCCCAAGGCAACCGTCCAACAAATCCAATAAAGCCAGGCTACAGTAAAACCTGTTCCAGGACTGATAAACTTAGTGGCATAGGTGTGAAAGGATCCCGTTACTGGCATAGCTACCGCTAACTCCCCCAACGAAAGCATAACCAAGTAAACGACAACAGCTCCCACAAGATAAGAGAGGATAGCACCAAGGGGACCTGCTTGTGCAATCGTATAGCCCGAGCTCAAGAAAAGACCAGTGCCGATAACACCACCCAGCGAGAGCATAAAGAGGTGGCGTGAGGTCATCTTCCGTTGAAACTGACCTTCATTTTCATAATTATGGTTTTCCATAGATTCCTCCAATAGATGTAATAAAACAAGCTTATCACAATAAAAGATCTTTGGATAATAGGTTGAAACTATCAAAGAGATAGAGAAAAACTATCACAAGCAAAAAAACTCGGATTTCACCGAGCTTTTCTTACAATTCTGCCAAAATAGTATCCCATGCCTCGTCATAGCCATCACGTGTGACAGATGAAAAAACGATGAAATGGTCATTTTTGTCGAAATTGAGTTTTTTCTTAATGATCGATTCGTGCTTGTTCCATTTTCCACGAGGAATCTTATCAGCCTTAGTCGCTACAACAATAACTGGAATTTCATAATACTTTAGAAATTCATACATTTGAATATCGTCCTGAGTTGGCTCATGTCGGAGGTCAACCAAGCTAACAACGACACGAAGATTATCTCGAGTCACAAGGTACTCCTCAATCATTTTCCCCCATTTAGCACGTTCTTTTTTGGAAACACGGGCATAACCATAACCTGGAACATCCACAAAGCGTAACTTGTCGTCAATATTATAGAAATTGAGCAATTGTGTTTTTCCTGGTTTACCAGAAGTACGTGCTAGATTTTTACGACCAAGAAGTGTATTGATAAAGCTTGACTTACCAACATTCGATCGTCCTGCTAGGGCAACTTCAGGTAGGTCATCTTGTGGGTAGTGACTCTTATTTGCCGCACTGAGTAAAATCTCAGCATTGTGCGTATTTAGGACTTGTTCTTCAGTCATAGGTCCTCCTTATGCTGTTTCCAATACTGGAGCAGCTTTCCCATCAACAGCTTCTTTGGTGATACGAACCTTAGTGACATCTTCCAGACTAGGGATTTCAAACATAACATCCATCATGACTTCTTCAATGATAGAGCGAAGCCCACGCGCACCAGTCTTACGTTCAATTGCCTTACTTGCAATAGCCTCAAGGGCATCCTGGTCAAACTCAAGTTCAACCCCATCATAAGACAAAAGGGTTTGATACTGCTTCACCAAGGCATTCCTAGGCTCTGTCAAAATACGTACCAAGTCGTCAACCGTTAACTGTTCAAGGGCCGCAAGAACTGGCAAACGTCCGATAAATTCAGGGATAAGTCCAAATTTTTGGATATCTTCAGCCACAATTTCTTTCATGTATGATGATTCGTCATCAATTGCTTTATTATTTTGACCAAACCCAATGATTTTCTCACCAAGACGTTGCTTAACGATATCTTCGATACCATCAAAAGCACCACCCACGATAAAGAGAATGTTCTTAGTATCAATTTGAATCATCTCTTGATTAGGGTGTTTACGACCACCTTGAGGTGGAACGCTAGCCACTGTTCCCTCAATAATCTTCAAGAGAGCTTGTTGAACCCCTTCACCTGAAACATCACGAGTGATTGAAACATTCTCACCTTTTTTAGGCAATCTTATCAATCTCGTCCACGTAGATAATCCCACGTTCCGCACGTTCAATATTAAAGTCTGCCGCTTGGATTAGTTTGAGGAGGATATTTTCCACATCCTCACCCACATAACCTGCCTCTGTCAATGATGTCGCATCCGCAATCGCGAAAGGAACATTCAAACTACGAGCCAAAGTCTGAGCTAAGTAAGTTTTCCCTGACCCTGTTGGTCCAATCATGAGGATATTTGATTTTTGCAAGTCCACATCATTATCTTCACGACTTTCTGTGAAGTTGATACGTTTATAGTGGTTGTAAACAGCTACTGCCAAGGCACGTTTGACACGATCTTGCCCCACGACATAGTTGTTCAAAATATCTAAAAGTTCTTTTGGCTTTGGCGTTTCAGCCAAGTCAGCTAAAACTTCTTCAGCCGTTTCCTCACGAATGATTTCTTGTGACAAGGCCACACATTCGTTACAGATAAAGACGCCATTACCGGCGATAATTTTCTTCACTTCTTCTTGGTTTTTGCCACAAAATGAACAATAAACCATCTCTTCATTACGATTTCCAGCCATTTATTCCTCACTCTTTTCTAAAATAGGGTGCCATAGAAGGCATGAATAGTATTGACAAGGTTAGTAAAAGCATTTAAAAAAAGAAAACTGCTAACCCATAACGTTTCTTACGAAAGGCAGGAATTGCGGAAAGCACACAAAGCACTCCCAATAATGCAGTAAATAATCCAAAAACACTACGTTGCATGAACCTAGTCCCCTTCTTTTTCATAGCGACTTATACTAAAGTCATAGGCATTTTTTTCATTCTTGGGCACGCGGTCACGCGATACCTCTTTAAATGCCGTCGTATCTAGTTGTGGAAAATATGTGTCTCCCTCTAAATCAGCCTCAATAGTTGTTTTGATGAGCACATCATAATGTCCATCAAAAGCCTTGTAGACACCAGCACCACCAGCAATATAGAGATCCTTATCTTGCTGTTCAAACCAAGCTAAAGCTTCCTCAACACTCGTAACGGTCGTTACTTCCTCACAGTCGAAGTCCTTGTCTCGTGTTAGAATTAAGGTTTCACGTCCTGGGAGGCAACGACGGTTCATGCCATCAAAGGTCACACGTCCCATAAGAATTGCTGAACCCATGGTCGTTTTCTTGAAATGCGCCAGTTCAGCAGGTAAGTGCCACGGCATGGTGTGATTCTTCCCAATAACATGGTTACGAGCTTCCGCCCAAATAGCAATGATTTGTTTAGACACGGTATTTCCTTTTCTTTATAAGTTTATAATCCATTCTAACAAAAAAGACAAAAAGAGCTTGGTAAAAACTTTGCCAGCTCTTTATGGACTTAAATCATAAGCATGTATTAAATTGCTAAGTCAAATTTGAGTTGAGGTTTAACAGGATCATAGTCCACCAATTCAAAATCTTCTGGTTTGATATCAAAGAAATTAGTTTCATCAGGAACATTGAGGACCAAGCGTGGTTGACAATCAGACGGCTGACGCTTGAGGAGTTCCTCAGCTTGTTCAAATTGATTGTCATAGATATGGAGGTTGTTGATGAAATAAAAGAATTTACCAACTTTCCAACCAAAATGCTTGGCAATCATCATCTGAAGTGCCACATACTGCATAGCATTAATGTGATGGGCCACCAACATATCGTTTGAGCGCTGCGTCAAAGTGGCATCCAAATAAACGTCCTCACCCACACGACGAACATCAAACATGGTCTGGAAGGCACAAGGCTGAAGTCCAGCTGTCTCCTCGAAGGCCTCGTAATCCCAAAGGGAAATGACATTACGGCGATTCCAAGGATTGGCTTCTAACTGTGCTAACAAACGATTAATAATATCGTGCTTCTTAACGACTGCCCCATAACGCTGACCGATTGAACGCTTGTCCCCATTATTAGCAGGGACGCCTTCAACTTCCCAGTCATTCCAATAATGAACATTATACTTATCTTCAAGCACATCTAGGCTATTTGTCTGGTCTTGATAGATCCAGAACACTTCTTTGATGGCAGATTTGATAGCAATGGGACGCAGAGTCGTAATTGGAAACTCTCCCTTGCTCAAATCATATTCTGCAAAAGACCCTGTGATGTATTTGGAATTGGCTGTTGTGCCATCCTTGTATTTAGGACGTGCTTGCTCTGACCAAACTCCCTCTTCCATGATTTTAGTGATATTTTCTTTTAAAAATAGTGTCTGCTTTCGTCATGATTTTCCTCTTTATTCCATTGAAAATAAAGTCTCACTTAATACTCGTAACATATAGATGGAAATAACTTTGCTTATCTAATTATAGCTGTAAATAATGTTGCTTTTCATTTTTATTTTACCTTATTCTGGTGCAAATGAGAACTAAAAGCTATGGGATTACCAAAACTACGTCTTTTTGAAATCCTCTAGTTCCTATCAAAAAATAAGTGTTACTAACTATCAGAGCTTTTTTTCAAGGCGAAAGCTCTTTTTTATGGTAAAATCACTATAGATTAGTATCCTCTGGATACTTTACAATGAAGAATAAAAGGAAACATCATATGTCTATTGGAATTGACAAGATTGGGTTTGCGACCAGTCAATATGTTCTAAACATGGCGGATCTTGCTCTTGCTCGAGGGGTGGATCCTGAAAAATTCAGCAAGGGGCTGATGCTTGATGCAACCAGCATTACACCAATTACAGAAGATATCGTGACACTTGCATCTGACGCAGCCGCTGACATTTTAACTGACGACGACAAGAAGGCCATTGATATGGTCATTGTAGCTACTGAGTCTTCCATTGACCAATCAAAGGCTGCTGCAGTTTATGTCCATAGTCTTCTCAACATTCAACCATTTGCCCGTTCTTTTGAAATGAAGGAAGCTTGCTATGCAGCAACTGCTGGTCTTAACTACGCTAAATTGCACGTAGCAGCTCACCCGAATAGCAAGGTTCTGGTTATCGCTAGTGATATCGCCCGCTATGGTGTAGGATCCTCAGGTGAATCTACTCAGGGAGCTGGTGCCGTAGCCATGCTAGTCAGTCAGAATCCACGTATTTTAGAGCTTGCGGATGACAATGTGGCACAAACCCGTGATGTCATGGACTTCTGGCGTCCAAACTATAGTTCAACGCCATTTGTTCAAGGCATCTATTCAAACAAGCAGTACCTTGATAGTTTGAAGACAACTTGGGTAGCTTATCAAGAACGTCATCAAGTCGATTTTGCTGATTTTGCAGCTTTTTGCCTTCACCTTCCTTATCCTAAATTGGCTCTTAAGGGACTTAATAAGATTATTCCCAAAGATTTGAATCCAGAGAATAAAGAGCGTCTCACAAGTAACTTCGAAGCTTCTATTACCTATAGTCGACAAATCGGAAATATCTATACAGGATCACTTTATCTTGGACTTCTTTCTTTGCTTGAACAGTCACAAAATCTTAAAACAGGAGATAAGATAGGCTTCTTTTCTTATGGTTCTGGAGCCGTCTCTGAAATTTTCTCCGGTCGTTTAGTGGAAGGCTACAAAGACATGCTTCGTTCTGATCGTCTAGATATCTTTGCCCAACGCCATAACTTGAGCGTTGCTGACTATGAGCAACTTTTCTATGAAGAGGCTCAATTGGATGACACTGGCTCAACCCAATTCAATACTTATCAAACTGGACCTTTCCGTTTGACTGAAATCTCTGAACATCAACGTATCTATAAAGGAAATCAAAATGACTAAACTCTCTTGGACTGGTTTTTCCAAGAAGACATTGCAAGAACGCAAAGAGCATTTGAAAAATAATGCTCTTTTGTCTCAGGAAAATCAAGACCTTCTGGATAATGACCAACAGCTTACTCTTGAAACAGCTAATCAAATGGCTGAAAATGTCATTGGTCGCTTTACACTTCCCTTCGCCATTTGCCCAGATGTATTGGTAGATGGCGTTACCTATCAGGTTCCCATGGTTACCGAGGAACCTTCAGTTGTGGCTGCTGCTTCCTATGCTAGCAAGCTCATCAAGCGTTCTGGTGGCTTTACAACCAAGATTCATGACCGGCAGATGATTGGGCAAGTAGCCCTCTTTGATGTCCCTGATAAAGCCACTGCGGCAAGTAAGATTCAAGCAGCTAGTCAGGAACTTATAGATATCGCCAAAGAAGCTTACCCTTCTATTGTTAAGCGTGGGGGTGGTCCTCGCAAGCTCTGGACTGAAACCAAGGGAGATTTCCTCATTGTCTACTTGGCAGTTGATACTCAAGAAGCCATGGGTGCCAATATGGTCAACACCATGATGGAAGCCCTGGTACCAGAATTAGAAAATCTCTCGGAAGGTCAAAGCCTCATGGCCATTCTCTCAAACCTAGCTACCGAAAGTCTTGTCACAGCTACCTGTCGTCTTAACACACGCTTTCTCAGTCGTAACAAGGCAGAGGCCCATAATTTTGCTAAAAAAATGGAACTGGCTAGCCAATTGGCCCAGGTCGACCCTTACCGAGCAGCTACCCATAATAAGGGAATTTTCAATGGTATCGACGCCCTAGTTATCGCGACTGGCAATGATTGGCGAGCAGTTGAGGCTGGGTGCCACGCCTATGCTAGCAAAGACGGAAGCTATCGTGGCCTATCGACATGGACCTATAATCAAGAAACTAAGGAACTGGTGGGAGAATTAACCCTACCAATGCCAATCGCGACCCGAGGTGGTTCTATTGGACTTAATCCGAGTGTATCAATCGCCCACGACTTGCTCAACCATCCAGATGCTAGAACCCTAGCAGGTATCATCGTCTCTCTTGGTTTGGTACAAAATCTTGCTGCTCTTAAAGCGCTTACCTCAACAGGTATCCAAGCAGGACATATGAAACTTCAGGCTAAATCTCTAGCTCTACTAGCTGGTGCTAGTCCCGAAGAGATGCCTCACGTTTTGTCTGAGCTTCTCAAGGCCAAACATATGAATCAGGAAACTGCCCAAGCGATTTTGGAAAAACTCAGAAATCCTTAAAAAGAATACCGTAGCAGTTTAAAATATTACTTACCTTTTTAAGACTAAAAGAAAAAAATGATGTTGGAACCTCTTATTCCGTCTCTTTTTTCTTGTCTTTTAAGTTCTGACTTTACTTGAATTTCTATAATGTTATAATCTAGTTATGAAAACTAGATAAAGAGGTTTTTGTAATTTGACAACACAACAATACCCTCTCTGGGAAGAATTACCAGAGATTGAACTCTATTTGGATCAGGTTTTGCTCTATGTCAATCAGGTCACCCAAAGCACTCTGGGACCAAACGAAAAGGGGCTAACTGCCTCTATGGTCAATAATTATGTCAAACATGGCCATATCGCAAAATCTATCAAGAAAAATATAATGCTGCTCAGGTAGCTAGACTTATTGTCATTACTAGTCTGAAGACCGTCTTTGAGATTTCAGAGATTGCCAAAACCTTAGAAATCCTACGACCAGATGCCGAAAGTCAAAAGAGCTACTACAATGACTTTATAGCCTGTATGAATGGTCAGTTTCCCCAAGAAGTTCCGCAAGTCATACTCTCATTCTGTCAGACGCTTCAATGCTACCGAGCTACCCATCAACTTTTAAACGACCTTGAAGGAGGAAACAATGTCTAATACTGCTACTTTTAACACTTCTCAAAACCTCAAACTCAGTAAAAAACTTAGCTTTGGTGAGGAAGTGGCAAACAGCGTGACACACGCTGTCGGCGCCATTGCCATGCTGGTCTTATTGCCAATTACTGCCGTTCATGCTAACAACGGCTACGGCATGACTGCTGCTGTCGGTATGTCCGTTTTTGTCATCAGCCTCTTCCTCATGTTCTTGAGCTCAGCTATCTATCATGCTATGGATTACAACTCACCTCACAAGATGGTTTTGAGAATTATTGATCACAGTATGATTTATATCGCCATTGCTGGAAGCTACACCCCTGTTGCACTCTCACTGGTTGGCGGATGGCTAGGCTATAGCATCATCATCCTCCAATGGGGAACAACGATTTTTGGGATTCTCTATAAAATCTTTGCTAAAAAAATCAATGAAAAATTCTCCCTCTTCCTCTATCTGATGATGGGATGGTTGGTTATCTTCATTATTCCAGCTATCGTCACTAAGACAGGGCCTGCCTTTTGGGGACTCATGCTTGCTGGAGGATTGTCATACACGGTTGGGGCAGCTTTTTATGCTAATAAAAAAAGCATACTTCCACATGATTTGGCACCTCTTCATCATGCTGGCTTCAACTCTCCAATATATGGGGATTGTCTACTTCATGCTTCCTTAAAGCCCATACTAGACTTCAAGGTGTTATGGTATAATAAGGAAATACGGAGGTAAATCATATAAAAAAGAACTCAGACGAGATTCAAACAACAAAATCATCGCCGGTGTTTGTTCTGGTATCGCCAATTATCTTGACATTGACCCTGTCATTATTCGCCTTATCTGGGCTGTAGCGATTTTCTTATTGGGAATAGGTTTTCCATTCTACATCATTTGTTAGATTGTTATCCCAGAAGAAAGCGAGTGGTAAGTTATAATTGAATATAAAAAAATAAGCCAGACCTGAATTTCTTACAGATCTGGCTCTTTCTTTATTTTTTCCAAACGGAAAATCAAATAGCTGACATTAACAAGTAGTAAAACACTCCAAAGAATGAGGAAAGGGATATTTCCTCGGACAGCATTGTGCCAAATACCTAGGGCATATAAGGCCATAAAGACTAGCGATCCTAGAACCGCTGTTCCTTCTTTATTGTTTTGTGGTTGATTAGACATATAAACCTCTTTTATTGCTTTGTATAAAACGGCTTGACACCATAAACCATGGCGAGAAAAGCTCTGGCTTGGCGTTTGACATCATTAGCCAAAGATCTATGGGACTGGGCATAGATACCATTTGGATTGTAAAAAGACTTGTCAAAATGCTCAGGCTCTTTTTGACCCCACTTCCTCCTCAATTTGTTGGGTGATCGAAACCCCTTAGTCATCCGATTACGAAAGGCCGGATCGTTTAGTTGGACTGGCTCCACATCCAGTTGCCAATGGCGCTTGAAATTACCATAGTTGAAACTAGCACCATTTACCACACCACTCTCAGTTACCTTCTCCGCATCGACCTCATTGAGAAAATTCCCCTGACTATCCAAAATAAACTCTATGCGATTATAAAGGAGAATCTTAAGATTAACACTGGGAGTTCCATCTGGATAAATCACCTTGCCATCACGGATAGCAATCTTTTGGTGCAGACGTCCCTGATCAAACATGGTGAAAGGTTTCCATCTGAGATAGACAGCTAAAGCTTCCTTGTCTGTCATCCCTGTTCTTTTATAATGTGTCCTCACATACTGGGCCTGTTGACTCGAAATCAGGTAACGTAGCTGATGGATTTGTCGCTCTACAAGGCCTTCCTGAGACAAGCTATCTCCAGGAAAAGCTAAATCTACCAAGCTGACAATATCCTTCCAGAAGACATCATGAGGCGCCAAATCAAGGTCAAAATAGGATAATAACCGCTGAGTTTCCTCAAGCTCCCCAGATAGATCCTCTGGCATCTCTATATAAGCAAGCAATAACTTCAGTACCTGTAATGGCTGATATTCCTTTTGCCATTCCTTCCATAAGCTAGAAAAGGCTTTTGAGCCTATGAGCATCTCATCTCTCCTCAATCATTTAATCAGTTGTCTCTTGTATGAATTCCTCTATGCTTCTAATCACCTCTTTGGTCTGATAGTGATAGAAATAATGAGGAGAATCATAATAAGTGACTTCCATATTTTTCTGACCCTTCGCAAAACTAGTCGCATAATGTCGCCACTGCTCCTGACCGAAACCTGTCCCTTTTCCATTAGACACCATGAGTAGCACGGGCATTTGAGATTTAATACTAGTAGAGTTCACCTTTTTATCATTCTCTTTCGCACATAGGCTCTCATTTAACATAGCTTGCGACAAGAGTTGTCTGTAAGCTATTTCTTGATAAAGACGGCGGTCACTATCACTTAGGTTCTCATTGGGCATATATAATTGTCTCGGCAGTAATCTTAACAGACCTAATTGACTTTCCCAACGAGCTAGACGTAACATCTGAGGGTGCCTCTTCAACTGGAAATAACTTTCTGGAAATGCCCACTCAAGACAAACCACAGCTTTCACTTCACTTGGGTAGTTTTCTTGCCAAAGAAGCGTCTCTAAGGAGGCCATCGAATGAGAAAGAATAATATATGGACATGATACTTGTGACTTGGCTAGGGATTGACGTGTCTCTGAAAGGATCACAGATACATCTCTTGACTTAGACGTGTCCTCACTGTAACCATAGTCAGCTCTTTCAACAACAACTATTTTGTGCTCCTTTGAGAACCCATCATACACATCTTTAAAATCTAGGGTTGGTGAAGCCGTTCCAGCACCAGAGAGAAAAACTAGGGTTTGTGACCCCTGACCCTTTACAAAGACGCTAATTTTGTATCCATTGACAGCTACCATTTGCCCTACAGGGTTAAGAGAAGCATTCTCTCTTTGCAAGGCTAACCTATGATAAGTAAAGCTAGCCAGTAACAAGACTAGAACTACTCCCAGCAGAAATAAAAGTCTATTTATAAAAACATGCATGGTTTATCCTACTAAAAAGTCAGCTAGCTTAGCTAACCGACTTTCTGATTTATTCGGCATCTGGGCGTGATTTGCGAGCGATATCAGCAAGGATATTTTCTACAAATTCTGACACAGTCTCAGTGTGTGTTTGTTTTTGACCATAACGACGAACGTTAACAGTTCCGTCTTTCATTTCCTTGTCACCAACAATCAATTGGTAAGGAAATTTTTTGCGTTTGAGAAGCACGAATCTTAAACTGCATTTTTTCATTACGTTCATCAACTTCGGCACGAACACCACGATCACGAAGTTTCTTAGCCACTTCCCATGCATAGTCCACGTGTTTTTCGTTAGATACTGGGATAAGGGTTACTTGGTGAGGGGCAAGCCATGTTGGGAAGGCCCCCTTGTAGTTCTCAATCAAGATTGCAGTAAAGCGTTCCATAGTTGAGATAACCCCACGGTGAATCATCACTGGACGGTGTTCTTCACCGTCAGCTCCGATGTAGTGAAGGTCAAAACGTTCTGGAAGCAAGAAGTCCAACTGGATGGTAGAAAGAGTTTCTTCCTTACCAAGAGCAGTCTTAACTTGGATATCCAATTTTGGTCCATAAAAGGCTGCTTCACCTTCAGCTTCGTAGTATTCAACACCCATGTCATCAACAGCTGCTTTCAACATGCGTTGAGCATTTTCCCACATTTCATCATTGTCAAAGTACTTGTGCTTATCTGCAGGGTCACGATAAGACAAACGGAAACGGTAATCAGTCAAGTTGAAATCTTCATAAACATCAATGATCAATTGAAGAATTTTCTTGAATTCTTCTTCGATTTGTTCTGGAGCAACGAAAGTATGTCCATCGTTCAGTGACATCTCACGTACACGTTGAAGACCTGTAAGGGCACCTGATTTTTCGTAACGGTGCATCATACCGATCTCAGCGATACGGATTGGCAATTCACGATAAGAGTGAACATGGTGTTTGTAGACTTCGATATGGTGTGGACAGTTCATTGGACGAAGGACAAATTCTTCCCCATCTCCCATATCCATTGGAGGGAACATGTCTTCACGGTAATGATCCCAGTGACCTGAAGTTTTATAAAGTTCAACTGACGCAATTGGTGGAGTGTAAACGTGTTGGTAGCCCGCAGCGACTTCCTTATCTACAATGTAGCGTTCCAACTCACGACGAATTGTGGCACCATTTGGCAACCAGAAGGGAAGCCCTTGACCGACTTCTTGAGAAATCATGAACAAATCAAGTTCTTTACCAAGTTTACGGTGGTCACGTTCTTTAGCTTCTTCAAGGCGTTTAAGGTAAGCCTTGAGATCTTTTTTATCGAACCAGGCTGTACCATAGATACGTTGCATCATCGCATTATCACTATTTCCACGCCAGTAAGCACCAGCAACATTCAAAAGATGGAAGATTTGGATACGACCAGTTGATGGCACGTGCGGACCACGACAAAGGTCAACGTATTCGCCTTGACGATAAATAGTCAAACCACCATCATCTTCTGAGTGTTCTTCAATCAATTCCAATTTATATGGATCGTTCTTGAAGATTTCACGTGCCTCGTCTTTAGTCACTTCTTCACGGATTGATGGGAAGTTTTCTTTAACGATTTTCTTCATTTCTTCTTCGATACGAGGAAGGTCTTCGTTAGAGATTTGGCCAGCTTGATTGTCTGTATCGTAGTAGAATCCATCTTCGATAGCTGGACCTACACCCAAATGAATATCTGGGAAGAGACGGCGAGCTGCTTGAGCAAACAAGTGTGCCGCTGAGTGACGCAAGATTGGAAGGGCATCTTCGTGATCTGGTGTCACGATTTCGATGCTTCCATCTTCAGTGATTACACGAGTTGTGTCAATCAATTTACCGTTAAATTTACCAGCAAGAGCTTTTTTCGCCAAAGAATTACTGATAGATTGTGCAATTTCAAAGGTTGTCACGCCAGATTCGAATTCACGAACAGCGCCATCTGGGAAAGTAATGTTAATCATAATTTTCTCCTTTTATTATTTCATAGTTTCTAAGCATTGACTTTTGACTATCAGACTACTTCCTAGTCTTAATGTTCAACTGCTTTTCTTTATCAGAGAGGAAGTTTTCCATTTCCGTCAGAATATCTACATCCAAACGTTGAGAAAGTTCTACTAGCCACCAGATATTTTCTGAAAGTTTTTGTTCCAGTGTGTAGGGTATTTCATCATAGTAGCGTCCTTGCTTTCTCATCACTAGTCGTAGGAAATTTCCAATATCATTAGATAAAACCAAGAGGTCCTCTTCTACCGTCCACTTGGAATCATGATACTTAACTTCCAAATTGTGATAAGCTTGTCGGATTGCCCAACTACGGTCCACTAATTCTTGCAAGTCCATAGTTAGTCTCCTCACAAAAAAATTTCGCAACATCCAAAAAGGACGTCGCAACGTGGTTCCACCTTAGTTCGTGTACGACAAAAAATTAAGTCTGTCTTACACCTCTGATTGGCTCTAACGTGGCCACCGTTTTATGTTTGCATAAAAAGTTAATCGAGTAGTCCCAACCATGTCCTCTGCGTGATTTCCAGCACCGCACGCTCTCTGAAAGATTTCCCATGACTGATATGTCTCTATGCGTTATTATAGCATGAAACAGTAATTTTTCCAAGCTAATTTTCTCTTTTATTAATCAATCTAAGATTTTATCTGACTAGGAAAATTATGATAGCTTTCCTAATCCAAAAATTTTTTCGATATTTCTGATTTTCTTGACCTGTTTGGCAGATCCTTTGATAATCCGAACAGATCCATTGACAGGCAAGGTAATAGCCTTAGTTGGCAAATGAGTCACCATACGGGTCAATCGTTTCATAGTGCTATCTTCACCATTAAGATCATTATGGAAATCCTTAGAAATCGTAAGGTCCAAGTAATACTCATAGACACGTTTTCCAAAGTTTTCCGCAGAAATTTCATAGAGCTTCTCAGCCCACTTAGTTTCATCTTTTTCTGGCGTTACTATAGCCGCTTCCAAAATTGCCCCTGCTAAATCATTATCATGATAATACAGTATTCCAAACATCTTGTCAGTGATGATATTGTCCAAATAAGTATTTCCATGAGCAATGATAGGTGTACCGCTTGCCAAGGCCTCCAAATAAGTCAACCCTTGAGTCTCACTGGTTGATGCCGAGATAAAGAAATCAGCAGCCTTATAGTAAAGAGCTGTTTCGCCAGGTGCAATCATACCAGTGAAAACTACCTTATCCTCAATACCAAGTTTCTTAGCTTGGGACTTCAAGTGTGGTAGATAAGGTCCATCGCCAGCAACAACTAACCGAACTTTGTCCTCTTCCTCTAAAACCGAAGGTAGAGCCGCCATAACTGCTTGGATATTTTTCTCATAAGAGACACGAGACAAGCTCAACAACATGGTTTCATCTGAGGAAATACCAAGCTTAGCTCTCAAGTCCGACACATCTTCCTCAGTAATCTCTGGACGCTGGAATTTCTCAAGTTCAATACCTGTTGGAATGACCCTTTTCTCAGCAGCAACCTTATACTTGAGCAAAAGGTCATAAACAATCTCACTCGGGCAGATAACCCCATCCAAGTCACTCATAAAACCACGAACAATGTACTTAACCATACTCGGTCGAATAACCATACCTTTGGCAATATAGCGGACATAGTCTTCATACTGGGTGTGATAGGTGTGTACAACAGGTATCTTAAGTTCATGCGCAATGGCAATCCCTAGAAGCCCCAAGGAGAACTCTGTCTGCGTATGAATAATATCTAGCTTGTACTGTTTTGCAATCTCTAAAGCCTTAGAAAAGCCACGATAAGCCACTCGACGATCCTTAAAAGCAAAGAAGGGCACACTAGGAATACGAATAATCTGCCAGTCTTCATAGCGATCAACATCTCTATCAGTCGTAGTAAAAATAAAGACATTATGCCCCACTTTTTTCCAACTGCGTCTTCAGTGTGCGAATACTAGTCGCAACACCAGATACCTGTGGAAAATAGGTATCCGTAAACAATCCGATACGCATTTAAATCTCCAATACTTCTTTGTAGGCTTTAGCAAGTTTTTGGGCGACATCATCAATCGAGCGACTTTCCGCAACCTTGTATCCTGCTTCACGCTTGTCCACTTTACCATCGATAATATCTTGTAAGGCCACTACAAATTCATCCACATTGTGACCAAATGAAGCAGATTTCTCATCAATCCAACCCTCATAAACAGGGATATCACGTAAGACTACATGTTGGTGACTAGCAAGGGCTTCAAGTACTACAATTCCTTCTGTCTCTTCATAAGATGGGAAAAATGAAGGCGTTGGCACCACTCATAGCTCCCTGGAAGACATCTCCCGTGAAATAACCTGGGAAGCTGACATTATCAGGATGCTTACCATTGACAATGTCTCGAATCTTTTTAGGAATTAGCCATTTACTAATACTGCCTAGCCAAATGAAACGAACATGTGGCATCTTCTCAGCAACCTTGACAAAATCTTCAATTCCCTTACGTTGGAAGTAAAGACCCGCACAAATAACCACTGGTTGTCCTTCCTCGATACCAAAGTAATCTCGGAAAACTTCTTCCTTGCGTGGGTCCTTGCCGTGCTTTTTTCAGATCAATCCCATTTGAAACAGCAATGATTGGTGTGGTCACCCCATAAGATTGAATCAACTTTTTTAGAATACTCAGATGGCGTAATCACGTAATCAGCCTTTTGATACATATGGGCCAAATATTTCCCAAAAAGTGACGCCATGAAGTTAGAACCAATGAATGAATTTTCAAAGTCTTCACGTGTCGAATGACCATGCATGATGACCTTCTTACCACGACGTTTTGCTGCATGCAACAACATCAAACTGCGTGGTCCATAAGTATTGATATGAACAACATCATAATCACCCAAGATGTCTGTTGTATAGGGAATCCCCGCCAAGTCCAAGGCACGCATCTGATGGTGAAGAGCCCGTCCGATTCCTGATTTTTCAAGAATCGATTTTCCTTCAAGATAAAGTAGAACTTTCATACTCATAATTATAGCTTAATTTGTTCGAAATTTCATCTTGCAGTTAACTTTATCTTGATTTCCCATTTAATGAGATAGGGTAGAAAAGCACAAAAAAGATCGAGTACTCTCGATATTTTAGGTCATCGTCTTAAACGTTTTTACGGCGACGATGGCTATATGCTACACCCATGACTGCTACCACTCCTAGTGATAGCAAATCAGTATCATTAGTTTGATTAGTCTCTGGAAGTTGAGGACCTGATTTCTCAGAGGATACAACTGGCTTAGCTGATTTTGGTGTCACCGGTGGAGTAGGCGGAGTTGGTGTTGTTCGAGGTTTTAGTAGAATGAAACTATTGTTGAATTCCATATTCAAAGGAAGGAGAACCGCTGCTACAAGCAGATTATCCTTTTCACCGACAGTCTTATTAACAGTCACTTAGACTTTTCTAAAACGGTCTTTAAGGACAAATTGGAATTGATCTGCTTTTAGATCTTGCATAACACCTGTCTTAGTTAATTCCTTGCTGAACTGAATAGTGGCTTTAGCTGGAGTCGCAAACTTATTGTTAAAGATACCTACCGTCTTCTGGGTTGGAAACCTTGGCAACCAATTTAACTTGGTTATCGACAGTTTCACGAACAAGCTGAATAGTGATATTGGCTTCTAGCTTATCATATACCACATCTTCATCATTTCCTGGAACTTCAGTCACGCGATAATGATAGAGGCTTGGCTTGCTAAGTGAGAAATCTGAAAAGACAATTTTACTCTTGGCATCATTAGTGGTTTCCCCTAACTCAACAGGATTGGCACCATCAGTAACATCAAGGAGTTTGAATGTAAACTCTCTATCTTTGAGGTCTCCACCTGTCAATTCCTTTTCAAGTTCAAAATTGAAATGAGTAAGATTATCCCCGATGGCATCTCCACGACCTCCATCCAAGCGAATGGTTGACTTATAAGAATTAGAAATAACATCAGCATGAAGCTTAATACGGTTAACAGGGTTGTGTGATTCTTCAACAGGTTGTGTCAAACGGGTTTGATATCAAACATAGACCATGCGGTCTAACTGATTAAGTTTAAGATCAAAATGGGAGTCGTCATAAGAGAAACTCTTAATCAGGTCTATAGCAGTTCCCTTGTCAATTCAAGGATCTGCTAAATCAATGTAGCGAAGCTGTAGAGAACCATCCAAAAACCGAGAGTTAGACTCTGCTTGTCTTGGCTTCACCATTTAGAGATGACCTCTTCCCATGGAGGAGGTGACTGCACTTTACCCACTGTAACTTGAATGATACGTCCCACAAAATCAAGAGTAATATGCTCCCTTTCTTCTACTTCATCAGAATATAAGGTATCCAACTCCCAAATCATAAGCTTATTGTTTAGATGGATCTTGAAATAATTATTAAAAGTCGTTGTGATACGATTCTTTTCAGGATTTATCTATTCAAGACCCACAATTTCATTTTTAGGATTATAGACATTGATCTCGTAGCTAGTAGGGAAACGCAGCCTTAAATCACAGAATAGATTATTCATGATTCTATCTTCCTATTTTTGCAATCCTTTTCAACAAGAGTTACACGCTATTTTCAGAACTTTGCAAGTAAATAGATAGTACAATCTAAAAAAACTTATATTATAGACTTTATGGTCAGACCCCTCTTTTAACATTGTTTCACTTCCTCATTTTTTGCCATAATTTTAATTGTGATTCTATTTTTAAAAATGCCGAAATTCAAGTTATTGCTTTCAAAGATTGGAAGATTATATGAATGTATAGTAGTAAAAAAACTGCCATCCTCTTAAGAATGACAGTAGCTTTTAACCTTATTAAGAAGGTGGACCTTAACACTCATTTATACTACTTAAGCAAGTTCTTTGAGAAACTCCACTAGGATCGCAGCTGATTGTTTACCCGCCTGAATAATAAATTCGTCAAAGGTAATATTAGCGTCATGAGCTGCTGTATCACTCATAGCACGGACAACGATGAAAGGCTTCTTCACACTTTGTGCAGCTTGAGCAATGGCTGCTCCTTCCATTTCCACGGCTAAGACTTCTGGAAAGTGCCCTTTAATAGCGTCAATCTTATCCTGACCTGCAATAAAGCTATCACCAGTCGCAATAAGACCAATTTTAGAGTCGATAGAGGCTTGAGCCAAAACCTTTTCAAAAGTCTCTACAAAGCTAGGGTCACTTTCAAAGTAAAGCGGCTGCATAGACATTTGACCATAATCATAGCCAAAAGCTGTCAAATCAACATCGTGGTAGACTAATCTTGATGCCACAACAACGTCCCCAATCTTAAGTTCAGGCGCTACGGCTCCTGCAGAGCCAGTGTTAATTAGAGCATCAACCTCAAAGTGGTCTGCCAGAACAGCCACAGACATGGCTGACATGACCTTCCCTACACCTGATTGCACCAAAACAACATCATGTTTACCCAATCGTCCTGTATAGTAGATATTGCCTAAAACAATTTCTTCAACCTTATTTTCCAATTGCTCCACTAGAAGCACTAATTCCTGCTCCATGGCAGCTATAATTCCGATTTTCATATAGTTCCTTTTTTACTTGTAATCTTAACAGAGATCAGCAAATACATCTATCCAACTCACAGACATTTTTAGAAATAAAAGACAGCAACAATGAGAATAATTAAGAGGACGACAATCCAAAAGAGAATGCGATTAAGCTTGTGCTGAAATTGATTACGTTTAGCATTCTCAATCCGACGGCTCTTGTATGCAGAGGGCTGATAATTAGCCTCATAGTCCTCATCATAGAACTCTTCCTCGTAATCCTGATAATAAGGATGATCCTCTAAGTCAATTTCCCCACGCTTGGCTTGCTCAATGACATCGTCAGTCAAAAGTGGCTTACTCATAACTTATTTTCCTCCAAAATGAAGTGCATAGTACTGGAGAGCAATGATGGTTTTAGCATCCTGAATAGCACCTGAAGCTACGAGTTCCATACACTCCTCATAAGTCAACTCATAGATTTTAAGAAACTCATCTTCGTCAAGCGGACGTGGATTTTCAACAGGCTGGAGGTTTGTAGCCACATAGAGTTTAATTTTTTCATTACAGAAACCAATGGATGTGTAAAACTCATAAATCAATTTAAGTTCGCCCCTATATTGAGTTTCCTCTTCAAGTTCACGCGCTGCTGCAGCCATCTCATCGCCAGCCTCACCGACTTCCAGTTTACCCGCAGGAATCTCGTAGGAAACCGCCTCAATAGCCTTACGGTATTGCTTGACAATAATAATTTTCCCTTCAGGGGTAATAGCTAAAACGGCCACTGCTCCCTTGTGGAAAATCAGTTCACGGCCAGCTGTCTTACCGTCTGGTAAGAGAACTTCATCCACTGCAACTTCAAAAAATATGTCCCTTAAATTTTAACTCACGTTTGAGTGTTTTTTCTTCAAACTCCATGACTTGACTCCTTCAATCTATAAGCCCAATCTAATTCATCTCCTCAATAGAACCAAGACTTAGATGAGCTTAAGCCTACTTTTGTTGGCTTGGGTGGTGAGGTTTCTTAATAGCGTAGCCTTCTTTATTGACCTGACGGCTGCGTCCAATGGCTACGCTGTCAGCTGGGACATTATCCGTAATGGTTGAACCAGCTGCTGTAAGTGCATTGTCCCCAATTTCAAGCGGTGCAATCAAGGTTGAATTGCTTCCGATAAAGGCGTTGTTAGCAATTTGTGTCTTGAATTTATGTTGGCCATCATAGTTTACAGTGATCGTCCCTGCACCAAAGTTAACGTCAGAACCAACTTCCGCATTACCAATGTAGGTCAAGTGACCGGCCTTAGTATTTTCACCGATAGTAGACCCCTTAACCTCGACGAAGTTACCAATATGAACGCCTTCTTTGAGCATTGAATCCGGACGAATATGGGCAAATGGACCAACTGTAGCACCTTTTTCAACCACTGAATGCTCAATCATTGAGTTAGTGATAACAGTATTGGCACCGATAGTTGAATCAACAATATAAGTTCCATTAGTCAACACCGACTCTGCTCCGACTTTAGTTTGTCCTTTAAGAGTAACATTAGCTTCAATCACAACGTCCGGTGCAATTTCCACATCTACATCAATGTATGTCGCATTTGGATTTTGGAAAGTAACACCATTAATCATGTGAGTCTTGTTAATACGACGACGCATAACATCTTCTGCCGTAGCTAGGGCAACACGGTCGTTAACTCCAAGACTTTCTTCAAAGTCACGAAGGGTATACGCACCTACCTTTTCACCATTTTCACGGAAAATAGAGATGACATCTGTCAAATAGTATTCCCCTTGAGCATTGTTAGTATTAATATTTTTAAGTGCTTCGAAGAGACGTTTATTGTCAAAGACATAAGTCCCTGTATTAATTTCTTTAACCTGTTGTTCAAACTCATTTGCATCTTTTTGCTCAACAATCTTAGTGACTTCACCATTTTCATTACGGATGATACGGCCATAACCAAATGGATTATCGGCAGTTGCAGTCAAGATAGTGGCAACATTTTTATGATTAACGTGGAAATCAATAAGGTTTTTAAGGCTTTCACCAGTAATCAAAGGCGTGTCACCGGCGATAACAAGCGTTTGCCCTTCAAGTCCAGCCAACTCTTCTTCAGCCATCATTACTGCGTGACCAGTCCCCAACTGTTCAGTTTGCATAGTGAAGGCAGATTGACCATCCAAAACCTCACGAACAAGCTCAGCCTTATGACCAATAACAGTAACATTTTTAGCTGGTTCGATAACTGAAACTGCACGGAAAACATGCTCAAGCATAGTGATGCCTGAAACCTTGTGTAATACTTTTGGAAGATCTGATTTCATGCGAGTTCCTTTACCCGCAGCAAGGATAATAGCGTAATTACTCATTTTCTTTTTTCCTTCTTAATATTTTTTTGTAATGATTTCTTTCGTGGCGATCTTAACCTTGAACCCCAATTCTCAGGACCTTATCCTCCCACTGGGATGGCCAACTCAAGAAAGGAGAGATTGAAAAAGCACAATTTCTCATTTATGAGAAAATATATCTTTCAGAATAACCATTTTTAACGGCGTCTGATTATCTATAATCGCCCTATTATACCATAAATAAGAGAGTTTTGGCAGAATGGACGGTATTGAAAAAAGAGCTGACGCTCTTTTTAGAATAATCTTTTTTGAGACTTTCCTGAAGTGAGTGCGGACGTCAGTGATCTTCTTCGAAGCTCCATGACTAATTTTTGAGCCCCTTCACATTTTTAATTTCTAGGCTCAGGCTAAAACAGTTCCCCAAACTGTTTTATTCTCAAAAATTCCGAGTTCTTGAAACACTAGTGTTTCAAGAACTTTTCTCACAGCGGAAAGTCTCATTAAATGCTCCTTTAAATCAAGTCTAAACAAGATTAGAGTTACTTATCCTTTACCGAGGTTAAAGTGATATCACCTTTATGACTTCTCTTGTTTGACATAAGTCCCTTGTAACTTTCCATATAAGATGTAATCTACAGATTTGAGCTCATCAACAGTGCAACAATCAAGGGCACACATGATGAGACGAAGGTCATCCTTCCAGCCATTGACGATAGCCACAACCTTATCCACAGGATAACGTTCCACCAATTCAAGAACTGTTCGTGAGAGGCCTACACCTTTTGCTCCTAAGACCAGACATTTAACCATATCAAGTGGATTGCGCACGCCACCAGAGGCTAGGATTTCCACCTCCTCACGAAGGTCTTGGGCTTGCAAAAGGGTCTGAACCGTACTTTGTCCCCAGTCATTTAGGTAATCACAGTTACCACCTCGACTATTTTCAATATTGGCAAAGCTAGTTCCACCACGACCTGAGATATCCACAGTCTTGATGCCCTGAGACATGGCGTAGCGAATGGTTTTCTCATCCATACCAAAGCCAACCTCCTTAAGCACAAGAGGAACCTCTATTTTCTGTGCATAAGCCACCACATTTTCCTTCCAAGTGTGGAAAATACGTTCTCCCTCAGGCATGAGAAGCTCCTGCATAAGATTAACATGGAGCTGTAAAAAATGACTGGATCCATAGCTTCCACCGTCTTAATCCCCAGGTCCACAGACTTATCAACACCGATATTGGTCGCAAGGTCTAAGTCTGGAAACTCATTACGATAGTCAAAGGATTCTGGTGCCTCTCCTTTTAGAGCAGCACTATAGGAACCCGTCACCATGAGAATACCTGTTCGGCTGGCCACCTCAGCTAGTTTTCGATTAACAGCCCCACCTTTGGCAGATCCACCTGTCATGGCATTGATATAAAAGGGGAATTTCCAATCTCGTCCAGCAAAATGTGTGGACAAGTCAATCTGATCTAAATCATAAGTCGGTAGAGACTTGTGGATAAGTTCCATATCGTCAAAACTATTGTAGGGCGACTGGTACTTGAGGGCATAACGGATGTGATCGTCTTTACGATTTGTCATAGGTTATTTCTTTACTTTCTTGCGTGGATTATATTCTACTAAGCTGACCCTAAATCTCATACAAGAGCTCTATGCCTGCCTGTTGCCAGCGCTCAACTAGGATATCTCTGCTAGCTTGATCAAAGGTAAAGGCGATACCGCAGTCACCACCTCCAGCTCCAGAGGACTTGGCAATAGCATCAAGCCCTTGTTCAGCTTCTTTGAGCTTTTTTCAACTTGTCCACATAGATATCTGGACTCAATGATTCTAACTGGTCGCTTACTGTTTGAAGGCTTCTCTTAAGCAAATTCTTATTTCCTGTTTCCAGTGCCTTGATGGCATCTTGGACGGCAACTTCTGTTTCACTTAAATACTTGCTTGATATGCGAGATTTGACCATTTTAACCATGTCTTTTGAGATAGCAGATTGCTTGGTCCACCCCACTAAGAAGCGAGCTTTTAGTACTGACACTACTGGACTGATACGGTAACCCCAGTCTATTTCCAAAAGTTCGGATAGAGTCATTTGATCTATAAGCTCTGCTACTTTTTTGCACGGTCAAAGGAGCGATAGGAAACCAGATCCTCGTATACGATACAAGCTAAATCTCCCATAGAACCATTGTCTCCTTGTTTGAGGAGG
>ENA-OQHD01000110-OQHD01000110.1-human-gut-metagenome-genome-assembly--contig:-NODE-110-length-35761-cov-5.087417_pt1 | contig 35761 bp, 41 predicted proteins | sample MGYA00242560_ERZ504711 | MGnify/ENA primary metagenome ERZ504711 (study PRJEB26092, sample SAMD00036198) | human gut metagenome | host: Homo sapiens | study: EMG produced TPA metagenomics assembly of...
CGAACCAACGACACTGCGGTTAACAGCCGCATGCTCTACCGACTGAGCTAAGGAGGAATAAATATACTATTTGACTCCCTAGTTTGTGGTGTTGCAGACCCACGCCTTACCGCTTGGCTACTGCGCCGTATTTATTTAACTATTAAAGTATAACAAAATACACGCAGTACGTCAATGGTGTTTTCTTTGATTTTTAACTTCTTTTATTATTCAACTTCTACAGGAATGAATGAAAATGTTGTCACATCAAACAATCCCATATCTGTCAGCTTAATCTCCGGAATTACTGCAAGTGACATAAAGCACAGTGTCATTACCGGCTCCACATCTCCACAGATTCCAAGTTCTTCGTATGCTTTTTCATGAATGTCTGTTAATTTCTGATCTACCCATTCTCCGCTCTGATCACTCATCAGTCCGGCAATCGGCATTGGCATGCTCTCGATCACTTTTCCTTCCTTCACAAGAACAATACCACCTTCCTGCTCGATCAGACTGTTCACGGCAAATTCCATCTCTTCATCATTAACTCCAACAACAATGATGTTATGAGAATCGTGAGCCACTGAAAGTGCTACAGCACCTTCTTTGATTCCGTATCCTTTCAGGAATCCACAAGCTACATTTCCTGTTCCCTGATGACGCTCAACAACAGCTACTTTTACAAGATCAACTTCTGGATTTCTTACGAACTCTCCATTTGCATCCAACTCAATCTCTGCTGTATCTTTCGCTGTTACAACTCCACCCGGAAGAATCTTGATTACATTTACTTTGTTTGATTTCAAATTCATTTTAAATTTCTCTTTGGAGAAATCTTTTACAATCACACTTCCCTTAACAGAAGAGATATCACATTTTTCGATCTCTGGCAGATATTTTCCTTCTTCTGCCACCAACGTACCTTCTACAAATACACGGTTTACATGGAAATCTTTCAGATCATCCAGAAGAACAACATCCCCACGGTATCCCGGTGCAATTGCTCCTCTGTCTTTCAGGTCAAAGCATTCTGCTGCGTTAAGTGTTGCCATACGAATTGCTGTCACAGGATCAAGACCTTCCTCTACACAGATACGCAGATGATTATCAAGATGTCCTTCGTGAAGGATTGTCTTCGGCTGACGGTCATCAGAACAGAGCAGGCATCTTCTGCTGTTCTCTGCTGTCACACCTTTAAGCAGTGTTCGAAGGTTATGGCATGCTGATCCCTGACGAAGCAAAATGTACATTCCTCTCTCCAATCGATCACTCATCTCTTCTACGGTAGAACATTCATGATCAGCTGCGATTCTTGCTGCCGCATATGCATTCAATTCTTTCCCTGTGATTCCTGGTCCATGTCCATCAATAAATTTGCCTTCCTGTTTTGCTACAATGATCTTATCCAGATCACTGTCTGCCGCATTGATCACACCCGGGAAATTCATGAACTCACCAAGTCCGGCAATTCCTTCTCTTGTAATTGGCTCTTTCATTGCTTCTGCATCGATCACCGCACCTGAGTGCTCGAATGGTGTAGCCGGTACACAGGATGGGAGCTCATATTTCACATCAAGCACTGTGTTCTCAGCTGCTTTCATCATATAGTCCAGACCGGCGATTCCACATACATTTACGATTTCATGTGGGTCTGCCATAATTGTTGTTCCTCCATGTGGAACTAACAGGCGTCCAATCTCTTCAGGACTTACATAAGAAGATTCAATATGGATGTGGCTGTCGATAAATCCTGGCACTGCATATCTTCCTTCTGCATCAATCACTTTCACGCCTTCATACTCACCGATACCTGCAATCTGATTACCTGAAAATGCAATGTCTCCTTCCTGGATCTTTCCTGAAAATACGTTTACAATCTTACAATTTTTGATCACCAGATCTGCCGGAACTCTTCCTGCAGCTGTATCAATAAGTTTCTTTAATTCCACCTTCATTGTTGCTACGTCTTTCACGTCAGAAGTCCTCCTCTTTATTTTTCATCTGAATCCTCTTTACTTTTAAATGGAATCACTTCGCATTCATTTGAAGCTTCTTCGTCTTCGTCTGAATCTTCTTCGTCATCTTCTTCGTCATCTTCTTCAAGAAAGCTTTTGATTTTGATAAACAAATTTTGATTTTCCTGAACGAATTTTCACTCTTTACATCGGTTTCATCTTTCTCTGCGTCCGGCACAAAATTCTCTGATGACTGTTCCTCTGTGTCCTCTGTAATCACAGGCATCGCGATTGTCTGACCAAAAGTTTCAGAATCTTCTGAGCTATCTCTGTTTTCGGTCACTGCCTCTGTTTCAGTCGCCGCATTTATTTCTGTAACTCCTTCTGTCTCAGCCGTTTCATTTATTTCAGATGTTACTTCTGTCTCAGCTTCTTCTGTAGTTGGATCTGTCGCAACTGCTCCTTCTGCTTCTGTAGTCAGATCTGCATCCGTCTCCTCTTCCGTTTCGTCCGCTCCATCAATTCCTTCTAACAGCGCATCAACTGTCTTCTCTTCCTCTGACACTTCTTCTACTTCTGCCTTCGGTTCACACGGCATCCCCCAACTGTAAAGCAGCTTCCGGATCCCAGGATACTTTCCTGCATCCACCCCTATCCATCATTGTACTTCAGCAATCCATTTTACAACAGAAAGTCCCAGTCCAAAATGACCTTCTCCGGCACCTAAAGGATCTCCTCTGCAAAAACCGATCCCATACGTGCGGCAGATCCGTCTCCGAAATTCCAATTCCCGCATCTGCAATCTTGCAGGTAAATTCACTGCCTTTGCTTTCAACAACAACTTTGATCAGTCCAATCTCCCGGCTATAATCAATGGAATTCTCCAACAGATTTAACAACATCTTCCGATAACAGTTCTCATCCACTTCTGCGTAGATTTCCGGTTCAATCTCATAGTCTATCTGCACCGGTTCATCTGCCTCCTGAAGTCTGCTGATCTGACCTTCTATAATTCCTGTTGTCAGTTCACTGATATTCATGCGTTTTTTATAAGCTGGCTGGCATCCCTGATCTGCCTTTGCAAAAAAAGTGAGACTTCCTGAATAAAATCTGAAAGAATCTGTGCCTTCTTCTGCACCAGTTCAATCTGCCAGCGCTGACGCTGGGACAGTCGCCAGTCGCCAAGGCACCATGCGCTTCGTGTAAGGATCACACTGACCGGCATCCACATCTCCTGTACAACATTTTCTGCAAAATGTCCCTCCTCGCGCACATCCTCAAGTAATTCATTCAATGTCAGCTGCAGTCTCTCCAATTCCGCATCAGATTCTTCCAGTTCCAACTGTCTGGAGAAATCTTTTGTTCTACAGATTTCCGCCGCTGACTCTGCCATATCTGCAGTCCGTTTCAGAACCTCTCTTACCAGAAAGTATCCAATTGCAAGAGATGCGATGAAAACGATTGGAAGTACCACCTTCGCCATCGCTTTTGCTGACTGCGCATCTGTTCCACTTATCACTGTAGCAAGAAACAACGCAATGCCTGTTGCCACGAATATGCACCCTGTATATTTTAGTGTTAATTTTATTTTCAAAGATATTTTTTTCATTCGTACTCCTCCAATGGAATCTCTGACATTCCAAATTAGATTATAGCACATTTTAAAACAGTATGTTGTGAAATTCTTCTTAAATAAAAAGTTTTTATTATGCTTTTCCGCCTTGTATTTCTCTCTGATTTGCCCTATCCTAAAAAGTAAATATATCAGCAAAAAAGATTTTAAAACAATTTGAAAGAAGGAATATCTATGAACAATTCAGTTTCTCAAGAACTATTAAAATTTCTTCAAAAGAGTCCCACAGCATTTCATGCAGTTCAGCAGATGAAATCAGAGCTTCTTGCAGTTGATTTTACTGAACTAAAGGAAAATCAGCGTTGGAATATAAAATGCGGCAAACACTATTTTGTTACACGAAATGACTCTTCCCTGATTGCATTTACGATTCCGGAAAATGGTATTGACAAGATGCACATTCTGACAAGTCATAGTGATTCTCCGACCTTTAAGATCAAAGAGAATCCGGAGATCGAAGTAGAAAAACATTATGTGAAATTAAATGTAGAAAAATATGGTGGCATGCTCTGTTCACCCTGGTTTGACCGTCCGCTCTCTGTTGCCGGACGCGTTATAATAAAAGATAAGACAAACGGACAATTCACGAGCAAACTCGTCAATATTGACCGGGATCTTGTTATGATCCCGAATCTCGCGATTCACATGAACCGTGAGATCAATAGCGGTTACAACTACAACGCACAGAAAGATCTTCTCCCACTTTATGGCTGTGGTTCTCCTAAAGGAACTTTTATGGAACAGATTGCTGAAGCTGCCGGGATAGAAAAAGATGAAATTCTCGGTCATGATCTATTCCTTTATAACCGACAGGAAGGTTCCATCTGGGGGGCTTCTGAAGAATTCATTTCCAGCGGCAGACTTGATGACCTGCAGTGTGCCTTCGCATCACTTCAAGGTTTTCTTTCCGGTGAGAAGAGAGACTGTATGGCTGTACACTGTGTTCTTGATAATGAAGAAGTTGGAAGCGGTACGAAACAGGGCGCCGCATCCACATTCCTTTTTGACACACTGATCCGTGTTCACGAAGCACTTGGATATGATGGAGAAGATTATCGTGTCCATCTTGCAGACAGCTTTATGATTTCTGCGGATAATGCTCATGCGGTTCATCCAAACTATACAGAGAAAGCAGATCCGACAAACCGTCCTTACCTGAACGAAGGAATCGTGTTGAAATTCAATGCAAACCAGAAGTACTGTACGGACGCCGTATCTGCTGCCATGTTCCGCGACCTATGTAAGCGGGCAGATGTTCCGGTTCAGACATTCACAAACCGCTCTGATATGGCCGGTGGCTCTACCCTTGGAAATATTTCCAACACTCAGGTTGCGCTCAATACCGTTGACATCGGACTTCCACAGTTGGCAATGCATTCCCCTTATGAGACTGCAGGTGTGAAAGATACTGAGTATCTGGTACGAGCTGCAAAAGAATTCTTCTGCTAGTAAAAGAAGGAGCAGGGATTTCATTATGACGAAATCCCTGCTCTTTATTTTTTACAAATGCTTTCTCAGCGCCTCTACATAATAAGATGCATAACGACTGAAAATAATATTTTTCTTTTTAATAATACCGATCCTCATCGTTTTATCAACATCTAATGGCTTCGCTATAATACTGCTTCCATTTAATTTCTGATCGATCACACCACTGCTTACTGTGAATCCGTTTAATCCGATCACCAGGTTAAATAAGGTTGCCCTGTCTCTTACCTGTATACTCTTCGGGAAATCAAGCATGCTTATAAATTCCTCTGAAAAATAAAACGAATTATTATTTCCCTGTTCATAAACAAGATACGGATATGGTCGTAAATCTTCCATGGAAATCATTTCTTTTTCTGCCAGTGGATGATCTTTACAGATAAATACATGCGGTTCTGCAACAAACATTTCCTCAAACTTCAACTGATTATTCTTTATCAGCTTCAAAATCACATCTTCATTGTGTTCCGAAAGATAAAGAACCCCAATCTCACTTTTTCCGCTTGCCACATCTTCAATGATCTCGCCCGTCTGTGTCTCTCTTATAATAAAACTATACTGGTCTGCATCATATTCTTTGATCAGATCAACAAAATGCATTTACCGCAAACGAATAATGCTGGCAAGACACAGAAAACTTTGGTGTTCTTCTCTCTCCATTTCCAAAATGTTCTTTCATATTGTCAGCCTGCTCTAAGAGCATCCTTGCAAAGGACAATAGCTCTTCGCCTTCTCTTGTAACAGTAACGCCTTTGTTAGACCTTGTAAATGCAGTCACTCCCATCTCTTTTTCAAGATTATGAATTGCTGCACTAAGCGACGGCTGTGAAATAAAAAGCTTTTCTGCAGCCTCCGTAATATTCCCACAATCCGCAACCGTAACTAAATAGGTTAATTGCTGTAATGTCATGTTCGCTCACTCCTTATTGAAACTGATATCCGGGCTTATCATAAAAGTATTCCCCATAACCATCTTGAGACAAATGGCTGTAGGAAAAACATAATAACACCTACTGAACCACAGATCAAATAAAAATCATTTATTTTTGAATCTGATAAAGTTCGCTTTGTAAAGTTTTTTGTTACAAAACGTACAATAAAGTAACCGTTCAAAGTACCGATGCTATTTGTAATGATATCATCTATATCAGTTGCTCTGCCAGTAAAAAGTTGAGAAATCTCAATAAAAGACGTTGCAAACAATTCCGGCCAGGGCAACACTTTTTATACTTCTGAACTCTTTCCATAACATTGGTAAAAAGAAACCAAACGGAACGAATAAAAGCACATTTAAACACGCATTAACAAGATCTGACGACATATAAATAAAAGGAATCAGACTCACTGTAAACTCTATTTGCAACATCGTAATATTCGGAAATCCCACTAATGCTAATACTACCACTAGATAAAATCCAAAGATCATATAAATCAGCGTTCGTTTCCAGCTCTGAAAGAAAAACTTCTCATATATACCCCAAAGCGGAATTATAAAAACTGCTGCTGCAACAAGTTCAATTAAGGCGTTGTATATTCTGCTCATTTTTTCCTCCATGAATTGTATTTTACACAACTCATAGTCTATCATATCCGGCCTGGTTACAGTAGATTTAGACTTCTTAATTAAGTTTAATTTTTCATTAAGATAAAAACTATATATAGGACACAAAATTATAGAACCACAAAGCAACATATGATATACTAGCAATGTTACCGCCTCCTATACTGGTACAGAACGGAGGTGTTCACCATGGATTTAGCATTATCTTTTATTGTCGCTGTTGCGGCTGGTGTAGTTTGCCACTACATCATCAAATGGTTAGATGGCGACAAATAGCCGGTAACTAGCCTGTGGATTCAAACCTTTCCACACAAGAATTAGGAATAGAAAAACCCTCGGATGGCACTCCGAGGGATTTTTTCGTTGCTGTTCACTATGGAATAGCATTATCTTTTTGCCTACTGGCATTATAGCATATGCAATTTAACAATACAATATGCAATTTTAATAGAAAGTGGGTATGTCCTTGCTTTTCTTGTCTTTTCATGCTATACTATCACCCGTTACAAAATCCCTAAAAAATCCAAGGTCTTACAAGGGTTTCGCCGATTTCCGGCGTAAGGTCATATACTTACTGTATATGACTTCCGCGGCATTCGTCAAATGTCCATGCAAGCATGGCCGCCTGACTCATTGCTGCGCGAAAATGAATCGTGTGTTCGTGACCTTCCACACGTAAAACAAAACTAAAGGAGAACTGAATAATGAAAAACTCAAGTAACAAAGTGCTTTACCTGGCACAGGCAGCCATGATCGCTGCCATCTATGTCGTACTGACTGTTGTCGGTGCATCACTGGCTTTTGGAGAGGTGCAGATCCGCTTTGCGGAAGCGCTGACGATCCTCCCGGTATTTACTCCGGCTGCAATCCCTGGATTGTTTGTAGGATGCCTGATTGGAAACACACTTGGAGGTGCAATCCTGCCTGACATTATCTTCGGCAGCCTTGCAACACTGATCGGTGCCATCTTTACATGGTCTTTAAGAAACAAGAGCAAGTTCCTTGCCCCTGTTCCTCCGGTTGTTGCCAACATCATTGTGGTTCCGTTTGTATTAAAATATGCTTATATGGTTCCGCTTCCGATTCCTTTCATGATGCTGACAGTTGGTATCGGAGAAGTGATTTCCGCCGGTGTGCTTGGTCTGATTCTTTACGGAGCACTCAACAAATATAGAGGAATTATCTTTAAGAAAGCTTTATAAGATTTTTTTTGATGCAACCTAAAAACGACAGGATCTTCATTTGAACTATTGAAGAACCTGTCGTTTTTATTCCACTTTCTATTTGATATAACCAATAAATGTATTTCCGCTTCCGGAAACCATTCCTTCCATCTCACTGATGGAAACTGTCTGTGACTCTCCATTTTCAGGATCGATATAAGTAATATCATTCTTCGTATATCCTGTCAGAAGAATTGCATGATCTGCACTTGTAAGTGCAATCACCGGACATCCTCTATTGATCACGTAGAGTACCTGATCCAGCGTACATCCTGTCAGATCTACTTTCTGAGCATCATATGTCTTCATATAGCGCTCACATGCTTCAAGTGATGTCTCTTCTCCTTCTTTCGAAAGAGCAACATCCTCTATCGAATACGCAAGATCTCGATTGCCTTTCTCCCAGACATATTTCTGGTCAGAAGAAATCACAACTCCTGAAATCTGCTGTGCTTTCTGAATGGCATAAGAAGCTTTATCATAAATTCCTGCCAGTTCACCGACCCCATAGACATAGTATTTCACACTTTCGCTGTTATCAGCAAGAACCATCTCAAGTTCATTCTTTGATGCCAGCTGATTCGGCCGAATCACTTTCACACTCTTCTCTCCTGCTCCCTCTGCAAATGTAATCCGCATCTGTTTTTCCATCAGTGCTGTTGTATATACTTCTGTTTTAATCGCTGTATCTTTGCGTTCCTCATTATTCGTAATAAACTCCTGTGAAGTAACGTTGTAAATATCCCCGCTTTTCTCTACACGATTCAGTGTTACCATATTGTCATCGATTAAAATATCAGAAATATAAATGCCTTTATCAACAAAGGAATAGCTGGCAACTTTTTTCGTTCTTAGAATTACGGATTTCCAGTTCATACATTGGAGTGATCGATTCTCCGGAAGCTTTCTTTCCTGCGTCCTCGGATTTCATTTTTCCATAAATAAAGTCACCATTGACAAATCCAAGTGGACTAATTTTTTCTCCGCTTGCTGCCTCAACAGTATTCGTCTCCAGACTGCTTAGATTCATTACCTGAATCACTGTTCCGCCACTCTTATCTCCTTCTGACTGATATGCCATCAGATGTCCATCACTAGAAACTGCATACTGTCCTTCTTTAAGATTCTCTGCAAGTGTTGTCTGTTTATTCATTTTTCAAATCTACCTGATACAAAGTTCCGTCTGCCAAAACATATAACTGCTCTTCCGCATGATTATAATAAACCATCTTGCCAAGCTCATCCGCTGCGATTGCATAGGACTTCTTACTTGGTATAAATGCTTTCTCCTGGATCAGATTTCTCTCTACATCAAAATAATAGATTCCGACACCGACTTCTCCTTCGTGTTCGCCACGATTCATATATCCATACACAGCAAATGCAAGATTACCACTGTTGTCCATACTGATGATACGAACTGCATGTTGATCATTCAGATTCCTTTCATCTGTCGTATCTGCATCTGCAAATCCGAAAATATTTAATAATTCATTCGAACTCTTATTGTACATCCAAAGGTTTCTGGACTCCACAAATGCCACGATCGTCTCGTCCTTATTTGTCTCATAAGGAACTTCCTCCGGTGTAACGCCGAGCAGAAGTCCGTCTTCATCGATCACACTTCTGTTTTCACTGAATACCTCCTGCATATCACGATTGTAATCCAACAGGTAAATTGTAGTTCCTGCGATTCTCACACGGAAAAATTCTTTAATGTCATAAACTGCATTCTCACCGGCATCATCCACGCAGGAAACTCTGTAATTCGCAAGGAGAGATGTATACACACTATTACTTTCCTTTATGCTCCACCGCACATCACCAAGCAACTGTGGCTGCATAGTTCCCCACTGAATATGAGAAATATCTGAATGGATATTGACAGTCTGATAAGTTGTATTATCACTCTCATCTCCAGGTTCCAGATAAATATTCAATGAATCTACATCCGTCTTATTAAATGCTTTCGTATGAAAATCCTGTGCAAATGTAAGACATTGTGATGCTGTAATATCATCTGCTTTCTCAATTCTTGTATAAAAATTAACTTTCCTTGTCTCTTTCTCCTCACCGATTACAAGCGAAACCTGAAGTACTGCCTCCTGGATTTTATCTCCAAGTGATTTCCCCAGCTTTAATGTGACATCTTCGCTTTCTGCAGACTTTAGAGTTCCTTTATCATATGTCTCTGTTCCATCCAGAGAATATACACTGTAACTGATCTCACGGATCTGGTTATCATTTTTCTCAATCTGCATCTTCAGTGTACCATCACTCTCTAATGGTGTAATGGTATCTCGCATTGCGGCAATATCCATATCATCTACATAACCAGACAACGCATTTATCTTCTGTCCCCCCATCATAAATGAGACTCTAGGTAACGTGGCATCTCCCATATCCACAACCTGATCATCATTTCCACGGTTCAGTATCACATTACTGATCACCAGCACAGCCGCAAAAAGAACAACCAGTGCGGCAATCTTTATTACCCTTTTTTTCATTATTTATCTCCCTTTTGCTCTGCCAGAAGCATACCTAATGTTGGATGAATCTTCAAAAACCTTTCACAATCCTCTGCCTCTTTTCTGCTCTTTGCTGCAAGACTCCCCTTTTTTCACTGCACGCAGCAGAATATTCTTCGGCGTATGCTCCATATCAATAAATTCTAATACCTGAGTTTCATATCCCTCGCTTTCCAGACGCTTTGCTCTAAGTCCATCTGTCACAAGTGCTGCAAAACGCTCTCGCAACAATCCATAATCCATAATTGGTCCGAGCACTTCTTCCATGGAAGCTAGTTGATCTCCCAGCATTTCTGAAACTTCCATAACTTCCGTCTTCGATTTCATCTTGCCTGAATGCAGATTTCTCTGCTTTTCAAGCTGCTTGTTCACCTCATGCTGACAACATGGAACAGACAAAATCACTTTCGCATTCCAGCCAACCGCTTTCGCAAGTGCATAATCTGTAGCTGTATCACACGCATGAAGCGTCACAACCATGTCAACCTGATCCACACCTTCATAATCCGCTATATCTCCAACAAGGAATGTCAACTTCTCATATCCATACTTCTTTGCCAGCTCATTACAATGCAGAATCACATCTGTCTTCAGATCTAATCCGATAATACGAATATCATATCCTTTTAACTCGTGTAAATAATAATACATTGCAAATGTAAGATATGATTTTCCACATCCAAAGTCCAGAAGTGTAAGCTCTCTGTCCTTGTCAAGCTGCGGCAGAATGTCCTCAACAAACTCCAGGAAACGATTGATCTGACGGAACTTATCCATCTTCGTCCGCACAATCTTTCCATCCTGTGTCATAACTCCAAGATCCTGAAGAAACGGAACCACAATCCCTTCTTCCAAAATATATTTTTTCTTCCTGTTATGAGACAGATCCGCAGCTTTCGCCTGCACCTTCTTGCGCTTTCTCTTAATCGTTGCTTTCCCTTTCTTACTGATCAATACCGTGATATCCTCACTCACCGTCTCAACCTGAACCTGACGAAACTCTTCCAACAATTTCGCGAGCTCATCTTTTGTCTCTTCTACCGTCAGATTCTTATGAAATGCCTGCGTCTTTGTGAAAGACTCTAACTGAAATAAAAGCTCTCCCTTCTGTTCCATCGGTCGAAGCTTTGCCTTAACTACATTATCCTTTACTCGCGGGTTACTAAACACCGCACGAATAAACTCTCTATTCGAAAATCCCAGCTTAAAAACTGTATGATTTCTTCCATATAAATGACCTCATTTTCTTCTATAATAAAGTAGAATCTCGAAAGACTCTTCTTACTATTTTGCAGAATGAAAAAAGGGAGATGTCAAGGGATATAGGGGACGAAATAAAGATTTATCGTAGGGATTCGTTTTTCGAGTTCGGACGAAATCAGATAGCGCTTATAAAGTTTCTTCTAATAGACAGACATTGAGGGATTGATGCAGGCTCCGGGTTCTGTATACAGGAAAGACTAAGAAAAACGAAAAGATTACTAAAAACAAAGCAATGCTCGGCAAACTCGCTGCCGCTTCAGACAGCTGCCTCGCATTGCTTTAACGTAACCTTCCGTTTTTCAAGTCTTTCCAAGCACACAGAACAGTCACCTGAAGCAATCCCTCAACATCTGTCTATCAGTAGATTTTTCGTCGCTATCTGATTTCTACTTTCTCGAAAGAAGAACTCTACTTGAGAAGCAGACGCACCGGATATTCTATAGAATGATATCCATATCTCAAACATGTTTGTATTTAATAAAATTTGTCGTAGGAATTCATCTTTTTCAATAAACAGAAAACAGAAAATATGAAGTCCGAGAAGTTTCATGTTAGAAGGATGGTACAGGGACGAAGACGAATGTGGAGCATGCTTGCTCATACTTAAAAAACAATGGATTGCGTTAAAGAAAGGATTGACAGCTGTCTGAGCGGCAGCGAGTTTGTCAATCCTTTCTTTGCTTTTAGCAGTCTGTTGTTTTTCCTAGTATGAACAGTATGCGTAACCCTGAGTCGGCGTTCCTGTACCATTCTTCTAACAAGCGACTTTCTAAAATAATATTTTCAGTTTTCGTCCGCACTCGAAAAAGAATCCCTACGATAAATCTTTATCTTGCAAAAAGCTCTTTCTCCCACTCTTCTTGCTCCAGCAAAAATCCTTTTTCTTCCAGTGCTTCTTGAATCATATCCAATGTCTTTTCACTATCCGCTTCTACCACATGATAATGATAATCGGATGTGATATTTTTTCAGTGGCGTAGACTTTCCACTTCGGATGTCATCTATGAACTCTACTGCATTTCGTCTGGAATTAATATTGAGTGATGCTTCCATATGACCGTAGACTCTGTGATTCACCATCACATTACGAACTCTTCCTCCCAGATCGACGATTGTATAGAGTTCATCTTCAACCTGGTCATCGGTATGTTTCACTTTGAAGATTCTTTCTACTAAATGTGATTCGTGCAAAATATATCCTCTGTTTGTAGATATAATGTCATGTCCTGCGGCACGGATGAGTGCGATATCCTGCACGATCACCTGACGGCTTACTTCATACTGTGCAGCCAATGCCTTTCCCGGCACCGGTGCTGAGCTTGTCTTTATCTGATTTATAATGGCAGTTCTTCTTTCTGGTCCTGTCATCATGCCTCTTCCTTTCTAAATTGAAATCCATACTAATAATTGTTCTTTAACAATTATATCACTTTTACTCTACAGCATGAAGGTTTTTCATCGAGATATCAAGAATCGGAGCGGAATGTGTCAGGGCTCCACTGGAAATATAGTCTACGCCAAGAGCTGTCAGGCGTCCGATGTTCTCTTTTGTTACATTTCCGGAACACTCCGTCTCCGCTCTTCCGTCAATGATCTTGATTGCTTCCTGCATCTCTTCTGTTGACATATTATCAAGCATGATGATATCTGCTCCGGCTTCTACTGCTTCTTTTACCATCTCAAGATTCTCAACTTCTACTTCGATCTTTCTTACAAATGGTGCGTAGTCTTTTGCCATCTCGACAGCTTTCTTTACGCTTCCTGCAGCTCCGATGTGATTGTCTTTCAGGAGTACTCCATCAGAAAGATTATATCTGTGGTTGTAACCGCCACCAACACGAACTGCATATTTCTCGAAGATTCTCATATTCGGTGTTGTTTTTTCTTGTGTCGAGAAGTTTTGTTTTGCTTCCTTCAAGAAGTCCTGCAACGGAATGTGTATAAGTTGCGATTCCACTCATTCTCTGAAGGTAGTTCAGTGCTACACGCTCACCGGAAAGAAGTACGCGGATATCTCCTGTTACTTTTCCCATCAACTGACCGTTCTTTACTTCGTCTCCATCTTTACAGTAAAGTTCTGTCTTTGTATCTGCATCTAACAGTTCAAATACTCTGCGGTAAACTTCCAGGCCGGCAATTATACCGTCCTGCTTACAGATCAGTTCTACTTCACCTTTTACATAATCTTTCATAACTGAATTTGTTGTTACGTCTTCGCTTGAAATATCTTCTTTGAGTGCTTCAAGGATCAAATGATCTGCCTGAAGTGTCATTGTAATTTCGTTCATCTTTATATCTCCTGTCCCTGTCTCTATATTCTTTCTCTACTCTTCTCTTAACTTTTATTTTTTCAGCATAGATTAATATTATATCACTATTATTATGCCAGTTCACGCACTTTTACTTCGTTCTCAACACCTGAGATTTTATTTGCCGCACGTTTGGCAAATACAAGGCTTTCCAGAAGTGAATTACTTGCCAGACGGTTTGCACCATGTACACCGTTGCAGCTTGTCTCTCCTACTGCATACAAATGTTCCATGGATGTTTTGCTGTCTGAGTCAACCCATACACCACCCATGAAATAATGCTGTGCCGGAACAACCGGGATGCATTCTTTTGTCACATCATATCCTTCTTCCAGGCAATGCTGATAAATGTTCGGGAAATGGCCCAAGATCGTATCTTTTCCAAGTTTCTCCATAGACAGCCAGACATGATCTGTGCCTTCCTTTTCCATCTCTTCTCGAATTGCTTTAGTCACAACATCTCTTGGAAGAAGTTCATTTACGAAACGTTCTTTCTTGCTGTTAAGAAGAACTGCACCTTCTCCACGGACAGACTCTGAAATAAGAAAGCGTCTTCCTGGTTTCTTAGAATACAATGTTGTTGGATGGATCTGTACATAATCTAAATGCTCTAAACGGATTCCGTGTTTTTCGGAAATAGTAAGTGCATCTCCTGTCAGATGTGGGAAATTTGTAGAATGCTTATAACGTCCACCGATTCCGCCGCTTGCCCAGATTGTATTCTCTGTATGGATTTCGAATTCATTTCCATCTTTATCCTGTGCAATGATTCCTTTACATTCATCATTTTCCACAATGATATCTGTCATCGTTGTATATTCAAGCAATGTTACATTAGAAAGCTGCTTTACCTGTGCAAGCAGTTTACTTGTGATTTCTTTCCTGTAATATCTGCATGAAACAGAATTCTCGGACGTGAATGTGCTCCCTCACGAGTAAATGCATAAATATCCTGAATCTCTGCCTTTTCACCACCGTTGTCTGCGGCTTCATTTCCAGACTCATCTGCCTCCTGTTTTTGGAAATCTACACCATAGCCAATCAGGTCATGAATGATCTCTCTTGAGCTGCGGATCATAAGATCAACAGATTCTTTTCTGTTCTCATAATGTCCCGCTTTCATTGTATCTTCAAAATAACTGTCATAGTCATCTTTGTCATGCAGCATGCAGATTCCTCCCTGAGCTAGGAATGAATCACTGCTCTCTAAATCTGACTTTGTAATCATAATGATCTTCTGATCTCTCGGAAGACTCAATGCGCTGAAAAGCCCTCCCACACCTGTTCCGACAATGACTACATCTGCTTCCATTTTCATAATAAATATCTCCATTCCGACAGCATTGGTCGATTTGATCTGTATTTTCTATGATCTTCGATTGCTGTCAATCCTATCTGCTCTCTGTTTACTTGGCCAGTTCTAACATTCTCTCTAACGGTTTCTTAGATTCTTCACGAAGCTTATCGTCTACAAAAACTTCATTCTCGCCTGTCTTTAATACATGAAGCACTTTCTCAAGTGTAACCTTCTTCATATTTCTGCAGATTGGAGTTGTCTCTGTAAAGTAAAATTTCTTTTCAGGATTTCTCTTCTGAAGTTCATACAAAACACCACTTTCTGTACAGATGATAAATTCTTTCGCATCTGATTTTCCTGCCTGTGCGATAATTTCTGAAGTACTTCCGACAAAATCAGAAAGTTCCAGAACCTTTGCCGGACATTCTGGATGAGAGAGAACCTCTGCTTCCGGATGTGCTGCTTTCGCTTCCTGAATCTCTTCAACCTCCATGTATTCGTGTACGATACAGAAGCCTTCATTATATATGAAGTTCTTTTCCGGAACCAATCCTGCAATATAATGTGTAAGGTTACGATCTGGTATAAAGAAAATATTTTTATTCGGAAGTGCTTTTACAATCTTCACTGCATTGGATGAAGTTACACAGACATCAGAATGTCTTTTCAGTTCTGCTGTTGAATTAATGTAGCATACAACTGCAAGATCATCATACTCTGAACGAATCTTCTCGATTGTCTCCGCAGATGCCATATGTGCCATTGGACAATCTGCTGCCATATCCGGCATAAGCACTGTTTTCTCAGGATTCAGGATCTTTGCACTCTCGCCCATGAATGAAACACCGCAGAATACGATTGTCTTCTCTTTCAGACCAACCGCAACTTTGCTTAAATAGAAAGAATCTCCTACATAATCTGCAATCTCCTGAACTTCCGGTCTTACATAATAATGCGCCAGAATTACGGCATTTTTTTCTTTCTTTAACTGTTCTATCTCTTCTCTGATCGTCATAGCACGTACCTCTCTTATTCTCTCCTGACATAAAATTCTGCTGTAACACACTTTCATGTCTATTACTCTGTTGATTTATTCTTGCCCATTATAGCACTGTCGTTTACAGGTGACAAGACACTTGTTTTACAAAAACTTTACACCAAGAGGATTTCTTTTGTGAAAAATGTAACATTTTATATGACATTGTTCTTTTTGTGGGGAAATGATGAGGGAATTTCCTCTATAAATTGCCAGGAAATAAAGATTTATCGTAGGGATTCTTTTTCAAATTCGGACGAAATCAGATAGCGCTTATAAAGTTTCTTCTAACAGACAGACATTGAGGGATTGATGCAGGCTCCGGGTTCTGTATACAGGAAAGACTAAGAAAAACCGAAAATGATTACTAAAAACAAAGCAATGCTCGGCAAACTCGCTGCCGCTTCAGACAGTTGCCTCGCATTGCTTTAACGTAACCTTCCGTTTTTCAAGACTTTCCAAGCACACAGAACAGTCACCTGAATCAATCCCTCAATGTCTGTCTATCGGTAAGTTTTCAGTGCTATCTGATTTCTGCTCTCTCGAAAGAAGAACTCTACTTGAGAAGTAGGCGTACCGGATGTTCTATAGAATGATTCCCATTTCTTAAGCGTATTTACTTTAATAAAATTTAGCGTAGAAAACGATCCTTTTTCAGTAAACAGAAAACAGAAAATATGAACTTCGAGAAGTTTCATGTTAGAAGGATGGTACAGGGACGAAGACGAATGTGGAGCATGCTTGCTCATACTTGAAAAACAATGGATTGCGTTAAAGAAAGGATTGACAGCTGTCTGAGCGGCAGCGAGTTTGTCAATCCTTTCTTTGCTCTTAGCAGTCTGTTGTTTTTCCTAGTATGAACAGTATGCGTAACCCTGAGTCGGCGTTCCTGTACCATTCTTCTAACAAGCGACTTTCTAAAATAATATTTTCAGTTTTCGTCCGCACTCAAACAAGAATCTCTACGCTAAATTTTTATTTTCTCAACTGCCAGAACGCCACTGCACTTGCTGCTGCCACATTCAGAGAATCCACACCATGTGACATTGGAATCTTCACAGTATAATCGCAAGCTTTGATTGTCTCCTGCATAAGTCCGTCCCCCTCGGTTCCAAGAATCACTGCCAGTTTTTCTTCGCTCATAAGTTGCGGATCGTCAATACTTACGGAATCATCTGTCAATGCAAGTGCTGCTGTCTTATACCCAAGTGCTTTCAAGTTCTCGATCGCCTGAACCGGCCAGATTTCTTTCCTGTCGCATCTGCGTTCTTTATCATCCTGAATAAATGTCCATGGAATCTGAAACACCGTTCCCATACTCACTCTGGATGCTCTTCGATACAATGGATTGCTGCATCCTGAAGTCAGTAACACTGCATCCATATGCATCGCTGCTGCCGAACGAAAGATTGCTCCGACATTCGTTGGATTCATCACATCTTCCAAAATGGCAATTCTATTCTTTCCCTCGCAAAGTTTCCTGAAATCTTCCAGTGGTCGGCGTTTCAATGCACAAAGCATTCCTCTCGTCAGCTTAAATCCTGTCAATTGCGTAAGGACAGCAAACTCTGCTGTAAAAATAGAAGTGCCTGTATTCTCAAATCTTGCAAGAACTTCCTGCGTCTCTTCATTTTCTTCCATCTGCTTCTTTTCAACCAGAACAGATATTGGAATATATCCGGCATCCAACGCCCGTCCAATCACTTTCGGACTTTCTGCAATAAAAAGTCCATCTTCCGGACGGTCTTTATTCAGAAGCTGTGCTTCCGTATAACGTGCGTAGACGTCCAGTTCCGGTGCGTTAAAGTTGTTGATTTCTATAATATTTAACATATTCTCTCCACTTATTACTTATATTTTCCTATCAATTCTCTATAAAAATCCACCATCAGATGAATCTTTTCCACAGATATATTTTCAATTTTCTCCGTGCACAGATGCGTATTGCTGTTTATCTATATCGATTGGAGCGAATCGAATCACGGCACCGCCTTCATACACGATCCACTCAAAACTGATCTGATTCTCTTTGAAATAGTCGAGTACCAAAGCATTTTCCGATTCCATGATCTCCACACATTGCAACATCACACAATCTTGCAATCTCTTCGTCACTACATCCGGCTTTCTGCCTCATCCACCAAGAGATAAAGTCAGAACGCACGGTGCTCCAAAAGCTCTCTGATCTTGACTACAAACTTGTTTTTGATCTTTGGTTCATTCACAATTTTTGACATAAATTTTTTCCCCCCTGTCTGTCTGATAAAAATTCCTGTTACTATTTTTATCATACACACAGGGGGGAATAAAGATTAAAACACATATTAAATGATACCGTGATCCTTCGCCAATGCTTTAATACTGCGATCATAAGTTGCTTCTGCTTCTTTCGAAAAGAAACATCCCGGCACGCCTTCATTGTGATCACGATGATAAGCTACACAGGCACAACATTTCCCGTGACGCGGACAGTTTTGTGAATTTTCTATTTTTATCACCGTAAAAGCATAACCATCTCTAGTCCTTCTGTATGCAGGAATATTTTCGAATATTCGGATTGACATCTGTCATTTCCTGTAGTATTATACTTTCCTAAAGGAAATGGGTTTTTTGTCTGGTAAGCGTTTATTCGCCGAGAGAGTTGCTCGTTTCTTTTTTATATCTATTACATCATACAAATACAACTTTCCATCATTTGAATGACGTATAAGCATAGAGGCATGAAAAACATTATATCTTTCTAATTCGCCCTTGTCGTCATAAACCGGGAGTGCAAATCTTGAATCATATCTGTACCATCCATTTTTAGCATCTCTTTTATGTTTATCCTCATGATTCTCTCTGAAATGCTTTCCTACTGCTATCTCTATCATTTCAGGAATTCCAGTCGCAGCATTTGCTTTTGCCTTTGCATTTGTTCCCTTTATACTATTGGTATATTTTGATCCACTGTATTCCTTAGGAAGATCGGAACCAATGAAAATAACATCTCCTGTTGCAGCAATAGTATAAAACTCGCCAACGTATTCTTTTAAGTATTCCCTGACATCTTTCCAATCTACAGAACGTTTTCCCTTAAATCGTATATCGTTAATCATAACAATATTATTGCCGTCAATGTCCTGAATAACAGAGACATTTCTCTTGATTTTTTGAGAGCTGTTTTCTCGATTGATTTCTCTGCATATTTCGATTAATTCAAAATATCTAAGTATTCTTCTTTTCGTTTCAAAATCAAATGTTCTGAGTAGTTCAATAATATTTTGTCCATCAACCATAAAGTCTGGTTCAATTGTCCGCTCTACTACTTCCTCATCACAAAGTAACTCCACAAGAGACATATCAAGTGCCTTACAAATAGACACAAGCTTGTCAGCCTGTGGATTAATCTTTTTCTTACGCCAGTCGCTAATCGTACTGGTTGCAATACCGGTTCTTCGTGATAATTCAATCTGGCTCATATGTAATTCTTCAAGTCTTGCAAAGATTTTTTCATAAATGTTCATGATACATTATTCCTTCCCCTATTACATTCCGATTTATCGGATATTGTACCATATGATTACAACATTATCAAGAATCATAATTTCAATGATATATAATTAATTCTGAATTATTCATGGAACAATATCTGAACTGATAACTGTGCCATGAAGCCAAAAATGCTCCATGCAGTCATAACATCGCTCAATTTCTCCATCAAAAGGGCGCAAAATCCCTATCGCAGAGTCCAGAGCAATTGTTAAGCTGTCAAGGTTCGTTAATAGTTGCTATTCCAATTGTACATTTAGATTACCGATATTAGAAATTGTCTCATAGAATTCACTTTTATAAGGGCAACTACTGCACAGCTTGAATGTGATATATCTTGCTGAACGAACTACTTTTGCAGCAATCTTCAGCAGCTTTAAACGGACGGTATCAATACGTTGCTTTCCGCAACTCTTTGCTGCGCATAAAAATGATAAATCCAGCTTCTCTTTAAACAATGGTAAGCCTTGTGCGGTAACTCTCAATAATTTCATATAACGTCTCCAATTTAAAAACTGATTATACGTGGTTATTTTTCTTTTACTTCAATTATATCCACATTTCTATATTTTATCGACAGATAACCCGTTTTTCATTTTTTTGAATTTGAAATTTTTTCTCTCACGCCCTGTATTTTACCCCTCCATCTTCAAGCATAAACTCTTGTAAACGATCCATAAGAGCTTGTTTCAAATCAGATTCTGAAACAGCTTCTTTTGTACCGAAATTTAATAGTGTCTGGCACCAATGTGGTCCTATCGTATGCAAAAGAAGGTGTCAGACTCTGGTTTCGGACGAAACGTCCTGCATACCGTCAAATCCGCCTTAAGCTGGTCGCTTAAATAGATAAAAGAATAACTCTTCTAAAGTCCGGTTCACGACGGGGCTTATTAAAGTGCCTCTATTCCTGAATACTGCCGTTTTTGATTTATTAAAATTTGGCAGATTGGTGCTTTAGGAGAAGCTATTCATTTTTAAATTACATTTTGCGGAAACTCAAGGCCAAAACATTCTCTGTCATATCAGCTCGAAATTATTCTATGCTACTTTTCTCCAAATTATCATTCGTTTTTTATCAGCTTTTAAACCTTACTGTCTGTATTGACTGGACGATTTTTCCCTACAAAAAACGGAGCTTCGATTAGCCCCGATTTTTCGTATTCACTCTTATTCTACTTCGATTTTTACAATTCCCTTTTTTCTTTTATAGTTTCTAATCAAAAGGATTTCCAATACCGCCAGCACAATCACGATACCTGCATCCACTCCATAGAGCAGCTTCTGCCAGCCCGGCATTGCATGGGCCTTCTCATAATTCTCATCACTGTAGGCATTGCTGTTTACAACAGTATAAAGAATATTCTTTGTTGCCTGTCGCATTGCCAGTACGGAAGTTGCACTGGTCTGGTCAGTCAGAATTGCATCGTTTCCGGCTGTGCCAAGCATGGCGTCACTTCCGCCGCGGATTGCTTTGTCTGCATCCATATAACCGTAATTTCCAAAATAGTCTGTAAGGACAAGTCCTCTGAAGCCCCATTCCCCGCGAAGGATGTCATTCAAAAGGGCTGTGCTGCCGCCCGCCCACTCTGTTCCAAGATATACATAGGAGGACATCACTGCCATAGCCTGGCCTTCATTTGCCTTAACGCATTCTTCAAAAGGCTTCAGATACAATTCGCGCGCAGACTGTTCATTAAACCAGGTACACAGGATTGCGTTTCTGTTTGTTTCCTGTTCGTTAAAGGCAAAGTGCTTGATGTATGGGTAAATGCCATATTCATATACTGCATCGCATTCCTGCTTTGCCATTTCCGCACTGAGCAGGGAATCCTCGGAATAGTATTCAAAGTCACGTCCTCCAAAAGGCGAGCGATGAAGGTTCATGGACGGAGCATACCAACCGTTAAATCCAAAGTCAACCAGCTCCCTGCCGATGCCATCCGCCAGCTTATAAGCCAGATCCACATTCCACGTCTGTGCCAGAAGCACTTCCGCACAATAGCCCATGCCGTAGCTTCCGTTCAGAAAATAATTCACACCTGCCGGACCGTCGCTGTCCTTTGTTGCGATCTTATCAATGGAATCTACTGCTACTGTCTGGAACCCGCCGTATGCGATTAGATTCACCATTTCCTCTACCGTTACCTGATCCAGCAGATCTTCCCAGCGGGCATCGTCATAATCCGCACCTCTTAAATCCATCAGTGTAAGACCATTTTTCGCCCCTGTTGTGGGCATTTCATCACTGTCATCGTTATAATCCGCCGGATCATAAGTGCCGTTTGCGGTAACCGTACCATGTACTTCAAAATCTACCGGCGCTGCAACTGCTTCTTCATAATTTGCAAAACCATCCGCTCTGGAAAGATATGTGATTTCGCCCTCGGCAAAATCCAGTTTATTATCCGCAACTTCCACATCACCATTGTGAAGATTTTCTTGGTTATATTCAATGGTATCCGCTACCTCTACAGTATCCTCAGCCACAACCGTATGTGCGTCGGTACGCAGGCTGACTGTATATTCTCCCTCTTCCAGAACATAGTGACCTGTTCCATAGGTATCATAGGATGCAAAATCTTCCATGGCAAAGCTCAGTGTCAACGTCTGGGAAGCTCCCGGCTCCAGAAGATCGGTTTTGTCAAAAGCTGCCAGATTCACAGCCGCTTTTTCGATCCCGCCGTTTGTATAAGGCGGCGTGTAATAAAGCTCCACCACATCCTTGCCTGCGGTATCTCCCGTGTTTGTTACCGTCACATCCACAGAAATGATTCCGTCATTTTCCTGTATACCGCCCATTTCCTGAGAGAAATCCGTATAGCTTAATCCATATCCGAAGGGATACATCACCGTTTCATCATAATCAAAATCAAAGCCGTTTTCTTCCGCTTCCACATACGCGGTTTCAAAGAAACGGTAGCCTACATAAATCCCTTCCACATAGTTCACAAAAGAAACGATGCCGTCTGCCTTCTCCCATGCGTCAAGGGCCGCGCTTGTCACATCCTCTACGTTTGTATAGGCAAAATGTCCGATATTGTTATATGTAGGATGTGCCGTAACATCCTTAAGCCATGTATCCACTGTTTTTCCGGAAGGATTGACAGTTCCGTTTAAAATACTTCCGAGAGCATTAAATCCGGTTGCTCCAGGGCTTGCACAGAGCAGTACACCTTTAATCTGCTCATATTCTTCGGTCCATCCCATTTCAAGGGCATTGGCTCCGTTGTAAACCACGATCACCTGTTCAAAGTTATCGCATACCAGATCCACAAGATCACGTTCTGTCCGGCTCAGTTCCAGATAAGTGGAGCCTGTCTCAAAATCATCATAATCCCCATTATTTTCATAAACAGCCTTTGTGTACTTGGTTCCCTGATCATAAGAGCCATCCATAACGGCACCCATGTCGTGAGGAAGGTCTGCGCCCTCACCGCCGCATCTTGCCAAAACCACAACCGCTGTATCAGAAAACGACTTTGCGTTATCCAGCATTTCCTGGGTATAACTGTCTGCTGTCGGCTCCGGTAGGGTCCAGTCCTGTCCATCGTTAATGCTGATTACTGGACGGTCCGCACGGTACTCTGTATAAAAATCAGAGAGCTCCGTATTCAGCGTAAATCCTGCGTTTTCAAGGCCGCTTAAAAGACTGACTGCCGTCGTAGGATCCACCGTACCAGATCCGGTTCCTCCATATACGGGATTGGTAGACGCCCATCCAAAAACGTTCAGATTACTTCCCTGTTCCAATGGAAGCGCTGCATCATCATTTTTTGTAAGAATGATTCCTTCCCCTGCTACTTCCTCAACCGTTGCTCTCGAATTTTCCACAGTTTCATCCGAAAGAACGCCCGTTTCTGCCGTTGCCGCATTGATCAGATCACTCATTGGATTTAACAGAATACTGTTTACAATCACTGCCAGCCCAGCTATAAATGCAATTGCTGATTGTCCCCGTATCATCCCTGCTTTCGGTTTTCCTGCCTTTCCCGCAAAAATTAACACAAGAATCAGGACTGCCAGAAGTGCCACTGCTCCAATCAGATAACCGGAAATCTGCTGCACAACACTGATAACATCTTCCCATGCCACAGTAATATTCATACCAATCTTCCTCCTTTTTTGCACACCATTTGTGCGTTTGTTTTGTATTCGCTCATGATAGCATGCCAAAAAAGAGCATTTTTTAAATCTGGTAAAAAATTGTTGAAATTCTGGTAAATTCTGTTGTTCCTCCAAAAGATCTGTTACTCCTCCAGAGGAATGGCAATGTCCAGTATAAATTTCCCATCCGTCATATACATCACGAGATTCCCCTCATATTTTTCAACAATATATGCCATACTGCGGACTCCAAATCCATGGTAGTTTTTATCTTCTTTTGTGGTAAACGGCATCCCGTCACGAAACTCCACGGAAGTGCTGCAGGTATTTTCCAGATGGATCATTACCATCTGTGATGATCTTTGAATGCGCAGACTCATCATGCGCATTTCCTCCTCCTCTTTCATCTGCTGTTCCAATGCGTTATCCAACGCGTTTCCCAAAAGGGCATAGAGGTCTGTCTTATCCATAAAATGAAGCAGCGTCCCATCTGCCATACAGCTGAACGCAATATTCCGCTCATCAGAAATCAGTGATTTTTTCCCTCAGAATATAGTCCAATGCTTCACAGCCTGTATGGTACGTCGCATCATAAATGGAAATCGCATTCTTAATCTCTTCAATATACGCAGAACGCTCCTCATCTGTTTCCACCCGCTGCAGATGCTTCATCTGATGCTTCAGGTCATGACACTTGATATTAATAATATCAATGGCTTCTTTGGAACTTTTCTGCTGCGAATCTGCCATCCGCAGAAGCTGCTCCATGGTTTCCTTCTCTTTTGTCAGCCGATTCTCCCGGAATAGATACTGTTCCATAATGATAACAAGAATGCAGCACATCATGCTGTAAGCCGGACAGATCACATAACTATATAAAGCTGCTTCTCCTGTCGGCGCCTCTGATGTATAAAACACACTGAGGATAATTGCAGTAAAAAGAATCAACATAGAAAGCTTGACAATGCGAATATCTTTTTCACGAAATTCTTCTTTATCCAAATTATTTTTTCAGCAGGCACACATATACGATTCCCGCAACCAGCGCATATGCCCCCAGGCGAAAAATCAGATATTCCGGTATGATTCCCAGACGTTCTGTATCCCATCCGGTAAAATACTGAAGGATTCTTACAGACGCAAAAGTAATATGCTCCACCGCATAGCCGCCGGTACCGACAAAAAGAACTTCTATCCATGGAAGATCATAGCTGGCATATATCATAAGCAACGTCATTCCCAACAACCCAACAAAGAAAAACAACTGGATAACCAATACATTTCGACCAATTCCGGACATAATGAAAAACCATGAATCGTACCCAATATATAAGCAAGAAATGATAACAATATGCGGATTCCAAAGTGTTCTTTTTTCGGTCTTCCGATCAGAAATATCCCCTCTGATATAAAAAGCTGAACCGAGAAACGAAAACATGTAATAAGCTGAACTGTACCCATATATTAAAATCCTCCTGAAAATTTCAAAAAGTCTTCACGGAATTCTTTTTCCTCTGACGTCCGATCACTAGGTGAACATCCCCCAGCAGCACCTCATCTTTTGTGATCCTAGTAACATAACGCAGATTGACCAGGCATCCGCTGATACATTTGGAAAAACCCTTTCCCTTCCAGAAGCTTCTCAGTCTGGACCATTGTTCCACGAATTTTATAACACTCCTCTTTTGTATGGAACAGAAGATAATTTTTGTCCTTCTCCACATATACGATTTTGGAGACCGGCAGACGCACAATTCCGTCCTCCCCTTCCAGAATGACATTTTTTCTTTGTTTTTTCCGAAACCGGATTGCTTTTTTCAACTTATCCGCAAAAACAAAGTATTTGACCGGCTTTACAATAAAGTCAATGGCATTCACTTCATATCCCCGGATCGCATACTGCGCCATGTTTGTTACAAAAATTAATCCCCAGAGAGGGATCTTTTTCACGGACTCTTTTTGCCGCCTCCATTCCATTCAGATGCGGCATTTCAATATCCAGAAATACCACATCCAGATCCCCGCTGTAATCCTCCACAAAATTCAGTCCATTGTGAAATTCCTCTATCTGACAGGCAACATTTTCTTCCTCACAAAACTGTTTCAGATATGTTTTCATCTGTTCCAGATAACATATGTCATCATCCACCAAACCTATTTTCAGCATCTTCTCTTCCCCTTTTCTCCTATACAGCATTGCTCTGTTTTATTAAATATAGCAGATTATTTATACTCATGGCAACAGGGAAGACCGTACAAACAGCCTTCCCTGTTCTCCTTTTATTTTTCTGATTCTCCCTCCGGAAAGATAATCTTGAATACAAAGAAAAGGATCCTACTTGAATGCTTACAAACTGTTCTTCAAAATCTCCAATACCTCATCATGATTCAACACCTTATATCCACCTTCCATGATGATGGTTCCATTTGCGATACCCTGCAACATTTCTTCTGTTGCCCCCAACTCATGGAGATTCATTGTAAGTCCCAGTTCTTTCATCCAAACTTTCATACAGGAAAGCCCTTCTCTGGCAACCTGTTCATCAGCTTTTCCAGCAGGATCGACCTCCCACACATTCACAGCAAAACGGCAAAACTTGCTAAGACCATAAGGCATAATATACTGATAGTAAGGAAGTGACACCGCAGAAAGCGTCATTCCGTGAGTTGCATCCGTATATGCTCCTACCGCCTGACCAAGCATATGAACCATCCAGTCGGTACTTTTTCCTCTGGAAACAAGCGTATTCAGCGCCCAGGTTGCCGCCCACATAATATTCGATCTTGCCTCATAATCCTCCGGATTCTGAATGGCAATTCTCGAACTGTGAATTACCGATTTCATCAGTGCCTCACTGATATAATCGCTGGTATTGTCGTCCTCCCCAGAGAAATACTGCTCACAGATATGATTGAAAATATCATAAATGCCAGCCACCATCTGCTGTTTCGGCAATGAAAAAGTGAATTTCGGGTTCAAAACTGCAAATTTCGGCATCACATCATCTCCAAACACATGACCGATTTTCAGCTTTTGATCGTGATTGGTGATAACCGCACCTCCATTCATTTCGCTTCCGGTTCCCACCATAGTCAATACACAGCCAACAGGAACAATCTCACAATCCGGCTCCTCAAAGCGGATATAATATTTCTCCCATGGATCTTCGTCACAGTGAACAGACACGGAAACCGCTTTTGCATAGTCGCAGCAAGAGCCGCCGCCTACAGCCAGCAGAAAGTCCACATGATTCTCTCTGGCAATCTGAACACCCTCCCGCAGTTTCTCCACGGTAGGATTTGGCATCACTCCTCCATCCTCAACGACTACTTTTCCGTTATCTTTCAGTAATCTCATAACCTGATTGTAAATACCATTTTTCTTGATAGAACCACCGCCATAAATCAACTGAACGGTTTTTCCATATTTTGGAAGCTCCTCGTTCAAAGAACAAAGAGACTCCTCTCCAAAGTAAAGTTTTGTCGGATTTGAATACGAAAAATTTCCTAACATAATGTTTTCCTCCTTAGTCCTGATAGATTTCTTTCGCCATGCGGAATGCTGCCCATGCTTTCGGCCAGCCAGCATAAAAGGCGGCGTGTGTCAAAATTTCTGCCATTTCTTCTTTTGTAACACCGTTCTTTTTTGCCTCTTCTATATGAAAGGCAAGAGAACTGTCCAGAACACCGCTTGCCATAAGTGCTGTTACTGTGACAATGCTTCTGTCTCTTGCAGGCAGCTTATCTTCTCGTGACCACACTTCCCCAAACAGCACGTCATCATTCAGTTCCGCAAATTTTGGTGCAAAATCACCCAGGGCATCTCTGCCCGCTGTTACCTTTTTCATGATCTGTCTCCTTATTTAAGCTTACTGTATTCTTCTTCCTTCACCGGCTCCATCCATTCATTGGAACTTCCTTCTGCCGGGACCTCCACCGCCAAATGAGAAAACCAGCTATCAGGAGCAGCTCCATGCCAATGCTTCACTTCCGGCGCAATATTGATGACATCACCAGGTTTCATCTCCTGAGCCGGTTTTCCCCACTCCTGATAATATCCACGTCCGGCAGTGCAGAGCAAAATCTGTCCGCCTTTGTGATGAATATGCCAGTTATTCCGGCATCCTGGCTCAAAAGTTACATTTGCAATTCCAACTCTGTCCGTTGTCAGCATGGACAGGTAACTCTGTCCAACAAAATATTGTGCATACGCATCATTTTTCTCACCCAATGGGAAGATCTGTTTAAAATCTTTTTCTGTCATGATTGATTCTCCCTTCAAGAATTAAAATAGTCTAAAATCTCTTGCATCCTTGCAACCTGATCCACATGGAACGGGCAGCGTTTGTTACAATACCCACATCCAACTCACAGACTTTTTACCCACGCTTTCAATTCTTCCTGAGACAACAAGCCATTCAGCATTTTTCCTTTCATCAGTATAGCGCCTGGACAGCTCGGTGCAAGTTTTTCATTTGTGTTGTCCATGCCGCTGCCGCCAGAAGTAGCAAAAGGAACGATGGTTTTACCTGAGAAATCATAACTCTCCAAAAAAGTATTAATAATCGTTGGTGCAGCATACCACCAGATAGGGAATCCGACAAACACCAGATCATACTGATCCATACCTTCCAGCTTCCCGGCAATTTCAGGACGGAATATCGAATCGTTCATCTCCACACTGCTGCGGCTTTTTTTATTTGTCCAGTCCAAATCAGCACTGCTGTACGGTACCTTTGGCTTAATCTCATACAGGTCTGCTCCTGCCGCTTCTGAAAGTTTCCATGCTGCCTTTGCAGTCACGCCGCTTGCTGAAAAATAGGCTACCAAAATTTTCTTGCTCATAGTAATTTCCTCCGTAAATTATGTTATTGAACTTATTATAAATGAATCTATATCACCTGAAATGTTTTCCATTTTCCGGACTTCTGCCTCCAGAAGAAAATGACCGCCCGAATGCTCCAGTCACAAACCATTGCAATAGCAATCCCGATCACGCCCATTTTCAAAACAATTCCTAAGAACCATGATAAAAGCAGACGCACTGCTATTGTAGATATAACCGAAACATACATGGTAAATTTCACATCACCCGCTGCACGCAGCCCATTACTAAGCGCACCGGAAAAGGGATATGCTGCTGCATTAAACACGTTATGGATTAAAACCAGCCAGATCACAAGCCGTTTGGTCTCCGGCTGCAAAGCATATAATTTCATAAAGAATGGAGTCGGAAGAAAAATCAAAAGATTCCATGCCGATGAAATCAGCAATGTGATTCTTGTCAATCTCTTAAAATAATGCTCCGCAGCATCTGCATCCCCATTTCCCATACACTGTCCAATGACCGTTATAAATACGGGACCCATAGCGACTCCCGCCAGCGCAGCCAACGACCAGATACTTTGTGCAACACCATTTGCAGCAATCTGATAGGTTCCAAAAAGGGCTACGATACTGCTGAGCGCCACCTTTACCAACTGGAACACCCCGTTTTCCAGCCCATTGGGAACAGCAATATTCAAAATCTGTCTCATGGCGGCACTGTCCCATCTGAAAATCCATTTTCCCCGGTAAAACACTCCGATTTTTTCTTTGGAAGCACAATGCCGTAATCACAACAGCCGGAAAAAATCCGGGCAATCAAAGAAGGATACGCAACGCCCGCTACACCTGCGTGAAGTACAAATATGCCAATCAAATTTCCAATCACATTGATGATGTTGCTGGCAACAGACAGGTACATCGTTACATCTGTTCTCCCAAGACTGCGGTAAACCGCCGCGCCAGCGTTGTAAATCGCCAGGGCCGGATAGGAATAGGCGGAAATCCGAAGGTATGTTACACAGGCCTCCATAACGGATTCTTCCACTTTACCAAACATCAGACGAAGCATCCCTTCATTTCCAATCAGAACTATCACTGCGATCAGTATGGAAAAAATCGTAGAGAATGATAGAAGCTGGCTGGCGGATTCTCCAGCGTCATCATTTTTCTTTCTGCCAATATACTGGCTGATCACAACCGCCCCTCCAGATGCCAATGCTGTAAACAGATAAATAAAAATAGTATTGAACTGATTTACCAGTGAAACACCGGATACTGCCGCTTCTCCTGCGTAGCTGACCACCAGTGTGTCCGCCATCCCTACAAGCATTATCAACAGCTGCTCTAAAAACAGGGGAATAATCATAGCCTTCAAACTCTTATTTGAAAACAGAACCGTTTGCTGATCCATGTCTTTTCCTCCACTAAGATTTTACAATTTATTCCTTTCTTCTGCTCTGTGAGGTTATCTTTCTGATTCCTTTCACAGCATAAAAGCTGATAAAAACCCATAATCCCATCATTGCGGTATACTCTGCAAATACAAAAACTGCACTCTGTTCAAAATCGAAAAAAATACAAACTCCTGCTTAAGGAACATATAGGAGACAATATTTTGCTTATGGAAACAGTACGCTCCGTACCCCGCAATAAAAATTGCTATAAAACGCATCAGCCATACAAATGCAGCAGGGGTTTTCTTTCTGCTCCAAACCACTCATGAAGTTCCTGCCCGGTAATTTGATAGGACATTAGAAGAAACAGCAGCACTGTCATCAGGAAGTCAATTCCCATTTTAATTTTCATTTTTGCCTTCAAATAGCATCTCCTCCTTCCTGTGTCCATATCTGATATTCTGGTTATTCTTCAAAATTCAAGCCAAGACCGTTTACCCATTCCATCACTTCATCTTGAGAATCACTTCCGCTTAGGCGTTCACCAGAAAGCCACTGTGCTCCGGTTGTAAGCTGTTCCAGGTTGGCTGCACTGGAGCCCATACCACTTCCTCCGGATGTACAGAAAGGTACAATGGTTTTACCGGAAAAGTCATAACTCTCCACGAAAGTGCTGACAATTCTCGGCGCTTCTCCCCACCAGATAGGGTATCCGATGAATACAATATCATATTGTTCCATATTCTCCACACTGCCGGAGATAGCAGGACGGGCATCCGGATCATTCATCTCAATGGTAGTGCGGCTGTTATTATCATTGTAGTCAAGATCTGCATCGGTGTAAGGTTCTTCCAGAACAATCTCATAAATATCCGCATTCAGACCGTTTGCGATATGCTCTGCCACGCCCTTTGTAGTCCCCGTTGCAGAAAAGTAGGCAACCAAAGCTTTATGATTCTGTACATCCTGATTGTCCGTATTCTCCATATCTGTACCGTTTTCCGCAGATTCAGTATCAGCTTTGCTTTCCACAGAAGTATCTTCTGTAGACGGCTGCTCTGTCTGGCTTGCAGAGTTTCCACAAGCTGCAAGTCCCAAAATCATAACCAAAGAAAGTAAAAGTAGCGATTGTTTTTTTGCATCATAAATACCTCCGTTTATTATTGCTCTTTTATTTTACAGATCATATAATCGATTGCATCAAGTGACTGCTGCTTTTCATGTACCTCATCAAGCAATTTGTACCGATATTTTCGCAACATCCTTATCTGCATTTCTTGATCTTCACACACTGAGATTTTTGTGATTTCTTCTTTGCTTAATCCGGCGTTTGTAAGGGAATCATAATCCGGTTTCATGAAATGGCTCTCCCTCCTAAATAAAAAAATGTAGGTGTTGAAATTGAAGCTACCTGCTTCATCTCTACACCTACATTATAATTTTGTGCTTATATTATATCAAATACCTAGTTTTTATGGCTTATCAATGCCTAAAAAAGCATTGAATATGTTTGATGAATTTTGTGGTTGCTAAGCTAAACGGCTGACCACGTTTCCATGCTAATACACTTGTTGCTGTAAGTGGCGGATCAAGCGGTCTGAATGTAACCTTTGATTGATCCCAGAAGGGTACAGCCCCTTCAATCACCAATGAATATGCCAAGCCTCCATTCACCATAATTGCGCTGTTCGTACTTAAATTGCTGGTAAAAACAATATTCAGTTTCTCATAGTGGGTGCCAAACCAGCTTGCCAATTCACTCTGCACATTCATACGCCTTGGAAGAATCAAAGGCAGTACAGACAAATCTTTTGCAGTTACCGTTTCTTTCTTGGAGAGTGGATCATCCGATTTCATCAGAACCACCCATTTTTCCCTTATATTCAAGCGAATAAATTCATAGTTTTTCCATATCAATCGGCTCAAGAAGCAAACCAATATCCAGTAGTCCCTTATCCATTTGTTCTTTTACCAAATCTGCTGTGGCTGTAAAAAATATCAAAAGTAACACGGGGATATTTCTGACGAAAGGACTCAATTATTTTAGGAAGAAGTTGTACAGCTGCAATTTCTCCACACCCAATAGAAATTTTACCTTCCACCTGTTCCTCTTGCTCCACTAATTCTTTTTCTGTCTTATCTACAAGCTGCAAAATTTCTTCCGCACGACGACGAAGAAGTATTCCTTCATTTGTCAATTTAATTTTCCGTGTCCCTCTATCAAACAGCTTTACACCAATATCTTCCTCCATCTGTGCAAGCTGACGTGAAAGTGTCGGCTGCGTGATATGTAAAACTTCCGAGGCTTTTGTGATACTTTCTTCCCTTACTACGGTCAGAAAATATCGAAGAACTCTAATTTCCATCAGTAATACCTCCTATATCTACCATGCTTAATAAGCATATTTTAACCTATATGTGCTTATTAAGCAAGATAACTGAACCATTATTTCTAATGCTTCATATTTTATAGACTTAATATTTGATATTATACTTCACCGCAAAAGCATTGCATTTTTCTCAATTCTGACTCAATTTTCCCTCAATGTCTTTTTCCTTCATTTTTCGTATGCTTATCCTACAGCAAGCAGTAGCACTCTGGTACAACCTACTAAAAAACTACAATACGAAAACGGAGGTATTTTTCATGCGAGACTCAGAAACACAAAAATCATCGCTGTAGATCATGGCTACGGCAATATGAAAACAGCAAACACCGTCACGCCAACCGGAATCAAAGCCAAGGTTACGAATAACTGCTTTTCCAGATCCGTTGTATCAACAGTCGCTCCAATTTTATCCTGAATGGCATCCTTAAATTTTCCTTCTTTTGTCATTGCTGTAATCAGTTTTGCAAGCATATCATCAATCTGTGACTGCTCAATGTTGCGTCGGAAAGTACACTTGTGTCCAGTAGCATTCACGGTATTCTTGCAATAATAGTAATATCTGGTCTTGTTATCTTTTCGCCCTGCTTTAGCAATATTTCCATACATTCCCTTTCCACAGCAAGGACATTTTAATATTCCAGACAAAATATGTGCATGTTCCGGATCATGAAATTTTTTCACGCTTGTAATTACTTTTTTGAATGTGATTGTTCAGATAATTTTCCCGCTCCATCTCTGCTACTGCCGCAATGATAGATATAAGCAGTTTACCGGCTTCTTTTGAGCTGTCAATTCCATCTTCCACGCAGATTAGGTTCACAGGTTCACACCATAATCCTGCATAAGCTGTAAAGAGCTGAGTACATTCGCCGCATTTCTGCCAAATCGGGATATTCTCCTACAATCTTCATATCCTGAAATTCTACATATTTCCTAAGCTTGTCCTTCTGTGCATCCAAACTGTGACCATCAACCTGAATTGCTGTTGATACACGAGTATATATGTAACATTTTGTTTTCTTTTTCAATGCATTCACTCCCTACTGTGGTAAAATCAAAGTGGGATTTTTCAACAGCGTTGCAATCACAGGGGCATATTTAGATATTCCATAATCTTCAACAATGCTGGTTATTCTAGCACCTGCATCTTTTGATGAAGTACCACATAAGAAAACCCTTTCATCAGCAGTTCCATAATCTAACACGATAAAACGATCGTGAAATATACCGCCTGTCTTTTTCATTGACAAATTTACTGTTGGGTACTCCTTGCAGAAATCTGCAAATTCTATGTTATGAAGTTTATTATTCCCAACATTATCACTGAATAAAATAATATCTACTCCGGTCGGAGAATTCTTAAGGTGCACCAACGTTCTTAATCCAATATAATTATCAACGACATATATTGACGACTTTGCTTGTTTATAAATAGACTCATAGACTTCATCTGCACTACTAAATTTTGCATTAAACATGAGCCACTTTTCATCATCATCTGAAACAAAGCTATTCATCATATCAGCCAACTCAGATTTTGTCACAACATCCCTTCAAGCCTTCTGCAACATCTGAAATCTGCTTTTCCAGCGATATCATATCTGAGTTGATTTTGTGAATTTCAATTCTGTTGTTAGCCATCTCCATGCTTAACTGAAGTATTTCCCGCTGACCAATAAGATCTCGATTTTCTAAAATATAATCTTTCATTCTTTTGAAGGTTCTCACCAATGCAATGCTTTGTCTTACCGCAAGTTCTCCTTTTAGTACAGTCATTAACATGTATACACCTTGTTCTGTAAAAACGTAAGGATTGCTGCGGGATTTGCTGCTTATATTTGCGGTCACAAATTGTGACCGCAAATATTCAACTTCATTATCAGATAATTGAAACATCATATCATTCTGAAATCTTTCTATATTTCTTTTTACCTGCTGATTAAAAGCCTTAAGTTCATATCCATATACTTCAGCCAGATCTGCATCTAATAATACTTTACATCCTCGAAATTCATATAATTTTTGTTTCATAAATTCTTCATTGATCTCAATTACTGCAATTTCACCTTTCTTTTTATCTTCTGCCATAGAACTCCTCCTACATTGAACCATTTTACTGACATCAGTAAAATTGGTCTATTCCTCTTTTTTCCTTCATTTTGTCATAATGCGCTTTATACCATTTTTTTGACAATATTCTTGACAAGACATGAATTAGAATTCACTTTATTCTGCACCAATATCATGGTAATCTATCTATATCTTTGAAACGAGGATTGTACTATGCACACAAGGTTTACCATACCAGAACGACTGAAAGATTTTGAGAGTCGCAGAAAAAACTCCCCCACCCATGCTGGTGGAGGACAAAACTTTCTTTACTGAAAATGTAGTAAATCTTTTTCCATAAGTCAATATGCCAAAACATTCTTAACCATATCCGCTCAGAAGCATTCTATAAAAGCACATCCCAAAGCATTTCATTCCTTTTTTCCAATAATCATTTTCACAATTCCAAGCAGTGCCGCAAATAAAACACCAGCAACCGGCCATATGATCCAGGTAAAATCCCACTCTCTGCTCCAGAAGCTCCATCCAAGATAAATTGCTGTAGTCAAACACCAATATACACCAGAAAATGTATCTGTTTTTTTCTTCAGCTGCTTCTGTTCTTTGGTAAAACTCTCCTTCCTGAAGAAGGGTGTCATAACTGCCTTTTATCATTCCTGTACGAATGAGCAGATTCACTCCGACAGCAATTATTATAAGCAACATGCCTACAGAAATTCCGCAGATATAGTCCGGTGCTTCCATAACTCCGACAATGATGAGTGGAATAACGGAAAGAATACAGAGCACTACTCCTATAGCTATATTTCTGATAAAAGTTGGTTCATATGTATCTCTTTTTTGCACGTACCATTCCAGATACTCCATACTCTGTTTCAAAGCTATCTTTTTCCAAATCTTCCATATGTGCTTCACGCATTCCATATGTAATAAACATAAAAACCTGCCGCAGTAATCATTCCAAACAAAAAAATTACATCCAAGACTTGCTGATAAAGACTCTGAAATATGAAACCTATGATCTTCTGTCATTGTTCCCAGAATAATTAAAAGTACAGGACTTAAGATACACATACTTGTTGCATTTGCTACCACTTTGGAACTTTTTCTTTTCATATCTAGAAATATATTTGTCTTCCTCTATGGTTACTTTTTTCAAATGGCTCA
>ENA-OQHD01000112-OQHD01000112.1-human-gut-metagenome-genome-assembly--contig:-NODE-112-length-35641-cov-18.969083_pt1 | contig 35641 bp, 30 predicted proteins | sample MGYA00242560_ERZ504711 | MGnify/ENA primary metagenome ERZ504711 (study PRJEB26092, sample SAMD00036198) | human gut metagenome | host: Homo sapiens | study: EMG produced TPA metagenomics assembly of...
CAGCGGGAACTTGCCGATGGTGTCCACAACCTTGGACTCGTCCACGATCCACACGATCTTGTTGGAGTTTGGTGGCCACGATCTTCTCCCACAGCAGAGCGGCGCCGCCGCCCCTTGATGCCGTTGAAGTTCTTGTCGACCTCGTCGGCGCCGTCGATGGTCACGTCGATGTGATCAACGTCATCGATGTCGACGATCTTGATGCCGTAGCCTTCTGCCTGCTCCTGAGTGCGGCGGGAGGTGGTCACGCCGGTGAACTCCAAGCCTTCCCTCCTGCACGCGGCGGCCGAGCTCGTCGACCAGGAAACGCACGGTCGAGCCGGTGCCCAGACCTGCGATCATGCCGTTCTGAATCAGCTTGGCAGCTTCGATGCCGGCTGCCTTCTTCAATGCGTCCTGCTGTGCCTTGTCCATGATCCTCCTTCGATATGGGGTTAAGACCGTCTCCATATTATCGGATGTGTTGAATTTTTGTGCGTTTGCGGACATGTCATGAACGAAGGTGTGCCATTGGTGGTCAGCAAATGTTTTCACAGGATGTTTCACGCACTTTCGAGGCGTTAAGGTCGAAAGTGCTGGCTCGTTAGTTGTGCTTGACTGCAAATGGCGCTTCGTCGAGGACGAGCGTGCCGTCGCCTTGCACGTAGCCTTCCACCGCGATGTAACCGCGGATCAGGCGTGGCTTGCCGTCGAACGTCGGACTGGAATTTGGCGGGGGAGTGAAGCGAATGGTGCCCGACACCGCCAATCCCGAAGGACTGGCGCGATGCGGCAGTTTCGGCAAGTCGGCGACGGCGTTCGTTGGCGCCGACGCGTTTGCGGATTCGGCTGATTCGCTTGTTGGCGCCGACGTGTCTTCCGAGGAATTCGCGGATTGTTCGTTCTGTGCATCGTCGGCTGGCTGCCGCTCGTCATGCTCGTGGGGAAAACAGTCCGGCTTGAGCAGCATTTCGGCATACGATTTGCGCGGTGCCTCGGCGTCAGGCGTCGTGCCATCAGGCATGGTCGTATCAAGCGCGGTGGTCGGTTCCGGCATGTCGTCGGATTCCACCGGCATTTCGTTGGACGTCAACGGCAATGTCGCCTCGTCGGGCGCTGGATAGCCTTCCGGCTCCACCAGCATATCGGCGATGGAACGCGGACGCGGCTCCGGATCGGCCGCGCCCATCAGATCATCGGCCAACGATCCTTGAGCGGACTTGCCTTGCCCGCGCCCCATATGGTATTCGTCCGTAGTGATTTTGCCGTCAAGCAGCATTTGGGCATCATCGGGAACATCGGTACCTTGCGAATATTCGGAAGCCAGCAGCGACTGCCAACCCTCCAAAGGAAGATATCCTTCACGGATCTTCGAACGGCAATCGCCCGCATAGGTGCGCGCCAGCTCGTCCACCTTCTCATTGCCGGCATTGCCGGCATGACCCTTGACCCATACGAATTTCACCGGTCCGGGGCGCTTGGAGATTTCGGCATCGATCGCGCGAATCAGATCCGCGTTCTTTACCGGCTTCTTCTGCGAGTTCTTCCAGCCGTTCTTCTTCCAGCCGTGAACCCACGTGGTGGAACAGTTGATCGCATACTGCGAATCGGTTTCGATCACCAACGGTTCGGAGCCGGGGTGCGCGCGCAACGCCTCCAGCACTGCGCACAGCTCGCCAATCTGATTGGTGCCGTTCGTAGCTCCGCCGGCATCGCAGTCGCTGTCATGGTGATGCCCCGGCTTGCCGCCTGTGGCAAGCTCATGATCGGCCCAACCCCAACCCATCGGACCATTCGGATTGCCTAAAGCGGAACCGTCTGTAGAAACCGTAATCGTCATATCTCTACCCTACGAAAGCCGTGAGACGCTGCCATACGTGGTGAACTGCGAACTGTGATCGGGCGACGTCGAACGGGAATCTCAATCATCCAAACACAGCATGACGGAAGCGCGGAACAGCGTGCCGTCATAATCGAACGAGGTTGCGCCATGATGCCGTTCCGCGGTTTCGCGCACGGTGGCGGTGCCCAAACCTTCACCCCCATGCTTGGTTGAGGCGAAAGCGTCGCCAACCTGCATAATGGAGGAATCGTGCGTGTTGTCGACCACAATGAACAGTGATGCGGGCGGCCCAGTGCGATATTTGATGCGCACCCTGAGTTTTTTCTCCCCATCCTGTTGTTTCATAATGGCCTCAGACGCATTTTCCAGTAGATTGCCGACCATGGAACATAATTCGGCATTATTGATGTTGAGATATTGCGGCACCGACGCTTTGACATCGACTTCAGCCCCTATATGGCGGATCCAGTCACAGTAGTAGACCAGCACCGCGTTCAACGAAGCATGTTCGCAATACTGCATGGGGATGGGCTGCAACAGCCTATGATTGGCCATCTCCTCCAAATACGAGGTGATGCCGGGCATATCGTCGGCCGCGGCGAGAGCCTGCAACGTCTGAATATGATGCCGGATATTGTGCTTGATCTGCCTCGCTTCGTTGATGCGTTCGTTCATATGCTGCAGCTGCAAGGTCTGCATGGCTTCGTAATGTTCGCGTTTGCTGGCTTCGCGCAGTCGGTCCGCCTGCTGGACCATATACCAGATGAGGAAGTAGGCCATGGTCATGAAACCGGAATATGCGATGGATACGGTGAAGGCGATGCTAAGCACGCGGGTGTCGAGCAGCGATGCGTTGTCGGCGGGCATGCACCACACCACAATTGCTGTGGAAATGAACGGAAAAAGCCAGATGACCCTCCGAAAAATTCCTGCTGATGGAAGGTGAATCGAATGTTGCGGAAAATGAATGATGGAACGGATGGAAAAGTGTAGTCGCCGCAATCAAATCAAAAATCAGCAGACTGATCATTCCCGGCCATCCGACACGTAAATTCATGGACTGCTCATTCAGAACAGCTAAATCCACGGCCAAAGACAGGTAATAAATGATCGCGACGATATATGCGGCTGTTGAAACGACGAAAAGAAGCTGCCCCCAAGGAAGATTCGTCATCTTACGTAAAGCCAATACCACAACCGGAGCCGAAGGAATCACGGACCAGAGCGAGGGGACGTGAGCGAGGCAACACGCGATGCCGCACAGGAAGAAGACAATCACGCCGGAAATCATGAGAATAAGGCCGTCGCGCTTGGGATTCTCCATATGATGCCAGGTCATGTACAGGCAGAGAAGCAGGCCCGTTAGCGCGTTTAGCTGCTCGCCGATGGCGAAGAACATGCATGATGGCGCGATCGATGCGAGTGCGTCAAGCATGGCTAGTCCTCCATTCTCATGCGGGTGAACGTGTATTCCGCGTATTTTCTGCAGGTGGTGGTCACCGCGGTTTTCGTGATGGGAATGTGCTTGCCGCCTTTCATCACGAATTCATTGTTGCTGATGCCTGACACGTAGTCGAAGTTGACGAGCACTCCTCGCGCGGTGCGGTAGAAGTTGCTGAATACGGTGAGACGATGTTCCACATCGGAGAAGTTGGTGCGGATTTTCGTGCAGGTGCCGTCGGCGAAGGTGAATTCCACATAATGCGCGCTGGAAAGCGCGTAGGCGATAAGGCGACGGTCCATGGTGATGGCGGGATTGCCGAACGCCACCTGCCATGCGGCGTCCGTGCTGCTTTGTGCATTGCCCGTCGATTGATGTTTTTTCCAGATGAGTGACCGGTGTTTTCGTGTCGAGCTGCGCTGCGACGCGGTCCATGGTCGCATGGAACGCGTCGTGATTCAGGGGCTTCAACAGATATCCGCTTGCCTGCACCTCGTAGCCGAGCACGGCGAAATCAGTGCTTGACGTGATGAACACGATCGGGCAATCGTCGTTTTGTCTGCGCAGCGTCCGTGCGATATCAAGTCCGGTCGCCGCATGCGTGGCGGTTTCGTCGTCCGACAGATAGCAGTCGAGCAGCAGCAGGTCGTATCGGGCGTCTTTCCAGCTTTCGATGAAGGATTCCGCATCGGCGAAGGTCACGCATTCCACGCCGATATCGCGGGTGCGTTTGAAATATTCCGCGCACATGACGGCCATCAGTTGGCGTTCGGCGGCGTGGTCTTCGACGATGGCGATGCGCATCGTTCACCTCCCATGAAGATTGGCGGGGACCGCTGGACTGAGCGTTGTGTCGCTATCATTCAAGCGTAATGCGAAGCGGGGCCGGCAGGAGGGTGATAGCGTGCGTGTCATGCCAGAATTCGGCGTTTCGTGCCATATCGCACGATTCGTGTTCGTTGCGATTCGTATTCGGGCGGATATGCGAGAAGCCCGCCTTTTTCAGGAAAGCGGGCTTCTCAGTGAGTTTGCGAATGATTGGCGAATGGCTGGATTACGCCGATTCGCCAATGATCACTCGGCCAAGGCCTTGTCCACGACTTCGGTGGCTTCGGCGAGCACCTTGTCGAGGGCTTCCGGGGGATTCGAAGGACTCGGCGTACACCTTGTAGATGTTCTCGGTGCCGGAAGGACGGGCCGCGAACCAGTTGTTCTCGGTGGTGACCTTCAGGCCGCCGATCTTGGCGTGGTTGCCCGGGGCTTCGGTGAGCTTGGCGGTGATGTCCTCGCCGGCCAGCTGGGTGGCCGCGACGTCGTCGCCGGAAAGCTTGGCGAACTTCTGCTTCTGCTCCAAGGTGGTCGGCGTGTCGACTCGCTTGTACCAGCTTTCGCCAAAGCGATCGACCTGCTCCTGATGCAGCTGGGCCGGGTTCTTGCCGGTCTTGGCGGTGATTTCCGCAGCCAGCAGGTCAGGGATCAGACCATCCTTATCGGTGGTCCACACGCGGCCGTCCTTGCGCAGGAAGCTCATGCCGGAGCTCTCTTCGCCGCCGAAGGCGACTTCGCCCTTGAACAGCGGGTCAACGAACCACTTGAAGCCGACCGGAACCTCAACGAGCTTGGCGTCGATGGAAGCGGCCACGCGGTCGATCAGGGAGGAGGACACCAGCGTCTTGCCGATGCCGGCGCCTTCCGGCCAGCCCGGGCGGTTGCCGCCGAACAGGTACTCTACGCACACGGCGATGTAGTGGTTCGGGTTCATCACGCCCCAGTTCGGGCATACGATGCCGTGACGGTCGGCGTCCGGATCGGTGCCGCCGACCAGGTCGTACTTGTCCCAAGCGCCGTTGTTGAGGGAGTCCACAAGACCCTTCATGGCGTACGGGGAGCTCGGATCCATGCGGATCTTGCCATCATGGTCGATGGTCATGAAGCTCCAGGTCGGATCGACCTGCGGGCGCACCACGTCGATGGTCAGGTTGAACTTCTCGTTCATCAGCGGCCAGTAGTTGACGGAAGCGCCGCCGAGCGGGTCGATGCCCAGGCGCACGCCGGAGGAACGGATCGCATCGAAGTCGATGACGTTCTCCAGATCGGCGACATAGTGCTCGCGGAAGTCGAAGCGCTCGACCAGGTCGGACTTGACGGCCTGCTCGAACGGAACGCGCTTGATGTTCTTGAAATCGCCGAGCAGCTCGTTGGCACGATCCGCGATGGCGTTGGTGACGTCGGACGGAGCCGGGCCGCCGGTGACCGGGTCATACTTGAAGCCGCCATCGGTCGGCGGGTTGTGCGACGGGGTCACCACGATGCCGTCGGCCAGGCCTTCGCCGGTGAAGCGCTGGGTGCCATCCGCTGCGCGGTTGTGGGTCAGGATGGCCTGGGACACAACCGGGGTCGGGGTGAAGTCGTCGCGGGAATCGATGCGCACGGTCACGCCGTTGGCGACGAGCACTTCGATGGCGGTCTTCCAAGCCGGCTCGGACAGCGCATGAGTGTCGCGGCCGATGTACAGCGGGCCGGTCACGCCGGCCTTCTTGCGGTATTCGGCGATGGCCTGGGTGATGGCGACGATATGGGCCTCGTTGAACGAGGTCTTCAGAGACGATCCGCGGTGGCCGGAGGTGCCGAAGGAGACACGCTGTTCCGGAACGTTGGGGTCGGGGACGACGTCATAGTACTTGCCGATGACCTCGTCGACATTGATCAGATCTGCTGGGGTAGCGGGCATTCCCGCATTGTTTGCAACCATAGTCACTATTCTGCCACGCTTTTGCGTCAGATGTGCGTAATTGTCCCATTATGCGCGATGAATACGTTGTCTGTTTAGTGCATGTTCGGATGTGTGTACATGAATTTTCGAAAATGGCGGATTCTGCGCTTAGCCGAGTTGCGCAATGTCAAACGATGGTGTATAGTTCTATGCTATTCGACTGATGCAGGGTTGCTAGTCAACATAAAGACGCAAGACCTGAGATGTGGCTGAACTATAGCCATATCTCAGGTCTTTTTTTGGTTGCCCGAAGCGGTGTTGCTCGGATCGAATCGGTTGTAAGGGAAATGAAAGGAAATCAGGATGGCTGACTCACTCGCATCGCAGATCATCACTGCAATCGGTGGTCCTGAAAACGTTCGCAGTCTGACGCATTGCGCCACTCGACTGCGCTTTGAACTGGTTGACGCATCCAAGGTCGATCAGAATAGTCTCGAGCACATGCAGGGCGTGCTCGGCGCGGTGCCGCAGAGCGGAGACCGCTTCCAGGTGGTCATCGGCGGTGGCGTTGCCACCGTGTACGAAAACATCATGCATCTGCCCGAAATGGCCGGTGTCGGCGGTGCCTCCGCATCCGACGATGGTCAGAAGAGCAATGCCGACGTCAAGGCCGAAGCCCGTTCCAAGGCCCGCGGCAAGGTGGCTTGGCTGGACTCCTTCTTCGAGTATCTCTCCGATTCCTTCCGCCCGATTCTGGGCGTGCTGCTCGGCGCTTCCATCATCATCGCGCTGGTCAACCTGCTTATTTCGCTGAACGTCATTCCGAATGACGAGGCTTCCGCGGGCTGGGTGTTCGTCAAGGCCATCTGGAAGGGCGTGTTCTACTTCCTGCCGATCATGGTCGCCTACAACGCGTCCAAGAAGCTCAAGGTCGACCCATGGCTGGGTGGTGCCATCATGGCCATGCTCATGACCCCGCAGTTCACCGGCTTGATGGACGCCAAGACCACCACGTGCGTGGAGAACGCCGCTCTGGGCACCAAGTCTTGCATGGCCAGCATATTCGGTCTGCCGATGGCATTGAGCGACTATTCCGGCAACGTGTTCGTGCCGCTGCTCATGGCCGCCGTGCTTGCTCTCGTCTACCACGGATTGAAGAGGATCATCCCGGAAAGCGTCCAGCTGGTCTTCGTGCCGTTCTTCTGCATGATCATCGTTGGCGCGCTGACCGCCTTCATCATCGGCCCGATCGGCGTGTGGGTCGGCAACGGCCTCGGCGTCGGCTTGGCCTGGATGAACACCCATGCCCCGTTCATCTTCGCCATCATCATTCCGATGCTGTACCCGTTCCTCGTGCCGCTCGGTTTGCACTGGCCGCTCAACGCCCTGATGCTCATGAACATCCAGACTCTCGGCTACGACTTCATCCAGGGCCCGATGGGCGTGTGGAACTTCGCCTGCTTCGGCGCTACCGCTGGCGTGCTCTTCCTTGCTGTGCGCGATAAGGACAAGGACATGCGCCAGACCGCTCTGGGCGCACTTGCGGCCGGCCTGCTCGGTGGCGTTTCCGAACCGTCCCTGTACGGCATTCACCTGCGTTACAAGCTCATCTACAAGCGCATGCTGGTGGGCTGCGGTCTCGGTGGCGTCGTCATCGCCATCCTCGGTTGGCTCTTCCCGTCCGTCACCGCCGCCGGCCAGACCGTGCATGGCGTGACCACCACCGCTTTCGCATTCACCTCGTTGCTGACCATTCCGGTCTTCGACCAGATGTGGGTGTACGCGGTGTCCATCGCCGTGTCCTTCCTCACCTCCTTCTTCCTGATCATCACCTTCGACTACCGCACTCCGGAACAGAAGGCCGAAGTACTGGCCCGCGCGGCTGCCAATCAGAAGACCGCTGTCTCGTCGGTCGAAGCCAAGGGAGTCGCTCCGGCTGCTGCCACCGCGACTGCCACTGTTACCGCCACCAAGACTGAAGCCCCGGCTGCTGCCGCCACCACCACCGTGGTGAACGCTCCAGTCGCAGGCCATGTGATTTCCCTGGACGAAACCGGCGATCCGGTGTTCGCGTCCCGCGCACTAGGCGAAGGCGTCGGCATCCAGCCGGCAGACAGCACCGTCGTCGCGCCGGTATCCGGCGTGCTGCAGACCGTCGCCGAAACCGGTCACGCATTCGGCATCAAAACCGATGATGGCGTGGAAGTGCTCGTGCACGTCGGCATCGACACGGTGAAGATGAACGGCGAAGGCTTCGATGTGAAGGTCAAGGCCAACGAACACGTGAACGCGGGGGACAACCTCGTTGTCGTCGACTTTGATAAGGTTAAGGAAGCTGGATACAGCACCACCACATTGATGACGGTGCTGAACACAGTGGCCTTCGCGTCCGTCACGCCAAAGACCGGCGTCGACGTCAAGGCCGGTGAGTCGGTGATCGACATTCAGCGCTGACCAATCGCATAGTCGGAAGGGGCCGACGTGGACGTTCTTCGCGTATTCAACAATAATGTCGTACTGGCAAAAGACGGCAACAGTGAGGTGATTCTCACCGGTCGAGGTATAGGTTTCCAAGCCAAGCCCGGCCAGCATGTTGACGACGCGAAGATCGTCCGTCGGTTCGTTCCCGCAGATGGCAAGGATCCCGACCATATGGCCCAACAGGTGGCCGGGATTCCGCCCGAAATCATTCGTCTCGTTACGGACGCCATGAACCGCACCGGTCTGAAGGAACAGGCCGACAGACAGCCTGCATTGGTGCTGGCATTATCCGACCATATTTGCGGTGCGATCCGCCGATCGCAAAACAAGCAGACCATCGAATATCCGCTGGAAGCCGAAGTGCGTTCGCTCTACGCGAGCGAATATGCCAAAGGCAAAGCTCTGGTCGATGCCATGAACACGTATCTGGGCGGTGCGCTGCCGGATTGCGAAGCCGTGGCTTTGGCCCTGCACTTGGTCAATGCGGGCTTCTCTACCGGCGATCTTTCCGCAACCTACACCATGACCGGCGTCATCCAGCAAATGCTGACGGTCATCGAAGGCTATTACGGCATCACTCTCGACCAGAACAGCGTCAATGTGGCGCGTTTCATCACGCATCTGCGCTATCTTTTCGTGCGCATCCACCAACATGAACAGCTTGATGACGAGCCTGAACCAATCGTGGAATCCATCAAAACCTCATATCCGAAAGCATCGGATTGTGCGAACAAACTTGCGATCATCGTCAAAATGCGATTGAACGTGAGTCTTTCGGAAGCGGAAATCGCCTATCTCACCTTGCATGTCGCACGAGTGACTTCTCATGCGACGGAATCGCATGAGAATGACGATACCAATGCATAATCTGCATAAAATACATAATCATCGTAATAAATAATTTAATAATTACGATAATAGTTACTGATTTACATTGGAAGTATTGGCTTCGGGCGCTTCCGGCACGCGCACGCACAACGACTTACGCTCCACACTGAAACGAATGTGCTGCGTTTCGGGAAGCATGTCGCCATCCACCTGAGCCAACACGGGCTTCTCCAACTTGATTTCCGCGCTGACGCCCTGAATCTGGTCAACCGTGGAATTCGTGGACAGCGGACTCTGCTGGGCCTTGCCGGTGATCGTCTGATGCAGCACATCGCCGAACAGATTCGCCCAACCGATCAAACCGCCGGATGTGTCAATGATCTCGTAATCGAGAATGCCGTCATCGTACACGGCGTCGGGCATGAGCGAAAATACCGGAATCTGGCCGCAATTGCCGGCCATGAACGTGCGGAAGGTCAATCCGTGCGTGGTGTGCGTGCTGCCGTCGGCGCTGGTAATGGTCACATCACCCTTGTACTTCGGGGCGAACAGGTTCTTCACGCCCGACACGAAATAGGCGAGCCAGCTGATGTTCTTCTTCAACTCAGGATCGGTGTCGTCGATCATCACCGCATCAAAGCCGATGCCCGCGATAATAAGGAACGCATGGCCGTGATCGGCGGCTTCATCATCGAGCAGCGTCAGTCGGCCGACATCCACCAAACGCGAACCATGAGATGTGGCGACGGTCAGCGCCGCATCGATATCATCCACAGGAATGCCCATATTGCGGGCAAACAGATTGCCGGTGCCAATAGGGATGATGCCCAGCGCGTGGCCGGTTCCCGAAAGTGCGCTCGCCACCGTGCGCACCGTGCCGTCGCCGCCGACCGCGACCACCACGTCGGCGCCATGCTCCAAGGCTTCCAGCGCGCAGGCGCGACCATCCTTATCAAGCTGCGTTCCGATATATTCAACCTGCGTGAGATGCTTCGCCTCGCAGAACTCCTGAATATGCTGCTTGCGTTGTTCCGCCTGCGGTTTCGAAGGATTGATCACAAACGCGTAATGCACCTGATCATCGTCGCGCTTGTCGAGCTGTTCCGCAAGTTTGCGATGCTTATACGCGCGTACTGCGAAAAAGACGGCCGCGCACACCGCTGCGACCGCAAGAACGACAATCAGAATGATAACAGGCATAGGCATGTCATCTATTGTTCACGGAAGATGCGAAAAAAGCGAATCAAGACTGATTTATTCGACGATTCCTGCACGTTGTATACAAAAATGAGAGGACTGCGGCGGGTGTCGGCTTTCAGCACTAGGCTAGGAGGCATGCTTGATATCCAATTCATTCGTGAACATGCTGACGTTGTTAAGGAATCCCAGCGCAAGCGTGGCGAATCGGTCGAACTGGTCGACGAGGTGCTGCGCTCCGACGAGGTTCGTCGTTCCTCTCTGAAGGAATTCGAGGCTGCCCGTGCGCAGCAGAAGGAAATCGGCAAGAAGGTCGCCGCGGCTCCGGCCGACGAAAAGGCCAAGCTGATTGCCGAAACCAAGGAACTCTCCCAGAAGGTTTCCGAATACAAGGCCGCAGCGGACGCCGCAGCCGAAGAATACACCACCGCCATGTGGAAGCTCTCCAACGTGGTTGAGCCGGAAGCTCCGGAAGGTGGCGAAGACGATTACGTGGTGGTCAAGAAGGTTGGACAGATCCGCGATTTCGCAGCCGAAGGTTTCGAGCCGAAGGATCACCTGACCCTCGGTCGTGGCGTTGCCGGCATCGATATGGAACGTGGCGTGAAGGTCGGCGGTTCCCGCTTCTACTTCCTGCGCGGCCAGGTGGCACGTATGCAGATCGCCATGCTCACCATGGCTGTGGACCAGGCCGAAGAGCACGGCTTCACGCTGGCCATCACCCCGACGCTGGTGCGTCCGGAAGTGATGCGCGGCACTGGCTTCCTCAACTCCCATGCCGACGAAATCTACCGTCTGCGCGAACCTGATGAGCAGTATCTGGTCGGCACCTCCGAAGTGGCGCTTGCAGGTATGCACGAGAACGAGATTCTCGACCTGTCTGACGGTCCGCTGCGTTACTGCGGCTGGAGCTCCTGCTACCGCCGTGAGGCTGGCGCAGCTGGCAAGGATACTTCCGGCATCATCCGCGTGCACCAGTTCGACAAGGTGGAAATGTTCGTTTACACCAAGCAGGAGGACTCCTACAAGGAGCATGAGCACCTGCTGGCCATGGAGCAGGAAATGCTCGGCAAGGTCGAGGTGCCGTACCGCATCATCGATACCGCTGCCGGCGATCTGGGCTCTTCCGCAGCCCGCAAGTTCGACTGCGAGGCTTGGGTGCCGACCCAGGGTCGCTACCGTGAGCTGACCTCCACCTCCAACTGCACCGAATATCAGGCTCGCCGTCTGAACATTCGCGAACGTATGGAAGATGGTGGCACCCGCGCCGTTTCCACGCTGAACGGTACGCTGGCAACCACCCGTTGGCTGGTTGCCATTCTTGAGAACCATCAGCAGAAGGACGGCTCCATCGTCATTCCGCAGGCCATGCGTGCCTACATGGGTGGCAAGGAAGTCATCGAGCCGACCAAGTGGGAAGCCTGATAGAGTTTGGGTTTGCTTGGCAGAGTCTGATAGCTTGGGTTGCTCGTGGAGTTTGGTAACTCGGGTTTGTTTATCGGTTCCACTGAGTTGCTGAGCTACTAAACTGCTGAAACGGACTTCTGCAATACGAAATATGGAAGTCTGAGGATGCCTGGCATTTGGCATTTGCCGATTTCTGGCTTTTCTGGCTTATGGGAAGGGACTCGCGGTGAGCGGGTCCCCTCTTTTTTGTTTTCGCCGCGTTCTTTCCTTTGTTCTTGCTCGCTTTCTTCCCCTCGTTCTTTGGGTTGTGCTATATTAGCGTTTCGTGCGTGATGCACATGGGTAGGTGTCTGAGCGGTCTAAAGAGACGGTCTTGAAAACCGTTGAGGTGCAAGCCTCCGCGAGTTCGAATCTCGCCTTACCCGCCTATCAGGCTTACTGAGAGCGCTCTAAGCGCCCGGTAAGCCTTTTTTGTTGCTGCAATCCGGGTAAACTCCACCCAAGTTCGGCTCAGCACCGTCCAAGTCTCAATTCTTCCATCCACTGGAACAATCTTCCCGCTGTTGGCCCTGTGAGCGTCCAGATTCTTCCAGTGGGTGGAGGATTTGGGTCGCTGGGATGGTCTGTGGCGGGGTGATTCTTCCAGTGACTGGGGGATTTTTCCCGCTGGGGGGCTTGTGGGCGTCTGTTTTTCTCCAGTGGGTGGAGGATTTGGGTCGTTGAGAGGCTTGTAAATGTCCACTTTCTTCCAGTGACTGGAAGGATTGGGGAGGGATTGTGATGTTGTTCGGTGTACGATCAGGCTGAGTTGTGAGAAAGGCTGCTGTGACTATGCGTGAGAATGGGATGCAAATGAAGGAACGAGCGATGGGAGCTATGGCTGGGCTTGCGTTGGGCGATGCGTTGGGAATGCCTACGCAAAGCATGTCGGACAAGCAGATTCGCCGGTATTACGACGGTCCGATCACGAAACTTATGAGTGCCGTGCCGCAGCAGCCGATCGCACCGAATATGAAAGCTGGTGCCGTCACCGACGATACAGAACAGGCTTTCGTACTCGCACGGCGACTTATCGACGATAACGGCTGCATTGATAACACCCGATACGCCCACGATCTGCTGCAATGGGAAGCTGCGATGAAGGCCAAGGGATCGCTTGACCTGCTGGGACCTTCCACCAAAGCAGCGCTGCAAAAACTTACCGAAGGCGTAAGTCTGGAAGAGACCGGCCGATTCGGCACCACCAACGGCGGTGCAATGCGTGCCACGCCGGTGGGCATCGCATTCCGTCCAGGCCAAGCGCTCGCCGACGCCGCCTGGCGATCCTGTGTGGTGACGCATAACACGGTGCAGGGCATTGAAGCGACCACTTTGGTGGCTGCGGCGGTGAGCTTTGCCATTGAAGGAGAACGTGACTTTTTGCACCTCGCGGTGGAATTCGTACGGAAGCTTCCACAGCGTGGCAATTGGTCGGCAAAGGCTTCGGTGCTTGCGCGTGTGCAATATTTCATGAATTGGGCCGAAACTGATGGATGCAGGCTCAATGACAACGAATTCGCTGCTGTGCTGCAACGGAATTGCGGTACCAGCGTGGAATCGAACGAGTCCGTGGCCGCCGCTTTCGCCATTGCGGCGCGATTTTTTTGACGATCCCACGCATGCTTTGTGTTTCGCGGCTTCTATCGGTGGCGACACTGACACCATTGCGGCTATTGCGGGCGCGATGCTGGGGGCGTGGCATGGTATGCAAGGTTTCGACAAAACCATGCTTGATCAGGTGCTTTCACAACTTGCTGAAGATAATCACCTTGATTTGGTCGGCACTGTTACGTCGCTACGCGCGTTACGCGATGATAGTGCGCTTAATGATGTAAATATCGTTTGATCTGCAGGAACCGTAGTTAGCGAAACTATGACGGAAGTGCGAAAGGCATCGCAATGACTGGAAAAGTTATTTCTCTTGGGCAGGTTATTGTCGATCTGACCATGAATGTGGACGCGGTGCCGCGTGCGGGTGAAGATGTGTTCGCCGGCAATGTGCAAACGCAGGTTGGTGCCAGCTTCAACACGCTGTATGCCGTGCGCCGCATGGGCGTTAAGGCGTCTCATGCTGGTGTGATTGGTACGGGGCCGTGGGCTTCGCAGATTCTGCAAACGTTGGAAAATCAGGAAATTCAGCATATCGGCAAGCGGGATGCCGTGCACGATTCGGGATTTTGCGTGGCGTTGACCGACGCGAATGCTGAACGGACGTTCATTTCGACGAGGGGCGCAGAAGCGTACGGCAGTGCCGATGCGTTCGATTCTGTGAATCCAGAAAAGCGGGATGTCGTGCATGTGAGCGGATACACGTTGGTGCATCACACTGCGGACGCGCTGCTTGCTTTTGTGAAAAGAACAACTGAACATCGTGAGTTCACTGCGGTATTCGATCCTTCTCCGATGATCTCGGCAGTTGATGATGACGTTTTCCGTGTGATGCTCGCATATCGTCCGATATGGTCGTGCAATGAACGCGAGGCAACGTTGATTGCGCAACGTTTGGCGGCGCTCGATAGTGGCGATTCTTGCGATTGCAAGGTTTCGCGGGATATGCTGCAAGAGATTGAGAGTGCGAATGTCAATGAGGAGACGGTTGCGTGGCTGTGCGATCGATTGCAATCTCCTGTAATCGTTCGCGTGGGCGCGGATGGTGCGTGGTCGGCGATTCCCGGTGACGAAGTGCTGCGAATTCCAGGTTTTCCAATGAAAGCGGTGGATACCAATGGCGCTGGTGATTGTCACGCGGGTGTGTTGTGCGCCCTGCTGTGCGAAGGCGTGCCGTTGGAGGAGGCTGTACGTTGCGCCAATGCTGCTTCGGCGTTGTCTGTAACGCGATCAGGGCCGGCTACCTGCCCTGATCGAAAGGAGGTTGAGCGGCTCCTAGGAAGGGCGTTCTAAGACTTATGGTACAAATGACTATAAGTGGTTGTATCATGTGCACGATTGCGCTGACGCGGCGTGCATGTCGCTTGCCCGCGGCGTTGCTCGGCAGATTCAAGGAGATTAGTTTCACATGAGCAATGAGAAAGGGACCCTCTCCATCGAGGAGCAGGGTATCGACACCATATCCGAAGAGGAGCGTAAGGGCACGCCGGCCAGTCTGTTTTGGCCCTGGTTCGCTGCCAATGTTTCCATGTTCGCCATGTCGTACGGCGCGTGGGCGCTCGGTTTCGGCATTTCGTTCTGGCAGGCCACCGCCATGACCATTATTGGCGTGGTCATCTCGTTCCTGCTGGTCGGCATCATTTCCATCGCGGGCAAACGCGGCAACGCGCCCACCATGGTGCTCACCCGCGCCACGTTCGGCGTGGAAGGTGCCAAAGTGCCAGCGGCTCTGAGCTGGATCGCCACATTAGGCTGGGAGATTTCACTGACCACCACCGCTGTGTTGGCATTATCAAGCACCATCGAAAAACTCGGTTGGGGCTCTGGTGTCGCGCCCAAGATCATCTCCACCATTGTGGTGGTCGGCCTTGTGGTGGTTGCAGGTATTTTCGGATACGACCTGATTATGCGTTGTCAGCAGGTCATCACCATCGTGACCGGTGTGATCACCGTCGGTTTCTTTATCCTCGGCTGGGGACATATTGACTTTTCCGCCATTGACTCGGTTCCGGCGGGATCATTGCCGGCCATGCTCGGCTGCTGCTTCTTCGTGATGACCGGCTTTGGCTTGGGCTGGGTGAATATCGCTGCCGATTACTCGCGCTATCTGCCGCGCAACTCCTCCAATGGCGGCATTGTGTTCTGGACCACATTCGGTGCGTCCATTGCCAATGTGTTCCTGATTTTCTACGGTCTGCTGCTCGCGGTTTCCAATGCCGACATGGCGGAAAACGTTGGAAATGATCCGATTGGAGCCATGGCTTCCATTCTGCCGACCTGGTACTTGATTCCGTACACCATTGTGGCCGTGCTCGGTTTGATGTCCGGTTCCATTATGGACAATTATTCCAACGGGCTTGCGCTGCTGTCGTTCGGTGTGAAGTTGCCGCGTACCGTGGCTGCCGCGCTCACCGCCGCTTTGACTGTGCTTGGTGTGGTCTACGTGACTTTCTTCTCCGACACGTTCATTGGCCCGTTCCAAGGCTTTCTGACCACGCTCGGTGTGCCGATGGCCGTATGGGCCGGCATGTTCGTGGCCGATGTGATCATTCGCAAGAAGGATTACAGCACCGCTGATTTGTATGATCCGAAGGGGCGTTACGGTGCGTGGAACGGTAAGTCTTTCGCCATTCTTGTCGTCGGTACCGTGCTTGGTTGGGGATTGGTGGTCAACACTGCCGCCAGCTGGCTGAACTGGCAGGGGTATCTGCTGTTCTTTATCGGTGGCAAAGAAGGTAGTTGGGCTGCCGCCAATCTTGGTGTGATTGTTGCGCTGATTATTGGTCTTGCGGGATCGTTGATGTTCCAGCGTGGCGATATTGCCAAGCAGGAAGCTGATCTGCCGGTTTCGGAAGCATGAGTTGCTTATTGCGATAATACAAGAAAAGGAAAAGTCATGATTGCGGAAGATGAATGGCTGGTAGTTATCGACAGGCAGCGTGTTTTTGCGGAAAGTGAATGGTCCGCATGGGCTTGCCCGGACGGCTCCTATCACACTACTGATGAAGCGTTCGCACGATTGGCTAAGGCGTTCGGCGATCGTGTGGTCTATACGCGATATGTTGCGCCTGAGCCACCGCAAAACGCTTGGGTTGATTATTTCAAAGATTGGCCGCAGTTTTTGGTTGCTCCCGACGATCCGATGTACGATCTCACCGCGGATACCGCGGAATTGGCGCAAGGCCATGCCGTGGTCAGTTGCGACACTTTCGGCAAGTGGGGAAGCGTGCTGAGCGAAGCCATTAAAGGCGCTAAAAAGATCACGGTATGTGGTGTCGCCACCGATTGCTGTGTGCTTACCACTGTGCTCGCCGCGGCTGACAATGGTGTAGCGGTACGCGTTGCTGCTGACGCTTGTGCAGGCAGTTCGCCAGAAAACCATCAGATGGCATTGAGCACCATGGCATTGTTCACGCCGCTGGTCACCGTCACTGATACTGATTCCATCGTAGGATAGGTAAGGACTTTGATTCTGCGGGGTTTGTTGAGTTCTGCTCAGCAAACCCCGCTTTTTTGGTATGTCGTGCATATTGCGCCAAAACTTGGATGATGCTCGGCTGGCATCGGTAATGAGCCATTAATCTTGCGGTGCGCTTTTGTAACTGCGGCGTAACAGTGCGGTGGTGATTGTAACGGACGATTCCGGCACAATCGTGGGTATCGACAGTTTCGTGAAGAGGTTTTACTGACGGACATGTCTCTCACAGGAAAAATCCCATGTATGAATCGAGGCCACCATGGCACAGCAGATCACTAGCTTGCTTGACGATCCTACGCAAGCGGTCAGTCTAGACACTTTCAGTGGGCTCACCAAAGGATGCCCCGCACCATTCTGGCTTTTCCAAGGCGTTTGCGCGGCTTGGGGCATCGACCACCAGCGGGCGCAACTCAACCTCATCACCGTATCCGAGAACGCGACGTTCCTGCTGTTGCTGGACGGCGAGCCCCAAGGCGTGGTACGTGTCTCGCAGCCGGGCTATGTGGGAGGTCCCGAGGCGGTGGCGTCGGAAATCAGCTGGTTGAATGCGTTGCATGATATCGAAGGTATCAGCCTGATCAATCCGGTTCCCACCATCCGTGGCACGTTCGTAACGAAAATCACTGATCTGAACGGTGTCGGCTGGACGGTGATCTCCACGAAATATGTGGAAGGAACCGTGCTGGAAGATCTTGAGAATCCTGCACCGTATTACGAGACGATCGGTGAATGGGCTGCGAAATTCCATGAGCAGTCGCGCACGTGGAGCAAACCGTACGGTTTCACCCGCTTCAATTGGGATCTTTCGAACATGGTTGGTCCGGCACCGCGTTGGGGACGTTGGGAAAACGCCAATCTCACTGACGAAGAGAAGCAGCTGTGCGACACCGCGCTGTGGAAGGCCATGGACGTGGTGATGAAAGTGCCGAGAACCAACGAAACTTGGGGGCTTATCCATGCCGACTTGCGCCCGTCGAACGTGATTCGCGGCAATGACGGGAGACTGACCGTCATCGATTTCGACGATGCCGGATACAGCTGGTATCTCTACGATTACGCTTCATCGCTGAGTTTCATCGAACATGAACCGTATGCTCCCGATCTTGCCAAGGCGTGGGTCAAGGGATACCAGCGCGTCGCAGGTCCGTTCACGGATGAGGAACTGCGTATCATGTCCGCGCTTTCCATGATCCGACGCATGCAGATGCTCGGCTGGACCACCAGCCACCGTGAGGATGCCCTGCCCGACGGTCTCGCTGCACAGCAGGCTCCCGGCAGCGTGATGTGCGCAAAAAAGCTATCTTGAGGATCCGCTCTGGCTGCTGCATTAGGCAAGTTGCATGAAACAAGCGTAATTACGCAGAAACCAGAAAATCCAAGAAATCCAATCGTAAGCACGTAAAAATACGCAATTACGAAAATCTCAATTTTTATAACTTAACAACATCTGACCGCAACCAACCAAACGAGGAATCAATGGCATAACTCGCCGAACAATAAGAGAGGAAGGCGATTACAATGACTGCGTCAACTGTTTCGGGACGATCGATAGGCGGCGTGACCTACGTTGAAACCGACAAGGACTATTTCGCAAAACGACAGCTTAAGCGAACCGCGGGAGCGTTCGGTCTATGGGCTATCGGCATTTCCGCGGTGATCTCCGGCGACTTCTCCGGCTGGAACGGAGGCATCGCCCAAGCCGGATGGGGTGGCATGCTGGTGGCCGCCATCGTGGTGTACCTCATGTACGTGCTTATGCTCAACTCCATCAGCGAAATGGCGTCGGCCATGCCGCACACGGGTGGCGCGTATTCCTTCGCGCGTGCCGCCATGGGTCCGTGGGGCGGCTTCTTCACCGGCCTTGCGGAAACCATCGAGTATGTGATGACCGCAGCCACCATCGTCTACTTCTCGTCGGCATACGCTGATGCGATCCTGTCGAACCTGACCGGATATTCGCTTGACGATCATGGCTTGGCTTGGGTTTGGTGGCTTGCCTTGTATGCGATTTTCGTAGTGGTCAATTGGCTGGGCGCCGAAACGTCGTTCCGTTTCGCCGAAGTCGTGTCGATCGCCGCGCTCGCCATCGTCGCACTGTTCGGTATCGGCGCTTTCGCCACTGGTAAGGCCGATTTCTCCACGCTGCTCAATATCACGCCTACCGAAGGCAACTCCGCGTTCCTGCCGTTCGGCCCAGGTGCCATCTTCTACGCCATGCCGTTCGCCATGTGGTTGTTCCTTGGTATTGAGCAGCTGCCTCTGGCTGCAGAGGAAGTGCGTGAGCCGGAAAAGAACATTCCGAAGTCGTCCCGCCTGTGCATTTTCACGCTGGGATTGTCCGCGCTGATCATCGTGTTCCTGAACCCGGCTGTGGTCGGTTCCGAAGCGCTCGCTGGTTCCGATGAGCCGTTGCTGGATGGCTATCGTGCGATTCTGCCGGGCAATCTCGCCGCGGTGCTGTCAGCATTCGCGTTGATCGGTCTGCTCGCTTCCATCCAAGGCATTATGTTCGCGTATGGCCGCAACCTGTATTCACTGTCCCGTGCGGGCTATTATCCGGCGTTCCTGTCGCTGACCGGTAAGAAGAAGACGCCGTACTGGGGTCTGGTCGTCGGCGCGATCATCGGTTTCGCAGCCCTGTTCATCATCGCGTACGGCGGTGATGGCGCCGGTTCGGTGGTGTTGAACATCGCTGTGTGGGGTGCGGTGCTGGCATATCTGCTGCAGATGGTTTCCTATGTGATCCTCAGGAAGAAGATGCCTGATATCAAGCGTCCGTTCACCAGCCCGTTCGGCGTGCCGGGCGCGGTAATCGCAGGTTTGCTTGCATTCTGCATTTTCGTTGCCGTGCTGCTGAACCCGGATTATCGACTGGCCGTCTACGCCATGGTGGTCATCTACGTTCTCGCGACCATCTTCTTCGCGGTTTACGGACGTAAGCACCTGGTGCTTTCTCCGGAAGAAGAGTTCGCCGCTTCCGGCGGAAAGGTCGCATATAAGACTGAAGACTGACTGATTTTCTGCGATTATCGTTTCGTTTTCTTGAAATAAAACGATATTGCCAAGGCCGTGTTCATCTGGGATGCGGCCTTTTTCAATCATCGGAAATATGTAAAAAGGTCAACCAAATAGGTGGAAAACAGCGGAAATGGTTTGTTTCTGCGCTGTATCAGCCACTCAACATTACTGCGTTACCGTGTGGGTAACGCCACAGGAAGCCAACGAAAGAAGGAATCATGGCAACTCGATCAACCATCATGGACACCAATAGCTTCCGTCCGGAAATGGCGGCCGCGCTCGACCCAGAAACACGCAAACTAACCGAAGAGCGTGACGTGCTTGGTCCGGCCTACCGTTTGTTCTACCGCAATCCAGTGCATCTGGTGAAGGGCCGTGGCTCGCATCTTTGGGATGCCGACGGCGAGGAATACTTGGACGTGTACAACAATGTCGCATCCGTCGGCCACTGTCACCCGCGCGTGGTGGATGCACTTACCCAGCAGGCTTCGATGCTCAACACCCACACGCGCTACCTGCATGAGAACATCCTGCATTATGCGGAAGATATCCTCTCCACCATGCCTGACGAACTTGACCGCATCATGTTCCAGTGCACTGGTTCCGAAGCCAACGATCTGGCCATTCGCGTAGCACAGACCTACACTGGCGGCGAAGGCGTGATCGTGACCAGCGAGGCCTACCATGGCAATTCGGCACTCACCTCCAAGCTTTCCCCAGCGCTCGGCACCGCGCAAACGCTTGGCTTGACCATGCGCATGATTCCCACGCCGGACACTTACCGCTTGGTCATTGACGGCAAGCCTGCCGCGGAATGCGCCGCCGAGGAATTCGGCAACTGGATGGCTGGCGAAGTGCGCAAGGCCGTTGCCGATATGGAACGTCATGGCATCAAGTTTGCGGCATTGCTTGCCGACTCCATCTTCTCCTCCGACGGCGTGTACCCCGATCCGGTCGGCTATCTGAAGCCGGTGATCGACGCCGTTCATGAACTGGGTGGCGTATGGATCGCCGACGAAGTGCAGCCGGGCTTCACTCGCACCGGCGACGCATTCTGGGGATTCGGACGCCAAGGCATTGTTCCCGATCTGGTCACATCCGGCAAGCCCATGGCCAACGGTCTGCCCACGTCGATGATGGCCGCCCGCCACGAAGTACTTGAACCGTTCGCAGGCTCCATTCCTTACTTCAACACTTTCGGCGGCAACCCGGTATGCATGGCCGCGGCCCAGGCGGTGCTTGACGTGATGCGTGACGAAGACACCATGAGCAACGCCAAGAAGGTCGGCGCAATATTCAAGGATGCCGTCGCGTCGCTTATGCCGGCACACCCCTGCATCGGCGACGTGCGTGGCGCGGGCCTGTACATCGGCTGCGAAATCGTCAAGCCGGGCACCAAGGATCCCGACCAGCAGGCAGCGCTCGATATCCTCGAAACCCTGCGTGACAACCACATCCTCACCTCCGTATGCGGCCGTTACGGCAATATCCTCAAGCTGCGCCCGCCGCTGGTGTTCAGCGAATCCGATGTGGATTGGTTCATGGATGGATTCATGAAGACTCTGGAAACATTGAAGCTGTAAAACGACAGATAACCATAAAGAAAGGGCGCGGATATGGAAGATCATACCGGCATCAGGCGCACGCGAAGCGCTACGAGCGAACTGGTCTACCGTATCCGCGCTCGCATTCGTGAACAGGAGCTTCTTCCCGGAGAGAAACTCGGATCGGAACGGGCGCTCGCCGACAGTCTTGGCGTCAGCCGTTCCGATTTGCGCAATGCGTTGACCGTGTTGGAATCCGATCATGAAATCATCCGCAAAATCGGGCGTGCCGGAGGCATCGTCATATCGGACGGACGTTTGGAACGCAATATCAACACGGTGGAATCATTGCCGACGATCGCGCGAAGACAAGGCATGCGCGTTTCGTCGAAAGTATTGCAGGCGGTGATTGCCCCGGCTTCCGTTTCCGACGTGCGTTTGCTGCGATTGCCGGGCGAGCATCCGATGATCTACGACATTACGCGATTGCGGTATATCGAAAATCGGCCGCTTTCGTTGGAACGGTCGCATTTGCCGGCATATCTGTTTCCTCTGTTCCTTACACGCGATTTGACGACCCCGTTCTACACCATGTTCGAACGTGATTATGGCGTGTATCCGTGCAATGTCGACGAAACATTGGAATCGGTGGTCGGCGACGAGCAGGAGAACGAGCTGCTGCAGATCGAGGCGGGAACTCCGCTGATGCGCATTCACCGGATCGCCTATGCGTCGGATGGATGCCCGTTCGAGCGTGCCACTGACGTGTATATCGCTGATCGCATGCGATTCACCATGCATCATTCCGGCTATGTACGCCTGTCCGCAACGTCTACGCAGAATATGACGAAATAAGCCGGAAGATTCTTCGGTTATACGATGCGGCGGTCGGCGGCCCAGCGGGTGAGTTCGGTGCGGTTTGACAGCTGCAGTTTGCGTAGTACGGAGCTGACGTGCGTTTCCACGGTTTTGATGGAAATAAACAGTTCCGCAGCCACTTCCTTGTACGTGTAGCCGCGTGCGATCAGGCGCATGACTTCCTGCTCACGGTTCGACAAGCGGTCCAGCTCGTCATCGTGGATCGGTCCGCTTGCAGGGCCGCCCATGCCAGCCGGTGAGCCATTTTGGAAAGCGGAAAGCACGAATCCCGCCAATTTCGGCGAAAACACGGCATAACCCTCATGTACTTGCTTGATGGAAGAAATCAAATCATCGCCGGAAATCGTCTTTGTCACATAGCCTTGCGCTCCGGCACGAATCACCGAACCGACATCCTGCGGCGAATCAGACACCGACAGTGCCAGAAACACGGTATTAGGGGAGTATGCGCGCGATTTCACGAGAATTTCGGCTCCGCCGCCGCCCTCACCGCCGGGGACATGCACATCAAGCAGCACCACATCCGGCTTCGTCTGCGCGATCATCGCCACCGATCCCTCGACATCGGCCGCTTGTCCGACGATGTCGAAATGCGGCTGCAGCGTTGCGATAACGCCCGCACGGAACATTTCATGATCATCAACGATGGCGATGCGGATCTGCTGTTCCTGCTCGTTCATTGCTGCTCCTCAAAATGGTTGGTAGGTTGATTGCTGAATTGATTGGTACGTTGATTGTTGGATTGACGGTTATGGTGATTGGGAAAATCGGTTTGTTGTGAGTTGCTTTGCGATTCGTGTGATTGCTGCGCATTCGTGTCGGCGGCCGCGGTTGCGGGCATGTCTGCGATTGGCATATGCATGCGCACCTCCGTGCCCCATTGCGGTCTTGATACTATCTCCACTGTACCGCCGCGACGCTTGATTCGTCCGATAATCGATTCACGAATGCCAAGGCGATTCGCGGGGATGACATTCACGTCAAATCCGTTGCCATGGTCGCGCACGAATACTTCCACCAGTTTGCTGCTTGCCTCGCAGTAGACGGAAATCGGCTCTCCTCCATGTGCTACCGCATTGATAAGCGCCTGTTGCGTGGCGTCAAGCAGCGCATCGGTTTGCGCGCTTGGACGTGCGTCGCCCACCGTCACCACTTCGATCGGCTTGCCATGCGTGTCTTCCACATGTGCGGCGATTTCTTTCAAGCCGGCGTTCACGGAACGGTCAGACGTGGTGCGTTCCTGATACAGCCATTCGCGCAGTTCACGTTCCTGCGAACGTGCCAGCGAAAACACCGTCTGCTGATCGTCGGCATGCAACTGAATCAGCGCCAACGTTTGCAGTACGCCATCATGCAGATGCGCGGTCATGTCGGCACGTTCCTCTTCGCGTTCCTTCGATGCGCGTTCCGTACCCAAATCGCGAATCAGCGCCATGATCCATGGCACAATCGCAAGCAATACGCCAATCAGCAGTGCCAAACCGGCGCACAGTATGCGAATCATGGAAAACGCGTCAAAATGCATGCAGGAACTGACGTACAAAGCGTATGCGGCGAAAATAATCGCAATGCCGCCAAGCATCGTCCATAACTGACCTTCTTCGGCATTGAAACGCAACCAGGAGACGCCGATGCCGACCAGACCAAGCAGCAGGGGCACAATCAGAGTGCGTTCAACACCGCCTGCGAACATGACGAAACAGATGGAAAGCAGCATCAGACCAGCTAATGCAAGCAAAGCGGGTTTTGGTGCTTTCTTCAGTGTCTGCTCAAGACTTTCGCTGGAAGATTGCGTATCGCCATGCGTTCCGTCGTTGCATGCAGTCGTATCTTCAAAAGATGGTGGTTGCGTGTGCTGACCATCTTGCGGAGCTGTAAAAGATTGATATTCCAGGGAAACAGGATATGTTCCGTACGGCATGTTGCCTCTGGAAAGCGGTGCCTGCCATGGCGAACGCTTGCCTGCGATAATGTACGCCTGCTGGACTGGATCACCCACGGGCAGCGCCATCCACAGGAAAATATAGGCGATCAGTCCCGCACCGAACAGACATGTGGTGGCGAGGAAAAACAGGCGCACCCATAGCACGGCAATGCCCAAATGCATGCTGATCGCCTTGCATACGCCGGCTCCCATGCGTCCGTATGGAGGACGCATCAACGGCAGTTTGGCCGGCTGCGTCGGCAGCGGACGTCCCTCATGCAGGGCCTGGTCGCAGCAGTAGCGCATATATACGGCGCTTGCCTGGTCGTATTGGCTTTGCGTATACCACGGTTTTCCTAAGGATTTCATACTTCTATTGTGCCTTGTAAGGGACGCCGTTTCAGGGCATTCATATAGTGTTCAGGGCAGATTCAGGGTGTTCCCCGATACATGTGGCATGCGCGAGTTGCTGTAATGGAACCATGAGCAATGCAAACAATGGTCCGCTGGGCGATCGCGGCAACGCAGGGCCGCAGCCTTCTGCTGGACAGCCGTATCATCGGCAGCCTGCGTACGGTTCGCCGCAACCTTCCCGCGGCGGCCGTTTCTTCGCGTGGATTCGTTCCAGCCAGGTCAAGCGTGGACATGACCGTTGGATTGGCGGCGTGTGCGATGGCATAGCACGTCGTCTTGGTTGGAATACCACGTTGGTTCGTGCGCTTATGATGGTTGCCACACTGTTTTTCGGCGCGGGTGCCGCGTTCTATGGCCTGGCGTGGTTTGTGCTGCCGGATGAGCGCGACAATCAGATTCTTGCTGAGGATTTGATTAACGGCAAGTGGGATTGGAATTGCATTGGCGCGCTGTTGTGCTGCCTTGTTGCCATCTGTTTGCCGGGGGCAGGATGGTTTGCTTTCGCGTTGGCCGCGTTGGTGCTGTGGCTTCTGCTCAATAGGCAGATTTATGCGCCGAATGTTCCTCCAAATCAGTGGCAGCAGCCCCCGTATGGTCAGGCTCCGTACGGTCAACCGCAATATGGTCAGCCTCAATATGGAAGTCCTTCGTACGGACAGCCGGTGCCTCCTGCATCGCCGTCTCCAGCGCAATCGAATCCTTATACTCAGCCGATGCAGGCGAGCGGCGCATATAACGGGGTGGCCAACACGGCTTCGTCACCGGAATCGCAATCGCCTCAGCCTCAGCGCCCTCAGCCTCAACAGCCTCAGTATCATGCCTACCAACAGCAGGCCAATGGTCCGGCCGCTTTTGCCACGGCCAATGTTCCACCAACATTCACCGCTCCGGTAGCCCCGGTGGCGCAGGCGCCTACGCAGCCAAGAAGGGGGCGCCGTAAGCCGGCTGGTCCACTGCTGGTATTGATGATGTTCGGTCTCACGATGATCGCATGCGCACTATGCGTATGGTGCATTATGACGTACGGCGTTCAAGGCGGGCAGCGGGGCACCGAATACACGTTGCAGGCATGCGCGGCATTCGTCGGTGGCATCTGTCTGGTGACGGGAATCGTTATTGTCGCGCTCGGATTCGCGGGCAGAAGAACGGGAGGATTGCATCCTCTGACATGGATATCCGTATTCATGTCGTTGGTCATGGTGATGGCTTTGGCGGGTTATTCGCTGTTCAGCTATCGGATTGACACGAGCATTCCCTCATCCTACAAAAGGGTCAATGTGTCGGGAATGACCACCATGGGCTCCACCGCCAGTGAAATGAGCGAATACGAGCAGGGCATCGTCGCGCAAGGCGATGATTACGCCACCGACGTGCTGCATATCGACTTAAGCGATTACGCGAAAAACAACGGTCCGCACAAAGTGGATCTTCAGGATGGCACACAGGGCACGACTTCCTGCCCTACAGGAACGTTGAATGTGGTGGCCTCAAGCGCACAGGTCGTGGTGACCTTGCCGAACGGCTGCTGGTGGGCGTTCGGGTCTGACGGTAATTTCTACAACATCACCGATTTCGTCGGCAGTTCGGACGGGCTCACGTTGGATTCCGGCAATATCTATGTCTCGCTTATGGGCAACGATTCCACGAAATCGGTAGTGAAAAAGCGTGCGCTGGGAACTTACGATCGGAGTTGCGGCTCGTACGGAGACGAATCCGGCATCGAGGATTTCGATGATGAGACCGATACGGAAGATGGCATGGATACCGGCGCCGATTCCACTAGGACCGATTCCCCCTTCAAAGACGGGAATGTAGATAAGGCCTACCGCGAAATCTACGACAATCATCAATATTGGCCGTGCTTCACCGATGATGGCAAGGCTCCGGTCATGCCAACCGGACTGCGGATCAATACTATGGCAACGGTCGGCGGCAGCGTCGCGGTGCAGTATGCGTCCGACAACACATTGGGCAAAGCGGGAAAGGAGTGACCATGAGCGACGACAAGACCCAGGAAATGCCGGTCATGGCTGATGCCGGAGATATGCCTACCGAAACGTTGCATACCGTGGATGCGCAGTCCACGTATGACCAGTCGCAGCGCAGTGGGCGTGCAACGCAGGATGATAAGCCGCGCGTGGAATCCGCTCCAGCGCAAGGCGTTCCGACCTATACCGCTTCGGTAGCCGGTGCGAATGATGGGCGCAAGAATCGGCAGACTGGAGACGACATCATCAGACCTTCCGGAAGAAGCGGTTCGACCATCGCGCTCGGCGTGTTCACGTGCTTCATGGGGGTGGTGACGCTGCTTTGCGGCATACATGTGCCAATGAATCTCTGGTGGTGGGCCAGCGATCCGAAACAGTTCTTCGTATTCCTGCTCGGAGGCATCGGCGTGCTGCTTATCGCCGTCGCCGTGATCTGGGCGATAGTCAGCGCGGTGCGTTCAAACCGATCCAAGAATGGAGGCGATGCGGACAGCGACGATCCATTCGACGCTCCCCATAGCTCGGATGCCACGGCCTTTTCGACTGATTCGGATAAGTCGCCGGTTTCGGAACGATCGTGAGAATCAGCTGAATAGCCCCTGATATCAGCCGCACCAACGAAATCGAGGCTGACATCGCAAACAAATACGTGACCACCATGGCATGACCAAATCCAACACTTGCTTTTCCATCTTGACGTTGGATTTTGGTCGTACCATGGTGGTCATTTTTTATGGTGATGTACGGGGTTTGCCGCAGTTTTCAGTAATTGTCACGGTGTGTTTTCACTGTGTTTACTGTGCGGCCTCAGCCTGTGCCAAATCCTCAAATCCAGCCAAACGAACCGTATTGCGAATCGTCTCTTCGGTGAGATTGCGCCGCTCATGCCGCAAACGCTCCACAAAATCGTGGTACAACGCCACGGTACGGTCGGAATAGGTGCCCAATTCGCCGCGCAGATACGTTTCGAACGACGTGGTCTCTGGCGTATCTTCGACAGTGGTCAGCACACGCATCGCCTCGCCGAGATGAGGAAAACGCTCACGAAAATCACGCGCCCACGACACCTGAACTGTTATGATGCCTTCCTGCAAGACGTTGCGATTCGCGGAAATCCGGGGAATATACGGCGCAATGTTTGCACAATACTCCTGTGGATATGTGGATTGCATCATGCGACCATACTTTTCCGTCACCAAATTACGTCCAACACGGTCGGCTTCCTGCAAGTCCGACCGGTAACTGCGCAGCAATTCCTCCGGCCACGTCATGAACTGACTGGCACGCATCTGATGAAACATCGGCCAATTGCCTTGGCAGGACGCGCGGCCGCCCTCATTATTGGTTTGCTGAAACTGATTCCACTCCAGTTTGATAATGGATTCAACAAGATTTGCTGTATCGTGGCCGTCTATTACATCTGAAATTACGCTGCTATTCATATGATTTCGATTCTTGATTTCGTCTGATTATTGCTCTGATTTGCAATGCTTGCGATGGATTTTTTGATTGTAGGCACGTCACAGGCTGTGCAGACAACTCGCGTCGGACTTGATATGGTTCTCAACATACGGCCGCTGCCATTCCACAAACGTTTCGTGGGATTCGGTCAATCCCTCCCGCAGCAATTCATCCACAACATCACTGCAGATGCGCTCAACAGTGGCGATAATGCGCTCCGCCGCAGGCTTCGCACCCTTGCCGCCCTCACCGAAACCGACACCACCGAAACATGCGGCGGAACTCAATCGCAATATGTCTTCCAACTGTTCGCACACGCCGGCAAGCCTTGTTGCCATACGGCGGCTCAGCTTGCGCATGGCAGCAAACTGCCATTTGTAATACGGCAGATACCCAACGCTCACCGGCTCATTGATCAGAAACATCAACGAAGCCGTGGCGTTCACGAACTCATGAATGCTCAACATCGCAGCAGCACCATCGCCACGTTGCAGCATGCGCGGCAGATTGTATTGCCCCGCCTGAGCCATCATGCCCAAACGGCGGGAAATCAAGGAAAGTCGAACATCTTCCGGCATGAACTTGAACCCCTGCCGAGTCTTGGAAAACACCCCCAACGGATCAGCGAACACCTGACCGTTTGTGGCAGTGGCCAACGTATCTTCCTGCAAACTTAGCCAAGATGCAACATCGTTCTGCGCCGGAGCCTCACGAAACAGCGTGATCCGCTCGGAAAAAATCGCCGATACGAAACACGCCATCACGGCGGAACTCGCCTTGCGCACGCGGCGTAAGTGGCAATTGAGATGCGGCAAGAGCGTCGGAATTAGCCGAACCATGCCCTGCAAAATGCGGCTTGCCCTGCTCGGCAACAGTGAAATCGCGACTCAACGCATCGTAATCAGCCTGCAATTGCTCGCCAATCGCATCATAATCCTCATCGGTAAGCCACAGGCAGAAACGCGGCGCGAAATCATGATCGCGCGACAGCTCATCGTCGAAACCGAAACATTCCGAACCATAACCGACCAAACCTGCGGCAATCCGCCCCTGATATGCCGAATATGCGCCGGCAAGCAACGGTTTGCCGAGATCATTCCAGAATGCGCGAGACAAAGCAAGTCCCGAAATATGGTGAGAAATCGCAGGAATCGAAGATGCGCCGGATTCCGTCATATAGTGCGGTTCACTTGATTGCTGAGATTCGATTGATTTCGGTGAATGCTGAGATTCCAAGGATTCTTGCGATTCTTGATATTCTTGCGATTCCCGCGTTTTATGAGATGATGGCATGTGCTTATGCAACGCCTGTTTTGCCACTTCAAGATTGACTGCAGTCGTGTGATAGTAGTCGGTGTTGCGTCCGTAGCATTCCTCAATCACGCTCAACGCATGCTCATAGCCGGAAACCGCATCCTGCAGGCAGCCGGCCATATAGCAGGCCTGCGCATAGCCGGCCAGCGCCGAAGCATAATGCGCACTATGTTCCAAATGCCCGATACGGTAGATTGTCAACGCTTTCTGGGCGTGCTGCATGGCGTCGCTCGCCCAATACCGGTCCATCTGCAGGAGCAGCAACGCAAGATTGGTGTGCGTGGAGGCGACGTCGATATCAGCGCTCGCATCGGGGGAAGATTGCTCCAACAGGTCCAGCGCCTGTTCCAGCTCGCGCTTCGCCTGATCGAGACGACCGGTTTCGCTGTACAACATGGACATATTGTTGTGCAGCGCGGCCAGGCGTCGGTCGGTGGGGGAGAAGACGGAAGTGGCCGCGTCAAGCGCCTGACGGTACAGCTGTTCGGCCTCCTCGTACTGGCCTGCGGCTCGCATGCCCGTGGCCGCGTTGATCAGCGTCGTAGCCCACGCCTGCGGGTCGATTTCCTGAAGATGCAAATGATCCGCAATGCTTAACGATTCGCGGATAATCGGCAGATTGTCGGTATGGCGACCTTGCGAACGGTAAAACCCCATCGTTTCGTTCAACACCGTCAGCAAACCGGCGTCATTATGACTGTGTTCGGCTTCGGTTCGTGCCTTCTGCAGATACGGCTCAGCCTGTTCGGGAGCCTTATGCGCATCGAGAATCGCATCAAGACCACGCAAAAATCGTTGTACATCAAACGTTGCGCAACCGTCATCGCAATTATTCATATTTAGATTGACATCACTGTCTGCCATCGCAATCCCTTCATCGGTGACTTCCATCATCTCCCGAACCGCAGACGGCATCGCAGACGGCGAAACAACGAAAGATGGGGAACATGCGATACGTCGTACAAAGAACAACGGGATATCTCATCACAATAATTGTGATGAGATATCCCGTTGCATAACAGAAATAATCGAAATAACTGACTGTCGAATGTCAGACATGCACTTCGCGCATACGCTCCGTAGCGCCCGTATGCGTTTCGTAACGACGCGAATAGGTGACCAGCATAATCACCGCGATCAAAGCGATCGGAGCACCGGCCAAACCGGTGTAATGGTAGTTCATGGTGTTTGCCGTCAATGCGGCACCACCAACGATCGAACCAACCGCATTGCCAAAATTGAACGCGATCTGCACGGCCGCGCCCGCAATCAGCTCGCCGCCGCCCTCACCGGCCTGCACCATCAGCAGCTGCTGTGGAGACGAGTTGAAGAACAGTGCGAAACCAATCAGGAATGTCAGCAGAGCGGTGGTCACATGATTGCCAGGAACAAAGAACACCAGCAACAAGCCAAGCGTGGCAATGGCCTGCGAAAGCCCGGCGGTGGCACCAGGCTTCCACAAATCAGTCAAACGACCGCCCGCAATACCACCGATCACCATGCCGAAACCGGCAAGCACCATTAACAGGGGAACCAGCGAAGAATCCCATCCACCGACCTTCTGCAGCCACGGTGAAACGTAGCTCCACCAGCAGAAAATACCGGAATTACCGCAGAACACCGCCATGAGAATAAACCACGGACCGGCGTGAGTGAGGAAACGGAACTGCCCCTTAATGCCAGCGTCCTTAATCGGCGCGACGAACGGCACCCACGCAATCACCAACATCATCGTCATCAACGCCCAAGCGGCAAGAATCGCAAACGCCAAACGCCACGACAGCATTTCCGAAAGCAATGTGCCCGCAGGCACACCCAACATATTGGCAACCGTCTGACCCGTCACCATCATCGACACGGACTGCGCTTCCTTGCCCTTATCGGCCAACGTCTTGGCGATCAGCGTGGCCGTGCCGAAAAACGCGCCATGCGGCAAGCCCGAAATGAAACGAGCGGCCAACAACATGGGGGAATTGAACGAAACCGCGCTCAACGTGTTGCCGACCAGTGCGATGATCATGAACAGAATAATGAGATTCTTCGGCGGTACCTTACGGCCGAACACCAGAATCAGCGTGCCCACGCACACGCCGATCGCATATGCGGAAATATAATGGCCTGCCGCAGGAATGCTGACCTGCATGGCGGCGGCTGTCTGAGGCAAAATGCCCATCATCACGAATTCGGCGGCACCAAGAATAAAGGCGCCGGAAGCCAAAGCCAGAATGCTTCTTTTCACAGTCTCTCCTCCATGAATGTGAAGCGTGTTGGTGTGCGCGCTTGTTTACGCGCCTGTGTATTACGTGCTTTTTGATTTTTCAGGTGGTTGCGTCTCACATATGCTGTTTTGCACCGCCGATGCGCTGGAAATAAAAAAGGCGGAACCGAAGTTCCGCCTTGAGTTGTCGGGCTGGCGGGATTTGAACCCGCGGCCTCTTCGTCCCGAACGAAGCGCGCTACCAAGCTGCGCTACAGCCCGTTTGGCAACAGTTGGAAATACTACACGATTGCTTAGGTAATGCAAATACGGCGTGTCGCGTGTGGTGTAGTGGCTTCTCGGTACACTGTGGGCTTATGAGTGAGACCATCGAATCGCAAGAAAATCAGAATGAAGAGGCTGCCGTTCCCGCTATGACCACAGTGGAACGTGCCGAAATGCTGCTGCAGCAGGATGCGGCTATCTACGCCAAGATCAATGACGGCGCCACCCTGGATGAGGCCGTTGATCCGGGCAACAAGGAATTCGGCCCGCTGGCGCATCCGGAGCAGGTGCAGATGCGCGTGGCCAAGCGTGCCATGATGCTTAAGGACGGCATTCAGCCCTACCCGGTGACTCTCGACGTCACCGCCACCATTGAAGAGGTTCGCGCCAAGTATGACGGCAAGCTTGAAGCCGGAGATGAAACCGAAGACGTGGTCGGCATCGCCGGTCGCGTGCTCTTCCTGCGTAACGCCGGTGGCTTGTGCTTCGTGCAGCTTTCCGCTGGCGATGGCACCAAGATCCAGGGCATGATTTCCAAGAAGGAGATTGGCGCTGATTCCCTCAAGCAGTTCAAGCAGCTGGTTGACTTGGGTGATCACCTGTTCATCAAGGGTCGTGTGATTGCCTCCAAAACCGGCGAACTGTCCGTGTTCGCCACCGAATGGGCTATTGCCGCCAAGGCTCTGCAGCCGCTGCCGGCCCTGCACAAGGACCTGAACGAAGACACTCGCACCCGCAAGCCGTACATCGGCATGATCGCCGACGAGAAGATGCGCAATATGGTGCGTAACCGCTCCAAGGCCGTTGCTTCCCTGCGTAAGACCTTCGCCGATCACGACTTCCTCGAGGTTGAAACCCCGATGTTGCAGACCGTGCACGGCGGTGCCGCCGCACGTCCGTTCACCACGCACATGAACGCGTTCGACCTTGACCTGTATCTGCGTATCGCGCCGGAACTGTTCCTCAAGCGTTGCCTGGTCGGCGGCATCGACCGCGTGTTCGAGATCAACCGTGACTTCCGTAACGAAGGCGTTGACGCCACCCATGCTCCGGAATTCACCATGGTTGAGGCCTATCAGGCTTACGGCAACTACGACACCATCGGTGCGCTCGTCAAGCAGCTCGTGCAAGACACCGCCATGGACGTGTTCGGCACCCACAAGGTGACGTTGCTCGACGGTTCCGAATACGATTTCGGCGGCGAATGGAAGACCATCAGCATGTATGATTCCCTTTCCGAAGCGCTCGGCGAGGAAATCGTGCCGAATGGCGGCCCGGATAATCCGGGTACTTCCGTGGAACATCTCGGTGCCATTGCCGACAAGCTCGGTGTGGAACGCGACGATGTGGAGAACCACGGCAAGCTCGTCGAACACCTGTGGGAGCACTTCTACGAAGACAAGCTGTTCGAGCCGACCTTCGTGCGTGACTTCCCGGTCGAAACCTCCCCGCTGGTCAAGGGCCACCGTTCCAAGCCCGGTGTGGTCGAGAAGTGGGATCTGTACGTGCGCGGCTTCGAGCTGGCCACCGGCTACTCCGAGCTGAACGATCCGGTTGTGCAGCGTGAACGTTTCGTGGCTCAGGCCAAGGATGCGCTCGCCGGCGACGAAGAAGCCTGCGATATTGATGAGGACTTCCTTGAGGCTCTCGGCGTGGGCATGCCTCCGGCAGGCGGCATGGGCATGGGCATCGACCGACTGCTGATCGCTCTGACCGGCGCCACCATCCGCGAAACCATCACCTTCCCATTGGTGAAGCCGCTGAATTAAGGCAAAGCCTTAATTCAATATCGGCTTCACGCGAGGCTGAAAAGAGAACAGTCCAGCGGACTGTTCTCCAGCCGGAGCTATCCTTATAAAATTGCCGCTGAATTAAGGCAAAGCCTTAATTCAAAATCGGCTTCACGCGAAGGCGGATCAAGAGAACAGCCCTGTGGGCTGTTCTCCCGCCGTAACCTTCCTTTTCAGTTGAAACCGCTGAATTAAGGCGAAGCACAGTTCGCAATAAACTTGATACGGACTGAAGGGGCTGACGACCTACTCGGCCGTCAGCCCCTTCTGTTTTTGGCTGGCGGCGGGTCCGCGTGCGAATCAAAAACATGATGAGCGGCCTCCGCCGTCCGAGTAGCCGCCGATTAAGAATGACGATGGTAAATTCGAATCCATATGGCTCACTCAACAATGGGGACGTCAGGAAAACTGGACCGCACATAGAATGGTGTCCATGCAAATATCGACTTGGATTCGTGGCGCTCGCCCTCAAACGCTGCCGCTGGGTCTTGCCCCGGTTCTGGTCGGCGTTGCCGCCAGTTGGCGGTGGGAGGCTTTGGGTGGCCTGCGGTCGTGCCCAGCTTTTCCGGGAAGATTGCTGGAAGAGCATGATGCTGGTGATGTGCTGGGGTATTGTGCGTTTTCTCGGCCGTGGTTTGCGGTCGTTGCGATGTTGTGCGCCGTGGTGGCGGTCGGTCTGCAGATTGCTGTGAATTATCTCAACGATTATGCCGATGGTGTACGCGGCACGGACGCCCGACGAGGCAGTGACGCCGCGGGACCTCGGCGGTTGGTCGCTTCCGGAGTGGATCCCAGTCACGTGTTGCTGGCTGCCGCGGTCGCTGCTTTAGCCGCCTGTGCCGCCGGACTGGTCGCTGTCGTCATAACTGGTCGCTGGTGGCTGATAGCGCTTGGCGCAACCTGTCTGGTGGCGGCCTGGGGATATACCAACGGTCGGCATCCTTACGGATATCGGGGTCTGGGCGAACTTGCGGCATTCGTATTCTTCGGGTTGGTTCCAGCCCTCGGCACGCAGTATGCGCTAAGCGGGTCGATCACCGTGACGGGGGTGGCCGGTTCGGTGATCTGCGGCCTGCTGTCCGTCAGCGTCATGATGGTGAATAACCTGCGCGATCTCGAAGATGACGCCGCGCACGGCAAGCGCACGCTGATGGTGCGCATCGGCAGTGGGAAGGGCAAATGCTGGTGCATGCGTGCGCTGGGATGGGCTGCTGGTCTGACGGTGGTTTTCGCCATGCCATTATCGGTGTATGCCAAACTTCTGGATCTGCTCATAAAGCTGCCTGCGGAGGTGGATCGCGACCGTTCATGCACGGAATATGGCATATGCGGTGACTGGTCGTGGGGAAACGCCGATTGGATGAGCCTTGCGGCGTTCGTATCCATCGCAGGGTGTGTGGCGATTGCTACTCGTGCCGTCGCGGCCGTCCGGCATGACCAGTGGCGTCGGGCGTTGCCATTGTGCTCGATGACCTCGTTGGTCGCAGCCGGCGCGTTCGTGCTCAATGCCTGTCAGGCCGGTTTCATGGCGTAGCTGCATCCTGCATTTACGATTTCGTCATTGAGCACCGGCGATTGCCTGATGATGCAAACGGCATGCAACAGAATGAAAATTGTTGCATGAACGTAACCAAATAATCGTCATCGACGGTTGTGTTGGGCGTGCTAGGCGGTAGACTGGCAGGTATGACTTACAAACTAGTACTGCTCCGTCATGGACAGAGCGCATGGAATAAAACCAATCAGTTCACCGGCTGGGTCGACGTCCCGCTGACCGAGCAGGGTGTCGAGGAAGCCAAGAACGGCGGCCGCC
>ENA-OQHD01000113-OQHD01000113.1-human-gut-metagenome-genome-assembly--contig:-NODE-113-length-35189-cov-4.152330_pt1 | contig 35189 bp, 42 predicted proteins | sample MGYA00242560_ERZ504711 | MGnify/ENA primary metagenome ERZ504711 (study PRJEB26092, sample SAMD00036198) | human gut metagenome | host: Homo sapiens | study: EMG produced TPA metagenomics assembly of...
GGATAAGAAGGCGTCCCCTTGAAACATGATCATTGAAACTAAAAACAAAAGTATTTCATACGGATCTATGGGGCTTTCTTTTTTGTACGTCACAACTGCAAATAAGCCATGAAACAAACAATCGACAAAACTTTTTAAACAGATTTTCTGAAAAATACCCAATAGCAAAAAGCAACGATACGTTCGTTACTGTTCAATCAGCAGTGAAACACCTGCTGTTTCGCTGCGTAAGAACATGATTCAGGTGTGAGCAGCCCTCCTTTTGCGAAGCAAAACTTTAAATGAGGGCTGCGAATGTTACAGTTCGCTGGGAACCAGTGAACTGTAACGATACTTTCTGACTCGCATGCGGTTCCCTTGCGCATAACGGTTGCTATTGGGTATTTTTTTTCGTTATAATGGGCGCAAGTGGGGAGATCTTCAGAGCGAAGAAAAGGGGAAAAGAACACATGAAGGAGCAACAGAAGAAAAAATGCAGCGCCGGTACTGGTCGTACTGATTCTGATCGTGCTAGTCGGTGCAGCAGGCGTTGTTTCATTTTTGATAAACCGATATAAACCCGGAACCGAATACATGGCCGGGAACGAATATTTTAACCTGACAGACGAAAACAGCGTTGCGCTGATCCAGAACGGAGAACTTCTGGAAGAGCAGGCCGTCCTTATCGGAGGAGAGCCGTATGCGGCGTACACATATGTAGAATCCCAGCTGAACAGCTGCTTCTACTGGGATGAAGAAACAAAAGGAATCCTGCTTACAACGAGCGGCGGCGTGCAGACACTGCTTCCGGGCGATGCGGCCGTTGCCAAAACACCGGGCGGACAGCCTGCCGTACAGCAGGAGAGCGACGGAACGGTTTACATTTCGCTGGATGTCGTAAAAGAATACACAGATCTCGACTATGCATATTACAGCGATCCCAACCGTGTTGTAATCCGGAATGAATGGGACGGCGTGGAACAGGCGACGGTACAGTCAGACACCGCGCAGGTGCGCCAGAAAGGCGGCATCAAGAGTCTGATTCTTGCGGATGTACAGAAGGGTGACACCCTGCTGTATCTGGAAAATCTGGACAACTGGTGCAAAGTCATGACGGCGGACGGCTATACCGGCTACATCCAGACAGAGGATATCTCCGAGCCGGAGGCCATCGAAGCGCGGACGGCAAAGAAAGATTCCTATGAAAGAATTACACGGGATCACAAAATCAATCTGGTCTGGCATCAGAGCACATCGACCGAGTCGAACGACGCGATGGCAGAGATGACAGCAGAAATGACCGGCGTGAACGTGATTTCACCGACCTGGTTTTCCGTGACAGACGAAACCGGTACGATTTCCAGCCTTGCGAGCGCCGATTACGTGAAACTGGCGCATGAAGCGGGACGGGAAGTCTGGGGATTGATTGATAACTTTAATGAAGCATTTGACGAAACAACCGATCTTGCCTACGCATCCGTGCGCAGTAGAATCATTGAGCAGCTGCTCGCCGAGGCAGCATCGTGCGGCATGGACGGCATCAACGTGGATTTCGAGAATCTGAAAGAGGCCGGAATCCCGCATTACCTGCAGTTTCTGCGGGAACTGACGAGCGCGGCGCATGCACAGAATCTTGTGGTGTCGGTCGATACGCCGGTACCGCAGGCTTACACGATGTATTATCAGCGCGGCGAGCAGGCAAGATTTGTGGACTATATGATTGTCATGGCCTATGACGAGCATTTCGCGGGAAGCGAGGAGGCAGGCTCTGTTTCATCCCTCCCGTTCGTACAGCAGGCCGTGGAGGAGATGACGCGGGTGATGCCTGCCGATCAGGTGATCTGCGGAATCCCGTTTTATACCCGTGTCTGGACGGAAAAAGTTCGGACAGAGCGCCATTACCAGCGAGGTGCTGGGCATGGATGGCGCCAAAAACTATGCCAAAGAGAATCAGATGACAGAAACCTGGGATGCATCCCTTGGCCAGAATGTGGCAACGGTAGAAACTTCCGATGCCAGATACACGATCTGGATGGAGGATGAGCAGTCCATGGAGGAAAAACTGAAAGTGATCCAAAGCGCTGATCTCGCCGGAGTGGCAGAGTGGAAGCTCGGATTCGAGTGCGCAGACGTCTGGAGTCTGATTTCAGAATATATTGAAACAAACAGTTGACGAGGAGTCCGGGAAGGATAAGGGGAATGATAAAAGCCCGGGCACGAAGGAGGAGTATACATGTCAGAAAACAATCACGAAGAATTATTTAAAACAACGCTGATGGGCGGTTTCGATAAGGACGATGTCATGACGAAAGTGCAGAACCTGAAAGATCAGGCGTATGCCGCTCAGAAGAAACTGGAAGCGAAGATCGAGGAAAAAGAGCAGGAAATCGAGAAGCTGAACCGCAAGATCCGCGAGCGTGAGGATAAAATCGAGGAGCTCGAAAAAAACTATTCATGAGAAATACCAGAGCTATATCGACAATTATGACAGCATCAGCGGCCTTGTGTTTGAGGCACAGGTGAAAGCGAAAAAACCTGACACAGGAAACAGAAGATGCCTGCCGCGAGAAAACGGAAGAGACCGATGCAGCGTGCAGAAAGCTGACGGAGGAAACGGAGGAGAGCTGCAGAAAGCTAAAAGAAGAGACCGAGGAAGCCTGCCGCCGGAAAAACGAAGAAACGGACGAGTCCTGCCGCGAGAAAACGGAGGAAACGGATGAGGCGTGCTGCAAAAAAGAAAGAGGAGACAAACGAGTCCTGCCGGAAACAGAGGGAGGAGACAAAGGAATCCTGTGCAAAGCAGCGCCGCGAGACGAAGGAACAGTGCGAATACATGGTAGAGAGCGCACGTCAGAAGGGCGAGGAACTGGCTGCTGTTTATGAAGAAAAACTGCAGGCCGAAGCAGAAGAAATCCAGAGCCATATGGACGCGGAACTGCAGAAAGCCAACACCAGATACCAGAAGATTTACGCCGAGATGGAAACCATGACAAGTGTACTCGAGAAGAACCGCAGAATTTTTGAGGAGACCTTTGCCGGCATCGAAAAAATGCGTGAGGAGATGAAACGTTCTGCGTCGGAAGTGGAAACCTTCATGAAAGATCCGGTAAAAAGTATCTTTCCCGGAGAGGCAAAAGAAACAGCCGCAGAGCCAGGCAGTGAAGATACCGCAGAAGAAGCAGAGGAAGAAGACGAAATCGTCGAAAATTCCGCAGTCATCGATTTCGAAAATGAGCCGGATTATCTCGATGATGACAACGACGAAGAAGAGGATGAAATCCCGAATCGCGCGCATGATGAAGAAGATGAGGAAGAGTAACCGGAAGCAATAAGAGTTGTAACCTGCCCCGCTGCTGCATAAAATGACCAAGAAAGGAAATTTGCAGCAGGGGGCTTTTCATTTGGAAAAAGGGAAAAAACTGGAATGGCTGATGGCGGTGATTCTGCTTTCGGCGGCGTATGTTCTGTCCCGCGAGGGCGCACGGCTGGTGGCAGCACAGAAGGCAGCCACAAAAGTAGTGGTGCTGGACAGCGGCCACGGCGGCGACGATCCCGGCAAAATCGGGGCAAACGGTGTCAAAGAAAAGGACATCAACCTTGCGATTGCCCGTCTGCTGAAAAAAGAAGCTGGAAAAGCAGGGAATCCTTGTGGTGATGACGCGGGAAGGGGAGGATGATCTCTCCGATCCGGGAGCCGTGAATGCGAAAGTGCAGGATCTGCAGCGGCGCGTGCAGCTGATTCATCAAAAAAAAGCCGGACTGTGTGATCAGCATTCACCAGAACAGCTACCCGGATGCGGCGGTCAAAGGGGCGCAGGTGTTTTATTATACGGATTCAAAAGAAGGCGAAAAACTGGCGCTCTGCATGCAGGCTGCACTGGTCGCGGGGCTCGATCCGGCGAATCACAGGAAAGCCAAGGGAAACAAAACGTATTACATGCTGAAGAAGACAGACGCAGTGCTGGTGATCTGCGAGTGCGGATTCCTCTCAAATCCGGAGGAGGAAGCGCTCCTGAACACAAAGGAGTACCAGAAAAAGGTGGCGGATGCACTGTGTGACGGCGTTTTAACGTATCTGGGAGAAAAGAAGAATGGCAAAGAGAAGACACAGACGAAGACGGAAGAGACCGCTGCGGGCGCTGCTTCCGCTTATGCTTGCCCTGCTGGCGGCTTATCTGGTATTCGGAGAATTTGATGAGAGCGATCCCGCGCAGAACGGAAGCGGAGCGGACAGCAGCACTGCTTCACAGACGGCAGACGAAAACAATGGTCTGTCAGAGAATGGCGCAACACAGTTTCAGGCGGAAAATACAGATGAGGAGGAGCTGGCGAAGCGGTATTATTACAGCCAGCTCGATGAAAACAGACAGATGATTTACCGCGAACTGGTGCAGGGAATCGCGGAACACCAGGAAACCATCATCACAAAAGGCGGCGATCCCGATGTGACGGCGGAGGTTTACGGATGGGTCTATATGGATTACCCGGAGTACTGCTGGATCAACGGAGCATCACATGTCACGGGATACGGCGAGCCGAAGAACTACTGCGAGGTAGTTCCGGAATACACGATTCCTGCGGAGGAGATCACAGGCCGCCAGACCCAGATCAAAGGGGCGGGAAACGATTTCTTAAGTGATATCGACCGTTCGATGGATGACTATGGGAAGATCAAGGCTGTCTTTGAAAAATGTATCCGGCAGATTGATTATGTGAAAGATGCGCCGGAGAATCAGACACTCTACAGCGGACTTGTGAACGGACAGACGGTCTGCGCAGGCTATGCCAGAACGTTCCAGTATCTGATGAACCGCCTGGACATCCCGGTCATTTATGTGACGGGAACGACAGACACCGGCGAGGCGCACGGCTGGAATATCGTAAAGTGCGGAGACAATTATTACAACGTCGATGTAACCTGGGGCGATCCGGTATTCGCAGAGGGCGAGAGCGGCGAGTACAATCTGCCGGACGACCTGATCTACTACGATTTTCTCTGCGTTTCCGATGCGGAATTTTCGGACACGCATCAGGCGGATGCGAATCTGCCGCTCCCGGCGTGCAATGCAGATGACCTCGAGTATTACCGCCAGATCGGCCGGTACATGGATACATTTGATGCAAAACAGATTCTGTGGGAAATGGAGACGGATATTGAAGAGACGAAAGAGTATTCCGAATTTAAATTTGCCACCGATGATCTGATGGCACAGGTCATGGAAGCCCGACCGGAGCTTCTCGATAAGGCTTCCGGCTATCTTTGCAGCTATTACGGACTCGGGTCCGTAAAATATACATACAGCGAGGATACGGCGACAAGAAAGCTGATGGTATTCTGGCAATATAAAGGAGAACCGAGTGAATGACGGTTCTCCTTTAAAAATATCCGGAAACAAAATGTCGATCAGCTCGCGCTCGAGAAACTCGATGGTAATCAGGCACGAATAAGGGAGTTCGGAAACCTGGGAAACACTCACAAGATCCTGACGGACGGTGATGGAATGATCCGTGACATCGGTAACCTCTGCGACCCAGGCGGCATGCGGGATCGTCAGATGTTTCGCAATCAAAGGGCCGACCTGCGCGGTATCGCCGTCGGTTGTCTGACGTCCGCAGATAATCAGATCCGCGCCGCCGATCACCTGAATACCCTGCGCCGGCGTTAAGAATATCCCCCGTGGGGGCTTGTGAAAAAGGCCGATTTTTGGTAGAGTAAAGGGATATTTGAGCGGTTGGAGAACGACCGCGCCGGGAAAATTAAGAAAAAGAAGAAAGAAGCGGAAGATATGGAACAGGAATTATTACAGGAAATTGCCTCCTACTGGGGAACCCGTGCGGAGGGGTATTCTGAGGTCAATGAAAAAGAACTGGCGGGAAGCCAGAGAGAAGCGTGGCTGCATGTATTAGAGGAGCAGTTTCCAGAGAAAAAGAAAGAAGAGATGAAGATTCTCGATATCGGAACCGGCCCGGGATTCTTCCCGATGATTTTGTCGGAGGCAGGTTATACGGTGGCGGCTGTTGACTACACGGAGGAGATGCTGGAAAAGGCGAAAGAGAATCTGGGAAAATATACGAAATACGGTCTGGAGCGCGTGACGCTGCAGCGGATGGATGCACAGAATCTGGAGTTTGCGGATGAGACCTTTGATGTTGTCATTTCCAGAAATCTGACCTGGAATCTGGAAAAGCCGGAGCAGGCATACCAAGAGTGGATGCGTGTCCTGAAACCGGGCGGCGTGTTGCTCAATTTTGATGCGAACTGGTACGGTTATCTCTATGACGAGGAGGAAAAAAGAAGCGTACGAGGCAGACCGGAAGAAAGTGGAAGAGCAGCAGCTCGACGACCATTATCTGTGCACGGACATTGACCGCATGGAAAACATTGCGCGCCAGGTGCCGCTCTCTGCGATGGAACGGCCGGCGTGGGATACGAAGGTGCTCGAATCCCTCGGCGTCTGTTCCATCCAGACCGATTCCGAAATCTGGAAGCGCGTCTGGAGCGAGGAAGAGAGACTGAACTATGCATCGACACCGATGTTTCTGGTGCGCGCGGAAAAAAAGCGCAGAGCAGCCCTTCCAGCTTGGTGATGTGACCGTCCGCCGCGGCGAAAAATATCAGGGGGATATCTCCTTTGCGAATGGGGATATCGTGCTTCCGGGAACGATTATCTGTGGAAAACTTCCGGGAAAAACAATGCTGATCACCGGCGGCGTTCATTCCGGGGAATACGTCGGCATTCAGGCGTGTGTGGAACTGGGAGCGGAGCTTCAGCCGGAAAAAACGGTTGGAACGATCGTGATTTTAAAGGTCTTAAACCGTCCTGCTTTTGAAAACCGTGCGGGCAGTCTCGGACTTTCCGATGGCAAAAACCTGAACCGCGTATTCCCGGGCAACCCAAACGGAACCGAGATGGAGCGTCTGGCGTGGGCGATGACAAAGGAAGTTTTCCCGAAAGTAGATTACTATATCGACCTCCACAGCGGCGACGATTTTGAGGATCTGACGCCGTACGTCTATTACGCCGGAAAAGCGGCGCAGGAAGTGATGGAGACTTCGCGGAAAATGGCGGAGCAGGTGGATGTACCGTACATGGTGCGCTCCATGGTATCATCGGGCGGAGCTTACAACTATGCGGCGTCCAGAGGAATTGCAAGTATTCTCCTGGAGCGCGGCGGCATGGGCGCATGGACATCCGAGGAAGTCAATTCGGACAAGCGCGATGTGCGCAATATCCTAAGCAGTCTCGGGATGTATCAGATCCGCCGCGATGTGCGGAACTACGTGCCGATGGAAGTGACGGATGTCCGCTATCAGGCGGCTTCGGAAAGCGGCCTGTGGTATCCGGCGGCGAAACCGGGAGACATGGTTGCGGAGGGCGCACTGCTTGGAATCATCCGTGATTATAATGGAAAACTCCGGGAGACATGCCGCGCCGAATACACCGGTGTTGTGCTGTACCAGACGGGCAGCCTGCAGGTAATCGAGGGAGGATCTGTTGTTGCCTACGGACGGATCGTGCGCGAGCCGGAATATGACGACCGCAAAGAACAGATTGTCCATTACTGGGAAAAGCGGGGTGAGAGCTTTTTGGAGCAGAGACGCGCGGAGCTTGCCAACCCGATTGCGAAGCGCTGGATGAAAGAGATCGAAAAACAGATTCCGGAAAAGAGACGGTTAAAAATCCTTGATGTCGGCTGCGGAGCCGGATTTTTCTCGATCCTGCTGGCAAAAGAGGGCCACGAGGTATTCGGCATCGACCTGACACCGGAGATGATTGAGAATGCCATCCAGCTTGCCGAGGAGGAAAACGCCGACTGCCGGTTCCAGGTTATGGACGCGGAAAAACCGATATTTGCGGATGAAACGTTTGACGTTGTCATTTCCCGAAATCTGACATGGACGCTGCCGAATGCGGAGCATGCCTACAGCGAATGGATGCGTGTGCTGAAAACGGGCGGTATCCTGCTGAACTTCGATGCCAATTACGGAAAAGACGATGCTTCTGACACGAAAGATCTGCCGGAACAGCACGCCCATTTTAAAGTGGGAAATGAAATGCTTGAAGAGTGCGAACGGATCAAAGCACAGCTTCCGATCAGCCGGAAAAACCGGCCGGCATATGATGTGGCCGTGCTGTGTGAGAATACCAGAGGGGAAATTCACATTGATCCGGATCTTGGAAAACGGATTTATCTGGAAAAAGATGAATTTTACAATCCTGCACCGATGTTTTCGATCTGTGCAGTCAAAAAAATGAAGGTTTTCATACCGGAAAGAAATGATTTGCGGAGGAAAAGGATATGAAACAGTTTCAAAACTTTGAGGAAGAAAATATTCATTACTGGACCGGAAGAACCGATGTGGCAGCAATGGAGGCAATTGCACGGCAGACACTGCTGTCAGAAAAACAGAGACCGGAATGGGATCTTACCGTATTGCGGGTGGCGGGCATGGAAGCCAAAGCCGATCCCGAAATCTGGAAAGCGGTCTGGACAAAAGAAGAACGGATCAATAATGCTTCCACCCCGATGTTCCTGGTTGAAGGAGTCAAAAAAAGATGCGTAACTATGTGATGAAAAGGCTTCTTCAGCTGATACCGATTCTCTTTGTGATTACCATTTTTGTCTTTTTGGAATGATGCGGCTGGCAGGAAGCGATGCGGTACTTCAGAAGATGGAAAATACCGGCATGGTTATGTCACAGGATGTGATCGAACAGGCACAAAAGGAGCTTGGACTGGACAAGCCGTTTCTGGTGCAGTACGTTGTATGGCTGAAAAATCTGCTGCATGGGGACATGGGCGTAAGCTATATCTCAGGAGAAGATATTTTTGATACCTTTCTGGCAAAACTTCCGGCGACCCTGCTTCTGACCGTCGTTTCGATTGGACTGACGATTGTCATTTCCATCCCGCTTGGCGTGCTTGCGGCGGTAAAACAGAATCGGATGATCGACTACCTGATTCGGTTCTGCAGCTTTATGGGAAACAGTATGCCCAAATTTTTTCGTGGCACTGCTTTTGATGCTGTTCTTTGCGATTCGCCTGAAGTGGTTTCCGGTTATTTCGGACGGAGTCAGTCTGCAAAGCGTGGCACTGCCTGCACTGACCCTTGCGATCGCCATGTCTGCCAAGTATCTGCGGCAGGTAAGGGCAACTGTTCTGGATGAGCTGGGGCAAAGTTATGTAACCGGCGCAAAAGCAAGAGGTATTCCATTTTCGACCACGCTGGTAAAGAGCGTGCTCCGCGCTTCGCTTGTGACGATTCTTACTCTGCTTACGCTGTCCATCGGAAGCCTTCTTGGAGGAACAGCGATTGTAGAATCTATTTTTCTGTGGGACGGAGTTGGAAAACTTGCGGTGGATGCTATCAGTATGCGTGATTATCCGATGATCCAGGCATATGTGATGTGGATGGCGATCATTTATGTCGGGGTTAACCTGCTTACGGATTTGGCGTATCGTTTTCTGGATCCGAGAATTCGCCTGGGAGGAATGGAAGGATGCAAAAAAGAAAAGACCATTACCGTGCGCAGACAGAAAATTCAGCCGGACCGGACCAAAAAACGATTTGTGATTTTTTTGTGTTTCTGACGGCACTGCTTTTGCTGACAGTTGCTTTTTTGCGGAGCAGATCTGTCCCTATGATCCCAATGCGCAGGATACAGGGGCTGCGTTACTGCCGCCGGGAGCGGGACATCTTGCCGGAACAGATCGGTTCGGGCGGGATATGCTGTCCAGAATTCTGGTGGGTTTTAAAAACCAGTGTTACTTCTACACTGATTCTGGTGGTTGTCGTTACCGTGACGGGAAGTATCCTGGGGCTGATCTGCGGATATTTCGGCGGAATTGCAGACACCGTTATTATGCGGATTTCCGATATTTGTCTTGCGTTTCCCGGACTGGTTTTTGCAATGGCAATCGCAGCTCTTTTAAATGGAGGAATCAGTAATGCAGTTCTGGCGCTGGCGTTAATCAGCTGGCCGAAGTATGCCCGAATTGCAAGAAGCCAGACGCTGACGGTAAAAAATACAAACTATATGGCGGCCAGCCAGCTTGCCGGATGTACTGCGGCGCAGATGATCTGGCGCCATATCCTGCCGAATATTGCCGGACCGATTCTGGTAACATCGATGCTCGATATCGGAACGATGATGATGGAGCTTGCCGGACTGTCATTCCTGGGACTTGGCGCGCAGCCACCTACGGCGGAGCTTGGAAATATGATGAGCGGCGGAAGAAGTATGCTGCAGACGTATCCATGGGTTGTAATTGGCCCGGGACTTGCTATTTTTACAGCGGTTGTTATTTTTAATCTGCTTGGTGATGCCATGCGCGATTATCTGGATCCACACAATGGGCGGAAACAATAAAGAAAGGGAGAGAGGAACATGAAAACAAAATACTGGAAAAAAATCGATATCATTTTTAGCGGCAGTCTGTTTAAGCGGCAGTCTGCTTGCCGGATGTGGAAGTCAGAAAAGTGCGGACAGTACGCAGACAGAGAACAGCGAAAAAATCATTTGTATTTGGTGATACCACTTTTAACCCGGAAAAATGAGGAAGCCGATGTCAATCCGCATAATACCTATGCCGGCTGGGCCTGCATCCGATATGGAATTGGGGAAACGCTGTTTCATTATTCCGATGCCATGGAAATTGAGCCATGGCTGGCAACCGAATATGAAAATCCGGATGATCTGACCTGGATCATCACGCTGCGGGACGATGTTTCGTTTTCCAGCGGACGAAAAATGGATGGAGAAGCAGTAAAAGAATGTCTGGAACATCTGATCGAGGTTCATGAGCGTGCCAGAGGAGATCTGATGATTGACTCCATTACGGCAGAAGGTCAGACGGTCACAATCAAAACGCAGGTTCCAAAACCGACGCTTTTGAACTATCTTCCGACCCGTATGGATGTATCATTGATATGCAGGCGGGCATTACAGAGGATGGCATCGTAACAGGAACCGGACCGTATCAAGTCGTATCTCTTACATCCGGGGAAAAACTGGAGCTTGAAAAAAATGAAACCTACTGGGATGGGGAACCGGGATTTGATCAGATTACGGTTCGCACCATCTCGGACGGCGACACACTTACCATGGCACTTCAGTCCGGAGAGATTGATGGCGCCTATGGAATGCCGTATGCAAGCTACCCGCTGTTTGAGAATGATGATTACACATTTTCGAGCTGTGCCACAAGCCGTGCGTTCTTTGCCCATATGAACTTTGAAAGCCCGATCATCCAGGATGAGGCAGTGCGGAAAGCAATTGCAATGGGAATCGACAAAGAAGGGTTTGTCGAGACGCTTCTGGATGGAAACGGTTATGCGGCAGTCGGTGCGTATCCGGATAATTTCTCTTTTGGAGGAGACGCCGTACAGGCAGAATCCTATGATCCGGCGGGAGCCGAAAAAGTGCTGGAGGATGCCGGATGGGTGGACCGTGATGGAGATGGAATCCGGGAAAAAGACGAGAAAAACTGTCGATCCGCTGGCTGACGTATCCAAGCCGTCAGGAACTGCCGCTTCTTGCAGAATCGGCTCAGGCAACCTTAAAAGAAATCGGAATCGATGTGTCCATCAACAGCACGGCAAATCATAACAGTCTGCGAAAAGATCCGACGGCATGGGATGTTTATGCAAGTGCAATGGTAACGGCGCCGACGGGAGATCCGGAGTATTTCTTTACGACACACTGTCTGGACAGTTCGGCGGTCAACAACGGACATTACCATTCTGACAGGCTGGAAGAGCTGGAAAAAGAAATGGCAGTTACCTTTGATACAGAAAACGAGGAGAACTGGCGGTCCAGATGCAGCAGACGATCCTGGACGATCATGCTTTTGTGTTCTGTTCACATCTGAAAATGAGCATGATTTCACGGTCAGATGTAACCGGACTGATGGCGCATCCCTGCGATTTCTATGAGATTACTGCAGACCTGAAACCGGCAGAATAATATGTGGGAAGAGCAAAAAGGAGAAAGAATGGAAGAACTGCTGTCTTATTCGCATGTCGATATCGCTTTTCGGGGAAACACCGTGGTACATGACGTCAGTTTCGAACTTCATCCGGGAGAAATTCTTGGCATTGTGGGCGAATCCGGAAGCGGGAAAAAGTACCTTGCTGAAGGCTGCAATGGGTTTGCTTGGAAGGGACGGAATGGTAACCCGGGGAGATAATTTTTTTCCGCGGGCAGGACATACCGGATCTGCCGGCAAAAACAGCTACGGACCATCTGCGGAGCAGGAATCGGCATGATCTTCCAGGATGCGGGCGCTTCGTTAAGTCCCATACGTACCATTGGTGCGCAGATCCGGGAGAGCATGGCCGTCCATAAAAAAATAACGAAAGCAGAGGCGAAAAGGCAGGCACTGCAGCTGTTTGAAAAGATTGGCCTGGAAGACGGGGAAAGAATCTGGAGAAGCTATCCGTTTGAACTTTCGGGAGGCATGAAGCAGAGAGTGGGAATTGCCCTTGCCATGCTGATGGAGCCGCCGGTTCTGCTGGCCGATGAACCGACAAGCGCATTGGATGTGGCCGTACAGAAACAGGTGGCAGAGGAGATGCTCCATCTGCGGGAAGTATTTGGAACCGCAATCGTTCTGGTGACACATGATATCGGGGTTGTATCAGCCATGGCAGATACCGTGCTTGTGTTAAAAGACGGCTGCGTGGCAGAGTATGGTACTGCAGAACAGGTGCTAAAGGAACCGTGCCGGGAGTACACCAAAAATCTGCTGGCGGCAGTTCCCAGACTTTGGAGGAAATAAATGGAACCAATTTTGAAAGTTTCCGATTTGACCAAAACGTTTGAAGACAGAAAAAATGGAAAAAGTTTTATGCGGTAGATCATGTTTCCTTTCAGATGATGCCGGGGCAGACGCTTGGAATTGTGGGTGAATCCGGAAGCGGGAAAAGTACGCTGGCCAGACTTTTGTGCTGTCTTGAAAAGCCGGACGGCGGCGTACTTTCCCTGTGCGGCCAAGAGATCGGAGATACGAAACGAAAAAAAAAATCGAGAGGTCTGCCGGAAAATTCAAATGGTTTTTCAGGATCCGGTCAGCTCTTTCGACCCGCGCCGGACGCTGGGGGAAGGGATCGGGGAAAGTCTCAGAAATGCCGGAGTTCCCCGGAAAGAAGCAGAGAAGAGGGTAAGGCAGCTGCTGGAGCAGTGCGGTCTTCCGGAAGAGTTTGCAAAACGATATCCGCATGAGGTAAGCGGCGGTCAGTGCCAGCGTGCAGCGATTGCAAGAGCACTGGCGATCGAGCCGCAGATTCTGATCTGTGATGAGGCGACGTCTGCACTGGATGTCGCCGTGCAGAAACAGATCATGGAGCTTCTGGATCTGCTGCGGAAGGAAAAACATCTGACAATTTTATTTATCTGTCACAATCTGGCACTGGTACAGTCCTTCTGCGATCGGATTCTCGTCATGAAGCAGGGAAAAATGGTAGAAGAAGGAACACCGGAGGAAGTGATCTGGCATCCGAAACATCCGTATACCAAATTACTGGTAGATTCCGTGTTATAAGTTTGGAAAGGAAGAGCAGAAAATGTGGATTTTCTGCTCTTTCTGCGTTATGATAGAGAAAAGCGGCAAGAGCGCCGGAAAAGAAAAGGAGAAAACTTGCGATGCGAAAAGAAGAGTTAAAAACATATATCGAAAACCATGAATCGGAGATGATCGAAGACCTGAAAAGCCTGATCCGGATTCCAAGCGAAAAACAGGCGGTAGAGCCAGGCAAACCATTCGGCACACCGGCGGCAGAAGCACTGGCGCAGGGAATCGAAATTCTGGAAAAATATGGCTTTGCCGTAACCAACTACGACAACTACGCGATTGCAGCTGACTTTAATCAGGAAGAAAAGGGCCTTGATATTCTCGCCCATCTCGATGTCGTACCGGCAGGCGAAGGCTGGCAGGAGACCGATCCATTCACCCCGCTCATCAAAGAAGGAAAAATGTTCGGCCGCGGAACCGCAGACGACAAAGGACCGGCGATCGCAGCTATCTACGCAATGCGCGCTGTCAAAGAACTCGGTTACCCATTAAAGAAAAATGTCCGTCTTGTCCTCGGTTCCGACGAGGAGTGTGGAAGCTCTGACCTCGAATATTATTATAAGAAAGAAGTGGAAGCACCATGCACCTTCTCACCGGATGCCGAATTCCCGGTCATCAACATTGAAAAAGGCGGCATGCGTGGCCACTTCGAAAAAACATCCGATGCCGGAACGACAGGCGTGCGCCTCGTATCCTTACAGGCCGGCACCAAACTGAACGTTGTACCAGGCAAAGCATATGCAGAGCTTGCCGGCATGGCAAAAGAAGACCTGAAAACCTGCGCTGACGAGACTGAGCAGAAGACCGGCGTTTCCTTCGTTCTGGAAGACACCGAAAACGGCAATATAAAAATCACCGCCTGCGGTGCCTTCGCCCACGCATCCACCCCGGAAATGGGTAACAACGCACTGACCGCACTGCTGCAGCTTCTCGCATCCGTTGGAATGGAAGAGAGTGAACTGAAAAACGACATCAGTTTCCTTGCAAAAGTTTACCCGCACGGCGACGGCAAAGGCGCAGGCCTCGGTGTCGCCATGTCAGATGAAGAGTCCGGCGAGCTCACCTTAAGCCTCGACCTCATGAACTACGACGGCAAAACCCTGACCGGTTCCTACGACTGCCGCGCCCCGATCTGCGCGACAAAAGAAAACCTGTACGATACCGCCGGGCAGAACATGAAAAAAGGCGGCTTCTCCATGGAAGGCAGCGGAATGTTCCCACCACACCACGTCCCGGCCGACAGCCCGTTTGTCCAGACCCTGCTGCAGTGCTACACGGATGTCACTGGAAAACCAGGCAAACCATTTGCGATCGGCGGCGGAACGTATGTGCATCATCTGAAAAACGGCGTTGCGTTTGGATGCGCAGACCTTGAAGTCGACAACCGTATGCACGGAGCAGACGAGTTCGTGGAAATCGAATGCCTGAAAGAATGCGTTGTGATCTTCGCGGAGGCGATTCTGCGGATCTGCGGGGAATAAATAATTGAAAAATAAAAGATAAAAAGATCTTCAGCCAAACCGATAGATTCTGAAAAGAACAAGGTTTGCCTGAAGATTTTTTATGGCTCTGAATTGTTACAAATTTTCTCAGAACCGCAGTTCCCTGCACCGGTTCAGGCATGCAAAGATTTCCTGCTGTCTCGGCCGTGCTAGGTCGCTGGGTCTTCCAGGAGCGAGAAGAGAAGCAAGGCCTTTTTCATCCATCTGTTTTTCCAGCAGATCCACCACCTGCACCAGTGTTTTCTTACCGTCCATCTTGTGCTCCGCTGCTTCTAAAAGAAGCGCAGCCAGCCCGTTCAGCTGTTCACTGTCCGTGAGCTGTTCCACGGCGCGCAGATCCGTCAGAGATTTGTTGATGAGGATGGATTCCCGTCCCATCACTTTGACTTTCGTGCGGTCACTTCCCGTCAGGCCTTTACCCGGCTGCGGGCAGCGGTGAAAGGCTGGAACAGAAAAAGGGCGTATGGAGGCAGTAAACGGCGGAAATTCCGCGGCTGTGGTTTTTGCGCGATCCGTAATGTCATAAGGAACGTATTCTTTCATCTGAATGACAGTGTCTGCCACATGGAAGTAAGAACCGGAGCTTCCGGCAACGAGAACCGACGAGATGCCGAGCTTCTCATACAGATCCCGCACGCGGCTGATAAACGGTGTGATCGGTTCTTCGCTGTCGGCAACGACGCGCTGCATCAGCTCATCGCGCACCATAAAGTTGGTGGCGGATGTGTCCTCATCAATCAGAAAGAGGCTCGTGCCGGATTCGATGCCCTCGATCACGTTGGCGGCCTGCGAGGTGCTTCCGCTGGCATCTGGAGTCGAAAATGAGGTGGTGTCGCTCTTTCCGGGAAGATCGTGGATGAAGAGGGAGATATCGACATTGCTGATGCTTCTGGAGTCCTCGGAGCGGAGCTTTCCGGCGCTTGCATCGGTGATGACATATTCACGGCCGTCCCCGGCGATGTGGTTGTATACGCCGCGCTCAAGAGCCTGCAGAAGGGTAGATTTTCCGTGGAAGCCTCCGCCTACGATCAGTGTGACACCGAGTGGAATTCCCATGCCGGAAACAGGTCCGCGGTTTGGAAGATCGAGGGTAACGCGCAGGGATTCCGGTGAGGTAAACGGAACGGCGTGCTTCATCGGCAGATCGGAAACACCGGTCTCGCGCGGGAGAATGGAGCCGTCGGCGATGAAGGCAGTAAGCCCTTTTTCTTTTAATGCGGAACGGATCGCCTGCTGATCCTCACAGAGATAGGCGACATTGGCACATGCTTTTGGATCCAGAGCACGGTAGAACAGTGATTTTTCTACGCAGCCGGGAAGAAAGTCGAAAAGAATGCGGATCAGCTCCTGCGAGGCGATGGTGCGGCCGTTAGCCGGAAAGCCGATTTCCATGTTGACGATAAGACTGCCGTCGGAAGGATTCAGAACACAGGCAGTACGCTCAAGAATTTCCTGCCCGCAGCGGCTTATCCCAAGCAGACCACTTTTGCCGGAGCCCTTTGCGCGGAACGAATACGGTGCGATAGCGCGCGCAAACTGGCGCAGCAGGTAATCCTGGAGGGCGACGCGCTTTTCATACGTATCATAGAGTGATGCCGGGAAAGCGGCAGTTCTTCCATTCACATGAACGCTGACGCGCGATGGAGCGGCGAACGGATCGCCCTGCACGTGGTCGATGGAGAGTGTGTAGCGCGGAAACTGATAGGCACCGCGGGTAGATTTATAGGCGGGATAGCTTTTGTGATTGATACTGAATAAAAGCTGTTTCAGGTCATTTGCAGATTGCATGAAAAAAATCTCCTTTCAAAATAAAAAGGTGAGGCTGCCGTACAGAGCGTGTCTGAGAAAGGCTTTTCGCAAGCTGCGAGTTCCGGTTTGCGGAAATGATTTTTCAGACACGCGCTGGACGACAGCCTCATCCAAAAAGCTTTAACGTCTGGAAACACTCTGGCGCTTCACCAGTTTGGTTGCCATGCACATTTTCAGACATTCGCGTTTCGGATCGGCCACGCGGTCAAGCAGGCGCTGGACGGCAGTGGCGCCAAGCTCGCGTTTTCTGACCTTCATGGTGGAAAGCGGCGGAACCATCATATCGCACATCGGAACGTCATCAAAGCCGATGATGGAGACATCCTCCGGGATGCGGTAGCCGTTTTCACGCAGTGCACGCATGGCGGCCGCCGCGATGATGTCATTATCGGCAAAGTAAGCATCCGCGATCGGCGCTTTCGACTCGAGAAGGCGCAGCATGTCGCGGTAGCCTTCGTCCGAGGTCGGGGAAACCGGGTGGACATATGGATGTGAGGTGCTGATACCGTTTGCACGGAGCGCTTTGTAGTAGCCGTCGGCGCGTTCGGAGAAGTTGCTGATGTCGAGGCTCGAGTGAAAGTAGCCCACGTTTTTGTGTCCGCACTGAATCAGATAATTCGTGGCGTTGAACGCCCCCTGGATGTTGTTGATCAGAACGCAGTCGTAATCGAGCTCATCGTAATAGCAGTCCACGACAACGATCGGAACAGAAAAAAGTCGCGGAACTTGCGGAAATCGGACGGAGCCATTTCGGTTGCAAGAAGAAGAATGCCCTCACAGTCCACAGCGCGGAGTGCATCGAGCTGGCTGTCAATATCCATGGTCTCATAAAAAGTAGGAGATATGAAGCGCACAGCCCTGGCGGGTGCATTCGGTGGAGATTCCTTCGGTCAGCTGGGAGAAAAACGGCGTGTCGGCAGCAACCTTTCCGTGCTTCTTATAATTGACCAGCTGAATAATGCGGGAGGAAGCGCCGGAGGCTTCAGTTTTTTTTCGGCGCATAGCCATACTCGGCTGCAGTTTTTAAAACCAGCTCTCTTGTGGCATCACTGATGCCGGGTTTGTTATTGAAAACCATAGAAACCGTGGCAGGCGATACGTTGATCAGCTTTGCCAGTTCTTTCGCAGAAATATTCATAAGAGTTCAGCTCCTGTTCGATAAAATCAGCCCGCACGGTGCTTTCAGGCGTTTTGCGCATGCGGGGTGTTGAAATTTATTTCAGTATTTATTTGAAAAATATTAAACTTATGCATTGATTTTAATATGAATTAAAAAAGAAGTCAACTTCTGAACTGTAAAAAAACTGAAATATGAAGAAATGCATAAAAACATCCATTCTTTTTTCGTATAAATTACTAAAAAAGGATTTAATAAAGCTGAATAGATGTTGACAAGTTCAAAAGAATTTAGTAATATAAGAGCCATAAAGAGCAGGGGAATTCAAGACATAATTTAGCGGAATTTAAAGAAAATTAAGTGGAGGAAATGAATATGAAATCAATTAAGATCGGATTTGCACCTACGAGAAGAAGCATTTTCAGTGCCCCGGATGCCGTAAAATACGCCAACCTGACGAGAGAGCGTTTAAAAGAGCTCGGCGTTGAATTTGTCGATATCACAGACATCAATGAGGAGGGTCTGTTTTACGATGAGGCGGACCGTGAGAAAATCCAGGAGAAATTCCGCCGTGAAAACGTAAAGGGAATTTTCTTCCCGCACGGAAACTTCGGAACGGAATATGTCTGTGCAAGACTGGCAAAGGAAATGGGGCTTCCGGTACTCCTCTGGGGACCGCGCGATGAGAGACCGGATGAGAACGGTGTGCGTCTCCGCGACAGCCAGTGCGGCCTGTTTGCAACTGGAAAAGTGCTGCGCCGTTTTGGTGTTCCGTTCACCTACATGACGAACTGCCGTCTGACCGATCCGGAATTTGAGCGCGGCATCAAGGATTTCCTTGCTGTATGTAATGTGGTAGATACCTTCCGCCACACCAGAATCCTTCAGATCGGACCGCGTCCGTTCGATTTCTGGTCCACCATGTGCAACGAGGGCGAGCTGCTGGAAAAATTCAACATCCAGCTTTCTCCGATTCCGCTGCCGGAACTGACCGAAGAGATGAAAAAAGCAAAAGCAGAAGGAACCGAGGTAGCAAACGTCGTTTCTTACTGCAATACCAATATGTGCGTAAAGATCAAACCGGAAGAGCTGGAAAATGTTGCGGCCCTGAAAGTTGCCATGAAGAATCTGGCTGCAAAATATTCCTGCAATGCGATTGCCATCCAGTGCTGGAATGCCCTGCAGGGTGAGATCGGCATTATGCCGTGCGCAGCAAACTCCCTTTTGAACGAAGAGGGAATCCCGGTTGTCTGTGAGACGGATATCCATGGAGCCATCACGGCGCTGATGGTAGAGGCTGCCGGCCTGAACGATAAGAGAAGCTTCTTTGCAGACTGGACGGTACGCCACCCGGACAACGAGAACGGCGAGCTGCTGCAGCACTGCGGACCGTGGCCAATCTCGGTAGCACAGGAAAAATCCGACCATCGGTTATCCTCTGGCATTCAGTCATCCGGGAGCTGTAGAGGCACAGGCAAAATTAGGCGAGATGACACTGGCACGTTTCGACGGAGACAACGGAGAATACTCTCTGCTGCTTGGAAATGCAAAAGGTGTCGAGGGACCTTACACGAAGGGAACCTACGTATGGGTTGAGGTACAGAACCTGAAACGCCTGGAGGCAAAAATCGTGGAAGGACCGTACATCCACCACTGTGTCGGTATCCACGAGAACGTTGTGCCGGTTCTGTATGAAGCATGCAAATACATCGGCATTGCCCCGGATTTATATGATCCGATCGAGGAAGATGTCAAAGCATATTTAAGAGGAGAATGAAAATCATGAGTGAATACAAGGAATTGAGTTGTCTGGCGTATGATCTGCGGAAGAAAGTAGTGGAAATGGTAGTTTCCGGCAAGGGCGGCCACATCGGCGGTGACATGAGTGTCATTGATGTGCTTGTAGCGCTGTATTTTAAAGAGATGAACATCAGCCCTAAGAACATGGACGACCCGGACCGCGACCGTTTTGTGATGAGTAAAGGTCATTCCGTTGAGGCATATTATGCAGTACTTGCAGCAAAGGGATTCTTCCCGATGGAAGAGGTCATCGAAAAATTCTCCAAATTCGGCAGCCCGTACATCGGCCATCCGAACAATAAACTGCCGGGCATCGAGATGAATTCCGGTTCTCTCGGCCACGGACTTCCGGTCTGCGTGGGAATGGCGCTGGCAGGAAAAATGGATAAAAAAGATTACCGTGTCTACACCGTTATGGGTGACGGCGAGCTGGCAGAAGGCTCTGTCTGGGAGGGCGCAATGTCCGCAGGAAACTACAAGCTGGACAACCTCTGTGCGATCGTAGACCGCAACCGTCTGCAGATCTCCGGAAATACCGAGGATGTCATGAAACAGGACAGCCAGGAGGAGAGATGGGCAGCGTTCGGATGGAATGTTCTTTCCGTACCGGGCAACGATATGGACGCGCTCGTTCATGCGTTTGAGCTGGCGAAACACTGCAAGGGAAAACCGACGGTTATTATTGCAAACACAACGAAGGGCTGTGGTTCTTCCGTGATGGAAAATAAGGCGGAGTGGCATCATAAAGTGCCGACACCGGAGGAAGTAGAACAGATTATGAAGGATCTGGATGAGAGAAAGGAGGCACTGTCATGAATAAGATTCCAAACAGACAGGCCATTTGCGAGGTTTTAATGAAACATGCCGAAACGGATAAAGATATCGTGGTGCTCTGCAGCGATTCCAGGGGAAGTGCTTCCCTGACACCGTTTGCAAATGCGTATCCGGAGCAGTTTGTGGAGATGGGTATTGCGGAGCAGGATCTGGTCAGCGTTTCTGCCGGTCTTGCAAAATGCGGCAAGAAAGCATTTGCGGCATCTCCGGCGTGCTTCCTCTCCACCAGAAGCTATGAGCAGGCGAAAATTGACTGTGCATACTCCAACACCAATGTAAAGCTGATCGGTATCAGCGGCGGTGTGAGCTACGGTGCGCTTGGCATGAGCCATCATTCTGCACAGGATATCGCAGCAATGGCAGCCATTCCGAATATGCGTGTGTATCTGCCAAGCGACCGTTTCCAGACAGCAAAACTGGTTGAGGCGCTCCTTACCGATGAAAAACCGGCTTATATCCGAGTGGGAAGAAATGCCGTTGCGGATATTTACAGCGAAGAAAATACCCCGTTTGAGATGGATAAGGCAACGGCTCTCTCGGAAGGCACCGATGTTTTACTGGTAGCCTGCGGTGAGATGGTCCGCCCGGCGCTCGATGCAGCTGCTATGCTGAAAGAAGAGGGAATCAGCGTAGGACTGCTCGATATGTACTGTGTGAAGCCGTTGGACAAAGAGGGTCTGGTAGAGGCTGCAAAGAAGGCAAAAGTTGTCATTTCGATCGAAGAGCACGCTCCATTCGGCGGTCTTGGATCGATGGTGAGCCAGGTGGTCGGTGCGGAGTGCCCGCGCAAAGTCGTTCCTATGTCTCTGCCGGATGCGCCGGTGATCACGGGAACTTCCAAAGAAGTATTTGACTATTATGGACTGAATGCCGAGGGCATTGCAAAAAAAATGCGAAAGAATTACTGGCTTAACCAGAAATGGAATCAGCGGTGAAATGTGATAGCCCGCAGGGAAACTGTAAACTGCCGCAGGTCTGCGTATGCCATGTTCCTGCGTGCCTGGGCGGAAGAAAATCCGGGAACGCAGGAACTTTTTCTATATAACCAGGAACAAATCGTTCTGCGGAAATAATCAGGAATAAATCGTTCTGCGGAAATAATCAGGAATAAATCGTTCTGCGGAAGATGTTGGAATGTGTGGTAATCGCCAAAGATCTTGCCTATAGGGGCAGGGTGAACGCTGCGATAATAAACAATGACGCATTGTATGCTGGAAAAACAGGGTGTATTCAGCGTTATTCGAGAAGGGGATCTGGATATTTATAAAATTTTAGGAACGGAGCTGGAAAAATGGAGAAAAGGTATATCATCGGAATTGACCAGAGCACGCAGGGAACGAAAGCGCTGCTCTTTGATGGGGAGGGACATTTACTCCGCCGTACCGACCTGCCGCATCGGCAGATCGTCAATGAAAAGGGATGGGTGTCCCATGATCTGAATGAGATTTACCGAAATACAGTACAGACGGTAAAAACGCTGGTGACAGAGTCCGGTGTTGCACCGGAAACAATCGCCGGAATCGGCATCAGCAATCAGCGTGAGACGACGGCGATCTGGGATAAGGCGACCGGGGAACCACTGGAAGAGGCCATTGTATGGCAGTGCGGACGCGCAAGCGGGATTACGCAGGAGATTGCGGAGCAGGGGCACGCAGAGGAGATCCGCGAGGCGACGGGTCTGCAGCTTTCGGCTTATTTTCCTGCTGCAAAGATGGCGTGGCTGCTTCGAAACGGCGGAGAAGAAAGACAGAAACGTGCTGCAGACGGGGAGCTCTGCCTTGGCACCATCGACAGCTGGCTGGTTTACAAGCTGACGGGGATCATGCATTTAAGACGGATTTTTCAAATGCGTCGAGAACGCAGTTGTTTAATCTGAAAACACTGGCGTGGGATGAGAAGATCTGCGAGATGTTCGGGATTCCGGCTTGTGCGCTGGCCAGGGTGTGTGATTCCGATGCGGTGTATGGAACCACGACGATGGAAGGATTGTTTTCCGAGCCGGTTCCGATCTGTGGTGTATTAGGCGACTCTCATGCGGCTCTGTTCGGACAGGGCTGTTTAAAACCGGGCATGATCAAGGCGACGTACGGAACGGGTTCTTCGCTGATGATGAACATTGGAGACAAGCCGATTCAGAGCAGCCACGGCGTTGTGACTTCGCTTGCGTGGGGAAGAGGCGGCAAGGTGGACTATGTGCTGGAAGGCAACCTGAACTACACCGGAGCTGTGATTACCTGGCTGAAGGATGACCTGAAGCTGATTTCTTCGGCAAAAGAGACGGAAGGACTGGCAGGGGAGGCAAATCCGGCAGACCGCACGTATCTGGTTCCGGCATTTACCGGGCTTGGCGCGCCGTACTGGGATGAGAAAGCAACGGCATCGATCAGCGGAATTACCCGCACCACAGGAAAAGCTGAGGTGGTAAAAGCGGCACTCGATTGCATTGCCTACCAGATCACCGACCTTGTCCGTGCGATGGAGCAGGATACCGGCATGCGGATCGAGGAACTCCGTGTAGACGGCGGCCCGACACGAAACGGATATCTGATGCAGTTCCAGAGTGATATTACGAATAAACGCGTAAATATTCCGGACGCGGAGGAGCTTTCCGGGATTGGAGCGGCTTATATGGCGGGTATTTCGGCAGGTGTGTATGATCTGGAGAAGCTCGCGGGAAATATGAAACGAAGTGTGTATGAACCGAAGATGGACGATGAAATCCGGGAGAAAAAATTATGCCGGATGGAAAGCGGCGGTCGACGGGGTATTAAGTAAATAGGGGACGGACGGTGTAAAAGGCCTCCCGCCCCACAGAGCACAAGTCCCCGGACAGGCACTGTTTCGGAGGGCAAGAGGCTCTGTGCGGCGGGAGATTTTTTCGCGCCTGACGGTGGGATGACGAAGGGGGGCACGCGGGCATTACTGTGCACTCGGCAAATACGCGTTTGCGATAAGAAAACGAAGACGCATACGTGCGTGATTGAGAAATTTGAAAAATAAAATAATCTACAAACAAAAAGGAACGATTTGGATAGAACGTTCCTTTTTTGCATATAGAGAATAAATTGTACAGAAATAAAAGGCGCTGTATAAACAGCGCGTAATGCTGATAGAATGCGAGAAAACAGCAAGAAAAAGGAGGATTAAACTTGTAGTTCAATGAAGAAAAAATTAGATGTGGTATAGTATCAAGAAAAGGGATTTCGCATGAAGGAAATTTCAATAGAAGATGTATTAGAGCGTGTCTGAAAAAGTCATTTCCACAAACTGGGACTCGCAGCTTGCGAAAAGCCTTTTTCAGACACGCTCTAGAGTGTACATTATGCAAAAAAGGGAGGGACAAGAGTTTGTCCGGTAAAAAACAGGAAGTATGGTAAGATAAGCTGGTAATGGAGAACGTATGCAGATTCGTATGGATGAAAAAAGGGAGGATTCTGTTTATGGCTACTTACGTTATTTCTGATATTCACGGTGAGTATGAGAAATTTATGGAGCTGCTGGAAGAAATTGAGTTGAAAGATACAGATACGCTCTATGTTCTGGGTGATGTTTTAGACCGGGGTGAGCATCCGATTAAGGTGGTATTGAAACTGATGGAAATGCCGAATGCGTTCTGTATCGTGGGGAACCATGAGGTGATGGCGCTGGAATGTCTGCGGTTTCTCTGTCAGGAAATCACAGATCTTGCCATCGAGGAAGTGGATGCTGAACTGTTGGACAACCTGGTTCGCTGGAAGTATAACGGCGGTGATGCTACGATCCGGGAATTTCGGGCGCTGGATCCCGAGATGCGGGAGGAAGTACTGAATTTTCTGGAGGATTTCAGTCTGTATGAGGAGCTTACAGTGGGAGAAAAACAGTATCTGCTGGTGCATGGAGGGCTGGGGGGATTTACACCGGAAAAGAGGATCGAGGAATATTCCCTGCACGATCTTGTATGGGCCAGACCAGATTATCAGAAGGAATACTTTGCGGATACAAATCTGGTAACAGGACATACACCGACGCAGACGATTCCGGAAAATGATAATCCCGGGTATATTTATAAAAAAGTATCACCACATCGCCATCGACTGCGGCGCATGCTTCCCGGGAGGGAGGCTGGCGGCAATCTGTCTGGAAACGGGGGAAGAGTTTTACAGTTCGGACAACAATGGGTGAAAGATTTTAGACGTTCCATGATGCCAGTATCAGAAGACCGAAATCCGGAACCAGCAGAACAAGCGGGAAGATTTTTGAAACAGGACATGCCAAAACACAAGCAGGAAAGCCGTTTTTGGAAAAATGAGCGGATAACGAAAGCTTTGAAGATTGCAGGAGCAGACATGAAAGCTGCGAAAGAAAAGGAGATTTTGGATGCACTATATTATTACTGATATACATAACGACAGCTGGCGGTTCATGAAATTGCTGGAAAAAATGGATCTCAAAGAGGACGATCACCTGTATCTGCTTGGTGATTTGTTTGACCGCTGCATGGATCATCCAGACCCGGCGGGCGTGTATTTTCAGGTATTGAAGCTGGGGAAAAAATGTACTGTGATCCGCGGCAACCACGATCATTGGCTTGCCAATTACATTTTCCACTATTACGGGATGGATGAGAGAGACCGCGCCCTCCTGCAGCCGTATCCGTACAATTCCTTCCCATCTTTTTACAGGAACGCCTGACGGAAGTTGATTTAAAGCAGCTCGCAGAGCGCATCCTTTCCTGGCCGGTACAGGTGGAAATCGAGGTAGATGGTCAGCCGTATCTGCTTGCCCATGCCTGTACGGCAGAACCGGGGAAATGGAAACTGGACAACTATTATCTGATAGGGGGATTTGTGGTACAAGGTTTTTCTTCATGAGGGAGTGCATGGATATATTTCCGTCTGCGGCCATCAGAACATGGGAAATGGATCCATCTGGAAGAATAAAAAAGAAAACGTCTATCTGTGTGACTGCGGCTGCGGCTTTGAGAATGGAAGACTGGGATGCCTTTGCCTGGAAACGAAGGAAACTTTCTACGTATAAACAAACAGAGGAAAAGCAATGAAGCGATATATGATGTCGGATATTCACGGATTTCTGGAGGCATTCGAGGCAGCTCTGGAAAAAAACAGATCTTTCCGGGGGAAAAACCAGCTGATTCTGTTGGGCGATTACATAGATTATGGGCCAGATGGCCGGGCGGTGCTGGAAAAAGTCAGGGCATTGCAGGGAAAAATATGGTTCGGAAAAAGTCATTGCCCTGATGGGAAACCATGAAAAAGCACTGCTGGACTGGCTGGAAGAATATGCGGATGTCAACCGGCATATCGGCAGTGTGGAGCAATATCGCAGCCGGGAATGGCTGGCATCGGATGCAGATGGAGACTATGAAACGCTGCACAGCTTTCTGAAAGAAAAACATTTTCAAGAGTTTCTGGAAAAAGAAGCACACCTCTCAGAGGATTCCAGAAATGCAGAAGCAGTACGGCTGATGTTCGAAGATGCGGGGGATCTGATCACCTGGATGCGCCATTTTCCTTACTTTTATGAAACAGAACGCCAGATTCTGGTGCACGCCGGAATTGCCGAATGGGGCGGTAAAGACTGGCTGTGCGTGACCAGCAGGGAGCTGATGGTGGGGAAAAGAACGGTAAGCCGCGGAGCATTCCATAAGGATGTGATTGCAGGCCACATTTCCACGGCAAAAATCAGCGGAAACAGGACATATGACGGTATCTGGCACGACGGTCAGAGCCACTATTATCTCGATGGAACCACCTGGCGGAGCGGAAAAATTCCGGTGCTGGAATATGACAGTGAAACTGAAAATACAGAGAAATATGGTGAGACACGTTGTAATGCAGTACAGTAAGATCACGGCAGGGCAGAAAAAGTGATTTAGTCAAATTAAGCAAGTGGTAAAGTGGATTGCGGATATCCGCTTTGAAAAGATACAGGATCGAAACAGAAGGGAGTACATCAGATGCATTTACCAATCAGTGTGACACAGGATGAATTATTAGAAGTTTTGCTTCAGGTTGCGCCGGTACGGCCGGTCTTTATCTGGGGTGCACCCGGCATCGGAAAATCCGCGTTAGTGGAAAAATTCGCAGACGAAGTCGGCCTGCCGTGCGTGTCGCTCCTCGGAAGCCAGCTCGCGCCGGAGGACATTATCGGCATTCCGCAGATCCGGGGCGAGACATCGGAATTCCTTCCGCCGAAAATGATCGCCAGAAAAGAGCCATATGTCCTGTTCCTGGACGAACTCAACGCCTGTACGCAGGAAGTGCAGAAAGCCTTCTATTCTCTGATCCATGAGCGGCGGATCGGAGAATACCATCTTCCGGAGGGAAGCATTGTGATCGGAGCAGGAAACCGTGCCGAGGACAGCGCGATCGTAAAAACGATGTCGTCCGCCCTTTTAAACCGTATGTTCCATGTGCAGCTGAAAGCGGATGTAGGACAGTGGATCAAGTGGGCGCAGGCAGAAGGACTCCATCCGTGGGTCATTGACTATATCATCCAGCGGCCGGATCACCTCTTTTCCGAACCGCCGAAAACCGAAGAACCGTTTTCCACCCCGCGTTCCTGGCACATGCTGAGCGATGCGTTGAAGGAATACCGGGCCGGGGAGCAGGATATTTCGCAGGAAACATTAAAAATGATGGCGTACGCCTGCCTCTTGGAACAGCATGCGGGGATGTTTCTTGCTTACACAAAAACACTGCGCAACACACATCTCCTGGATGACATTATCGCGCAGAAAGCAAAATGGCCGGACAAGCCGGAAAACCGGGATGTGCTGTATTTTCTCGCACAGTCCTTCCGCGCCAGACTGCTTGCAGAACTGCCGAAAAGCAAACAGGGAATTTCCGGCGGCATGCTTTCCTTTGCGTACCGCGCCAAGGGCATGATCAAAGAACTCGCAGTCATCAATTTCGAAATCGCCCAGATGACCGTCGCAGCTGATGGAGCGGAGGCACTGCCGGACTGGTTTATGATGGAAATCATCCGTGATCTGCCGCGGCTCGTCGGATGAAAAAAGGAAGGAGAAAAGGATGCCATACGTTCGAAGCAGGTATTACCGCGAAGAAGAAAAGCCGGCCGGGTACCGCAGAGTGGAGGCCGGCTTTGGTTTAGCTGGAAAAAAACTACACTGTTCCATCAACTGGATGGGTACATCACTGCAAAGCCTCCATCTGAATGCAAAAGGAAGTCTGGCCATGTGTTACGAAAGATGGAAATATCTACGTCAACATGCGGGCGAACCTGTCGCCGGAACAATGGTGCTATGTGATGGCACACAACCTTCTGCACCTGGCGTTCGGCCACTTTGACAAAGCGAGCATCCCTTCCGACTGCGAATTTGTCCCGGCACTCTGGAACAAAGCCTGTGATATCTACATTACCAGATTCCTTTATGACATCCGCCTCGGCGAGCCGATCTGCGCAGATCCGGCGGAAGCATATCCGATCAAACTGAACAGCGAGCAGAAAATTTATGAATATCTGTTGAAGCACCAGGATAATGGTGCGCAGATCTGCGGGACAAACTCTGAAAAAGTTAAAGGATATGATCGGGGTAGAACGGCCGATCGTTTATAAAAACGGGAGAAAGAAATGCATATGCTGAAAAATTTTGCCTATGCAGTCACTCATTCCATCAAATCTGCACTCTGCGATGCGGGAGGATACGATCTTAAAACGAAAATGAATACCGTCATTTCCAGAGCAGCAGAATGGTTCCTGTCCCATTATCCGCTGCTCGGAGGTCTTGCGGCTGCATTTAAAATTGTGGAGGACATTGAAATGTGCCATCGGTATGAAATCCATATTGCAGCGGTTGACGCAGAGCAGGGAATCATTTATGCCAATCCGTCGTGCGGATTTTCGGAGGAAGAGTGGATTTTTGTTCTCGCGCATGAATATCTCCATGCCGGACTGCAGCACCAGAAACGGTGCAATGGGCGTGACTTCTTTTTGTGGAACATCGCCTGCGACTACGTCATCAACGACTGGCTGCACGAAATGGAGATCGGCAGAATGCCGCCGGATGGGCTGTTGTATGATGAAACACTTCACAACAAATCGGCAGAAAGTATCTATGATCTGATCGTGAAAGAGATCCGAAAGTACAAAAAACTAAACACCTTCCGGGGCTTTGGCAGAGGTGATATGTTTAACGGAAACAGACCGCATTTTACTGGAAGAGAAAACGGGGTCAGCCTGGATGAACTGTTGAAAAACGCACTGCGGGAGGGATTGGATTACCATCAGGAGCACAATCGTGGTTTCCTGCCGGCCGGGCTGGTGCAGGAAATCAGGGCGCTTGCGATGCCGGTCATTCCCTGGGATGCCGCGCTGGCGAAGTGGTTTGATGTACAGTTTCCACCGCTGGAAAAAAACACCGCACCTATGCGCGGCCGAGCAGACGGCAGGGTGCCACGCCGGATATTCCAAGGCCAGGATATGCGTATTACGAGCAGGATCTGGAGAGCCGGACCTTCGGTGTGGTCGTGGACACGTCCGGTTCCATGAGTGCAAAACAGATCGGTATGGCACTCGGCTCCATCGCCAGCTATGCCGCAGCGAAAGATGTTCCGTTCGTGAGAATCATTTTCTGTGATGCCAAAGCGACGGATGCGGGATATCTGGCACCGGAAGATATTGCCGGCCGGGTAAAAGTCACGGGACGAGGAGGAACCATACTGCAGCCGGGCGTGGATTGTCTGGAACAGGCGAACGATTTTCCAAAGGACGGGCCGATTCTGATTATTACGGACGGGGAGATTGAGAATGACCTGAAGGTAAGACGAGAGCATGCATTTCTGCTTCCGAGAGGAAACCGGCTGCCGTTCCGGGCACGGGGAGAAGTGTTTTATTTTCGGGAATAGTGCGGCGTAGTCTGTGCCTCTGCAAGAAACGATAGCAGCGGACAGAATTTGCGGATGATGTTTTGCGATACTTTAGAGAACAGAAACAGAGAACACGAGAGGAGATGCTGAGAATGAGCATTGTCATTACAGGCGATACCCATGGCACCTTTGATATTGGAAAAGTTGTACGCTATTTTAACGAGCACAAAGACGAGTACACCCGGGATGACTATCTGATCATCTGCGGAGATGTCGGCATCTGCGGCTTTTCTGCAGCATACGAGGCGAATACGAGAGCCGTTTTCCGAAGTCTGCCGGTGACGACACTGTTTATCGACGGAAATCATGAGAACTTCGAACAGCTGAACTCCTACGCCGTGGAGCAGTGGAACGGCGGAAAGGTGCATATCATTGAGGACAACATGATCCATCTGATGCGCGGCCAGATCTTTACGATTGCCGGGCTGAAATTCTTTACCTTCGGAGGTGCTTACAGCATCGACAAAATGTCCCGCGCGGAGGGAATTTCGTGGTTCCCGGAAGAAATTCCGTCACGGGAAGAGTACGAAGAAGGATGGAAAAATCTGGAAAAAGAAGATTTCCGGGTGGACTACATACTGACCCACACCGCCCCAAGAGATGTGGCCGCGGCAATGGGGTATGGAGAGCTGTCTGACGATGAGGTGGAACTCCGCCAGTACCTGCAGCGCGTGGCGGATAAGACAGAGTTTCAGAAATGGTATTTCGGACACTTTCATGAAGATGCGGAAGTGGAAGAGGTGTTTGTGTGTCTGTATGATGAGGTTGTGGAGTTGTAATAAGACAGGATGTCAAAGTAGTCAGGATGGGAATGAGATGGCGCAAAGAATAAATACAATCATAGAATTTGAACAAAAGAGCATCGGAAAATCTGGTGCTCTTTTTGATGTCAAAAAATTGGACAAAATCTTGGCCGGGAAAAAAATAAGAAGCGTGATAAGATAAAATAGAAGCAGAGAGCAGCCAGAAAATGCACGTCGAACCATAAAAAATCTGCTTTGAAAAGAGAAAGTCAGTTGTTTCTTCTGATGGGACATCCATATGATCCAATGCATACTCACACGCCTGAATCACAAAACTGGAAAACGTAATGTCCTGGTCAGAATCGGAAATTGCCTGCTCGATCTGATCGATCAGGTGAAGGGGAAAACGGATGGTCTTATTTTCCGTTTCCTTGCGATTGCCTTTTAATTGAAATGCCATATCAAACTCCATTCCGCTGCCTGAAAATACAGGCCGGAACACCATTTCCGGTTATGAGATGTGAACTACAGGCAGCATAAAACATAACAAAGGTGTGTTTCAAAAGGGTTCGACAATAAAATAAGATTTTTCGGATCTGGGAAATCGGAGAAATCTGGAAAAAAGCTGTTTGGGAGACAGCTTATTTTGGTGTACCTTTTTCTGGCTGTTTTCTGATATTCAAGATAACTGGAAAGTCCAGCCTGTTTCATTGTATTGCATAAACTAATTGAAATAAGCATTGCAAAACGCATGACAAAATGTATTGCAAACAACAAGAGAATGTATTACACTAGAAGTAAAAAACTGTAAAATACAAAGCAAATGAAATGGGAGGAGGGACAAACTTCTAAAAGGTCGCAAAAATGAGAAAGGTTAAGAAAATGAAAAAAGACAGAATAAAATTCATGTTGGATATTCAGAAATGGAAACAAATGTCAATGGAAGATCTGGCGAATCATATTCCAGTTGTAATTATGGCAACTGCAATGATTGCTGGTGTGATCGCTTATATTATGTATATTGTAAACGGTGGATATCTGGCGCAGATTGCTGCTATAAAGGAATATGGTTTATAAGTACGGATACATTTACAGCAGGAACAACAGGTCTTGTTTTTGGAGGGATTGCAGGAAATATTATTTTATTACTGTTGATTGCAGAACTTGTAGTTCTGTCACTTAATTATTGCGGAATTTGTAAAGGTGGGAAAAAAAGCAGCGCTTATCGCATCGGGTATACTGATTTTGGTGCAGATTGCGGCAGCGTTTGTTCTTTTATGGATTCGCATAGGAAGAGTCACGGTGGAGCCGAATGCAGTTCGTGCGCTGATTTTCAATTTCCCGGAAGTTATTATGTATGTAAAGCCCGTTGGAATTACTTATACGATTCTTACAGTGGGAGCACTGATTGTCTTTTTTGGACTGCTTTTGGCGGAAGCAGGAAGCTGTGGAATGGTTACTTTTACAGCAGAAGCAATGATATTTGCCAAGGTTGTGGTTCCGATTGTTGTCTGGATTCTGGAAAATATTCTCGCGTTAGGTGCTGCTGTAATTGGCTGTATTTTTATATTTGTGGTTATCATTGGAATTGGAAAACTGTTATTAGATGGTCTGGCAAGTGCCGGAAGCGGCGGTGAGGGCTCTGGGCAGTCCGCATCATCCTTTGAGGCAGGAGGATCTTCTGGATATTCCGAAAGCAGATCAGAAAAAAGATCGGAGCCAAAGCGGGATAACAGAACGCCGCGGGAAAAGGATAAAAATCCGAATCACCATTATATTGCCAATTATCAGGAAACGGGCGGTATCAAATTATATAAGGTTCACAATTCGATGGGAAATTATGTAGAATTGGACAATAGTGTCGTTTCAAGAAAAGTATGCAGTCTGGCAGACGCTGAAAAGGGAAAGCACAGATTTTACAGAGAAAATTCGGGACAAGAAATCAGACTTGATGATATCCCATGGAAAAAATGAAATGAAGGGAATAAAAAGTGAAAAGAATAAGAATTCCGACAATGTTAATCGGTATCATGTTTCTGATACTTGCATGTGGGAAAAATGTTGATCCAGGAATGAAAATGAATACGATTACAGAAATAGAATCGGAAGCAGCGATAACGCAGGAAAACGAACCAGAATCTGAAGTGAGGCAAAAGACAACACCAGATGTTTCCCCCACGATAATGAAAGAAGAGAATGAAACGGTAACAGAGAGTGAGTTCGAGGAGCAAGAGCCGACAACGACACCAGAACCAACAGCGATGCCAGAGCCGGTAACTATGTATATTACCAGACTGGCAGAATTTAGAAGCGAACCAAATACAGAAGCCGGGATAATAAAGCTCTTAGACGCTCACGAAGAAGTTGAGATGGTAGAAAGCAGGGGCGAATGGTCAAAAATTTCATATTGTGGTCAACTTGGTTATATTTTAAGTGAATTTCTTACCGCAGAAAACAGAACAGAAACAAATCGTTTGATTGTAATTGATGCTGGTCATCAGGCGCAGGGAAACAGTGAACAGGAACCGGTTGGACCAGGAGCGTCGGAGACAAAAGCAAAAGTGGCATCAGGAACTATGGGAACGGCCAGCGGAGTTCCAGAATATGAATTAACGCTCAGCGTATCATTAAGGCTGGAAGAAGAATTAAAAGCCCGTGGATATCAGGTAATTATGACACGCACGACAAACGATGTTGATATCAGTAATAGTGAAAGGGCTCAGATTGCAAATAAGGCAAATGCGGATGCTTTTATAAGAATACATGCAAATGGATCTACGGATGCTTCAGTGAATGGAGCTATGACAATGTGCCAGACAAGTTCTAATCCATATAATGGAGAATTGGCAGATGTGAGTAAAAGGTTATCGGAAATAATTTTGGACTCGTTATGTGATGCAACAGGATGTCAAAAGCAGCATGTATGGGAAACGGATACAATGAGCGGGATTAACTGGTGTACAGTTCCAGTCACCATAGTAGAAATGGGTTATATGACAAATCCAACGGAAGATTTGGCTATGGAAACGGAAGAATACCAGTTAAAAATTGTACAGGGTATCGCAAATGGAATAGATCAATTTTTTCAAGAATAAAATGAGGAGTGGCGAAAATGCGTTGTTCAAAGTGTGGAAGAGAAATGCCGGATGATAGTTTATTTTGTCCGGAATGTGGGGCAGAACAGATAGTTGGGAAAAAAGTTGAGGAGAAGGAAGAAAAACACTGTGCTAATTGCGGATGCAGAATTCCAGAGGGCAGTTTATTTTGTCCAGAATGTGGAAGCGGCGTTGAAAAAGACAAAGCTCATGTAAAAATACAACCAGCAAGAAAATTAGTTTATCAAGAAACTAAAAAAGATTCAAAGAACACCAGAAGAGGAAGAAAAACAAAGAAAAGAAATAAAATAATTGTTTTATCAGCAGGCACGGTGTTGGGAATTTGTGCTATTATTGCAATTTTAGCATCAATGATGAAACCGTCTATTGATTTGAATAAGTATACAACAGTTTCTATTGATGGATATAATACGGTGGGTCAGGCAGGGGTAACCTTTGATTATGCAAAATTCGAAAAAGATTACGGAAAGAATTTAGAAAAAATTGTTCGCAAAAAAACACATTGAATGTTTTAAGGATTCAGTAACAGAACAGTTTTTTGGCTGATTGTGTTGATGGTGCGTTAGACAAAGAGACAGAGCTTAGCAATGGAGATGTTGTTACATACAAATGGAACTGCAATGATGAAGTAGCCCGTTCCGTTTATGGATATAAACTGAAATATGAGGACATAGAGGTTAAAGCGGAAAAACTGGAAGAAGCGAAAACGTTTGATCCGTTTTGAGGGAATCCAGGTGACATTTGATGGAGTTGCTCCTAATGGTTATGCATATGTTGAAGGAAATCCATCGGCAAGTGCGGCGCAGCAGTTTGGGTATGAGCTTGATAAGAGTGAGGGTCTGTCAAATGGAGACACTGTAACAGTAACGGCATGTATGTATGATGAGGATGATCCAACGGATTATTGTCTTAGAGCTTATGGAATGGTACCGGAATCTTTAACAAAGACCTATACCGTCAATGGAATTAACAGTTACATAAAAGAAATTTCAGAGATATCAGACGAAAGTTTAAAAGAGATGCAGTCGCAGGCGGAAGAGGTTTATCAAGATGATGTAGTTCAGAACTGGGGAGAAAGCGAAAAAGTTAAAGAGCCTTACGTATATGGGAAACTATTTGCTGGTCAATAAGAAAAAGTGATGATTATTGGGGAAGTAATAATATTCTTTATCTTGTTTATCAAGTGCAGGTGGAGGATACCTATTCGAATAAGGGTAAGACGTATACGGAATTGAATACGATCTACTGGTATATTTGTTTTTATGATTTATTAGTAGATTCAGATGGCGTTACAACGGTTGACGTAACAAATTACGGAACACCATACAGCGGTGTAAGGATTGATGTAGATGAAGCTGACGGCTGGTGGGGAGGCACCATGTGGTATTATGACGGATATGAAACTCTGGACGAGTTATATCAAGAAGCAGTAACAGATAATCTGGATTCTTACAAACACGAAGATAACGTAAATGAAAAACTTGCGGCTGCGTCAGAAACCCAAAAAAAGCAGAACAGGAAAATAAAGAAGAAAGTAGCAATGAAAATGCTTCCGAAGCGGAGAATGGCATGATTTTTCCTGATAGTTCAACAGCTGAAATAAACTCCGAAGACCTCAAGAAACTGTCGGATGAGGAGCTGAGATATGCTGTGAATGAAATATATGCAAGACATGGGTATATCTTTAAAGACGATCAATTGCGGACTTATTATGAGCAGTATGATTGGTATAAAGAAACTGTAAAACCAGAAGATTTTTCAGATAGCGTTTTTAATGAGGTGGAAAAAAGGAATATTCAAACCCTTCAGCGGGAACGTGATGCAAGA
>ENA-OQHD01000114-OQHD01000114.1-human-gut-metagenome-genome-assembly--contig:-NODE-114-length-35015-cov-4.427253_pt1 | contig 35015 bp, 46 predicted proteins | sample MGYA00242560_ERZ504711 | MGnify/ENA primary metagenome ERZ504711 (study PRJEB26092, sample SAMD00036198) | human gut metagenome | host: Homo sapiens | study: EMG produced TPA metagenomics assembly of...
GCAATGTGATATTCTTCCATTGCCTGCGGTGGAATCCGCAATGTTCCATCCGTCCGAATGAGTGATTTCCCGCAAAATGAAATTTTCCTCCCTTATTCATTTGTGACATCAAAAACACCTCCTGAAATTCCGAATTTTAATGTCTCTATTATACCATAATGATACTATTATGAAAAAAGGCAAAAAGAGCTCCTTCGAGCTCATTTTGATTCAGTTCTGTAAACTTGAATTTCTGGATGCGTATAATATGCGGAAAAAAACTTAACTTCATCTTAAATATAGTGCTGAGTTTCACTGCCATTCTTTAACACCATTTTCACCACACCAAGCAATGCTGCAAACAAAACACCAGCAACCGGCCATACAATCCATGTAATATCCCAGCTCATCGTCCAGAAGCTCCATGCAAGGTAAATCGCTGTAGTCAAGCACCAATATACACCAGAAAACGTGTCAGTCTTTTTCTTAAACAGTTTTTCTTCTTTTGTATATTCGCCTTCCTGAAGAAGGGTATCGTAACTGCTTTTTACCATCCCAACACGAACCAACAGATTCACTCCTATTGCAAGTATGAATAGCAGTAATCCAACGGAAAGACCACAGTAATAGTCGGACGCTTCCATAGATCCGGCAATAATTGTCGGAATCACTGCCAGTATACAAAGCACTACCCCAACAGCTGTTCCTCTGATAAAAATTTGGTTCATAGGAATCTTTTTTTTGCTCGTACCATTCCAGATACACCATACTCTGTTTCAAAGCATTCTTTTTCAAAATGTTCCATATGTGATTCACTCATTCCATATGTAATAAACAAAAAGGACGGCTGCCGCAACCATTCCAAGCAAAAAAATCACATCCAAATACTGTTGCCAGAGATTCCGAAACATGAAATACGCTATCTTCTGCCATTGTCACAAGAACAATCAATAATATTGGACTTAAGATACACATACTTGTTGCGTTTGCCACTACTTTGGATCCATTTCTTTTCATGTCAAGAAATTCATTTGCATTCTCCATAGTTACTTTTTTCAACGGTTCTGCATAGCTTTCAGTACTTTCGTGATAGGTGATATTTTCTGCTTTCATTTCATCTTTTAATAGGTAATCTGTACTAACACCAAAAAGCTCCGACATCTGTAAAATTCTTTGCAAATCTGGAACAGCTCCTGCACTTTCCCACTTAGATACTGCCTGTCTGGATACGCCCAACTGATTGGCTAGTTCTTCCTGTGACCATCCATTCTTTTTTCTTTCCTCTGTAATCTTATCAGCTTAAAATCATTTTTTCCTCCTTTTGCAGATTTTATGAGCTAAATATAACAGTTTTGCTGTTTGCATTCCACCATTTCAGGCTGTAAATCTGTCAACCAGAAGTTGCAAATCACAAAAGGATTCTATGAATCCCGATTTTCCAACAATACAAGCAGGAAATTGTTTATCATCTGTATTTGTTTTATTGTTTTCCTTTTTCTTATAAGTCGAACCTAAGCAAAGAAATGCGGAACCAAGACTTAACCATATTATAGCCATAGTATTTTCATTTCCAGTCGTTAAGCCAATAGCTGAGGCTATCAAAAACAGAGCTGATACAACATAAAATAAGATTGATTGTTATTCCTTTTTTCATAAATAAGCATCTCCTGCAAACAATAATTTAATAGCGCAAAAGGAAATATATGACATACACCCAACTAAATAATCCATGAAAAATCGCCCAGCCGACAGACTTCCACGTTGTATAACTAATAACCATAGCTAATGCACTTCCAAAAGTTATTCCTGATTTTACCGTTTTCTTGACAGTCATTGATTTATTATCTTCCATGTTTGTTTCCTCCACAAATTCCGATTGAGATTTCACCTGTTTTAAGAGATTTAATAACTGTTATATTTTGTTATTAAATTCTCCGCAAACCCTTGAAAACACTGAATTTATCACTGGTGAGCTTTCCCTTATTGTTTCCCTTGTGTTATATCGTCCCACCAGTGTTTACGAACTCTGATAAGGGCAAATACAAGGGCAAGAAAATCTGATAACACATTATAGCACAAAATGAAAATGACATGGTGAACTGATTGAAACGCTTCTGAGTTTTTGTAAGAAATGATTGATTGAATGATAAGGAGATTTGATACAATGAGAACAATATTTGCAGAATACAATCCACAACGTAATAGTGTTGATGTTTATACCTCTGCGAGCTATATGCTCCGCATTGACTGTTGGGAAGCAGAAAAGAATTTAAAAACTACGCCTAGCTCAGATTGTGCATTAAATGCACTTGCAATTGATGAACCGCTTGAATATGTACGATTATATCTGGATGGGAATATGCAGATGTGGGTAGATGCGGAAGATTCATTGGAAATCTTTTAAAATAATCCAAACTTACGTCAGCTACCACATACATGTAAGTTGTCATCTGTTTGTGTAATCACTAAAAACATTGACTTTAAAAATCAAAGCCGCCGTTATATAAATACATGAAATTGAATCTGCTTTGCGACGGCATTTTTTCTTTTACCATTTGTAAAAATAGAAATAATCAATATAGTTCAGGCACTTTTCTTTTAAAGATAAGTAGTGTAGCAATGACGGTAACAATAGCAACTAAGATAACTTGCATTATGGACTCCTGATTGGTTGTGATTTTTGGTGATAATAACTTGCCGTAACACAATAACAATCAAAGAAGTAACGATTGTTGCAGGAACAGATTTTCTGATCATGCCAATAATAAATGACCACAGAGACAGCACCATACATATAATCACAGTGGTTATTGCCATTGGTATCCATGTTCGGAGCATTGATGGTTGAAATGTTCCCTCCAGCATATTAAAGGATTTATCCGCAAATATAATATAACTGCTACAACAGATATATCCAATCGTCATTGAAATCGCTGTATAAACCATGATTATAGTTAATTTGCTGGCAATCAATTTTATTCTGTTTAAAGGATAAGAAAACATAATCGTAATTGTTCGATGATTATATTCTCCAATAACCAGCTTTGCCGTTAAGACCGACGAGTACACAAGAAAAATGAATGACATCAATAAGCCAATGACAAGGTATGTGCTTTCAAATGTGTCTTTGACCTGTTTGGGGTCTGTCATGCTATCCCATAAAGATATTGTAATGAAAAGGATGCTGAAAAGAATTGCGGCAAACATAAAGATAATATTTTGTGCAATACCAAATTTTTTCAGTTCCAGTTTGATCAAATGTGTCATCTCATTTTTCCTCCTCTGTAAGCTGGAAAAAGAAATCTTCCAGTGTGTCTTGCTTGCGTCCCATGCTCTCCAAACCAATCCCGTTCTCAATGATGGCTTTTGACAGAGCTTTACCTGAAATATCAGAATCATAAATGTGGATAAATTCTTTATCTAATACACTAAAATTCGTGATTCTCATGTTTTCAAGCAGTGCAGCAACACGAGTCACATCGTCAACCTGCAAGCTGATATAATCTGTTTGATGCTTATGGATTTCTTCGATAGGTAATTCTGTTAAGAGTTTTCCGTGTTGAATAATTCCAATCGTATCAGCAAGAAGATCCACTTCGGATAGAATGTGGCTGGATATAAAAATAGTTGTTCCATCTTCTTGATTTAGCCGTTGAAAAAGGGTTCGCATTTCACGAATACCCTCAGGGTCTAAAGCATTGATCGGTTCGTCTAAAATCAAAAATTCTGGCTTTGCCAGAATAGCTCTTGCAATAGCAAGTCGTTGTTTCATACCCAACGAGTAATGACAAACTTGTTTTTTCTCGACATTCTGCAAGTCCACCAAATGCAAAACCTCATCGATTCGTTCCTTGTTGGGAAATCCCATATACTCACAGTGCAGCTCTAAGTTTTGTCTGGCAGTCATTTTATCGTAAAAGTATGGATTCTCAATAATAGAACCAACCTTTTTGAATATTTCATAACTGTGACTGGTAACTTTTTCGCCTAAAAGCTGAACCTCTCCAGCATCTGGCTGGATAAGACTCAAAATCATTTTCATAACCGTGCTTTTTCCTGCGCCGTTTGGACCAACAAAGCCATATATTGCCCCTTTAGATATATGCATATTTACATCGTCTACAACAATATTATCTTTGTAGGCTTTTCGCAAACCTACGGTTTCCATAATATAATCCATTTTGTGTGCCTCCTTTATAGCTGCCATTATACAAAATGGACTTCTCTTTTCTCTGTCATAAATCTAACGATTTTCTAACTTTTTCAAGATGATTGAGAAAATAGTTTGCTCATTTTGTACACTATAAACTTCTAAGTCTGCCCCAATTTGTTCAGCAAGACGCTTTGAAATTGCAAGGCCTAAATCCACTGCCGGAAGTTTTTCGGGCTGTTGTATAATTCCTTTCAAAGATCTGTTTTTGCTGCTGTGGTGATATCCCATCTCCTCGATCTTCTATTTCAATAATGTTTTTTCCATTTGATGTGGTGAGCCTTAAAGAAGTATACTTACCATCACCACCATGTCGGATGGCATTGTCTATCAGATTTTTTAAAATGCGTTGTAACGCCTCGTTATCTGTATAGGCAAAAATCGGTGTATCCGGTATCTGAATATTGACTTCAAATTGTTTCTGTTCAAGAAGGTCATAGTAGTCCAAAATTGTATCTTGGCAAATCCTTGATATATTTTCCTTTTTCATTTTAATAGAAAAATCTCCAGAAGTTATTTTAGACATTGTAAAATAGTCGTTAATTGTTGAGATTAAATCATCAGCCTTTTGGTCTATTTTAACAGCCATAGCATGAACATTTTCAGATGCAGAGTAAGTGTTTGTTATATTGGAAAGCATTTCACTATTTCCTTTTAGAACAGTGAGTGGAGTTCGGATGTCGTGAGAGATGTTTGTAAGGACTTTCGCCATTGCCTGTTTACTCTGCTCAAATTGTGACTTTTTGTATAAAAATCCTGAAGCAGCTTATTAAGTGCAGCGCTTAATTTCTTGATACTATCATTATCTGTAGGTATAAGTACAAAGCCATTTTCAGAAATGACAGAAATAGTATCAAGCCTACTTGTAATATAATCAATTTCTCGTACTAATTTTTATGCTGTATCTGTTGCCAGATCAATATAAAAACCATAACAAATGAAAGAACCACAAATAAAATCATCATCTATTTCTCCTCCATCTTATATCCAATGCCCCATAAAGTTTTAACATAGGCTGTACTGTCTTCTGCATTGCTCTTCAATTTCAAGCGAAGACGATTGATGTGTGTATTCAACACATTTTCATTTCCAAAATATGGTTCTTTCCAAATCAGTTCATATAGCCTTTCCTTTGAATAAGCCTGCCCCGGATGGCTTGCTAAAATGTATAAAATTTGAAATTCAATTGGCGTTAAATCTATGGTTACTCCTTTGCGCTGAACCATGTGACTATGAGGGTCGATTTCTATATCTTTAATTTTGATAATAGAATTATTCGGTAACGCCTGGTAGGTTCTTGCTCGTCTGATGTTAGCCTTTATTCTAGCAGTAAGCTCAATGAGTGAAAAAGGTTTTACCACATAATCATCAGCACCCAAATTCAATCCTAATGATTTGTCTATATCATTGTCTTTAGCAGTAATAATAATAATTGGTATCTTGCTGACTTTACGAATTATCTTAATAATCTCCATCCCGCTTATATCTGGTAACATAAGATCAATAAGCGCAAGCGCATATTCATCATAGCTTGTAATTTTCTGGATAGCTGACATACCATCATTAAAAGCTGTCACTTCAAATTCTCCTGATAAATAATCGTTTATCATTCCTCTTATTTCTTTATCATCTTCAATCAATATTATCTTGTTTTCCATCGCCATTGCTCCTTGCTATTTTTGTTCTTCCGTCAATAGGTTTTCTGCATCTTTTTTTCCTCAACCAAATGGTTGTCTTTTTTGACTTCTACCAAAACATTATAGTTCCCTTGCTCGGACAAAACAAGTTATCCACTTTCATTCATTCACAGAATCTGTATATCGACATAATCAGTCTTTTTGATCTTGCATCATGAAATGACCAATTATGCCGATTTATTGTTTAACAGTTTTAGGCATGGTATAGTATGTTTAGTAATATCCCCTTGTTTCCCGCCAGCCTTTCACATACCATCTTATCACGACATATATTACCTGTACCAATAACAATAGAAACAGTAGATTGACTGGTAATATTGTCCTTATCCAATCTGCGAAATAGATTGCTATTGCCATACTTACGAGTATCACCATTATGGTAATCATATCCCAACAGTATTTCTTATATAGCCCTGCAATCTTTATTTCGATGAATGCCAAAAGTATTCCCACACCCACCAGACATCCACCGGAAATCAGTATTCTTATCATCCAGTATATAATTCCGGCAACGACAGGATTGGATATTCCATTGCTAACCTGTGCCACATTCTTCCCTGCCAGTATAGTCAATCCTGCAATGTTCTGTATAAAAGTGGCGATTGTATCAAAGAATACCACGCAATCAGAAATAAATATTTTTGACCGTATCATCTGAAAAAGAGTAGTTGATACGGAATACCATATCAGCAGAAACATCAATGCTTCATATATAGCTGTTTTTGCTTTATATCTGCCTGCCAGTTTTTCTCTCTGTGTATCATACCTTTCCTTAGCTTTCAGATAAGCTGTCTGTTTACAATTCCCGCACTTTTGATAGAGCACCGGCTTTTCAACCGGTATCTCTACTTTTTTTGCTGATGGGAGAGTGCATAATCCCGTTCCTGTTCTGCCTGTCTCTGCTTATCTCGACATTCCTCTATCATGGCTTGGGCGGTGTGCGTTTTCTTTTTCTCGCTCTGCAATAATTCTTTTGTTTTCCTCAAGTCGTTCTTTAAGGCTTGAATGTTCCCTGCTCTGTTCTCGCTGTTTAACCTCTCGTTCAAGGTCAGCGATTCGTCGAGCTGCACTTTCAGTTTCCTGATAGTCCGGTCTTTCTGGTCGAGTTCTTCCTGCATCTGCTCCGTCAGCATTAGCAGTTCTTCCAATTGATCGTCGTTCTTTGAGTTTCTTAATTCGTTCATCAATCAACCTTCCTTTCTCTAATTGCTGTTCAAGTTCAGTAATTCGCTGTTCTGTTTCTGCAATAGCCGGTTCTCGCTGTTCAATTTCTGTGCCAATTCCTGCCATTGCTGATTTTCGTCTGTGAGTTTCTGTATCTGGTCTGTCTTTTCTTCCAGAAGCATCAACAGTTCTTCTGTATCCGGTAAGATTTGTAGCAGCTCTGACAATTCTTTCTCTAATTGCTGCAATCGTTCTTCCTGCTCCTGAAAGCACATCAGCTTCTCGTCCTTTTCCTGTATCTCCTGAAGCATCTCTGCCATGATATTCTGCTGTTCCTCTATCTGTGTAATCATTGCTTCCATCATGGGAATTACTTCTTTGCTTTCTTCTAATGTCATTCAACCACTCCTTCCATATTGACAATGCACCGGATACCTTACCAAAGGTTGTGATTACCTTTTGCAGTAGTGCATTTTGTTTTTTAATCATCTGGTTTTCCTCTACCTTCCATGAACCATTCCATATCTGTCCGGTGAGATATTTTTCCTCAATCTTTCTTGCATCCGCACCCTCATGAATCGTAGGGATTTTTAATTTGCCCTGTCTTTCATAAGAGCGGTGGTCAATCTGATTGTCTATGGATAAATGCCGGTTACACATCCCAGCCCATTCGCTTCGCCATAACTCACAATTCTTTGGATTATTCCAGCCGGTAGCATCGGTCAGAACCCGTTTCCATTGTTTTCGGTTTCTTGCCCCGACTTTCTGTACTCCGTTTTCATCAAGTACCGGAATGCGGATTCCATGCCGGTCAGGATTTTTCTTATCCTGCCACCAGTCCGGGTGGGATTCATCAACCACGATATTTCCGTCAGTATCTCTGACAAAATCCCAGTCCTTGGCTTCCTTGTTGCCCCATGAGTGGTCTGGATTGAATGGTCGCATGGTTACAAGTAAATGCACATGTGGATTTCCATCGTTCTTATCGTGTATGCTCCAGTCGACACACATTCCCTTATCCACGAAAGTCTTTTGAATATATTCGGTTGTATAATCAATCTGTTCCTGTCTGCTCCATTCTTTCGGCAGGGAAAATTCAAATGAGCGTCCAAGCTGTGCATCTGCATTTTTTTCTATCTTTAAGACCTCATTCCATAGACGCTGTTTCTGAAATGTGATTTTAAACTTTTCCAGTGCGACATCTTTATCATCCGCTCTTTTATAACGGATAGACTGTTGAAACCTTTTTATATTTTCTTCCGGTACATGCAGCCATTCAGGAGGTGCATTTTCGCACATCATCAGACTGGTGTAGACGACTTCCTTTTTGGAAGTATAGTAACTGATTCTGCCTGTTTCCTCATTCTTCATCACATCTCCATTAAGATATGCCGATGCGGATATGACAGATTTTCCTTTACTGCGCCCGACAATCTTTACTGTAAAGTGAAATATCGCCATGATACGATTCCCCCTTTCTGCCGTATCCGGCATTGATTTCCGACAGCATCTTCTTCTGGTTTTGCAGGAGTGAAGCTGTCGGAACGCCCTCTGCACAAGAGTTCCCCCTGCGGCATGAGCAGGTCTGGCTGAAAGCCCCGCCGACGGAACGAGCCCGGCAAGCGTAAGCGCAGACCGGTTGCCACTTGTGGCAAACTTATAAGGACGACCTCTGGTTGTCCATAAGTGCGCCCTTCATTCAAAGGCAATGAAGGGAATGGAAAACCCACTCCCTCCGCCATTACACATCCTCCATGTCTGTAACTAATTTCTTTCTGCATCGCTTTTGAGAAAAAGCTTCCCGTTTGTTTCCTGCCTTTTTAAGAAGCCTATCAACTTTGGTAAATCTTCCTCCTCAATCGGACAGCCAAGAACCGATTCCACCGCTCCTCCAATCTGACAGAGCCTGTGGGTTCGTTTTTTACTTTCTTCCGCTTTCTTTCTCTTTTCCAGTTCCTTCCGCTGTGCTATGAGCCTTTTTTGTAGCTTCAATGCTTTCCTGTTCCTTTTTCTCTAATGCACGTATTCTTTCTTCATAAGTCTTTGTTGATTTCGCCATATCGTCTTCATCCTTTCTTTTTCCGATAAACAACAGTTCCCGGTTGCATATCAGGAGAAGCACATGGTATAATCCTCTTGCGTGTAGGTATATCATGGCTTCGGTCTGATAGAACCTTTGGCGGTTTCGTAGGAAGCCGCCTTTTTAAGTTGCCACATTTCTTGTGACAGCTTTTACATTTCCTTTATCCCTCAGATCTCGCCCCTCGTTGGCTTCCATGAACTTTTCCAGAATGTCAGTTTTAATAAGGACTTTTCTTCCGACTTTTAATACCGGAAGCTTCTTCCATTCAACCAGCTTTCTCAAAGTGTTTCTGCCAATTCCTGTATAGTCGGCTGCTTCCTCGATGGATAATGCAATCTTTCTTTCCGTCATCTTGTCACCTCCCGTTAAATTGCATTATGCAATTTTTGTTGTGCTGTTAGTATAGCGGTTTTATATCGCGTTGTCAAGCGTTATGAAATTTTAAAAATAATCATTAAATTGCATATTGCAATTATGTGAGGTACATGCTATAATTCATACATACCGAAAAAGGAGGCAATCAGCATGAAAGATAAAGAACTACGCAAGCTGATAGGCAGCAGGGCAAAACAGCGTCGTCTGGAATTAAATCTGACACAGCCTTATGTTGCAGAGAAGATGGGAGTTACCGCTTCCACAATCCTGCGTTATGAGAATGGTTCGATTGACAATACCAAAAAGATGGTGCTGGAAGGTCTTTCGGAAGCACTTCATGTATCTATTGAATGGCTCAAGGGGGAAACCGATGAATACGAAACCGATATTACGGATAAGAAAGAATTACAGATTCGTGATGCAATGGGCGATATTCTCAAACAGTTACCTCTCGACCTTAGTAAAAAGGAAGATGCTTTTTCCAAAGATTTACTGCTGTTGATGTTAAAGCAATATAACCTGTTTCTGGAATCATTCCAGTTTGCCTGCAAGAATTACAAGGGCAACACGAATGAATCGGATATTGCAAAGGCAATGGGATTTGAATCGAATGATGAATATAACGAGATTATGTTTCTCCGGGAGATCACCCATACCGTTAATGCCTTTAATGATATGGCAGATATTGTAAGGCTCTATTCCAAGAAACCGGAAATAGCAGAACAAAGGCTTGAAAATCTTTTATCAGAAGTTTTGTATGAGGATTCCGATTCGGTATAGAACGACAACCGGAGTTATGATACAATGAGCACGAGCAAGTCAGGCTGTTTACAGATTTGACGAGCGGCGAATTGGCTTATGGACTTGTCCATAAGATGCCTACACGCAAGAAGCATTTCATCAGTTCCGATTGTCTGATATCGAAAGGAGACACACGATTATGGCAAAAGGATCTGTAAGAAAAAAATGGAAAGAAATGGTACTACCGCTTCTATGTAGAAGATGCAAGCGGCAATCTGGTTCAGAAAGAATACGCTGGAACAGAAAGCAAAAGTGAAACGGAAAAACTGCTCCGTCAGGCAATGGACGATTACGAAAGCAAGAAATTCATTGCAAAGTCGGAAAATATTACAGTTGGAGAATTACTTGATATATGGGCAGAGGAAGAATTAAAGACCGGTACTCTCAGTAATGGGACAGTCCAGAATTACCTTGGTGCTATTACCAACATCAAGAAGCATCCAATTTCAGAGAGAAAGTTGAAAAATGTAACATCTGAGCATTTACAAGCCTTCTTCGATCTGCTTTCCTTTGGTGGCACTTATCCAGATGGTTCAGAAAGAAAAGGTTACAGCAAAGATTACATTCGTTCTTTCTCGGCAGTATTACAGCAGTCATTCCGGTTTGCAGTATCACCAAAGCAATATATCACTTTCAATCCGATGCAGTATATTAAGCTGAAATACCAGACGGATGAGGTTGACCTGTTTTCTGATGATGACATGGATGGCGATATACAGCCAATTCCACGAGAGGATTATGAAAGACTGATTGAATTTCTACAGGATTACAATCCACCGGCAATACTTCCAATCCAGATAGCTTATTATGCAGGACTTCGTATCGGTGAAGCCTGTGGTCTGGCATGGCAGGATGTAAATCTTGAAGAACAGTGCCTTACGATTAGACGCAGTATCCGATATGATGGTTCAAGGCACAAGAATATCATCGGACCAACCAAACGAAAAAAGGGTAAGGATTGTTGATTTTGGAGATACACTGGCAGAGATTCTTCGCAATGCCCGAAAGGAACAGCTTAAAAATCCGAATGCAGTACGGAGAACTTTACCACAAAAAGCTACTACAGAGAAGTAAAATGACAAAAATCAGATTCTAAATAATTGCAGCAAAAATATTCGCGCATCAAATATCTTAAAAACTCCAAACAGAACCGAAAATCAAATAGAGAATAGATAGAGGAAAAATGGTATGACAAGAGAAAAGTATGAGTCATTGCCTTTGAGCATGCTGAAAGCGCTGGCAAAATCCAGAAACATGAAGGGGATTTCCACCCTGCGGAAAGAAGCGCTGATTGAGCGGATGCTGGAAGAAGATCAGAAAGAAAACCAGAAAAACATGGAAGAGCCGGCGGTTCTAAAAGAGGAAAAAAGACGGAAACTGTACAGGATCAGAATCAGGAACCGCAGGAAAAGCGGGAGGACGGTATGGAGTGCCAGAATCGGGAAACCTCGGAAAACGGCACCGCGCGCCCGTACCAGAGACCGCGGTATGTCCGCCGGGAAGAGCGCAGTGAAAACGGAGAGCGCCAGGAGTACCGTCCAAGAGCGCCGCGTTTCAATGAGCGTAGATTTCAGGAACCACGGAATTATAATCAGAATAACCGTGAGGAAGAGCAAAGACAGGAGCCGCGTCAGGAAGCAGGGCAGGAAATGAGACAGGAGCCGCTGCGTCAGGAAGCAAGACCAGAGACGAGACAGGAACCGCGTCAGGAAACCAGCACGCTCGACAGCGGCCAGGAGGCCTGCGGCATCCTCGAGGTCATGCCGGACGGATTTGGATTTATCCGCTCCGACAACTATATGCCGGGCGACAGCGATGTCTACGTTTCTCCGTCCCAAATCCGCCGTTTCGGACTGAAAACGGGAGATATCATCCGCGGAAACACGAGAGTAAAGTCCGCAACCGAAAAATTCAGCGCCCTTTTATACTTAAAGAGCGTCAACAATCTGCCGCTCGACCAGATCATGCGCCGCGGCAATTTCGAAGATATGACACCGGTCTTCCCGGATGAGCGGCTGCGCCTTGAGCGCCCGGGCGGAAGCATGGCGATGCGGATCGTGGATCTTGTAAGTCCGATCGGAAAAGGCCAGCGAGGCATGATCGTCTCCCCGCCGAAAGCCGGAAAAACGACGCTTTTGAAGGATGCGGCAAAATCCATCCTGCGGAACAACCCGGAGATGTATCTGATCATCCTTCTGATCGACGAGCGTCCGGAGGAGGTCACCGACATTAAAGAAGCGATTCAGGGATCGAATGTGGAAGTCATCTATTCCACCTTCGATGAGCAGCCGGAGCACCACAAACGCGTGTCCGAGATGGTCATTGAGCGCGCGAAACGTCTTGTGGAGAGTAAAAAAGACGTTACGATCTTCATCGACAGCATCACACGTCTCGCCAGAGCTTACAACCTGACCGTTCCGCCGAGCGGCCGTACCCTTTCCGGCGGTCTCGATCCGGCAGCACTCTACATGCCGAAACGGTTCTTCGGCGCGGCCAGAAACATGCGCGAGGGCGGAAGCCTGACGATTCTTGCAACGGCGCTTGTGGACACCGGAAGCAAGATGGACGATGTCGTTTACGAGGAATTCAAAGGCACCGGAAACATGGAACTCGTGCTTGACCGGAAACTGCAGGAACGCCGCGTCTTCCCGGCCATCGACATAGCCAAATCGGGAACAAGAAGAGAAGATCTGCTTCTGACACCGGATGAGCAGGAGGCCGTTTACAATATGCGGAAAGCATTAAACGGCATGAAATCCGAGGAAGCCGTGGAAAATATTCTGAACATGTTTGCCCGCACCAGAAACAACGGCGAACTGATTCAAATTTTAAAGAAACAAAAAATAGTATAAGGCTTGCAATTTTCAAAATTGTGTGATACAATGAGAAAGCTGTGCAAGGTTGATGAGATTTTGTCAGCCTGAAATACGAAATCATCAGAGTAAATCTGAGAAGATAACAATATTAAGAAGAGGTGAATAAAATGAGAGAAGGAATCCATCCAGAATACCATCAGGCAACTGTTACCTGCAACTGCGGAAATACTTTCGTAACAGGTTCTACCAAGAAAGAGATCCACGTTGAGATCTGTTCTAAATGCCATCCGTTCTACACTGGCCAGCAGAAAGCTGCTGCAGCTCGTGGACGTATCGAGAAGTTCAACAAGAAATACGGCATGAAATAAGAATTGAATCAAGCAAGATGAAAAACGGGCTGAGGTTGGAAGATCTCAGCCCGTTCTTGCGTTACGGATGCAGAAAATCCCCTTTGAGGAGGTAAACGTAAATTATGAAATCATCCAATATTGGCGGCCAGGCCGTGATGGAAGGCGTCATGATGATGAACAAGGACCGCTATTCCGTCGCAGTACGCCGGCCGGACGGGGAGATTGAGGTTAAAGTAGAGCAGCACAAGCCGCTGACGAAGCACAAGGAGCTCTTAAAAGTTCCGATTCTGCGCGGTGTCTTCAGCTTTGCCGATTCGATGATCGTCGGCATGAGTTCCCTTATGTACTCCGCTTCGTTCTATGAGGACGAGGAGGAGGAAAAGAAAAAGCCGGCGACGAAAGAGGAAGAGGAGCAGCAGAAAGCGAAAAAAGAAAAGACAGACAAGCTGATGATGTACGGAACCGTCACATTTTCCGTTGTCATCGCCGTCGTTCTCTTTCTGATGGTGCCGTATTTCCTGTCCGAACTGCTGCACAAAGCGGGAGCCGGAACGACACTGACCGCGGTGGCAGAGGCCTTTGTGCGTGTGGCACTGTTCCTCGGCTATCTGGCAGCCATTTCCCGTATGGAAGACATTCAGCGCGTGTTCATGTACCACGGCGCCGAGCATAAATGCATCAACTGCGTCGAGCACGGTCTGGAACTGAACGTGGAAAACGTCTTAAAGAGTTCCCGGGAGCACAAGCGCTGCGGAACGAGCTTTCTTATGTACGTCATCGTCATCAGCATCATCATTTTTCATGTTCATCCGGGTCAATTCCCCGGTGCTGAAAATTGTGATCCGCCTGCTTCTCATTCCGGTGATCGCGGGCGTTTCGTATGAAATTATCCGCCTGGCGGGAAAAAGTGACAATAAACTGGTCAACCTGATCAGTAAACCGGGCCTGATGCTGCAGCACCTGACGACGCGCGAGCCGGATGCCGAGATGGCAGAGGTTGCGATCGCCGCTGTGGAGGCTGTGTTTGACTGGAGAGCGTACCTGAACGAAAACTTTGGTTATACGTACCCGGCCAAAACCGAAAAGAAAGAACATGAGGAGCCGTGACCGATGAGTGTGCACGATAGAAAAAACTTGAAATCTGCACTGGAATCCGCTATTCTGTACTTACGAAAAGCAGGGGGTGGAGGAAGCCCGGCAGGACGCATGGCTTTTACTGGAGCATGTCTGCGGGATCAGCCACAGCACCTACTTTGTACACAGTGAAGATGAAATGCCAAAAGAACAGCAGGAGCAGTACGAAGCGCTGGTCAGAAAGCGCGGCGAACACATTCCGCTGCAGCAGCTGACCGGAGAGGCGTGGTTCTACGGAATCCCATTTTTTTGTGAATGAGCATGTACTGATTCCGCGGCAGGACACCGAGATTCTTGTGGAGGAAGCGCTCCGCGGCCTTCCAAAAGATGCACGGATTCTCGATCTCTGCACCGGTTCGGGATGCATTCTCATATCGCTTCTTGTGACGAGAGAGGACTGCACTGGAATCGGCGCGGATCTCTCCGAGAAAGCCTTACAGGTTGCGGAAAAGAACGGCGCACAGGCGGGCGGACGGGCATCGTTCGTAAAGAGCAACTTATTTGAAAACATCGAGGGAACCTTCGATGTGATCGCAAGCAATCCGCCGTATATCCGCACGGATGTGATTGAAACGCTGATGCCGGAGGTGCGCGACCATGAGCCGCGGATGGCACTCGACGGCAGTGCGGACGGTCTTGTCTTTTACCGGAAGATTACAGAGCAGGCAGGAAGCTATTTAAAAGGAGGGCGGAAAGCTCTGTTTTAGAAATTGGATACGATCAGGGAGATGAAGTGCGGGAGCTGATGGAAACCAACGGCTTTGCCGATGTACAGGTTCTGAAAGATCTGGCAGGCCTGGACCGCGTGGTGACCGGTATCTGGCACAAAAAATCCCTGACAGAAATGAATTTTAATTTTGACACCATAATGACATCATAAACAGACGAAAACAGCAAAAAGGAGCAGTCATTTTATGTTTGATAAACTTGATGATATCCTCATGCGTCTCGAGGAGGTACTGAATCAGTTAAGCGAGCCGGACGTCGCTGCCGATGCGGCGAAGTTCCAGAAGCTGATGAAGGAGCAGGCAGAACTCCAGCCGATCGCAGACGCATATAAGGACTATAAAACACAGAAACAGACCATCGAAAGAGAGCCTGATGCTTCTTGAGGAGGAATCCGACGAAGAGATGCGCGAAATGCTGAAAGAAGAGCTCTCCGATGCGAAAAAACGCGTAGAGGAGCTGGAGCAGGAGCTCAAAGTCCTGCTTCTGCCGAAAGACCCGAACGATGACAAGAACGTTATCGTAGAGTTCCGCGCAGGTGCCGGCGGAGACGAGGCGGCACTCTTTACCGCAGAAATCTGCCGTATGTACATCAAATACGCAGAGAGCCGCGGCTGGAAAACAGAGCTGACCAGCGCCGATGAAAACGGAATCGGCGGCTTTAAAGACGCAACACTTCTGATCAACGGAGCAGGCGCGTACTCCCGGATGAAGTACGAGAGCGGCACGCACCGCGTACAGCGTGTGCCGGAAACCGAGTCCGGCGGAAGAATCCATACCTCAACCATGACCGTAGCGATCATGCCGGAGGTGGACGACGTCGAAGTACAGATCGACCCGAAAGATTACAAATTCGATGTATTCCGTGCTTCCGGAAACGGCGGCCAGTGTGTCAATACGACCGACTCAGCAGTCCGTCTGACCCACTTCCCGAGCGGCATCGTCATTTCCTGCCAGGATGAGAAATCACAGTTAAAGAATAAGGACAAGGCACTGAAGATTCTGCGTGCCCGTCTGTACGACTTAGAGCAGCAGAAACAGCACGATGAGATGGCCGAGCTTCGAAAGAGCCAGGTCGGAACGGGAGACCGCTCCGAGAAGATCCGTACGTACAACTTCCCGCAGGGACGTGTGACGGATCACAGAATCAAACTGACCTTATACAAACTGGACGCCATCATGAACGGCGATCTGGATGAAATCATCGACAGTCTGATTGCAGCCGATCAGGCCGCAAAGCTGAGCAGCATGCAGGAAGAAGCATAATAATAAACGCTGCGAATCACGATTGGTCTACAGGATCGATTGCTGATAGAATAAACAAGAGAAAAAAGGGGAAAAGAGAAAGGGAAAACGCTATGAAGAAAACAGCACTTGTGATCATGGCAGCCGGAATCGGCAGCAGATTTGGAAAGGGAATCAAACAGCTTGAGCCAGTAGGACCAAACGGGGAGATCATCATGGATTATTCCATCCACGATGCACTGGAAGCCGGCTTCAACAAAGTAGTCTTCATCATCCGCAAGGATCTGGAGAAAGATTTCAAGGAAGTCATCGGCAACCGCATCAGCAAAATCACAGAGGTGGAATATGCATTCCAGGAGCTCGATGATCTGCCGGCAGGCTTTGCAAAACCGGAAGGCCGTACCAAACCGTGGGGAACCGGCCAGGCCGTTCTTGCCTGCAAAGGTCTTGTAAAAGAGCCGTTTGCTGTTATCAATGCTGATGACTATTACGGAAAAGATCCGTTCGTAAAACTGCACGACTACCTCGTACAGGAGCATGATGTGGATGAAGTTATGCCGATCTCCATGGCAGGATTCGTGCTTGGAAACACCTTAAGTGACAACGGCGGTGTTACAAGAGGTGTCTGCGTCGTTGATGAAAACGGAAACCTGACCGGTGTCAACGAGACGAAAAACATCGTAAAGACCGCAGAGGGCGCAGGCGTTGAAAAAGAAGACGGAACGGTTGATCCGATCGACAAAAACTCCCTTGTTTCCATGAACATGTGGGGACTGCAGCCGGAGTTCATTGATCTTCTGGAGAAAGGCTTTGTTGAATTCCTTTCTGCACAGAAAGAGGGAGATGTAAAAGGCGAGTACCTCCTTCCGATCTACATCGACGAGCTGCTGCACGCAGGAAAAGCAGAAGTAAAAGTTCTTCCGACCGACGCAGAGTGGTTCGGCGTAACGTATCAGGAAGACAAAGCTTCCGTAACAGAAGCATTCCGCAAACTGATTGCGGACGGCGTATACAGCGAGAAGCTGTACGACTAATTACGATATTTTGTTATTTGAGTGAATAACCAGAAAAAGCGTGTTTGAATGATTGCAAAAAATTTCAGACACGCTTTCTGCCCGAAAGGGGAAAGGAGCATACCATGGGTAAATATTTTGGAACAGATGGATTTCGCGGAGAAGCAAACATTGATCTGACGGTTGAGCATGCATATAAAGTGGGAAGATTCCTCGGATGGTATTTCGGAAAAGACCACAAAGCACAGATCGTCATTGGAAAAGACACCAGACGCTCCAGCTACATGTTCGAATATTCGCTGGTAGCAGGACTGACCGCATCGGGAGCAGACGCTTATCTGCTGCACGTAACGACCACCCCGAGCGTTTCCTATGTTGTCCGTACCGAAAACTTTGACTGCGGAATTATGATCTCCGCCAGTCACAACCCGTTCTATGACAACGGAATCAAAGTCATCAACGGCCTGGGACAGAAACTGGAAGCCGACATCGAAGCGCAGATCGAAGCCTACATCGACGACGGAACACCGAAGATCCCGTTCGCAACGAGAGAAGACATCGGACGCACCGTGGATTTTGCAGCCGGAAGGAACCGCTACATTGGACACCTGATCTCGATTCCGACAAAATCCTTTAAAAACATGAGAGTCGGACTCGACTGCTCCAACGGAAGTGCCTCTTCCGTAGCCAAGAGCGTGTTTGATGCCATCGGCGCCAAGACATATGTGATCCACAACGAGCCGGACGGAACAAACATCAACTGCGGCTGTGGTTCCACCCACATCGAAGAGCTTCAGAAATATGTAAGAGAGAAACACCTCGATGTCGGATTTGCCTACGACGGAGACGCAGACCGCTGCATCGCTGTCGATGAGCTGGGAAATGTGGTAGACGGAGACCTGATCATGTATGTCTGCGGTAAATACTTAAAAGAAAAAGGCCAGTTAAACGGAGATACGATCGTGACCACGATCATGTCAAACCTCGGTCTTTACAAAGCGTGTGACCGCGCCGGTATCCGGTATGAGAAGACGGCAGTCGGCGACAAATACGTGTGCGAGAACATGATGGCAAACGGCTATTCTCTCGGCGGAGAGCAGTCCGGCCACATCATTTTCAGCAAGCACGCGACGACCGGTGACGGAATCCTGACCTCCCTGATGGTGATGGAAGTGCTGATAGATAAGAAACTCCCGCTCAGCACCCTGACAGCCGAGGTAGTGATTTACCCGCAGCTCTTAAAGAATGTCCGCGTGGCAAACAAAGCAGCTGCAAAGGCCAACCCGGCAGTACAGAAAGCAGTAGAAGACGTAGCAGAGGCCCTGGGCGATGACGGACGCATCCTCGTAAGAGAGAGCGGCACCGAGCCGGTGATCCGTGTCATGGTGGAAGCACCGGACGACGCAACGTGTGCAAAATACGTAGACCAGGTTGTTTCTGTGATGCATAAAGAAGGACTTGTGACAGAATGAAAAAAACGACTGGTAATCTTTTTTGCTGGCAGGCGGCAATGGTGCTTGGCGGCTGTGAAAATAAAAATTTCAAAGCTTTATAAAAAGGGCATCGAGGCGCTCGAACAGAAGGACTACGTAACGTCGATTGCGATGCTGGAGGGAGCCGTAAAGGCAGGCGACCGACTGGCGGAGAGCTACCGGTCGCTCGGCATCGCTTATCTGAAAAGCCAGGAGTATGACAAGGCAAAAGAGGCTTTCAAGAGCAGTCTTTCGAGCATGAAGCACAAAGACGCGGAGTTTTCGCGCGATGTCATGTATTACGAGGCGGAAACCTGCGTACAGGCCGGAGATCTGGATGGAGCCATTGAGATCTGCACCAATATTCAGGAAGAAAAGGCCGATGCCGATGCGCTGTTCCTTAGGGGACGCGCGTACTTCCTGCAGAAGAATTACGAGCAGGCGAAGGTGGATTTTGATGCGGCAGTGGAGACGAAGGAGAGCTATCAGCTCTGCCTTGACATTTACGAGCTGTATCAGGAGAGCAGCATGAAGGCGGACGGAGACCGTTACCTCGAAGCGGCAGTGAAGATTGAGCCGAAAACGACCGAGGATTATTATAACATCGGCTGCGCATACTACTATCTGGAGGAGCAGGACGAGGCGGTCAAAGCGTTCTCGAAGGCAATGAAGGACGGCAGCAGCGCGGCGATGGAAATGCTCGGCGAGGTTTACCTTTCCAATGGTCAGAACGACGAGGCGAAAGCACTGTTTTCTTCGTATCTTTCGACAGATGGCTTTGCGGCGGCAGCAAACAACGGGCTGGCGCTCTGCGCACTTGCGGAAAACGACACGGACAGTGCACTCTCGTATATCGAGGAAGGACTCAAAACGGCAGAGGATTCCGACCGGGAAAATCTGCTGTTCAACCAGATTGTATCCTATGAAAAACGGGCGGATTTTGATACCGCGAAGTCGCTGATGGCGGATTTTCTGGCAGCATACCCGGAAAACACCGCGGCGCAGCGGGAAAATACGTTTCTCCAGAACCGATAACAGACGGAGGAAGTTGGATTGTTTGATTTAAGAGAAGAACAGGAGCGCGTGATTCTGGTTGGCGTACAGGAAAACGGCGGCGCAAACGCAGAAGAATCGCTCGACGAGCTGGCGGAACTGGCCAGCACCGCCGGTGCGAAGGTGGAGGGCCGCCTGGTGCAGGTGCGAGAGGCCATTCATCCGGGAACGTACATCGGAAAAGGAAAATTAGAGGAATTGAAAATTCTGGTGCGCGCCTGCGATGCGACGGGCATCATCTGCGACGATGAGCTCTCCTCGATCCAGTTAAAAGGGCTGGAGGAAGCACTGGAATGCAAGATCATGGACCGTACGCTTTTGATCCTGGATATCTTTGCGGCGCGCGCCGTGAGCAGCGAGGGTAAAATCCAGGTTGAGCTGGCCCAGTTAAAGTACCGTGCGTCCCGACTTTCCGGCCTTGGCACATCGCTTTCCCGTCTTGGCGGCGGAATCGGTACGAGAGGACCGGGAGAGAAAAAGCTGGAAACCGACCGGCGCCTGATTCGCACGCGTATTACGCAGTTAAAACGTGAGCTTGAGGAAGTACGCCAGCACAGAGAGCTCCTTCGTGAAGGCAGAAAACGTTCCAAAATCCCGGTAGCGGCGCTCGTAGGCTATACGTCAGCGGGAAAGAGCAGTCTTTTAAATGCACTGACAGGATCGGAAATTCTGGCAGATGCAATGCTGTTTTCCACGCTGGATACGACGACGCGGTCACTGACCCTTCCGGATGGACAGGAAATCCTGCTGACCGATACGGTTGGATTTATCAATAAGCTGCCACATCATCTGATCGATGCATTCCGCAGTACGCTGGAGGAAGCACGGTATGCCGACTATATTCTCCACGTTGTGGATACGTCAAATCCGCAGATGGAGCTGCAGATGCAGGTCGTGTACGATACGCTGCGGGAACTGAAAGTTGAGGACAAAAAGATCGTCACCCTGCTGAACAAGCAGGATAAGCTTCTCGACCCGGTGGTTGTAAAAGATTTCCGGGCAGACGCGAGCCTTGCGGTCTCTGCCAAAACAGGACAGGGACTCGAAGACCTCAAAAATTTTACTCTCCTCGTGGATGATGGAGGGAAAAATTCTATATCGAGCGCCTCTATCCGTACGATAAGGCGGGAACGATTTCACTGATCCGCGGATACGGAATTCTGCTCGAAGAAGAATATCTGCCGGAAGGCATCCGCGTAAAAGCCTATGTACCGAAGGATATCTATCCGAGGGTATAGAGGTATGGCAAGCGGGCTTAAAAACGGCAGTACATCCCTTTAAGCGCCGTACAGCGCCGAAAATGGAAGGGACAGAACATAAGTAAAAGTACCATATCTAGTGATGTTAGAAAATTTCACACTAGATATGGTACTTTTTACTATTGACGGGAGAAACATGCTCTGCTATCATATGGTTCAGACACTGCAAAGAGTGGAACCTTAAAAAGGCCTTGCAGAAACGGTTGAATTAACAGGAGGGATTCCATGTTTCAGGTAGAAAAGAGAGACGGAACGATTGCAGAGTTCCAGATGAAAAAGATTACCGATGCGATTGGAAAAGCATTCGGCGCAAAAGATATGCAGTTCAGCGATGACATGCTTCAGATGCTGGCACTGCGCGTAACAGCGGACTTTCAGTCCAAGATCAAAGACGGAAAAATTTCAGTGGAGGCAATTCAGGACAGCGTGGAGAACGTGCTGATCCAGTGCGGCTACGCAGAAGTGGCAAAAGCTTACATTCTGTACCGCAAGCAGAGGGAAAAAATCCGCAACATGAAATCGACGATCGTAGACTACAAAGAGATCGTGGACAGCTACGTAAAAGTAGAGGACTGGCGTGTCAAAGAGAACTCGACCGTAACGTATTCTGTCGGCGGTCTGATCTTAAGCAATTCCGGCGCGATCACAGCCAACTACTGGTTATCAGAGATTTATGATGACGAGATCGCCGAGGCACACCGCAACGCGGATATTCACATCCACGACCTGTCGATGCTGACCGGCTACTGTGCAGGATGGTCGTTAAAACAGCTCATCAAAGAAGGACTTGGCGGCATCAACGGAAAGATTACTTCTTCTCCGGCAAGACATCTTTCGGTTCTGTGCAACCAGATGGTCAACTTCCTCGGCATTATGCAGAACGAGTGGGCAGGTGCGCAGGCATTTTCTTCATTTGATACGTATCTGGCGCCGTTCGTCAAAGTGGACAACTTAAGCTACGGCGAAGTGAAGAAGTGCATCGAGGCGTTTATCTACGGCGTCAACACACCGAGCCGCTGGGGAAGCCAGGCACCGTTCTCCAACATCACACTCGACTGGACCGTACCGGATGACCTCGCGGAGCTTCCGGCGATCGTCGGCGGTAAGGAGATGGACTTCAAGTACAAAGACTGTAAAAAAGAGATGGATATGGTCAACAAAGCGTTCATCGAGACGATGATCGAGGGAGATGCCAACGGAAGAGGCTTCCAGTACCCGATCCCGACCTACTCCATCACATCCGATTTTGACTGGTCCGATACGGAGAATAACCGTCTGCTGTTCGAAATGACTGCAAAATACGGTACCCCGTACTTCTCCAACTACATCAACAGCGATATGAAACCAAGCGACGTGCGCTCCATGTGCTGCCGTCTCCGCCTGGATCTGCGTGAGCTTCGAAAGAAAACCGGCGGATTCTTCGGTTCCGGCGAGAGCACCGGATCGGTCGGCGTTGTCACCATCAATATGCCGCGTATCGCATATCAGTCCAAAGATGAGAAAGAGTTCTACCGCCGTCTCGATCATATGATGGATATTGCCGCACGTTCGTTAAAGACGAAACGTGAGGTCATTACCCGTCTCCTGGATGAGGGACTGTATCCATATACGAAACGGTACCTTGGAACGTTTGAGAACCACTTCTCAACCATCGGTCTGATCGGTATGAACGAGGCCGGCTTAAATGCCGCATGGCTCGGAAAGGGTCTGGAGGATCCGAAGACACAGCAGTTTACGAAAGAAGTTCTGAACCATATGAGAGAGCGTCTTTCTGATTACCAGGAGGAGTACGGCGATCTGTACAACCTTGAGGCAACTCCGGCGGAGTCGACCGCATACCGTCTGGCAAAAGCACGACCGTGCAAAATTGGCCGGATATCAAGACCGCAGGCCATGAGGGAGATACCCCGTACTACACCAACAGCTCCCATCTGCCGGTGGACTATACCGAGGATATTTTCTCTGCGCTTGATATTCAGGATGATCTGCAGACGCTGTACACCTCGGGAACTGTATTCCATGCGTTCCTTGGCGAAAAACTGCCGGACTGGAAAGCAGCAGCTTCCCTTGTGCGGAAGATTGCAGAGAACTACAAACTGCCGTACTACACGCTGTCCCCGACGTATTCTGTTTGTGCGAACGACGGCTATCTCGCCGGCGAGCATTTTACATGTCCGATCTGTGGAAAAGAGGCAGAGGTTTACAGCCGTATCACGGGATATTACCGTCCGGTCAAGAACTGGAACGACGGAAAACGCCAGGAGTACAAGAACAGAACTGTATATGATATCATCCACTCCAAATCGCCGGAGCAGAAAATGAAATCGTACGGCGCAGCAGAGAAACTGGCAGAGCAGGCCGCTGGAAAAGAAGAGCCGAAAGCCGCTGCAGCAGCAGATAAAATCGAGGAAGACGGCATGTACCTGTTCACGACAAGCACCTGCCCGAACTGCAAAATGGCGAAAGAAATGCTCGCCGAGGAGCAGTATGAGGTGATCGACGCAGAGCGTCACCCGGATCTTGCCGCACAGTACGGCATCATGCAGGCACCGACTCTTCTCGTTGTGGAGGACGGCCAGGCGCAGAAGATTGTGAATGCTTCCAATATCCAGAAATATGTGGATGAATATCTCTCCTAAATCTGTGCGCATATAGTTGCAGGAAAGAACAAACAGAGTTATAATAGGAAAAAGCGATACCCTCGCCTGGGCATCCCGGGTGGGGGTATTATTATGGCGCTGAGCACAGCAGAAATCGGCCCGGTGGACCGGTTTCACTTACAGAAGGGAGAAAAATTATGGGATACAGCCAGGACACAATCTGTGTACAGGGAGGATGGCAGCCGAAAAACGGTGAGCCGCGTGTACTTCCGATTTACCAGAGCACAACATTCAAATATGCAACCAGCGAGGAAATGGGAAAACTGTTCGATCTGGAGGAAGAGGGATATTTCTATTCCCGTCTGCAGAACCCGACGAACGACGTCGTAGCACAGAAAATCTGCGATCTGGAGGGCGGCGTGGCAGCCATGCTCACATCTTCCGGCCAGGCGGCAACGATGCTTGCTGTTACCAACATCTGTGAGGCAGGCGACCACGTTGTCTGCGCGGCAAAGGTTTATGGAGGAACCTCCAACCTGCTCGCCGTTACCTTAAAACGATTCGGCATCGAGACTACCCTCGTGGACCAGGATGCGCCGGCAGATGAGCTGGAAAAAGCATTCCAGCCGAACACCAAAGCTGTCTTTGCCGAGACGATTTCCAACCCGGCAGGTGTTGTACTTGACATTGACAAGTTTGTTAAACTTGCACATGAGCACGGCGTTCCGATGATCTGCGACAACACCTTTGCAACCCCGATCAACTGCCGTCCGTTCGAGTTCGGTGTAGATATTGTCACCCATTCCACCACAAAATACATGGACGGCCATGCAATGGCGCTCGGCGGAGCGATTGTCGATTCCGGAAACTTCGACTGGGATGCGCATGCAGACAAATTCCCGGGCCTTACTACACCGGACGAATCGTACCACGGCGTGATTTATACGCAGAAATTCGGTTAAAAAAGCGTATATCACAAAAGCAACCGCACAGCTGATGCGTGATATGGGAGCGTGCCAGTCCCCGCAGAATGCATTCCTGACGAATGTCGGTCTGGAGACCCTGCACCTGCGCGTGGAGCGTCACTGCAGAAATGCCGAGAAAGTGGCAGAGTTCCTGAAAAACCACCCGAAGGTAGCATGGGTTGAGTACGCAGGCCTTGCAGACAGCAAATACCATGCGCTGGCAGAAAAATACATGCCGAACGGAACCTGCGGCGTTCTCTGCTTCGGACCAAAGGGCGGAAGAGACGGCGCGATGCGCTTCACGAACGGCCTGAAAATGGTAGCAATTGTAACACACGTTGCCGATGCAAGAAGCTGCGTTCTGCACCCGGCAAGCCATACCCATCGCCAGCTGAACGATCAGCAGCTCATCGAAGCCGGTGTTCTGCCGGATCTGATCCGTCTGTCAGTCGGCATCGAGGATGTGAACGATATCATTGCAGACCTTGATCAGGCGCTTGCGAACGTATAAAGATACAAAAAACAGGATGTGAAAAGGAGCGTATTGGTAAAATGGAAGAAATGGCAAAGAAACGCGTAAAAGATTCTGAGACAGAGCAGTCGTATCTTCTGATGCACCGCCATATCAACGGCTATGGCCGTCTGTTCGGCGGCCAGCTGGTCGCGTGGATCGATGAGCTTGCCGGTCTGGTGGGACGCCGCCACTGCGGCCACGAAATCACCACCGCGTGCATCGACAATCTGAACTTCAAGCATCCTGCTTTTCTGAACGACACCGTCGTGCTGGTCGGAAGAATGACGTATGTCGGACGCACCTCAATGGAGGTGCGCGTCGACACGTACGTGGAAGAGCTTGCGACCGGCATTCGGAAAATGATCAACCGTGCCTACGTGGTGATGGTGGCCATCGACGAGAACGGCCGCGCACTTCCCGTTCCGGGGCTGATTCTGGAATCTCCGGAGCAGGAAGCTGAGTGGGAGGGCGGAAAACGCCGCTATGAACTGCGAAAAGAGCGTCACAGAGAGGGGTTCTAAGTTGACGTTTACCCGCACATTTGCAGAATCCACCGGGGCGTTTACCGGAGCTGTCTTCGTGCATTCTGAAAATTTCATTTAAAAAAATCCCGCCGTGTCCCTTGACAGGCGGGATTTTCCATGTTAAGGTAAAGGCAGTTATACGACTGACGGAAGTGGAAATGACCACAGGGAGTATAGCGTGAGAAGAGGCCGACCGTCTGGGCAGAAGAATGCTTGGGGGAGTGGGTCTGTTTTTTATCCAAAAACAGAAAATCCCATTCCAGCCACATTGAAAAGGAGAACAGAAGATGAAAAAAGTATCACTGGAACAGGAATTAAAAGGAAATGCATATCCAGGAAGAGGAATTGTGATCGGCAGATCCAAAGACGGCACAAAAGCCGTTGCCGGATACTTTATTATGGGCAGAAGCCAGAACAGCCGCAACCGTGTCTTTGTTGAGGAGGGTGAGGGAATCCGCACACAGGCGTTTGATCCGTCGAAGCTGGAAGATGCGAGCCTGATCATCTACGCACCAGTACGCGTTCTGGGAAATGATACGATCGTAACAAACGGAGACCAGACCGATACCGTATACGAAGGACTGGAGCAGGGAAAAACGTTTGAGGTATCCCTTAGAAGCAGAGAGTTTGAGCCGGATGCACCGAACTACACTCCTCGTATTTCCGGTGTGATGCACGTAGAGAACGGAACGTACGGCTACCAGATGTCGATCTTAAAGAGCAACAACGGCGATCCGTCCCAGTGCAACCGCTACACCTTCTCCTATGATAACTGTGTAGCAGGGGAAGGCCATTTCATCCACACCTACATGCACGACGGCAATCCGCTGCCAAGCTTTGAGGGTGAGCCAAAACTGGTCGAGATTCCGGATGACATCGATGCTTTCACCGAACTGCTCTGGAGCAGCTTAAACGAGGACAACAAGGTGTCCCTCTTCACACGCTATATCGACATTGCAACCGGCAAGTATGAGACAAGAATCGTGAATAAAAATAAATAAGAAATCGAGTGTTTTGCGAAAGGAGAAAATCATGAAAGAATTAGCGTTAAAATACGGATGCAACCCGAACCAGAAACCTTCCAGAATTTACATGGATGATGACAGAGATCTTCCGATCGAAGTATTAAGCGGCCGTCCGGGCTATATCAATTTTCTGGATGCCTTCAATGGCTGGCAGCTGGTACGTGAGCTGAAAGCAGCCACCGGTCTTCCGGCAGCAACTTCCTTCAAGCACGTTTCCCCGGCAGGTGCAGCCGTAGGTCTTCCGCTGGACGAGACCCTGCGTAAAATTTACTGGGTAGACGATATGGGAGAGCTTTCTCCGTTAGCATGCGCTTATGCAAGAGCCAGAGGCGCAGACCGTATGTCTTCTTTCGGCGACTTTATCGCACTTTCTGATGTCTGCGACAAAGACACCGCATCCCTGATCAAACGCGAGGTTTCTGACGGTGTCATCGCTCCGGGATTTACCGATGAAGCACTGGAAATCCTGAAAGCAAAGAAAAAAGGTAACTACTGCGTCATCAAAATCGACGAGAATTACCGTCCGGCTCCGCTCGAGCACAAACAGGTCTTCGGCATTACCTTTGAGCAGGGCCGCCAGGAGCTGCCGATCGACGATGAGCTGCTCTCCAACGTGGTAACCGAGAACAAAGAGATTCCGGAAGCAGCAAAACGCGATCTGAAGATTGCACTGATTACCTTAAAATATACCCAGTCCAACTCCGTATGCTTCGTCAAAGACGGTCAGGCCATCGGTGTCGGCGCAGGCCAGCAGTCCCGTGTGCACTGCACCCGTCTTGCCGGACAGAAAGCCGACAACTGGTTCCTGCGTCAGTGCCCGAAGGTGCTGGATCTGCAGTTCGTAGACGGCATCCGCCGTGCAGACCGTGACAATGCGATCGACGTTTACATCGGCGAGGAGTACATGGATGTTCTCGCAGACGGCGCATGGGAGAAGATCTTCAAAGTAAAACCGGAAGTCTTCACAAGAGAAGAGAAACGTGCATGGCTTGACCAGATGAAGGGCGTAACCTTAGGTTCCGATGCCTTCTTCCCGTTCAGTGACAACATCGAGCGCGCACACAAGAGCGGCGTCGAGTACATCGCAGAGCCGGGCGGATCGGTTCGTGACGACGCTGTCATCGAGTGCTGCAACAAGTACAACATGGCGATGGCATTTACAGGAATCCGTCTGTTCCATCACTAAAAAGAAATGCGTTTTATATTTATATAAGAAGAAAGAATCCGGTCTCTGGGCGGCCGGATTCTTTCTTTTTTTTCGCACATGTATCATCAAAGAGAGAGTAGCACTTTCTGAAGAATAAAAAATAAGCAGGAAGAGGGCGGTACCGCCCTTTTTTCTGTCGAAAACCCCTGTTCTTTTTCGGAAAAGTGTGATAAAATACCCCATGGGCGTATCTTTTGCCCGCTGCAAAAAGGAGGATGAGGAATATGCGGCAGATGGAATTTAAAATGGAGCGACAGGGACTTCTCGAGGAAGGCCAGGAAGTCAACGTGACAGAAAGCGCACTGCCTACCTCCTATTATTATACGATTACCCCGGCAGTGGCCATGAGCAGGAATTATCAGGCGTATGAGAGGCTGCAGTCCCGGAAGGGAATCGTAAAAGAAGTAAAAGAGACACCGAGAGGATTCTATACGGTAGTGGAGTTTGATGAAGATGAGCCGACCTGACGAGAACAAAAATGAGCACCCGGTGGTGCATCCGATTCCGCCGGTTTACCGCGCCGATTCCCGGATTCTGATTCTCGGCAGTTTTCCGTCCGTAAAATCCAGGGAGACCGGATTTTTTTACGGCCATCCGCAGAACCGTTTCTGGAAAGTGACGGCAGCCGTGTGCGGGGAAGAGGTGCCGCAGACCGTGGAGGAGAAGAAGGCGTTTCTGCTCCGGAATCATATCGCTGTCTGGGATGTGATCGCGTCCTGCGTCATCACAGGTTCGAGCGATGCGAGCATCCGCGATGTTGTGCCGAATCCGCTGCAGGACATTCTGGAATGCGCCGATATCCGGCAGATTTACTGCAACGGGGCGACCGCGTGGAAGTATTACCGGAAGTACCAGGAGAAGCAGCTGGGACGGGAAGCGGTTCGCCTTCCGTCGACGAGTCCCGCGAACGCCGCATGGTCTGTGGAGCGGCTGCTTGGCGAGTGGAGCCAGTGCGGAGAAGTCTTACGAAACGGAGAGTGACAGGATGAAAAAATGAGTACGAGACCGTCTGGGAGATTTTTAATGAGTGTGCCAATAATCAGATGCGGGACGTCTTTTTCGACGAGATCGAGACGGATGACCCGGAGGCGTATATCCGTCAGAAATTTCCGGACAAAAACTTAAAATATGAAAAAATCGGTGGAAGCGGACGGATCTCTGGTCTTTGACATTGAGACCTCCGGCATCCGCCAGCGGTTTACGTTTACAGAAATCTGAATCGCGCAGAAAATACCAGAAAAGCGGAGCAAAAAAACGATGAGTGAAGAAAAACACACGCATGTGCATGTGCTGGAAGACGGCACCGTGATCGAGCATTCCCACGATCACGCCCACGGGCACCATCATACAAATACAAAAGCAGTCTTAAACCGCCTCTCCCGCGCGATCGGACACATGGAGTCGATCAAGCGGATGGTAGAGGAAGGCCGGGACTGCACTGAGGTTCTGATCCAGCTGTCTGCCGTGAAGGCGGCCATTAACAATACAGGAAAAATTATCCTGGAGGATCACATTGAACATTGCATCGTCGATGCAGTCGAGCATGGGGACACAAAAGCGATTCAGGAGCTGAATAAGGCGATCGACCGCTTTGTCAAATAAGCAAGAAAAACAAGAAAAGAGGAAAGAAACATGGCAAAAGAATGCAGCAATTCGAGCTGTTCCAAAGAAAGCTGCGAAGGATGTCCAAGCAAAGCAGGACAGGGCAAACCGGATTTTCATATTGATCTGAATGCCGATTCTTCGATCAAACATGTCATTGGCGTTGTCAGCGGCAAGGGCGGTGTTGGTAAATCCATGGTAACCGCATCTCTGGCAAACCAGAAAGCAAAAGAGGGCTACAAGGTTGGTATCCTCGATGCCGATATCACAGGACCGTCCATCCCGAAAATGTATGGCCTGAAAGGACCTGCAAACGTAGATGACAAGGGCGTTTACCCGGCAGTTGCAGCAAACGGCGTAAAGGTAATGTCCATCAACCTCCTGCTTCCGGGCGAGGAAGAGCCGGTCATCTGGAGAGGACCTGTCATCGCAGGAACCGTAAAACAGTTCTGGACCGACGTCATCTGGGGCGACCTGGACTATCTCTTCGTCGATATGCCGCCAGGAACCGGTGATGTTCCGCTGACCGTTTTCCAGTCTCTTCCGGTAGACGGCGTAGTGATCGTATCTTCCCCGCAGGATCTGGTGCGCATGATCGTCATGAAAGCCTACAAGATGGCACAGATGATGAGCGTTCCGGTGCTCGGTATCGTAGAGAACTACAGCTACCTCGTATGTCCGGACTGCGGCAAAAATGCTGTCCATTTTCGGCGAAAGCCACATCGACGAGATCGCAGCCGAGATCGGCGTGCCGGTTCTCGGCAAAATGCCGATTCATCCGGAGTTTGCCGAGCTGGTGGACGAAGGAAGATTTGCAGAAGTGGATAACACCGATATTGCAAAGATCAACATCTAATCATTAAATATAGAAGCAAGTAATGGCATGAAAAACTCGTTTTTCCTTGATTTTACAAGGAAAAGCGGGTTTTTTTGACAAGATTTTACGTTTCTTTTGGCAAAAACTATTTTATTTTAAACGGATTTTGTGTAACCGGTTACACATGACTGCGCAAATGAGACAAAAAGCGACAAATATGAAGGGTTAATGAGAAAACTTGCATAAAAACATGCATAATATGGCAAAAACAAGGAAATAAATTCAATATTGACATTTAAAGAGAAAAAGTGCATAATCTACCTCAACGATAGGAAAACAAACAGCTATTGATTAAGAAAGAGGTGAATCGTATGTCACACTGCGTAGTAAGACTCAATGGAACTGAGGAAGTAGAGGAGTTTGTAAAAGCAGCTTCCAAATGTGATTTTGATATTGACATTTTTTACAACCGCGTTATTATTGATGCAAAATCCATTCTTGGCATCCTCAGCATGGATCTGAACCGTGATCTCACCGTACACTGCTATGGTGACAGCCCGGCATTCAATAAAACCCTGCAGAAATTTGCTGTAGCATAAATTTTATTAAGGGAAACGAAAAAAATTCAGCCTGCGCCGCCAGCGAGAGTAGAGACAGAATTTGCGCAGGGGACTTTCTGAAGAAAACTAATCACACGAGACACATAACTTCAGAGAGGAAAAAAGGAGACTGTTGCGGCAGTCTCCCTTTTTTCTGTATAATGATAACTATTCAGAGCCATGCGAAATTCCAGAAAAGGACACGAATCATGCTTGCATGAATGAGCGTTCTTTTCTGGAATTTCATATGGCGAGAAGCCACATCGAGATGCAGCGCAGCGGAATCGAGATGGGGCTCTGAATAGTCTGGTTAGAAAAGGAGCGGGCTAGTGGAAGAGAAGAAGAAAGAGATCCGGATTTCCGTGCGGAATCTGGTGGAGTTTATTCTGCGCAGCGGGGATCTGGACAACTCGTCGGGCGGTTTTGGCGAGCGCGATGCCATGCAGGCGGGAACGCGGGTGCATCAGCAGATTCAGAAAAAACGGGCGCCGTTACCGTGCGGAGGTTCCGCTGGTTCACGAAAAATGAATATGAGCATTTCATCCTGCGCGTCGAGGGAAGAGCGGACGGCATGTACGAGGACGGAACCACGACCGTGATCGAGGAGATCAAGGGAACGTACCGTGACCTCGAAATGATGGAAGAGCCGGTTCCGGTACATCTGGCACAGGCGAAGTGCTACGCTTACATCTACGGCCTTCAGAACCGCAAAGAGGAGATGGGCGTGCTGATGACGTACACCCTGCTCTCCTCCGAGGAGGAAGGCCTTCTGCGCCCGCTCACCAAAGAAGAGGTAAAGCCGGAGCACTCCAACTGGCGCATCCGCCATTTTCTGCAGACGTACAAGCTCCCGGAACTGGAGCAGTGGTTCGATGAGCTACTCGACGCCTGGTTTATCTGGGCGGAATTCCAGTACCAGTGGCAGAAAGCGCGAGATGCCTCAATGCAGCACCTCGAATTCCCCTTCCCGTACCGGAAAGGCCAGCGGGAACTGGTGAGCGGCGTCTACCGTACCATTCTGCGAAAAAAAGAACTCTTCGTCCAGGCGCCGACCGGCATCGGAAAAACAATGTCCACGGTCTTTCCGGCCATCCGCGCGATCGGAGAGGGCTGCGGCGACCGTCTTTTTTATCTGACTGCGAAAACCATCACCCGTACCGTGGCAGAGGAGGCGGTCTCCATTCTAAAAGAGAAGGGACTGCAGTTCAAAGCAATCACGCTGACCGCAAAGAAAAAATGTGCATCCTCGATGAGCCCAGAATGCGATCCGATCCACTGCCCGCGCGCGAAAGGTCATTTTGACCGGATCAACGCGGCGGTGTACGAGATGCTGACGGAATGCGATTCCTACACAAGAGAGGAAGTCCTGCGCCAGGCGGAAAAATGGAACGTCTGCCCGCACGAGCTCCAGTTTGATGTGGCTTCGTGGGTGGACGGCGTGATCTGCGATTACAACTATGCGTTTGATCCGACCTCGAAATTAAAACGCTTTTTCGCAGAAGGAACGAAGGGTGACTACATCTTTCTGATCGATGAGGCGCACAACCTGGTCGAGCGGGGCCGCGATATGTTCAGTGCCACGCTCGTCAAAGAGGAGATTTTAAAGGTCCGCCAGCTCCTCCGCCCGTATGCACCGGGCAAAAAGCTCGAGAAGGCGCTGAACCGCTGCAATCACCAGATGCTCGTCTACAAAAGAGAGTGCGATTCCTGCACGGAGCTGGAAAGCGTATCGACGTTTCTTATGATGGTCAATCAGCTGCTGGAAGAACTGGCGGGCTGGCTGGAAGCGCATAAGACAAGCGAAATCCGGAAGCAGGTTCTGGAATTTTACTTTAACTTGCGAAATTTTTCCGAGATTTACAATTTAGTGGATGAAAATTATCTGATCTACACGAGTTATCTCGATAACGGCGATTTTGCACTGCGCCTGTTCTGCGTCAACCCGGCGGAGAATCTGCAGCAGTGTATCAACCAGGGGCGGTCGGCCGTATTCTTTTCCGCGACGCTGCTGCCGGTGCAGTATTATAAGAAGATGTTCAGCACGAATACGGACGATTACGCGATTTACGTGGAGTCCCCGTTTGATCCCACGAAGCGGTGTCTGGCGATCGGAAGCGAGGTCAGCACGAAGTATCAGCGGAGAAACCGCGCAGAGTTTGAGAAGATCGCCGCCTATCTGAACGAGATGATCCAGAGCCGGAAGGGCAACTATATGGCGTTCTTCCCGTCATACCGCCTGATGCAGGATGTCTATGCGGTCTATGAGGAACTGTATGCAGATGAAAACGTGACCTGCCTGATCCAGGAGTCGGCGATGCGGGAGCAGGAGAGAGAAGAGTTTCTGGAAGCGTTTGCGAAAGACAACGAGAAAACGCTGGTGGGATTCTGTATCATGGGAGGCATTTTCTCGGAGGGAATTGATCTGGACGGGGAAAAGCTGATCGGCGCGGCCGTTGTGGGAGCCGGAATCCCGCAGGTGGGGCCGGAGAGAGAACTTTTAAAGCAATATTTCGACCGCAGCGGAGAGAACGGTTTCGACTACGCGTACCGCTATCCCGGCATGAATAAAGTATTGCAGGCGGCAGGGCGCGTGATCCGTACGACGGAGGACACGGGTGTGATTCTGTTGCTCGACGAGCGGTTTCGAAACCGGGAGTACCGCGAGCTGTTCCCAAGAGAGTGGGAGGACTGCCGGATTGTGCAGCGCAGCAGCCTCCCGGAGGTAATCCATTCGTTTTGGGAGAGGGTGGATTGTGAGAGCGGATCAAAAGCCGGGCAGCAGGAAATGAAATCTCGGTACAGCGCTGAACGTTACGTGTGATCCGCGCGGTTCCGGTATTCGCTCGGCGAGCAGCCCATCTGCTGCCGGAAAATTTTAGAAAAATAGGCAGGACTGGAAAATCCGGTCTGTTCCGCTACGGAAGTGATACTGGCCTGGCGCTCGAGAAGGAGCGGCAGGCTTTTTTCAATACGGTAATCGAGAAGATAGTCAAACAGGGATTCGTTCATGCATTTCTTGAAAAAACGGCAGCATTCACTGCGGCAGATGTGGATCTGTGCGGCGAGATCCTCGAGCGTCAGATGCTCCATATAATGGCGGTGGATGTAGTCGAGCAGAATGCGGAGCCGCTCAACGTCACGCGCTGCCGCCGTGTTCTGGGATTCACCGGAAAACGATGCGTGGCGGTAAATCTCAATCCAGATCGACAGCAGAAGCTCCTGGATTTCCATCTCAAACGCGGACGGCTGCGAAAGCGAGAGGTCGTAGATGCGGTGCATACAGACAAGTACCTGGTTCTGCCAGTCGATCTCCGGCGAAAAGACGATGGAGGCGAGCTGCATATCCGTCAGCACCGGTTCGACGTAGCGCGTCTGGATCACACTGTTTGAAAAATCCATAGAGAAAGCGCGGGGCGAACGTGGTTGAAATATAGACGCAGTCCATCCCGTCGATCATGTGGCCGCTGTGAAGCGCATTCGTGTTGCAGAAAATGCCGTCCCCTTCTTTTAAGACATACGATTTGCCGTTGACCTGATATCCGATCTGCCCCGAGAGGACAAACGTCAGCTCAATTTCCGGGTGCCAGTGCCAGGAAAAGGAGCCGCGCTCGTAGCGGGAGAGCTGTTCGTAACTGATGTTGACAGGAAATTCATAGCTGCCGTGGGCCTTCAGCTCACGGTTTTCTTTATCCATGCGGATCTGCATGAAACGTACCTCCAATCCATAAAATCCATTAAAAATCATACGATAAGTAAAGTATGCGGCAAAAAGGGAAAAAAAACAA
>ENA-OQHD01000116-OQHD01000116.1-human-gut-metagenome-genome-assembly--contig:-NODE-116-length-34951-cov-5.592063_pt1 | contig 34951 bp, 43 predicted proteins | sample MGYA00242560_ERZ504711 | MGnify/ENA primary metagenome ERZ504711 (study PRJEB26092, sample SAMD00036198) | human gut metagenome | host: Homo sapiens | study: EMG produced TPA metagenomics assembly of...
TATGAGCATAAAAGTGGGGCGTAAGCACCATGATATGCGAATAGCGGGTAGGATTGTGGGAGTGCGTAGCACGAAACAATCCGTTGGCATTATTGTTGGGGGCTTTTGACCCCAACATCAATTTAAAATGTAAGGAAAAGTACTTCTCTGCATTTTCAATAATTTTAATGGAGTGATGATGATGAGATTATTTAAAAAAATTATATTTCCGTTCATAAGCCTGCAACGATTATTTATGATGAAACTTTCTATCAGATACTCAGAGAGACTGCCCGGCATCCGATTGTCCTGCGAATGAAGCTTTATCCCCACCACGGAACAACGAATTGCTATATTCACTGCCTCCATGTTGCTTATTTTAACTATAAGTGGTGTAAGGCACTTGGACTTGATTATGAATCTGCCACCCGTGCCGGTATGATCCACGATCTCTTTTTATATGACTGGCATACCCATGCAAAAGAGACCGGAGAATATTTCCACGGACTGACCCATGCACGGCGGGCTCTTAGAAATGCACAAAGGCATTTTCATCTCAACTCAACAGAAATGGATATCATCCAGAACCATATGTGGCCGGTTACGCTGCTTCATATTCCACATACAAAAGAAGGCTGGATCATTACTCTGACTGATAAATATTGTGGACTCCTGGAAACCTTACGGTTATTGTAAGCAGTTCCTTTGATCTGTTTTCGATCAAAATATTATGCCAAAAGCTCTCTGCAATCCTGTCGGAGGATAGATCCGACAGTGGATTCATCCCTGTCTAATATAGAAAAGGGATATGGAACAACACTCTTTCCATATCCCTGCATCATGATTGACAAATCTTATTCAGATTTTGGTCATTATTTGTTCAGTTCTCGTAACCGTTCCAGTTCCTTCCTTAACCGTTCATTTTCCTTTTCTGCCGCATCCGCTCATTTTTTTCTCTATCTCAGTCTCCCTTTTTTCCGCTGCAAGATCCGCTTCTGCCTTTTTCCTTATATCCGCCAGCTCTTCTTCCAGCTCATCGATCATCAGCTTGACCGTATTCCTGTCCATGATCTCCAGTTCCTCTGAAAACATCTCCATCATCCTTTCACCGTTCCTGCAGATCTGATAAAATTCCTTATAAATTCTCCGAAAATCCGGGTTATCCCGGCACAGTTCCAGGATCATTTCCGGGTCATCCTCACATAAAAATATAAGCCATTTGTCCAGCCTGCTCCATTCTTTCCTGTCTTTATTTTGGATGATGCTACGAAAAATGTCAAGGCAAATGAAGGTATATTCCTGCAGCAGATCCAGCTCCAGCCCCGTATCACTTTTCTGACGGAACCGGTGAATCGCAACCTTCTCTGAAAACCGGTGGAAATCTCCCCGACTCTTCTCAAATAGCACGATTGTATACACTCGCCTGATATTTCGGTAGGCAAAGGTATCTCCCAGTTCTTCCCGGACTCGTTTATACTGCCGGAGCAGCAGATCTGCGGAATAGCAGGCACTCCTCTCGCCCGGAAATCCGTATCCGATCTTCTGTACTTCCACATTCGCAATACTGCCATCCTCAAACTGGATCACGATATCCATCACCAGCAGCGAACTTTCCGCTGCGATCCGTCCTGACTCATTAGGCAGGACTTTCAGAATCTTCACTTTCCGCCCCAGCACTTCTGACAGGAAGTCACTGAGCCGTTCCGGTCTTGTATCCGGGTTCATGATGGCTTTAAAAAAGGGATCATAAAGCATTTTAATTCCCCGGACTCCACTACAGATCTCCAGGTATTCCTGCTGATAGGATTCTTTCCAGCCCCGGTACTGTGACCAAAGCTCCGGCTTTTCCCGGATTTCCTCCAAAATCTCTTCCTGAGTCCGTATCATTGGAAAATAATTCTGTAACTGATTTTTCATAGGCATTTCCTCTCTCGTAATTTTTTCTTCTTTTATCCCCGGGATTTTACATTGGATCTTTTATCTTTGTTTCAGATATGACCGACGCCGTCATTTTTATTTTACATTGCAATCTTTTCTTGGATTGCTGCTTTGATCAAAAGCAATAGACCAGTTTCTGAATCCAGAATCTCCTTTTGAATCGGAGTAGTTACAGAATAATCGGGTACACCCAAAAATGCAAGGTGTTTCTTGTTCATAACTGAAGTTTTTTGTTGATAAACTATGGATATCTTCTTTACTTCATTTACAGAACAAACTTTTTCTTTAAAGAATGACTATCTTCTCGCATAAAAAAAGGAAGCAATGTACTTCCAGTTTCTATACATTGCTTCTCTTCTTATTATACTGCTGTTTTCTTTTTTTAACAGAGTTGATTATTTAATCATTTTATCCACAGGTTTTCCCTGTAAATACAACTTTTTTCACAGGAATCTTTTGAAATCCACCTGCTTATTCACAGGCAAACGCTTTGATCTTTGCATAAATACTGTCTGTATCCAGTCCATACTTCTTCAGAAGTTCCAAAGCCGGACCGGACTCACCGAACGTATCATTGATTCCGATCTTCATCACCCTGGTCGGTGCTTTCTCAGAAAGTACATCACATACTGCACTTCCCAGTCCGCCGATCACGGAATGTTCCTCTACTGTTACGACCCTGCCGGTCTCTTTTGCTGCTGCTACGACCAGCTCCTCATCCAGTGGTTTGATGGTATGGATATTGATGACTTTCGCATCAATCCCGTCAGCCGCCAGCTTCTCTGCTGCTTCCAGGCAGTTGCTGACCGGAAGTCCTGTTGCAATGATCGTCAGGTCTTTTCCTTCTCTCAGGACAACCCCTTTTCCCAGTTCAAACTGATAATCCGGTCTGTCATTGATGACCGGCACTGCCAGACGTCCGAATCTCATATAGACCGGTCCCTGATGTTCATAAGCTGCCTGTACGGCTGCCCTTGCCTCTACATCATCGGAAGGATTGATCACGACCATTCCCGGAATGGTCCGCATCAGGGCGATATCCTCGTTGCACTGATGGGTTGCACCATCTTCCCCGACGGAGATCCCTGCATGGGTAGCTCCGATCTTCACATTCAGGTGCGGATATCCGACGGAGTTTCTGATCTGCTCAAAGGCACGTCCTGCCGCGAACATGGCAAAGGAACTTGCAAACGGCACTTTTCCCGCTGCTGCCAGTCCGGCTGCCACACCGATCATGTTGCTCTCTGCGATTCCGCAGTCAATGAACCGTTCCGGGTGGGCTTTCTTGAAAGTTCCTGTCTTAGTCGCTGCTGCCAGGTCTGCATCCAGTACAACGACCTCCGGATGCTCCGTTCCAAGCTGGGCTAATGCATTTCCGTAACTGTCTCTCGTTGCGATCTTCTTTACTTCTGACATAATGCTTCACCTGCTTTCTCTAATTCTTCCATTGCAATCTTGTACTCTTCATCGTTCGGAGCTTTTCCGTGCCATCCTACCTGGTTCTCCATGAAGGATACACCTTTTCCTTTTACTGTCTTAGCAATAATAGCTGTCGGCTGTCCTTTGACTGTCTTTGCTTCTTTGAATGCAGCATCGATCTGATCAAAGTCATTTCCATCAATATTGATTACATGGAAATTAAATGCCTCAAACTTCTTATCGATCGGGTACGGAGAGTTGACTTCTGTAATTGCTCCGTCAATCTGAAGATTGTTATTATCAACGATAACAACGAGATTATCCAGTTTTCTATGCGCTGCCAGCATGGAAGCCTCCCATACCTGACCTTCCTGGATCTCACCGTCTCCGAGCAGTGTGTATACTCTGTAGTCTGCATTGTCAAGCTTTCCTGCGATTGCCATACCTACAGCTGCTGAAATTCCCTGTCCAAGAGATCCTGAAGACATATCAACACCTGGAATGTGTTTCATGTCCGGATGTCCCTGCAGATAAGATCCTGTATGACGAAGTGTCACGAGATCTTCCTTCGGGAAGAATCCTTTCTGCGCAAGTGTAGAATATAATCCCGGAGCTGTGTGTCCTTTAGAAAGAACGAAACGATCGCGATCCACTTTCTTTGGATCTTTCGGGTCTACGTTCATCTCTTCAAAATAAAGGTATGTAAAAATCTCTGTTGCTGAGAGAGATCCACCTGGATGTCCGGCCTTTGCGCTATGCAGTGCTGTTACAATCCCTTTCCGGATCTCATTCGCAGTTTTCATAAGCTCTAACTTGTTCATGATATCTCCTTTTTAATTTCCATTCTGATTCCATTTTCAGTCTTAACGTTATTTCCCGGATTACTCACCAAAAACAGCAATATAATCCTTTTTAAACTTCTCGATACCTGCATCTGTCAGTGGGTGATGTGTCATCTGCTCGATTACCTTGTAAGGTACTGTTGCAATATCTGCTCCTGCCAGTGCACATTCTGTTACATGGATTGGATTACGTACACTTGCTGCGATAATCTCTGTCTCAATTCCTGCTACTTCGAACATCTCTACGATCTCTGCAATGAGGTCAACTCCCTTTGTAGAAATGTCATCCAGACGTCCAAGGAACGGAGAAACATAAGTAGCTCCTGCTCTTGCTGCAAGAAGTGCCTGGTTTGCTGTGAAGATCAGAGTTACATTTGTCTTGATTCCCTCTGCTGTAAGAACTTTAACAGCCTTCAGGCCTTCTACTGTCATAGGAATCTTAACTACCATGTTCGGATGGATCTTTGCAATCTCACGTCCTTCTGCGATCATGCCTTCTGCATCTGTTGTTGTAGCCTTAACCTCTCCACTGATTGGTCCGTCTACGATAGATGCGATCTCAGCAATAACTTCTTCAAAAACACGTCCTTCTTTTGCAATCAGAGACGGGTTTGTTGTAACTCCGCAGATCACTCCCATGTCATTTGCTTTCTTGATATCCTCTACATTAGCCGTGTCGATAAAAAAATTTCTAATTTTTTAAGTCCTCCATATTACATGAATCTTCCTCTTACCACTGATACAACTCACTGATTTTTCCAGCAGTAATTCGTTTGTTTATGAGCTGATTATATAGCTTTCAAAACCTGAGGTCAACTGTCCGAAAAATTATTAATAATCATTTTTCACTTAATAATCCGACATATTAACCGTTTTTATTAATATTAGTTAATATCAATCGTTTTATTCTGTATAAAAATCTTTATTTTAAAGGCTTTATCAACATTTTCTAAAATCAGAATCGTTGTTTTTGTTGTTTTTATTAGTAATAATTTATTATTTTTATTAATTTGTAACTGTTCAGAGCCAAGCAAAATTTCAAAAACAGGTATAAAATGCTTGCATTTTTAGACCGTTTTTGAAATTTTATTTGGCGGATACGCCACACCTCCGAAATGCGTAGCATTTTGGAGGTTGGCTCTGAACAGTTACATTAATTTTAAATAATCCAGCGTCTATACATCAACTATTTTGTCTTCGCATAAGACGTTGTTCCACGAACCACGATCTGTGGCTCATATTCCACATGATAAATACTGACCGGTTCAAATTCCGTATACTTCCAGTCCCTTGAACTGATCCTTTTTCATGATGATATCACAGGCATCCATTCCTTTGTGAACTACAAAATGCTCGATCGTTGTAAGTGACACTTTCTTAACTTTGGAAAATAAAGTATTATCACATCCCATAACCGAGACATCTCCGGGTACTTTATACTTCATATCCTGGAGTGCATCCATAATCCCAAATGCTTTTACAATTCTGTTCTTCCTTCCAATGCCCGAAGCAGTGTTACCTCATCAATGTATTCCAGATCACCACCAACTGGAACACCACTGGCAATCCTGCTCACCTTGATTCCGACCGGTTTGATAAGTTTACTGATATACATTGCTGTTGTCTCGCCTTCCAAACTGGAATTCGTCGCAATGATCACTTCATCCACATCTCCCTGCAGACGCTCCATCAATTCTTTCAGACGGATATCCCCGGGACCGATTCCAAGCATTGGAGAAATTGCTCCATGAAGTACATGATAGACTCCGTTGTACTTTCCGGTCTTCTCATACGCTGCCAGATCACGCGGTGTCTCCACTACCATGATTGTCTTATGATCTCTGTCCGGATTGCTGCAGATTGGGCAGATCTCCTTATCCGTCAACGTACAGCACTCCTTACAGTAACGGACATTCTTGCGGGCATCTACGATTGCATTAGCAAGTCCTTCTACCTGCTCTACCGGCATATTGATCACATGAAATGCAAGTCTTTGTGCTGATTTATTCCCGATTCCCGGAAGTCTCGAGAACTCCTCGATCAGACGGCTGATCTGATTACTGTAGTAATCCATTAGAACATTCCGCCTCCAAGACCGCCAAATCCGCCTGTCATCTTAGATACTGCTGCATTTGTCTCCTGCTCAACCTGACGCAGTGCTTCATTTGTCGCTGCTACGATCAGGTCTTCCAGCATCTCAATGTCGTCCGGATCTACAACTTCTTCTGCAAGTTTTACTTTTGTTACTTCTCTTTTGCCGGATACAGTTACTTCTACTGCTCCGCCGCCTGCAGCTGCTGTGAACTCTTTTGTCTCAAGTTCTTTCTGCTGCTCTTCCATCTGACGCTGCATCTTCTGTGCCTGCTTCATCAGATTCGCCATATTTCCCGGCATTCCGCCGCCTGGAAATCCTCCACGCTTTGCCATGTCTAATCCTCCACTGTTATTTCCATATTTATTTTCTGTTCTATGTCCACAAATGTATCCTCAAAGTGTCTGCCCTCTTCTACATGACGGACATCTACCTCGACTTTCTTTCCAATCTTCTCTTCAATGAGCTGTTCAAGTTCCTGCACATGATCTTCTCTGCCAACCATATCTGCCGACATAGCATCTGGCAGTACAATCAGCAAACGATTGTCACCACCAAGACTCAGTCTTGCTTTTTTAAGAAAGCCTCTGATCATACCTGACGCTTCATCTGCGATAGAACGGAAATTCTTCACCACCTCCTGCACATCCTCCGGAATTGCATTCGGCAGCTCCGGTTTCGCCTTCCTGCTTCCCGCAACGCCTGATCCGGATGATGACGCATCATCTCCATTCACGTAAACAACTCGCTGCGGCATATCTGCGGCTGCAGCAAGTCCTTTCTCTACTTTGTCTTCTACCGCACGGATTCTGTCCAGAAGTGCATCCTGACCAGTCTCCATCGCCGGAGTGCAAAGCTTGATCAGTGCAACTTCCAGAAGTACTCTCTTCTGCGTTGCATACTTCAGCTGACCGGAAAGTTCTGAGAATATACGGATATAACGCAACAGCATATCAAGTTCGATCATCTTTGATTCTTCCTTGAGCTGCAGCATATTTTCCGTAGACACATCCAGCACGTCCTCTATATTATCAGAAGTTTTAACCAAAAGCAAATTTCTCAAATACCATGTAAAATCTGCGGCCAGCTGGGTCAGTTCACGTCCCTGCATAACCAGATCTTCCACGATATCAAGAACTCCGGCAACATCTCTTTCCAATACTTTCCGAAGCAGGCGGCTGAACACATCCGTATCCACCGCACCAAGTACTTCAAGCACATGATCATACGTCAGCTTCTGTCCCAGATAAAATGCAATACACTGATCCAGCAGACTGAGTGCATCACGCATAGATCCGTCTGCCGCCTTTGCGATATAGCGAAGTGCTTTTTCTTCCACTTCTACCTGTTCTGTCTGCATCAGATCACGCATACGATCTGTAATTGTCTCAATGCTGATTCTCTTGAAATCATAGTGCTGACATCTGGAAAGAATCGTAATTGGGATTTTATGCACTTCTGTCGTCGCCAGAATAAAAATAACATACTCCGGCGGCTCCTCAAGTGTCTTAAGCAATGCGTTAAATGCTCCGATGGAAAGCATATGCACCTCGTCGATAATGTATACTTTATACTTACCTTCTGTCGGTCGATATGTCACTTCCTCCCGGATCTCACGGATATTATCAACACCATTGTTCGATGCAGCATCGATCTCGATCACATTCATTGAAGTACCGGCAGCGATAGATTTACACATCTCACACTCTCCGCATGGACTTCCATTTACCGGGTGCTCACAGTTTACTGCCTTCGCAAATATTTTCGCAACCGTTGTCTTACCGGTTCCTCGCGTTCCGCAAAACAGATACGCATGTCCGATCCTGTTCGCCTTAATCTGGTTCTGAAGCGTTGTAACAATATGATCCTGTCCTTTTACATCTTCGAATTCAGAAGGACGGAACTTTCTGTATAGCGCCGTATATGACATGAATTACACCTCGTCTCCGAAGCTGATACCGATTGTTCTCGCTTCTTTGATCAGACCACAGTTCGGATCAACATATTTCAGCTTTCCTGCAACCTCTTCCAACGGAACTTTCACTGTCTCACCATTTCTCATGGCTACCATATATCCGTATTCTTCATTCAGGATCAATTCTGCTGCCTTCGCTCCGACTCTTGTTGCAAATACACGGTCATAAGCACAAGGTGTGCCACCTCTCTGTGTGTGTCCAGGAACTGTGATACGAACTTCCTTGTCTGTCTCTTTTTCAATCTGTTCTGCCAGTTCGTAAGCGATAGAAGGATATTTTCTGTTTGCCAGCTTCTCTTTGTATTCTTTCTTTTTCAGTTTTGCATCTTCTTTGGAAATCGCACCCTCTGCAACAGCAAGGATTGTAAATCTCTTACCTGCCTGTGTACGTTTGTCGATCACATTCTTGATTGCTTTAATATCATATGGGATCTCCGGAAGAAGAATTATGTCTGCTCCGCCTGCAATTCCGGCATGCAGAGTTACATGACCTACTTTGTGACCCATAACCTCGATAATAAATACACGGCTGTGGGAAGTTGCTGTCGTATGGATTCTGTCAATCGTATCTGTTGCGATATCAACTGCACTCTGGAATCCAAATGTCATGTCTGTTCCCCACAGATCGTTATCGATCGTCTTCGGCAGTGTCACTACATTGAGTCCTTCCTCACGAAGAAGATTTGCTGTCTTATGAGTTCCATTTCCTCCAAGAATAACGAGACAATCCAGATGAAGCTTATGATATGTGTGCTTCATTGCCTCCACCTTGTCTATTCCATCCTTATCCGGCACACGCATCAGTTTGAACGGCTGACGGGATGTACCAAGAATTGTTCCACCCTGTGTCAGAATTCCCGAGAAATCCTTTGATGTCAACATATTGAAATCCGAATAGATCAGACCTTTGTATCCATCTTTAAATCCATAGATTTCTACATCTTTGCGCTTGTTGCAAATTCCTTTTACAACACCGCGCATTGCTGCGTTAAGTGCCTGGCAGTCTCCACCGCTGGTCAACATTCCTATTCTTAACATAGCAACTCCTCCTATTACTCTTTGCACCTGTCTTAATCAGTTACTTTCTTTTCTTGTTTATAAGCCCTAAAAAAGCAGTTGGTTCTTCTTTCCCTGCCGCCATTCCTGATATTCCATGACCGGCGGCTACCAACTGCTTTTTATTATACCTTATTTACAAATGCTGCTCAAGAAATTTTAGTTTTCGTTATGTTAAAAATTCTTCCAGAATCTGACGAATCGCCGCTTCTCTTTCTGCATTTCTTCCTGAATCTCGCTCCGAATCTCTATCTACGTCTCTCTCTGAATTTCCTTTCGGATTCCTTGCCGGCTCTACCGATCTTGCTTCTCCCTCGATATTGATCGGCAGCTCCGTCCTCTCTGCTTTTGTTTTATTTCCATTCTGTACGTTGTCTTCTCTGTGAATCTCTCTTTCCCCTTTCTTTTCTTCCCACTCCTGCTTTCCGGTATTCTCTGCAGCGATCACATTCAATTCTTCTCTATCCGTAGTCCGCTGTCTCTTTACGTGAAATGCACAATTATTCTCAAGATAATCCACCATATACATCCTGACAGCATTAAGCTTGTACTGTTCGTCCGAAAGATGACTGATAACAAAAAGGAGTACCATCTCCGCTAATCCTGTTTCTATATATTGATACGCCGCATCTGAAAATCCATAAGTAATATAACATTCGAATGCACCAAGAGCTGCAAGAATTCCAACAAACCACACCGTCAGCAATTCCATCTGTCTCCAGGTATGAATCCCAAACAAAAATCCTCTATATTCATAAATATATTTCTCCACAAATGCATTCGTATTCTCTACACTGTCATGCACCATACATGCATGTTCGTATTTTGCTCTTACGAGTTTTATCAGTCGGTGTGTACTCTTGGACATATTCCCCGCCGCCTTCAGCATCTGATTCAATGTCTGCTGATTCACTGCTTTTGCCAGCACTCCGATTATGCCCAGAAGTGCCATCAGATAATAGATGACTCTTGTGTTCACTGCCAGTTCTCTTAACATAGCAACCCCTCCTGGTTTTAAAAATATTGCGCGTAACTGTTCGGGCCTCCCCTTCGTTACGTTTGTAGATATTATAAACCTGATTTTATATTCTGTCCGCATAAATCGTTCTACAGATTTCTACAGCAAAAATCAAAATTGTCGTATTGAGGAAAATTATGCCGAAAGATGTGAAAAGAAAAATTGATTTTTTATATTTGATTTGCTATAATTCAAAAGGTAACTAAAAGATCTAAAAATTTAAAAGAAAGGATATCTAGATATGGATTATAGAACAAAAGGTGTCTGTTCCCAGAGCATTCACTTTGATATCGAAGATAACAAAATTCATAATGTTTCCTTCGTTGGCGGATGTAACGGTAACCTGCAGGGAATTTCCCATCTGGTTGAAGGAATGGATGTAGATGAGGCCATCTCACGCCTGGAAGGAATCCAGTGTGGATTCAAGAAAACTTCCTGCCCGGACCAGCTTGCTCAGGCACTGAAAGAAGCAACAGGAAAATAACTTTAAAAAATGGCAAACTAATAGGGAAGGATCGCTACTCTTGATTCAATCCTTCCCTTCTGCCCTACTAGTCCATGGACTGATTAACAGCCGCTTCTGGTGATTATATGCTCATTTATTCAATTGTGGTGTATCAAGGAACAAGGCTCTCACTTTTATCTATTAGAATCTAATTTGTGAGTATCCGAGCGAACCACCGCGCAGCGGCTGTTAGGCCAGCCCACGGGCTGCATCTTCTGCCGTTGGTGTGGGATGAGGATGCTTATGGGACTAGGATGCCATCGGTAAATGAACAAGTTTCTTCATCAGGAGAACCTGCCATACATACAATGTGAGAAGCATGAACTCGATAGTAATATCCCCTGTCAACTTGAATTGACTTCGAAATTGCCGAATAGTAATCATTCTCTACTTTCTTTGAAAATGCATCAATCTGATGCCACTTTCCATCTGACTCATTATATTTATCTACATAAACAATAACCGCAATAGCGTCAACTGTATGATTAGCAGTTGTTGATCCATAGGCATAGATTCTTTTTGTTCCTGTTTTTGAGATTGAACACTGACCATCCATCAGATGTTCTCCTCTCTCATTATTTTTCGGTGTATAACCTGTAGACGAATCTGCTGATATCAAATATGAGCCATCAACTGACTTTGGAGCACTGTCATCTGCTTTAACATTTGTCAAAGATACTCCTACCACACAACAGAATACCATAACACTTGTTATAACTGATACAATTTTTTTACTTATCATAAGACTATCTTCCCCCTTTTATTCTTGTCTTCTGATAAGTAAACAACTGAGAAGGAAAAACTTACGCGTTTTACATAAAAATAAATTTTCCAGAATTTTTTCAAATTCTTCTTTTTCCATAGATCCTTTAATTTGATAATGTATATCCTTATATTCAAACTCTGCAATATATCTTTCTTCATCTGAATTCTTAATCTCATATTGTTTTACTAAGATACTATGCTTTCCATTTTGAAACTCATATTCGTCTAATAATTGATCAACTGTCTTTTCTCCAAATGATGAATCTGTTGAATTGGTATACATATAATATTTAATTACTTCTTCTCCGTATTTATAAAATAATACAGCCATCCTTTGTTCTTTATCTATTATATATCTTTTTAGCACCATATCTTCCGGCTTATACTGCATTTTCACCAAAGATACTCCCATTACTTTTGTAATTTCTTTATCAACTTCAATTTCATCTATATCCTCAGACTCTTTCGTTTCCATATCTTCAACATTGATAAGATTGTAGTTCTCATCCCCATTATCTCGTTCCCACAGAACTTTCCAATACGACTTACTCCCCACACTGGTCATCACACTTCCGCACACCAGAATCAGCACTGCTGCCAGTGCTCCGATTACAAGCTTGCTTTTCTTCTTTTTGCGGATGACTTTTTTTATGCCTCTTGTCGTATTCGTAATCCTGAATCTTATTGAAAAGCTCTTTTTCCATCTCATCAGACACTTTAATGTCATCCAGAGATTTGTCCTTACGGACTTTCTTTTCAATCTGTTCAGCTTCTTTTTTCATTTCATTTTCCAATGATAATTTTTTCAGTTTTTCATTTTCTTCACCTTATTCTCTCCAGTTTGTGTGTCCCGTTTTTCTTGACATTTTTTCAAATAAGGGTAATATGATGCTATAAGGCTAGTGTTCCCAATTTACTTCGAACAGTAGCACTCTACACTAAATCTGGAGGTTAATTTATGAAGCGAATTATATTGACCGGCGGCGGTACTGCCGGACATGTCACTCCGAATATAGCCCTGATTCCAAAGCTTAGAGAATTAGGCTATGATATTCAATACATAGGTTCTTACAATGGAATTGAAAAGGAACTGATTGAACCTTTTGGAATTCCATATCATGGAATTTCTTCTGGAAAGCTGCGCCGTTATTTCAGTCTGCAGAATTTCACAGATCCATTCCGTGTGATCAAAGGCTTTGGTGAAGCCCGTAAGTTAATCAAAGGCTTAAAGCCTGATGTTATTTTTCTAAAGGCGGATTTGTTTCGGTTCCAGTTGTTCTTGCTGGAAAGCGATGCAAAGTTCCGGTCATTATTCATGAGTCTGATATGACACCTGGCCTGGCAAATAAACTGGCAATTCCATCTGCTGTCAAAGTCTGCTGTAACTTCCCGGAGACGTTAGATGCTCTTCCGGAAGGAAAAGCTGTTCTTACCGGTTCTCCGATTCGTCAGGAACTTCTTACTGGTAATAAGGATGCCGCCAGAAAGATGTGTGGCTTTACAGATGAAAAACCTGTCATTCTCGTAATCGGCGGAAGTCTTGGTGCTGTAGCTGTCAACGAGGCGGTACGTACTGCCCTTCCTGAACTGCTAAAACAGTTCCAGATCATCCATCTCTGCGGAAAAGGAAAGGTTGATCATTCTCTGAAAGAAATCAAAGGCTACTGTCAGTTTGAATATATCAAAAACGAACTGCGTGATCTCTTTGCTCTTGCAGATATTGTTATCTCACGTGCCGGTGCGAATGCAATCTGTGAACTGCTTGCTCTTAGAAAACCGAATCTTCTGATTCCGCTTTCTGCCCGTGCAAGTCGTGGCGATCAGATTCTTAACGCACATTCTTTCGAACGTCAGGGATTCAGTCTTGTAATCGAGGAAGAACAGCTTACGAATGCAACGCTTTTGGATGCAGTTCATAACCTGTACGAAAACCGTGAGCAGTTCATAAATGCAATGCACAATTCTGGGCAGCAGGATCCGATTGCTACTATTATCGGCCTCATTGAAGAAGCTGCCACAAAATAATGTAGTTCATCTACCGACAACACTCTTCATAAAACTACAGTATTCAAAAAGATACCGGGAAACTATCGGCACCACTGTTCCTCATACACTTTTTCTTTGTACATTGAACAGTAAACATTTGGTTTTGCTCTTAGTCTTCCCGGTTCATCTCTTCGTACTCCGTTCCGTACTTTTTCTTAATCCATTTCTTTGCTCTGTGCAGAAGACTATGAAGCACTTCAAGTCGAATGCCCATTAATTCTGCTGCTTTTGCCTGTGGCATCTCCATGTAATATACAAGGACAATAGCATCGTACCATCTTTCATTCTTTTCCATCAAATTGGTGAAAATCTTTTCATGAAGCTCTAACCTTTGTTTCTGAAGCTCATCTTCCAGAAACTGTTCCTCAGCACTGTTTACCTGTGCTTCATATTTCTCGGTATCCTCTTCACTGTCCCAATTCTCATCAATCTCGAAGATCTCCCTGCTATGCTTTTTCCTGTAATTTAATGCCGCATTTTTTCGCCGTTGTAAACAGCCATGAAGAAATATTTTTCTTCTTCATGCTGTCATATCCCATATACAGTTTCAGAAAAGTGTCTTGAGTAATATCTTCCGCTGCATTATAACTGCCCGAATAAGTATATGCCGCTTTTAGAATGAGATTTTTATATTGTTCATAAATCTCATTGAATTCGCGATTTTCTGTTAACATATCTTCTCCAGTACTATTTTAATTTTTCAAGTATCTCTTTCTTATCTTCTTCTGTAAGTTCTCCCATATGCCATCCGAGACCTACATTGTCATTCTTATATCTTGGGATTAAGTGCATATGGAAATGGAATACCGTCTGTCCAGCTGCCTCTTCGTTGTTCTGAACGATATTATAACCATCACATCCAAGTACATCTGTCATCTTTGTAATCATCTTTTTTGGCCAGACAGATTGCTTTTGAAGCTGTTGCCTCGTCAATATCATACAGATTGCGGTAATGATTCTTCGGAAGGATCAGCGCATGTCCTTTTGATGCCGGTCCAAGATCCAGAATTACTCTGAACTCCTCATCCTCATACAATGTTGCTGATGGAATCTCTCCATTTGCTATTTTACAGAAAATACAATTATCATCTCTCATGATCTTTCCTCTTTCCATTTTATTTTATCTGTAGTATAGACCATTTTTCAGGAAAAGAGAATACATTTTTCAGACAACAGGTCGAAAAAAGGTCGAAAATAGTCGAATGATTTTTATTGAATGCTGTTTTCGGTGGTGCTACACTCTTACCAAACTCAAGAAAATCTAACTATTAGGAGTAAGTATTATGTTAACAAATATCGATCTTGAAAAAATGAATCACCTGATGGAAACAAACAAAGATGCAAAAGAGATTATCACACAGCTTCTGAAGAACCATGATGCTGCTGTTGCTACAATTGCGCATGAGATCCGCAATCCTATGACTGTTCTTTATTCTTCTATGCAATTAATGAGCTCTCTTTATGCTGAAACTGCTAAAGGTTCCTGTGTCTGGGAAGAATGCATGGATGGCGCCAGACATATGTGTGATTTGCTGGATGATCTGACAGAACTCAACAACGGAAACCAATTAAACCGTGCTTCCTTTCCTCTTGGACATGTTCTTCGCAACTCTGCTGTTCTGTTCGCCATGTCTCTCAACTTTGAAAAATCAAAGATTGAGATGACTTCCAGTATTGATAAGAATATAAAAAGGTTCAATGGTGATCGCACCAAATTAGAGGAAGTCTTCTTAAACATACTTACAAATGCCAAAGACGCTCTTGCCGATTGTAAGTATGCCCCACGTCTGCAGTTTCGCGCAAAGAAGCTTGACGACAAAATTCTGATTCAATGTCAGGATAACGGCTGTGGTATTCCGACTGAAATTGTTGATAAGCTTTATGAACCATTCTTTACGACCAAAGAAAACGGTACCGGTCTTGGTCTCGCAGTTTCCAAAAGAATCATTGAAGCACATAATGGAACGATCGACATTACATCTGACCATACCAATGGAACAATCGTATCGATCACACTTCCTGCGTAAAATATCAGAGATCGTTAATATCAGATACCGTTAGGATCTTTTGATTTTTTCTTCGATAGGTTAGCAACGCTGTCAGGAAACCGCAAATCAATCCGCCTACGTGAGCCAGATTATCTACACCTGTACTGGTAAATCCAAAATAGAGACTCAGTACAACCATAATCAGCATGCCTCTTCCTGACAGTGTTCCCAGCCTTCCCCTGTTCGCAAATACAATCCAAAGCAGCCCTCCCATTAGACCGAAAATTGCTCCCGATGCCCCGGCAGATACAATCTGTCTGTCATGCATGGTATTCCAGTACAAAGACAGCAGATTACCACCTATTCCACTGATAAAATAACAGAGCAGAAACCGAATTTTACCGGCCTCTTTTTCAAAAATCGATCCAAGTGCCCACAAAAGCACCATGTTATTTAATAAATGTGAGATTCCAAAATGCAGAAAAAGACTGGTAAACAGCCGATAGTATTCCTGATTTTCTATAATATATGGTTCATACATTGCTCCATGCTGCAACATAAAATAACCATCCTCAGTCCGTCCGATCATAGTAAGAACAATAAACACCAGAATATTGATTCCTATCAACGTGATCGTCATTATTTCTTTTGGTCTCTCTTTCATTCTTCCTGACTCCCTTTTGACTTCTATGATATGGTTTTTGAATCTGCGTATACTATACCACATCCTATATATCATTCATAGTCATCAGCTTCCGTTATCAGATCTTCCCATTCTCCCCATTTTCCAGACTTAAAGCGTTTTGCAAATTTCTTGATCGGACCATATCTCTTTTCTTCCATCACTGCATAATTCTCTCTCGCCTTGTTATAATAGCTGTTTTCCTGTACCTCAATGTTTTGATTTTCTTCCATTTCTCTCCTGTCTTTTTCTCTCTTACTTTCTTCTCTGATCTTCTCTTCTTTGGACTTTTCTTCCCTGTTTTTTGCTTCTTCCTCATACTGCTGCAGTATGCTTTCCAGATCATAGGTTTCTTTTAGCGTTTCTTTGTGAAGCATACAGGCAAGTTGAATACTCTCCAGATCCTGATAATCAACTTTCCTTACAAAATACTCCGTCAGTTCATGATAAGACACCTGCCAGGTCTTCTCATTCTCTGGAAAAAAAGCAGAAAAATAGTTTTCATTCTTTTCAAAAATATATTTTCTGAAAGCATCAGATAATTGGTTCTAACATATAATCTTTCATTTTTCCATAACACTGAGAAATTGTCTTGTCAGTTTTAATATCTCTTCTGCTCTGATATCTTTATTTTTATAATACGTTTCCAACGACTGTGAATGTCCTGTATGATAATAATATCTACTTGCACCTTCCATTCCACATCCACTTACTCTCAATAATCCGGGAATCCGATTATTCTTAAGCATCCGCATCTGATAATTCTCCCGATACGGTTGTACGCTGTCTATTATGATTTCAGATTCTGCCACTCTGCTCTGCTGATTTGCCTTTTTTTGCTTCCATCTGATTTTCTTTCTCCCTTCACTTTTTCAGCTTTACAGAAATCTATTTTTTCCCATCTGACTTTTTCTTCTGGTTTCACCTTCGTTGCACGTTGTATCAGATGAATCTTCATTCGTCCTTTTGATGCAAAAACTTCTACCTCTATTTTCTTCCCTGATAGATCAACTCTGGTTGTTATATTTTCCAGAAAAATCATTTTCCACTCGTCCTTTCTCGGAAAAAAGCATCCAGATCTGCGTCTTCTATCTTTTTCCCTGTCCATTTCAACTCCTGTCACAGCCGTTTCCGCTGCCGCTGCGTTTAAAAATTGCCTTATCATGAAAGTAAAAAATTGATCGTGATGAGCAGAAAAAAAGTAGAATTAAGCAAAAAGGGAATAAGGTAAGACATCTCTACCACTGTACTTCCTTTCACGTATTTTTTTACGTATATTTTTTCAGTAAACTCCACCAATCATGCCTCCCAGATAAGCAACTGTCAGAAATGGAATAAATGGAAATGAATTTTTTCTTGTATACTTCTTTCGTGCGATCATAATTCCTCCGTAAAACAGATGCGATCAGAAATGCAGCAAACAGAATCCAAAGAAGATTCCATCCCCCAGATAAAATTCCAAGGATCAGAATTAATATGCTATCTCCGTAACCAAATGACTCTTGTGTGAACCAACTTAAAAAAATGAAATACTCCTCCACACAATCCACCGGCTACCATCATCCTAAGTTCTCCTTTGCTGCATAGTACCTGGCATAAAACTGCAATCGCAAGCAAAATCAAAAGACTTCTTACACTTACTTTCTTCCAACGAATATCTATCACAGACAAAATTCAACAGATACACTGCTATAACAGCTTGAAAAAACATCCATAGATTTTCCCTTCCATTTTGCCCGAATACATTCATTATTTTGCACATTTAGAACATCCTCCTCTTCCTGCTACTTCGCTTTTATGAACTGCACGTATTGTTCTCTTCAGAGAACTGCAATTCAATGAGTTGTGATACCGGTTTCCATAACTGGTAATATATACACCATTCATTGCCTGTCCATAAACACATTGCTCACATTTATGGTATTTTCCTCCACCTTCATTTCTCATATTTTGTAATTCTGAGTATTGAACATATTGAATAGATAATTGGAGATAGCTGCACTGATAATCTGAATGCCACACTGTTCCTTTTTCTGTGATATAGACAATCTGTCCGTCTTCATTTCCCTTTCTATCTTTTTGATAACCATTCCATGCACTGACTTTAAACTCATCTTTCAACTTCACCGAAGGACTTTTCATTAGTGGAACCGGAATCTTTATCTTGTACTCGATAACAACATTTATCTCTTCTGTTCCCGGAATCCAATAAGACTTCCAGCAACTAATAGCTGATGTACCACCATTCAGAATACTTCTCTCAATTCTTTCTTCTCCAATCAGATTCACTAGATCTGATTTTAATTGAATTGTATTCAATACAGGAAGGACAGCCGTTGACTCTGCTGCCTGTTTGGCTGCATCACTTCCTGCTGCATGGATACAGCCTCGTATACTCTGGATTTCAATTAAAAAAATTCAAACTTAATACTGCAAACATAAAGAGGGGAACTGCAAATGCAGCTTCTATTGTTACACTTGCTCTTACCCCCCTGGTGCAGATGCCTTTCTCTTGTTGGACTGGTATTTTTTACCTGTTTATTGACATCGCAGCTTTTCCTTTCTAAAGTGTGTGGGTTTCCTGCAAGAGGGATTGCAGGATTCTGAGTGTACGTTTTCGGGGTTGTACAAAAGAAGGTCTGAAAGGGCATCTGCACCGGGGGTAATTCTGGCTTCATTCATATCCAAAATAAACCGGATATTGGTAATTTAGATTTTTATAAACGGTTATCTTATTCTGTATTTCTAATTTAGTCACACATTGATCTGCCTGAAACAAAATATGTTTGGAATGGAATTCCTCTTCTACACAATCTAAAGTCCGCATTGTAATTTCCGGCACCGATTTCAAAAAGAGAAACATCCTGATATAATCGGAATATCCGACTCCTTCTCCGGAATCATTTCCCCTTACACTTCCACCATCTGTCAGAAGAAGTGGCAGCTGTGACAGAGAAACAACCCATTTATCTGCACTTTTTACCAGTGGAACTTTTCTTCCATCCAAAAGACAACGAAGATCCATAACACTTTCTCCTCCTGCCCACGCAACAAGTATCATCTGTTTCAAAGCTTCTACCGCTTCAGGCATCAGTAGTAGTGCAGATATTGTCACAGCCAGCGCTTCTGCCTCTGCCACTCGTCCCATATCCTTTGCCAGACAGCCATAATTTCCTGATATTCTCAGAAGAAAAAGACGAAATAACACGGATTCCAGATTTTCTTTATCTGATCCTCTTCCTTGTAGAATATATTCCAGTTCGTATGCTAAAGCATCTGACCGATCAGACTGCCATTCCTTCTCTCCACTTTCATCCGTTCCTTCTGATTGTTCTGAATCCTGCCGAAATGCATAGCCGAATGTTTTGAGAAGATATTCATTGTACAGAAGTTTCTCCGTCGTCTGATCAAGTCCTTTTCTTGTTGGGAATGTCCCATATCCTTTTTTCAAAGTTCTCTTTGATGCCTGCCCCGACAAATCAACACTCTTTTCAGATACTTTTTTTCCTTTCGGAATCACAACAGAAAGAATTCCTTCTTTTTTTGATCTTTTGCATAATACGAAACGGATTCTCCTCATCTGGCAGACTTGGACCTTCTTCCACGTCTTCTCCTTCCGTTTGACTGCCGGATGCGTCAAGACTGTCATTCACCCGTTCCATTGCATCTGTCATTTCATCTGTTTTCTTTTCCATATCAAATTCTTCTGTCTCTGTCTGTTCCCATTTCTCTGTTGTTCCGGTAAACTTTTTAACCAGATCCATTCCATACCTTTGTTCCATATAAGCCAGCACTTGTTCTCGAAATGCCTGTCCGGATTGATCTGTCAAATACTGAATTCCTTTGATTTGATGATCTGTAGAACCAGAATTGTAATAATGCAAACGCTGGATCAGATTTTCTTCTTCATAATTTCCTGTCCTGTAACCAAGATCAATTCCCAAAACATGATATTGTTCCATAAGTTCCTGATGATATTCTCCGAAAACGGAATAGATTGCCCGATCTGTGTCAATTCTGCTGAGATTTTTTCGATCCTTGAATCACAGCAGACTCTAGAATTCCAAAGATAAATGAAAGTAACAAAGTAAATGATAAACTTAAAATACAGTAATTTCGCCTTTTACGGACCGCATGCTATATGCCGGAGCTTTCTGATGTCACTTTCTCAAAAATCGTAGTGATCAAACTAATCAGCTGTTCTTTAAAAAGTCAGCAGAAGCGCAATTAATATAACCAGAATTAAAACCCAGTTCAATTGTTGTGATCGCGGCAACATATTTCTTATCTTTATTTTTTCTTATCAATAATTTTCTCATCTTGTATCTCTCCTTCTTTTCTCTCATTTTTTCTCAAATCTGAATCGTCAAAAACGCTGGGACAGTCACGATCACGAACACGACTGCCAACATAAGAAACAACGGTATCATCAACTTTGTTCCTGCCTCTTCACCAAGTTTCTTTGCCATATTTTTCCGTTCCTCAAAAGCTTCCTGCGCTTCTCTTTGTAACAGATTTTTCAGTCCTTTGGTTCCTTTTCTCAAATTCTGACTTAAAAGCATTCCGAACTTTCGGTAAACCGGACTCTCGCACCTCCTTCCAAATGCCTCGTAGCATTCACTTTCCGGTCTTCCATTCTTCAGTTCATTCATTGTATATCTCATCTCTTCATACACTGTTCTTTCTCCAAGATAGTGTTTCTCTTTGTCATATTCTTTTACAATTTGGATCCAGGCTCTTCTCACTGTCATTCCTGCCCCTATATACAGACTGAATTTATTGATCAGCTGCGGATAATCAAACTGCATCTGCCTGATTTCTTTCTTTCGTTGTTCTTTCTGCTTTTGTTTCTCTGCTGTAAACTGGAATACAATCATCACTCCGCCAAGCAAAAGAATTCCAAATGCTCTCATTTCCTTCACAGGCTTCCAGGATAATTTTCTTCCATCTACCTGATCTGGCAATATCAGGTAATCCTTTTCCCGCTGTTCCTGATCTGCTTTTTCTACTTCCTGGGATATCTTTTTCAGAACACCTTCCTTCTTTGACAACGGTGTGGAAAACAGGTGTGCATAAAATTCACAGGACATTTTTTCCTCATCATATCGAAGGACAGCGGTTAATTTGACGAGTGTTCCTTCTTCCGTCAGCTTCTCCTGCTTTAAAACACCTCTGCTGTTCATAACCTCGTAGTTATCAAGTTCCCATGACACGCTGATTCCCGTATGTGGAATTTCCATAATAAGATTCAGGTCTGACCTGACCTCATCCAGACTTTTGTTTTCACCAAGGATCTGAGCCGGAAGTTCTTCTGCCGCCTTAGAAAGCTGTTCTCCAATCTCTTCTTTTGCATACTTCTTTTCCGAAATCTGAACCTTCATCTTCTCTTTCCACTCGCCTGTCTCCATCTGGATTTTTTCTGTCTTTTTCCTTCTCCCTGTCCTTTTCTTTCCAAAATCCGATTTCCATTTTCATCCTGTGCTAATTGACGATAATTATCTGTGACATACACTGCACTAAACATTACGATTGACAATAAAAGAACGATTCCGGCCTTTTTATAGATTCCATATTTTCCTTTGTCAGGCTGAAGTACTTTTTTCCACTTCTTTTTTAAATCTCAATCTGCAGAATCCTCCTTCCAAACCTGTATGCTCCAAGATAAAGCACAAGACAAATGCTCATTACGATACATCCGGTCCATGTACCATACAGGAGACTTAAGAATTCACCAAATGTCATCTTCATGTAGAGAATCATTATAAATGGGATTACGCTCATGATTTCAAATTCCAGCTTTTTCGCAGCCAGCATGGTCTGTATCTCACGTTCTGTATCGATCTTCTCTCCGATTGTTCTGGCCGCATCTCTGATAATCGCAATTGAATCCCCACCACTGACCTTAGCTGCTGCATAAACTGTAATAAAATTCGTCACATCCTCCTGCTTTACTTCAGCCGCAAATTCATTCAATACGGTTACAACTGACAGATTCAGCTCCAGCTTCCTTACCATCTGACCATATTCTTTTCGAATCCTTGTATTCGCATCATACATTCCAATCAGATCATGATTTGTTTCCCTGATTGCATTCTCTACAGAATATCCTGCCTTAAGTGCCCCTGCCATTGTCTGGATACTATCTCTGAACTGCCTCCTGAATTCCTGTTCTTTTCCGATTGCTTTCTCTTCCATCCACTCCTTCATGTATAAGAACCATAACGGGAACAGGAGAATTGCCGGAAGTATCGATTCATAAAACAAATACAAAATCAGAAGAAATCTCACCGTACATTTTATGATTCCGACAGTATATTCAGTTGGTGTGATATCCTGCAGCCAGGAGTTTTTCTTTATTCGTGATTTCAATTTTTCTTCATAAGGCATCCCTGTATCTTTCCATTCTTCATCCCCTCCTCCTTAAATTCATAAAGAACCTTTGTCTGGATTCTTCCATCTTCATAACCTTCCACTTCTACAATCTGCAAAACCTTTCTTGTCTTATCTCGAAGTCTTCCAAGATGAATGATAATGTCAAGTGCCGATGCAACTTGTCTTTGAATTGCCTGTAACGGAAGATCAATCCCCATCAGCATCATTGTTTCCAGTCTGTGTAACATATCTGTTGGATTATTGGCATGTCCCGTTGACATTGAACCACTGTGACCATTCAACATTGCTGAAGAGATCATATCTACCGTCTCTTCTCCTCTTACTTCTCCTACAACAATTCGATCCGGTCTCATACGAAGTGCTGACTTAATCAAATCTCTGATGGTTACAGCCCCTTCTCCTTCTGCATTCGGTCCGCGTGCTTCTAAGCGCACCAGGTTCTGAACTCCTTGAATCTGTAACTCTGCATTATCCTCGATCGTGATCAGGCGTTCTTCTTTTGGTATATAGTTCGACAACGCATTCAGAAAAGTGGTCTTTCCTGCTCCTGTTCCACCACTGACAAAAATATTATATTTTGCTGCTACCAGCTTTTTCAAAAAGTTAGCGGCTTCATCAGTTACGCTGCCTATACGGATCAGCTGTTCCATCGTAATTGCTTCCGATGGAAACTTTCGGATTGTAAGGATCGGTCCATTCACAGCAACCGGATTCAATACAACATTTACTCGAGATCCATCCTTCAGCCTTGCATCCACAATCGGAGAGGCCTCATTTACATAACGGTTCGATTCACCTACAATCTGTTGAATCACATCCAGTAATCTCTCCTGAGACAAAAAACACTTCTTAGACCGGAAAATTCTTCCTTCTTTCTCATAAAAGATATGGTCGATTCCATTTACCATAATCTCTGTAATCGAATCATCTTCAAGAAGCTCCTGCAGAACATCCAGTTTACGAAAAGAGTTGAATAACTCACGCCCGATTCTGATCTTATCACTCAACGAAATATATTCTTCATCTGCTGCCTCATCCAATACTGTGCGGATCAGCTCCTGCAGTTCTTCATCATCCGTCTCCTTCGTAAGATCGATTTGTTCCAGGATCTGTTCATACAGCTGCTCTTTTCTAATCATCCTTACGACTTCCTTTCTCTGTCCGGAAATTCTGTAATTTTACTTGCAGATGCTTCTAAAGCAACAGGATTTCTTGGCTTTCCCATTCTGCGTCTTACCGTCTTCTTAAGAATCTCGCCATATCCTGCTGATCTAAGATTCTCTTCATACTGATTGAGTTTTGCTTTTGCTGCACCTTCCTCAATGTAAGGCGTATAAACTTTGCTGCATCTCCCTAACAGATCATACAGACCGTCTACCGTATCTCCAAGATCAAGAATGATCACTTTGTAAATACTCTTCTCCAGAATCAGATCCAAAAGTTGATTCCATTCTTCTTTTGTCACTTCTCTGAAATCTTGTTCTGCCCGGATCGGTGCGATATAATCCACCCCATTCATATGGCTGATCAAAGTACTGATCTTCCATACCGGATTGATACTTTCCTGCTTCATGTAATACAGCAGATCTCCAAGATTCATTCCGGATTCTTCCGGCAGGTAATAATTTAATCCTGAATACCCTTCCAGATTCAGATACAACGTAGGAATCGATTCTGAAAGAACTCGTCCCATACGCATGGCAAACCTTGTCTTCCCGATTCGATGAACTGGTGAATAGATCCCGATCAGACCATTTACATTTGCTTTCACTGTCTGCGATCTGTCTGAGACGAGTTGGATTTGATGCGTCTGTACTTCTGAATTTTCCTGATCTTTTTCCTGAAGTAAAAGTTCCAGCATACTGCTGACACTTTGATACCGGAAGAATGGAATCTCTGTGGGACTTCTCTCGTTCGGAATCTTCTCGCCGATCAGAAGATACTTCTGTCTTGCCGGAATCTCATCCCGGTCTTCTTTTCCATACTCTTCTCCGATCAGCAGAATATTTACCTGCATACTCTTGGCTGCTATTTTCAGATTCTCAATATCATGAAATACATGAAACTGAAAATAACCGGATAATTTCTCAGATAATCTTCTGAACAGATTTTCTGAATAACTCTTTTGTGTATCACAAATCACAAAATTCTCAGCAGTTCCTCTTACTGCTCTTTGCTCAATTGTCATAATTCGAAACTTTGCTGCGATCATACAGCCTGAATAAAGAAATTGTACCGAAGGTCCAACGCTTCGATGCAAAAGATACATCAGTAATTCCCCAATTCACTGATGCTGCAACAGATGATTTTCTGTTGGTAAGTGAGATTATATACGGGCACTTCTGATTTTGTCCATACCAAAATTAAAAATATAATGTTTTTGTCAAAAAACTTACAAAAATTGATACCATGTAATGCTATAAAGAAGACAAACCCCAGGAATTCCAAGGGTTCCGGATGTCAAAAAGGTCATCGGATTCAAACCGACATTAATTGAAGAATCTGCTGGAAGAACATATTTGTTTATTATAAAAATCAACGCCATTCCTATGATTGCACGTATAAAAAACTTGAGAAAAAAGTATCCTGTTTTCTTTTTCATTTCACTCTTCCAATCTGTTTTTTCTTGATTTGTAACTGTTCAGAGCCAAGCAAAATTTCAAAAAACAGGTATAAAATGCTTGCATTTTTAAGACTGTTTTTGAAATTTTATTTGGCGGATACGCCACACCGACGAAATGCGTAGCATTTTGGAGGTTGGCTCTGAACAGTTACCTTGATTTATTTTATTTTTCCGTCTCTTTTTATTCCTTTGATTCCATTTCAATTCTTTATACTCAAAAAGTAAAGCGGATAAAGTTCACTGTAATCAAGTAAACTCCATCCACTTTCTCTTATCTTTTTATTTTTCAGGACAGCTTACAATCTTCTGTAAAACATAACAACTTTATTCCTCTGTTGTTTCCTGCTCAGTTGTCTCAGGAACTGATCCTTCCTCTGATTTTTCAGACTCATCTTCATCAAAAATCTCAACTTCTTCACCGTCGATCTCGGCAGAAGCCTTTCTCACCTTCGCAACGCTCGCTACAGTGTCATTTTCCTTCAGGTTGATCAGTTTTACACCTGATGTGATTCTGCCGTAAACAGAGATATCAGAACACTTCATACGGATAATAATTCCCTCTGTGTTGATGATCATGATCTCACTGTCTTCATCTACAGCTTTCATTCCGACAACATTTCCTGTCTTCTCTGTGATCTTATAACATTTCACACCTTTACCGCCACGATTCTGACGAGTAAATTCATCCATGTCTGTACGTTTACCCATACCACGCTCAGATACGATCAGCATATCTTTGCCCTGGCTTTCGATCTGCATACCGATCACAACGTCATTATCTGTCAGGTTCATACCGCGTACGCCCATAGAAACACGGCCTGTAGAACGTACATCTGTCTCATTGAAACGGATACACATACCGTATTTTGTAACGAGGAAAATATCCTCTGTATTATCTGTGATCTTAACTTCGATCAGCTTATCATCCTCACGCAGTACGATTGCCGCAAGTCCTGTCTTTCTGACATTTGCATAGTCCTGAATCGGAGTCTTCTTCACAAGACCTTTCTCCGTTGCCATGAACAAATACTTACCTTCCTCATACTCACGAAGCGGAATGATCGCAGTAATCTTCTCTTCCGGCATCAGCTGGAGTAAGTTAATGATTGCTGTTCCACGCGCAGTTCTTCCTGCCTCCGGAATCTCGTAAGCTTTCAGTCTGTAGACACGGCCTGTGTTTGTAAAGAACATAATGTAATGGTGACTGGTTGTAATAAACAGTTCTCGGATGTAATCATCCTCCAGAGTCTGCATTCCCTTAATACCTTTACCACCACGATTCTGGCTCTTGAATGTGTCCATAGACATTCTCTTGATATATCCAAGTTTTGTCATTGTAATTACGACATTCTCGCGCGGAATCAGATCTTCCATGGAGATATCAAATTCATCAAATCCAATCTTAGTTCTTCTGTCATCACCGTATTTCTCAGCAATTACAAGAATCTCTTTTTTGATCACACCAAGAAGAAGTTTTTTATCAGCAAGAATTGCTTTATACTCTTCAATCTTCTTCATAAGCTCTGCATATTCAGCTTCAATCTTCTCACGTTCCAAACCTGTGAGTGCACGCAGACGCATGTCTACGATTGCCTGTGCCTGGACATCACTGAGTCCAAAGCGTTTGATCAATTCTGCTTTTGCTTCCTGAACATTCTTAGAACCACGGATGATGCGGATGACTTCGTCAATGTTATCCAGGGCGATCAGTAATCCTTCCAGGATATGAGCTCTCTCCTGTGCTTTATTCAGGTCATACTGTGTTCTTCTTGTCACAACATCTTCCTGATGACGCAGGTAGTACTGCAACATCTCAAGAAGATTCATAACCTTCGGCTGATTATCAACGAGCGCCAGCATGATAACACCAAATGTATCCTGAAGCTGTGTATGTTTATATAACTGATTCAGAATTACATTCGGATTCACATCACGACGAAGCTCAATACAGATTCTCATACCTTCACGGTTAGACTGGTCACTTAAATCAGTGATTCCATCAATCTTTTTATCTCTTACAAGTTCAGCGATCTTTTCGATCAGACGTGCTTTATTTACCATATACGGAAGCTCAGTAACAATAATTCTGTTCTTTCCGTTCTGCATTGGCTCAATGTTTGTCACCGCACGCACTCTGATCTTACCGCGTCCTGTTCTGTATGCCTCTTCAATTCCTCTTGTTCCAAGGATCTCCGCACCTGTAGGGAAATCTGGTCCCTTCACGATTTCAAGAATTTCCTCGATTGTCGTCTCTTCTTTATCTGCAATCTGATCATCTATGATCTGAACAACTGCTGAAATAACCTCACGCAGATTATGCGGCGGGATATTCGTTGCCATACCTACTGCAATACCTGATGTTCCATTTACCAGAAGATTCGGAAATCTGGACGGAAGTACAGTAGGCTCCTTCTCTGTTTCATCAAAGTTCGGGATAAAATCTACGGTATTTTTGTTAATGTCCGCCGTCATCTCCATGGAGATCCTACTCAGACGTGCCTCTGTATAACGCATTGCAGCAGCGCCATCACCGTCCACTGAACCAAAGTTTCCGTGTCCATCTACAAGAGGATAACGGGTAGACCACTCCTGTGCAAGATTAACGAGAGCTCCATAAATCGAGCTGTCTCCATGAGGATGGTATTTTCCCATCGTATCACCGACAATACGCGCACATTTACGATGCGGTTTGTCCGGTCCATTATTTAATTCTATCATTGAGTACAGAATTCGTCTCTGTACCGGCTTAAGTCCGTCTCTAACATCCGGAAGAGCACGGGCAGCGATTACGCTCATGGCATAGTCGATGTATGAAGTCTCCATCGTCTTTTTCAGATCGACTTCATGGACTTTGTCAAAAAATATTGTCTTCCATCACTTGTCTCCGTTTTTTCTAGGGTCAGTCTATCATATTCAAAACCTGACTGGGTTTCGCGTTCTTACGCTCCACACCAGCTCGAAAAATCTGACGATTTTTTCGCTGGGTTGGCATTTCTAATGCCAACCCAGATAGATTCATCCAATCATGCTTTCAAGTAAACTTGAAACATGCTTGACTGAATCTACCTGTTGTGTCGCTATAACTACTATATATCCAAGTTTTGTACATACTTTGCGTTTTCTTCGATGAATTCTCTTCTTGGTTCTACTTTGTCTCCCATAAGGGTTGTGAAAGTAAGATCGAGCTCGGAAGAGGTCTCATCATCCATTGTTACGCGCAGAAGGATTCTGTGCTCCGGATCCATAGTTGTCTCCCAAAGCTGCTCTGCATCCATCTCTCCAAGACCTTTGTAACGCTGGATCTTATTGTTGCTGTCACGACCAACTTCTGTAAGAATCTGGTTCAGTTCGTCATCGCTGTATGCATACCATACCTTCTTGTTCTTCTCCAGCTTATACAGCGGCGGCTGCGCAAGATATACATATCCCTCTTTGATCAGATCCGGCATGAAACGATACAGGAATGTCAAAAGAAGTGTACTGATATGCGCTCCATCGACATCGGCATCGGTCATGATAATGATCTTGTGATATCTCAGCTTACTGATATCAAAATCTTCGTGGATTCCCGTTCCGAATGCTGTGATCATTGCCTTAATCTCAGCATTTCCATAAATCTTATCAAGACGTGCTTTCTCTACGTTCAGAATCTTACCACGAAGTGGCAGGATTGCCTGAGTTGCACGGTCTCTGGCTGTCTTCGCAGAACCGCCGGCGGAATCTCCCTCGACGATATAGATCTCACACTTGGACGGATCTTTATCTGAACAGTCTGCCAGTTTTCCCGGAAGGGACATTCCCTCAAGAGCTGACTTTCTTCTTGTAAGATCTCTTGCTTTTCTGGCTGCTTCACGGGCACGCTGTGCCATAACAGACTTTTCGATGATCATCTTTGCAACACTTGGATTCTGCTCCAGGAAGATCTCCAGCTGTGTTCTGACGATATTATCAACAGCTCCACGTGCTTCACTGTTTCCAAGTTTCTGCTTTGTCTGTCCTTCAAACTGAGGATCCTCAATCTTGACACTGATAATCGCAGTCAGTCCCTCACGGATATCCTCTCCTGAAAGCTGCTCATTCTCTTTCAGCAGCTTATTTTTCTTGCCATAATCGTTGAACACCTTGGTCAATGCACTTCTGAATCCCGCAATATGAGTACCACCCTCCGGCGTTGTAATATTGTTTACAAAACCGTAAGTAGTCTCATTGTAGGAGTCATTATGCTGCATAGCAACCTCAACTGCAACATTATCTTTCATACCTTCACAGTAAATAATCTGCTCATAGAGCGCAGTTTTACTCTTGTTCAGGTATGTTACAAATTCTTTAATACCACCTTCATAGTGGAATATATGCTCATGGATCTCTTCCTCACGAAGATCTCTTAAGTGAATCTTCAATCCCTTTGTCAGGAATGCCATCTCACGGAAACGCTGTTTCAGTGTATTATAATCAAATACTGTTTCCTCAAAGATTTCCTTATCCGGAAGGAAAGTAACCTTTGTTCCTCTCATCTCCGGCTCACAATCTCTGTCAACTCTGAGTTTATAGCATACTTTACCACGCTCATAACGCTGTTTATAAATCTTTCCTTCGTTGGCAATCTCTACTTCCAGCCACTCAGAAAGAGCATTAACAACAGATGCACCTACTCCGTGCAATCCTCCGGATACCTTGTACCCTCCACCGCCGAATTTACCACCGGCATGCAGGATTGTAAATACAACCTCAACTGCAGGAAGTCCTGCCTTATGGTTGATTCCTACAGGAATTCCACGCCCATTGTCTGTGACCGTTATCGAATTGTCTTTGTTAATGTCTACCTGAATTTTATCACAGTATCCGGCCAGAGCCTCATCCACCGCATTATCTACAATCTCATAAACCAGGTGATGAAGTCCTCTGACGGAAGTGCTGCCAATGTACATACCCGGTCTTTTTCTTACGGCTTCCAATCCTTCCAAAATCTGAATCTGGTCCGCTCCGTATTCAGCGTCAAATTCTGTACCTGATGCACCCATTCTTAAACCTCCTAGTTTTCTTTTGCTACATGTCCACTTTTCACATGGAATATCTTGTTGATAGAAAATCTATGATTTACAAACTCATCCAGTCCTGTACAAGTAATCACCGTCTGTATATCATGAATACTATCCAGTAAATAGTTTTGCCTGTTTTTATCTAATTCAGACAAAACATCGTCTAATAACAGGATCGGCGTATCCCCAATGATCCGCTTCACCAGTTCAATCTCAGCTAATTTCAGCGACAGCGCAGCTGTTCTTTGCTGTCCCTGAGAACCAAATTTTCTAATATCCAAATCTCCTGACAGGAAACACAGATCATCTCTATGAGGACCTACAGACGTACTTTTCATCCGCAGATCTCTCTCCCTGCTTTTTCTTCAGAGCCTGCTCCATCGACATCTCACCAATACTTGATTCATAAGTCAATGACAGCCGTTCTTTCCCGCCTGTCAGACGGAAATGAATCTCTGAAATAATCTCATTCACCTGTCGTACAAATTCTTTTCTTCTGTCCAAAACCTTTGTTCCATAAGCAGCCAGCTGCATATCCCAGATATCCAGTGTCTCCAGCAAATGCTGCTGGTTCGAGCCATAGATATCCTTCAAAAGTGAATTACGCTGGTTAATAATACGGTTATAGTTCGAAAGATTGTTCAGATAGATCTTATCAAGCTGGGAAAGCTCAAGATCAATAAATCTTCTTCTTCCTGCCGGACCCTCTTTGATAATATTAAGATCCTCCGGAGAAAAGAAAACAAAATGGACAATACCGAATAACTCACTTGCACGGCGAATCGGTACCTTATCGATTGCAATTCCCTTCGGACTGTTTTTCTTCAGGTGCATATCGATCTGGAAAATGATTCCATTTTTTCTCAACTACTGTCTCCAGATGGGATTCATCATACCCAAACTGTATCATATCCCGATCCTTCGTTCCTCTGTGAGATTTCGTCGTTCCAGACAAATACAATGCTTCCAGTATGTTTGTCTTTCCTTGAGCATTGTCACCGTACAAAATATTTGTTTTCGGATCAAAGGTCAAATCTAATAAATCATAATTTCTGTAATTTTTCAGCTTTAAAGACTTGATTATCATAATTTCCCCGCCATCACGTTATAACACGAGCGAGAAAACCTCTCACATGTTATTCTACACGTTTTTTAATTATTTTTCAATTTTTATTTCATTTCCGTCAAAAGAAGCTATATCGCCCGGATAAAGCTTTCTTCCGCGTCTCGTATCAATTTCTCCGTTTACAAGAACAAGCCCGTTCTGAATTACGTCCTTAGCCTCAACACCACTTTCAACTAACCCGGCTGCCTTGAGCGCCTGACCAAGTTTAATGAATTCATCCTGAGGGCGCAGTTTGATTATTTCCATTTCTTATCACTCCTTAATTAATTTTTATCAGTGTTTTTGATCTTTATTTTTTATTTAAACTTTTAAACACTTTTTAAACTTTTAATTTTCTAGATTTTGAAAAGTCAAAAAATTGCAGAGCAGGGCGTCTGCTCCGCATAATCTATTATTTTCTGAGTTTAGACAGCTGCATTAAAATTGACTGGAAGAATCAGATAAATGTAAGACTGATTCTCGTCTTTGATAAAGCAAGGTGCTTTTGCATTCATAAAATACAAATCTACTTCTTCATCTTCAATCACACGAAGTGCATCGATCAAAAACTTTGGATTAAATCCGATCATCAGATCTTTTCCGTCTTTTGTACAGAAAATCAGTTCATCCATAGATCCAATCTGTGATTTGATCTTCAACTCCATTGATTCATTCTTGATGTCAATGATAATCGGCTTTTTGTCTCCCTCCTTGATAAGCAGAGTTGCACGATCAATACAATCTAACAGTTCTTTTTTATTCACATGTACTCTTGTCTCATAATCACTGGACAGCATCTGATCAATTCGGAAATATTCACCTTCAATCAGTCTGGAAACAACCAATGTTCTGTCAAATTCAAAGACAATATGATTTTTTGTAAACGAAATCTCAACTTCAGCATCCGCTTCACCGCCAATAATCTTGCTGATTTCCTGAAGAGTTTTTCCCAGGAACAATTACTTTTCTCGGCTGATAAGCATCTTTCAGTTCGATTTTCCGGATTGAAATTCTGTGACCATCAAGAGAAACTACTCTGAGAACATCATTGTCAATCTCAAAAAGTTCTCCAGTCATCATCTTGTTCGTATCATTGTCAGCAATTGAAAAAATAGTCTGGCGAACAACTTCTTTCAAAGTAAACTCGGAAATAGTAATAAAATCTTCACGCTCAATCGCCGGAAGATAAGAAAAATCATCTCCTGACTGGGCTGCGATATTAAATTTCGCTTTTTCACAAGTAATAATCGCCTGGTTGTCAGATTCTGTTTCAATAACAACATCATTGTCTGGAAGTTTACGGACAATTTCTGAAAAAATCTTTGCATTTAATGCAATAATACCTCTGGAATCAATAATTCCATCAATTGTAGTTTCAATTCCAAGTTCCATATCATTGGCAGTCAGTTTGATTACATCCGTTGTTGCATCAATCAGAATACATTCAAGAATAGGCATTGTTGTTTTAGAGGGTACTGCCTTGGAAACAATACTGACTCCTTTTACGAGATTCGATTTTTTACATATGATTCTCATGTTGATGATTACTCCTTTCAGGTTTCAAGGTTACGGTTGGCATGTGGATAACGTTTTTTCTCGCGTAATTTATGTATATTTATATAAATCGATTCCGCCTTCTCCGCCTTAGGGGGTGTGGATAAGTGGATAAGTACCTGCAGCCCTTTAAAATCAAGGGTTTGCGGGTTTGGATAACTATGTAGATTACAGTAAAAATAACGTGTTGAAACTGTGGGGCAAAAAAATTCGGCTAAAAAATCCACACTTTTTGTTATCCCAACGTTATTCACATAGAAATCTACAGGTTTTTCTACAAAGTTATCCACAATTAACGCGAAAAACTGACAAGTTATTCACATTTTATAGAGTTATCTTCCTTATACAGGATTGATTTTCTTCTTAATTATATTCACAGTGTTGTTTAAAGCTTCATCTGTCTTCAGATCATTCTCAATTTTGCGTACACCATGGCTAATGGAAGCATGATCTTTACCACCGAGCAGGGCACCAATGGATTTTAGTGGTGTATCGGTCATATTTCTGCACAGATACATGACGATCTGGCGTGGAAGAACAATCTCAGCGTTTCGCTTTTTTACCTTTTAGTTCAGCTACCGGCACATTAAAGTGTTCAGAAACCACATCCATGATCAGTTCTGGTGAAACTGCACGGGTATCATCCGGTGAGATCATATCCTTCAAGGCCTCAGCAGCCAAAGGAATGTCGATCGGTTTATTCTCCAGATTAGAAAGAGCGATCAGTTTATTCAAAGATCCTTCAAGCTCACGGATATTGGATTTAATATTATTGGCAATGTACTGCATAACCTCATCTGGAATATGATATTTCTCAAGTCCGTCGAGTTCTTCTTTCTTACGAAGAATTGCCATTCTTGTCTCATAGTCAGGAGAGGAGATGTCAGCAATCAGACCCCACTCAAAACGTGTGCGAAGTCTGGCTTCCAGTGTCTCAATGTCCTTCGGAGGCTTATCACTGGAGATGATAATCTGTTTTCCTGACACATGAAGGTGGTTAAATGTATGGAAAAATTCTTCCTGTGTACTTTCTTTTCCTATAATAAACTGAATATCGTCGATCAGAAGAACGTCATTATTACGATATTTCTCGCGGAATGTGGTCATTGCCAATTCATTTCCGTTCTTACCTACTTTAAGAGCATCGATCAGTTCATTCGTAAAAGTTTCACTTGTGACATACAGTACATTTTTTGGAGGGATCATGTTCCAAAATGTAATGTGCCACGGAGTGCATCAAATGGGTCTTTCCAAGTCCAACACCTCCATATAAGAAGAGAGGGTTGTAGATCTCTCCCGGAGATTCGGCAACTGCGAGGGAAGCAGCGTGGGCGAAATTGTTGTTGCTTCCAACGACAAATGTGTCGAAAGTATACTTTGGATTTAAGTTTGCCTTTTCATAAATCGCATTTACACGGGTCTTCTGGACGGAAGACTCTTTCTTTTCCTTAATCACTTTCGGGCTGTCGGTTACAAATTCCACTTCATATTCTGTACCGGTTACTTCGGCGATGCAGACTTTAAAAGGAAGCAGATATTTATCTTGAATATGTTCAAGACTCGCCTTCAGTTTGACGAGAATATATACGGTATTGTCTTTGACTTCATAAACAGTAAGTGGTGCAATCCATGTAGTATAAGAAATGTTGGATGAGCAATATTCCAGCTTCATCTTGTTTAGTACCTGATCCCAGTTTTGTTCTACAATGTTCATCGATAGTAACTCCTAATTTTTTAAAATTATAATGGAAAGGTTGAAAATCCAGCGCAAATAATTCAGGACTTATCCACATTTAACTCCTGATTATGGCTTTTAGGGCAGACTTTCCCCTACCCAAATACAATGTTTTCAGCAACTGTTTGTTAAAAAAGTGAAAAACAGCTACTTTTTATTAACTTCGTACTAAAATAATGTGGATAACTCTAAAAATG